>Ga0315338_1002470_pt1 | contig 18271 bp, 17 predicted proteins | sample ASW8metaG_FD_204518 | JGI IMG/M metagenome (GOLD analysis project Ga0315338, IMG submission 204518) | Ammonia-oxidizing marine archaeal communities from Monterey Bay, California, United States - ASW #8 | ecosystem: Environmental > Aquatic > Marine > Coastal | place: USA: California | collected... | reverse complement strand
GAGTTCACCGACAGCGAACCGGAGACGACGATCGTGGTCGTTCCGGTCGATATCGCTCCTGCCGCATCGGTCACTCGTGCAGACGGGATGTGCGTTCCGACGCCGTAGGAGGTGGTGATGACGGGTCCGGCGGCGTCGTCGAATGTTCCGTCGCCGTCGAGGTCCCACGCCACATCAAATGGCTCTACGCCGCCGCGCGTCTGACCGATGTCGAGCTGTACGGCGAGCGGTGTCGGCCCCGTCGACGCCGACGAGGTGACCCTCGTTTCAAGAGCGGACGCTGCGCCTTCGTAACTCACGCGGTGGAGTTCGCCGCCAAGCGTTGTGTAGAACAGGTCGCCGCCAGGACCGATGACGAGGTCGATCACGTTTTCGGCGGGGCTGAGGAAGATCTCGCGCTGGTCGGCATCGGGTAGGCCATCGGTACCCGGCATGATTGCGAAGATGCAGTCGTCGCCAAACTCGGCCGTGAACAGCGCACCGTCGTACCGATCCGGGTAGGCGCCTCCGTCGTAGAACGCCACTCCGGTGATTGCACCGGAGCCGCCGCTTGTCGCACACTCGCCTGGTGCGACGGGATCGTCTTGGTGGAAGTACGCGAAGAACGGTTCCTCAACTGCCGAGGGGCCGCTCGCGTAGAGGGATTCACACACGTCCAGGTCGACGACGTCAAAGCGCTCGTAGCGTTCAGGGCCCTCGTAGCAAGGCCATCCGAAGTTCTCGATTGGCAGGCCGAGCGGGTCGGCGACGACATCAATCTCTTCCCACCGGATCGAGCCGACGTCGCCGATCCACAGCTCGTCGGTTCCGGGTCGAATCGTGAATCGATACGGGTTCCGAAGGCCGTACGCGATGAGCAGACGCTCGCTCGGATCGTCCGCTCCGATCAGCGGATTGCCGACCGCCGGTCCTCCGGTGTCAGGGTCGACTCGGAGGATGGTCCCTGACAGGTTGAACGGATCGCCTGGTGTGCGGTAATCCTGCGATGCGAGGCTCCCACCCTCGGCGTCGGGTGCGGTCAGCGCGACGCCGGCGCTCTCCGGCGGGTGACCGCACGCATTTGGTGGTATCCCGATCTGGCCATAGTCGGCGCTACCAGCCTTGGCCTGATCACCGGCTGAGAGGTACAGCGAGCCGTCGCGACCGAATTGCAGATCGCCAATGGAGTGATTGCCGTATTGAGAGCACCACTCCTGGATCAGGACTTCCTCGGGACCAGTGGAGCCGTCGTCCATGAGCTCGAACCGAGAAAGGCGACCCTGCACGATGCACGTTCCTTTGACATCGCAACCCTCCCATCCGCGTTCACTCGGGTTGGTCTTGCCCCAGGTGGGTGCCGTGCCGCCAGGGGGAGCGTCGTAGGTGTAGAGGAGGTAGATCCACTCACGATCGGCGACAGCTCGGTACGCCATTCCCAGCATTCCGCGATCGCCGTCGACATGAACGTTCAGGCGGATGTTGATGATCGTGCGCCTGGTTGAGTCATCGAGCCCGTCGAGGACAGAGACAATGCCTTCTCGCTCGGCGATGAAGACCCGTCCATCTGGTGCGAACTCGACGCCAGTTGGCCACTTGAGACCGCCGGCGATTTTCTGGTCGACGAAGTTCGGGGGTGGTTGGGCCCTGACCTCTCTTGGGTCGGACACCGTGCTGAGAAACGTCATGGCGATGGCGATGGCCACCCCGACTGCGAGTCCGTATCGCCGCATATCCAGATCTCCCACCCCGTAGGGACGGAAACCTTAAGCGACGCGTGGTCGTTTGTACCAGTACAGAAATAGCGAAGCCACGGCTGCCAAGAGGCGAGGCGAGGTGGTCAATGGCGGGGAGAGCGCCGAATAGGATCGGCCGTCATGTCGTCTTCAACGACCGACGAGCAAGCCGCGGCCGCTGAGGCGCGCCGTAGCGAGGTCCGCATCGGCCTGGTGCTCTCGAACGCTGATCTGGCCGAAGCCCTCGTTGGCGGTGGCGCATTTGGCGGGTCGTACTCCGCCAATGTGGCCCAGAACATGTTGGACCCGAACCACGAGCGAGCGATCGAGGATGCCAAACGGCTTGTCGAGACCATCGAGGTGGCTCCGCGGTCGTGGCTGATCCGGCTGCCTATCGTGAACGTCGCCATCTTCGAGACCGATGACGGCCTTGTCGTCGTCGACACGGGAATGGCGCCAGGTGGACCTGCGATCCTTCAGGCCATTCGCTCGGTCACACAGGCACCGATCCACACGATCATCTACACACATGCACATTGCGATCATTGCCTGGGCACGTGGGCGCTGATGGGGGACAACCCCGAGGTCATCGCCCACGTGGCCGCGCCGAGTCGATTCGACCGCTACGTCAGACTGCGGGGCTCGGTGTCGCGCTATCTGTCGCAGCCCCTCGCGACGTTTCCGTCCACAGGCGATGACTGGGTCCCTCCGACTCGGACCTTCACTGACTCGCTGTCGATCATCGTCGGAGGGGAGCGATTCGACCTCGTGCATCGCCGGGGTGAAACCGACGACCAGTTGTACGTGTCAGTTCCCGGACGCCAGGCGGTCGCCAGCGCCGACTATTACCAGGGATTCCTCCCGAACGCGGGTAACGGCAAGCGCGTCCAGCGCTACGTGGAGGAGTGGGCATTGGCGCTGCGCGAGATCGTGGCTCTCGAGCCTCGATTCCTCCTACCGGCACACGGAGAACCGATCATCGACGACCCGGCCAGCATCGCTGAGGTGTTCACCGTTCACGCCGAGTTGCTCGAATTCATCGTGGGCCACACATTGGACGGTCTCAACAGTCGCCTTCGTCAAGACGAGGTCGCCGACGCTCTGGTCCTGCCGGAACACCTTGCCTCACACCCGACCTTGAGCGAGCAATACGTGTCGGCTGCCGACATTTCGCGCATGGTGATGAAGCAGTACTGCGGTTGGTGGGACGACATTGCATCGCACTGGTCCCCGGCAAGGTTCGACCAACAAGCAGTTGCCATCTGCGACCTCGCCGGCGGCATCGACGTGGTGGTGGCTCGGGCGCAGACCATGGCCGAAACCGACCCAGTCATGGCCTGCCACCTCATCGACTGGGCCTGGCACGCCGACCAAGACAGTAGCGAGACCGGTCGGGCTGTCATCGAGCTCTACACCCACCGAATCACGAGCATGGGCAGCAACACCCAGGAAGCGCTGATGTACCTGGATCACATGGTGGATGTACAGCTCCGGGTCGACCAGTCCGACATCGACTCCTGACCAACGCCTTTCGCTTCACTACTGTTTCTCTATGGCGACACACTTGGCCCAGCTGAATCTCGGGCTCTTCCGTGCACCGCTCGACGCGGTCGAGATGGCCGAGTTCGCAGCAGCACTCGAACCGATCAATGCCATCGCAGAGGCAACGCCAGGCTTCATCTGGCGTCTCAAGGACGCGTCGGGGGGCTCCTCGAGCTTTGTCGACGTTCCTGGAAGAGACGACTCGCTGTGGGCGCCGAACATGTCGGTGTGGGAGAGCCTCGAGGCGTTGAAACACTTCATGTACAAGAGCGGGCATGCGAGCTATCTACGTCGGCGCAGCGAGTGGTTCCAGAAATCGGAGATCCCGATCAACGTTCTTTGGTGGATTCCCGCGGGCGAGATCCCGAGCCTCGAGGACGCGGTGAAGCGTCTCGACTATCTCACCGACAATGGACCGAGTGAACACGGATGGTCCTTTGCCAAGCTGTTCCCGCGACCGGCTGACTGAGCAGCGGACCGAGTGACGCCAGTTGAGACGGGCGGTCCGCGGAACGTTTTCGAGCGGTTGTCGCGGTCGCTTCAGCGCGACCTCGGCCGAGCTTTGAGGTCGGCAAAGAGCTCGTAGCCGCCCGAGTAGTCGAGGTCGACGAACTCGGTTGAGGTTCTCGAGCTCACGGCTGCGGCGAGCGCTTCGGTACCGAACGGGCCGGACATGCCTGGCATGTAGTCGTCGTGATGCGAAGGGATCATTCGGCGCGCCTGCAAGAGCTCGCACTCGGCGACGACGAAGTCGGCGAGCGAGCCTTGGTGGGTTTCGCCGTCGACATGAGGCCGGCCGCTCACGCCGAGGATGGCGACATCGGCAGTCAACTGGCCAAGAATTCCTGTCCAGTGACCGCACGTGTCCTTGAAGAACACCGATCCTTCGGCGGTCTCGATGAGGTAACCGAAGGTGCCGCCGTCGCCTTCGCGCATGTCGGTGGCCTGTTCGATCTGGGCCTGCCCTGCAGGGCTCATGGCCTGGATCGCGGCGACCATGTTCTCTGAACCCCGATGGGTGCGCTCGAAGTAGTCCAGGTCGTTGAAGCCGACGCACGGCGAGTCGGGGTGCTCATCGTCGTACGGTGCCCACCAGCATGAGTGGAGCATCGGGTACACGCTGACCTGAACGCCGTCGCCCAACGGGATCCGCTCGCCACCGCTCACGGCGATCAGCTGCTCGTCCGGCACTCCAGCTGCACTCATGATCCGTCTGGTCTCATACGAACCGATGATCGTGGCGCCGGTGTTCGCGGCGATGATCTCCGCGCCCCACAAGTGGTCGATGTGACTGTGGCCGACCAAGATCCAGTCACACACGGAGATGGATGCGGCGCTGGCTCCTGGCGGACCTTCGGCACCTGGCACCCGATCGATGTAGGCGTCGAGGAAGATCGTGATTTCGCCGGCTGCAAGTCGGTAGGTGCTGCAGCCGAACCAGTCGAGCGTGGCTCGCGTCATTGCCCGAATCGCATCTGCTGAATCTGAGCAGACACGCCGCCGTTGAGCACCCACAACGTTCCTGTCGATTCCGTCATCGGGTGGCTCGGCTGTATGCATCGAGGACGAGCCCGTGGAAGTGATGCAGCGCGTGCTCGGAGAGCCCAGATCCGCCTGGGTCGTTCACGATCCGGCCCTGATCGAACGCCGGAGTGGACATGCCCCGCTGGACGCTCTCGACCAAGTTGATGTCCTCGACCTGCAGCACTTCGTCGAGATATCGAATCGATTCGAGCTCGGCTGCGTTCGGCTGGTCGGTCTCCAGGAAGAAGTCGTACGTCTCATACGTGAGATCCGGGCCAGCGGGGACGACGTTCAGCACGATGAAGTTTCCCCGCCCCGGATATCGCATCAGGCACGTGGTCGGCCACAGCCACCAGACAGCATGATCGGTCACTGTTGCAGCTGACACGTCATATGCAGTGTTCGACGTCTTTCCCGCCTCGGCCATATGGCTCGAATAGATGCCGTGCGTCGTGACCTTGTAGGTGTCCATGTCGACCAATGACACGAAGTCCTTGTGGGCGACGTGGCAGTGGTAGCACTCGAGAAAGTTGTCGATGACGTTCTTCCAATTGGTCCTGACTTCATACGTCAGGCGGTGAGCAAACGTCAGCTCGGAGACGTCTGGCGCCCAGTCTGCGAGCTCTGCTCCGAGCTCACCTGATTGCTCGGAGAGGGGTCGGGCCGCTGAGTCGAGGTTGACGTAGACGAAGCCGCCGAACTCCTCCACACCGACCTGGTCGAGGCAGATGTTGCTGGTGTCGAAGTCGACGAGGTTCTCTGTTTCCCGAGCGGCGAACAACGTGCCATCGAGCGCGTAGGTCCATGCGTGGTACGGACACACGATGGCCCCAGCGGTGCCGGTGCCTGAGAGCAGCTGGTGAGCCCTGTGCTTGCAGACGTTGTAGAAACCGCGAAGCTCACCGCTTCGATCGCGGATGACCACGATCGGCATTCCGCTGACGGTCTCTGCGACGTAGCTTCCTGGCTCTCGCACCACTTCGACGTGGCACAGCCACTGCCACGACCGCCGGATGATGTAGCGCTGATCAGCGTCGAACCACTTCGGGTGTGTGTAGGCATCGGCGTGTAAGGACAGAGATGCGCTCGGGTCTGGATTCCAGCCCTGGCCGATGTCGACTGGAGACGATCTGGTCATCTGAGCCTCCGCGTGTCGGTCGACCTCAGTTGGTCGCGTTCTCGAGGATGAGTACGCCGTTGCTGGTGTTCGAGGTCGGGACGTGGTGGGCACGGTAGACCTCGCGCACGTTGTCGTCGAGTGCTCCGCGCATGACCATCCACATCACGAGCTCGATGCCCTCCGACCCGGCCTCGCGCAGGTACTCGTCGTGAGCGACAGCGGCCTGGCCGGCCGGATCGCTGACGATACGTTCGAGGAAGGCGAGGTCGAACTCGGTGTTGATGAGCCCTGCCCGTTCGCCTTGCAGTTGGTGCGACATCCCGCCGGTTCCGAAGATCGCTACGCGCTCGTTGCCTGGCCACGAGTCGAGGGCACGGCGTATGGCCTTGCCGAGGTCGTAGCAGCGCTGCCCTGTCGGGGCTGGGTACTGGATGACGTTCACACAAACGGGGATCAGCTGGCACGGCCACGCGTCCGGCTGTCCGTACGCGACCGACAGCGGCACGGTGCAGCCGTGATCGATGGTCATCTCGTTGACGATCGTCATGTCGAAGTGATCGAGGATCAACGACTCAACAAGATGCCAGGCGAGCTCGGGGTGCCCGTCGGCGGATGGCACCTGTCGAGGTCCGTACCCCTCGTCGGCTGGTGCGAACTGAGGTGCGACGCCCAGCGCAAAGGTGGGGATCAGCTCGAGCGAGAACGCTGATGCATGGTCGTTGTAGACGACGATGCACACGTCGGGCTTGTTCTCGGCCATCCATTGCCGAACCGGTTCGATCTTCTCGAAGTACGGCGACCAGTACGGCTCGTCTTGCAGGCCATGGTCGATCGCTGCGCCGACCGCCGGCACATGACTCGTGCCGATGCCGCCGATCAGTTGTGCCGGCATCAGGCTGGTCCCGTGTCTGACCACTCATGGCTGTATCGATTGCCGGCGGCTGGGCGACCTCCGTCGATCATCATCTGTCTGAACTCCTCGAAAGTCACCCCCGACATTGCGGCGCCCAGCTGTTGCATGTTCAGTCCGTCGAAAGCCGCCAGTTTGAACGTGTAGTAGATGTTTCCGCCGAGCTGGAGCATGCGAAGCCAATCGCGGTTGTCGATGGCCTCGCGCTGTTCGGCTGTCATCGGAAACTGGTCGAGGTATGGGCTGGGGTTGTCGCGGAGTGAGTCTCGGTTGGCAGCCACGTCGAGCGACTTGCAGAACATGTTGAGGTGATAGCCCTCAGAGTTCCGACGTCCATCGAAGACATAGGTACCCGGAATGTCGTCGTAGTCGCGCTTGGTTCCCATGGCTCCTCCGACGCCTACACTAACTCAGGATTGTCGACAATCTTCGGTGTCCGATCGGGGGATGCACATGAGTGTCAGGGTCGCTGTTGCCGGGGCTGGCGCGTTCGGAGCGAAACATCTTGACGGGTTGGCCGAGATCGATGACGCAATCGTCGTGGCAGTCGCCGATCCTGTCTCTGGCGCGGCCCAACGCGTTGCCGAAGAGCGTGGCATCGCCGATGCCTACACATCCCTCGAGGCCATCCTCGAACGTGGCGACATCGATGCGGTGATCCTCGCCACCCCGACGCCACTCCACGCGGCTCAGGCAATTCAATGCCTTGAAGCGGGCAAGCATGTCGAGGTCGAGATTCCACTCTGCGACAACCTGATCGATGGACGCGCCGTCGTCGCTGCGCAGGCTGCGTCGGGTCTGGTCGCGATGTGCGGGCACACGCGCCGCTTCAATCCGTCGCATCAATGGGTGAATCGCCGCCTTCTGGCTGGCGAGTTCAATATCCAACACCTCGACGTGCAGACCTTCTTCTTCCGACGAACCAACACCAACGCTCTCGGCGAACCACGAAGCTGGACCGACCACCTGCTCTGGCATCACGCAGCTCACACCGTTGATCTGTTCCAGTACCAGACAGGAAGTCCTGTGGTCTCGGCCCACGCCATGCAGGGCCCGGTTCACCCGCAACTCGGCATTGCGATGGACCTGTCCATTCAGCTGAAAGCCGAATCGGGTGCGTTGTGTTCGTTGACGTTGTCGTTCAACAACGATGGTCCTTTTGGCACCTTCTTCCGATACATCGGCGACACGGGCACCTACATCGCGAGATACGACGACTTGGTCGATGGACGCGAGCAACGAATCGATGTGTCAGCCGTCGACGTATCGATGAATGGCATCGAGTTGCAGGATCGTGAGTTCATCGCTGCGATCACTGAGGGCCGCGAACCGATCTCGAGCGTCGCGTCGGTGTTGCCGTGTTACGAGGTGCTCGACGATCTCGAACGTCAGCTCGGCGGCGCTTCATGATCATCGACTGTCACGGTCACTACACGACGACGCCGCCAGGAGTCGGCGAATGGCGTGACGCGCAGAAGGCTGCTGTGGCCGCCGATCCTGCCCACGTTGGCTCCAAGGGCACAATGAATGTCAGCGACGACGAGATCCGCGACAGTCTCGAAGGCGCTCAGCTCAGACTGCAACGTGAACGCGGCGCCGATCTGACGATCTTCTCGCCGCGCGCTTCATGGATGGCCCATCACGTCGGCAACGAACACACCTCGCTGTTCTGGAGCCAACACCAGAACGAGCTGATTCATCGGGTCTGCGACATGTACCCGACGAACTTCACTCCGGTGTGTCAGCTTCCGCAATCGCCTGGCTCACCGATTGACGCATCCGTCGCTGAACTCGAACGCTGCGTGAGCGAGATGGGCTTCATCGGCTGCAATGTGAACCCCGATCCGTCGGGAGGTCACTGGAACGGACCTCCCCTCTGGGACCGATACTGGTGGCCGCTGTGGGAGAAAATGTGCGAACTCGACGTGCCGGCGATGATCCACGTCTCTGCGTCATGCAACGACAACTTCTACAGCACTGGGTCGCACTATCTCGGTGCCGACACGACCGCGTTCATGCAGGCACTCAGCTCAGGTTTCATGGCGGATTTCGATGGTCTCAGGTGGATCATTCCCCACGGTGGTGGCGCTGTGCCGTACCACTGGGGGCGATTCGCTGGCATGGCCCAAGATCAAGGTTGGGACTTCGATGGCCTGCTGGATCACATCTTCTTCGACACCTGCGTGTACCACCAGCGAGGTATCGATCTGTTGGTCGACGTCGTCCCCACGGCGAACGTGTTGTTCGCCTCGGAGATGGTCGGGGCTGTCCGAGGGATCGACCCTGACACGGGCAACTACTACGACGACACGAAGATCTACATCGACAACGCCGACCTCGACGACGCCGCAAAGCACGCGGTGTTCGAGACCAATACGCGCCGGGTGTTCCCGCGCCTGGAGACCTCATGAACCCGAACGAACGCAATCGACACGTCGTCATCCGCACGATCGATCGAACGGCGCTCACTGTCGTCGACGAGTTGGGCGCGGCAGGCACAGCGACGGTTCACGAAGCAATCGGTCGGCGTGGCTACCTCGGACCGGGCATCACTCCCATCCAGCGTGACGTGAAGGTTGCCGGAAACGCGGTCACCGTCTTGTCGCACCCTGGCGACAACATCATGATTCACGCTGCGGTTGAGATGTGTCAGGAAGGCGACCTGTTGGTTGTTGCCAACACCGCACCATCGACCCATGGCATGTTCGGCGATCTGATAGCGACCTCGGTGATGGCGCGTGGAGTTCGTGGTCTCGTCATCGATGCTGGCGTTCGGGACACACACGATCTCAGAGACATGGGGTTCCCCGTGTGGTCGGCGCACGTGTCGTGCCAGGGCACTGTGAAGGCGACCCCGGGTTCGGTCAATGTCCCCATCGTCGTCGGCGGGGTGACGGTGCATCCAGGAGACGTTGTCTGCGCCGATGACGACGGTGTTGTCGTTGTCGGTCGTCACGAGGCCGAATGGGCTGTAGAGCGATCGAATGAGCGGCTGCGCAAGGAAGAGGTCAGCCGTGCTCGCCTCGTTGCGGGAGAACTCGGCGTCGACTTTCACGGCTTACGGCAGAAGCTCGACGAACTCGGTGTCGAGTACGTGGATTCGGTCGACGACCTGTAGATCGACGGTGGCTTCAGTCGAGGTCACCGTCGTTCCAGTCTCGTAGCGCTTCGACCGCCGATGAGAGGTGGGTTTCCATGGCAGCAGTTGCACCCGCGCCGTCGCGATTCGCAATGGCTTCCACGATCGCCGCATGTTGCTCGACAGATGCGACAGCACGACCTGGCTTTTGAGCGAGCCGGAACTGGTGGTGGCGTGCCCTGTTCCTGAGATTGGCTACGAGATGTGCACCGATGGCGTGACGGCTGATCTCGCGGATGCGCTGGTGCAGGACTGAGTTCAGCTCGGAGTATCTGGTGGCGTCGCTGGCCGCGACGGCGGCGCGCATGTCGCTGATAACCGAACGGAGCTCTGTGGCTTCGTCGTCGTTGACGTTGTTTGCGGCGTGACCCGCGATCAGGCTCTCGAGGGCAGCCCGTGCCTCGGTGACCTCGATGACTTCTTCCATGGTGATGGTGCGAACGGTCGCCCCTCGGTTGGTCGCGCGCTCGACGAGGCCTTCGGCTTCGAGTGTCGCGAGCGCGTCACGAACAGCGACACGACCGCATTCGTATCGATCGCAGAGGCTGAACTCGACGAGCCGCTGCCCTGGGGCAAGCTCGCCGCTCAGAATGTCGGAGCGGAGACGTTCGATGATCGCGAGATTTGAGGTCATGGGTCAGCCGAAGTCGTACAGCGTCGTCGGGTTGTCGACGAGGATCTGATTCCGCAGGGTTTCGTCTGGTGCATAGCTTGTCAGGAGATCGAGCAGATGGCCTTCGTCAGGCATGACGACCATGTTTGGGTGTGGCCAGTCGGTGCCCCACAGCACGCGATCAGGCGCAGCGGCCACCAACGCTCTGGCCAACGGAATCACATCGTCGTATGGCGCGGTCTTGGCTTCGGTCAACCGTTCGGCGCATGAAATCTTCACCCAACAGCGTTCGTCCGTTTGCATCAGTTGAAGCAACTGCTCGAAGGGCTCTTGGTGAACACCGTCGACAGCGGGTACCCGTGCCATGTGATCGATGACGTACGGCACCGGCATGGCATCGAGGAGACCGGAGTAGGAAGGGAGGTCTTTGGCGTCGAAGTGCAGCACGATGTGCCATCCGAATGCCGCGACTCTGTTGACAACCCTCCAGAACTCGTCGAGGTCTGGCGCTCCTCCGAGGTGGGCCACGAAGTTGAACCGTGTGCCTCGCACGCCGGCCTCATGGAGCGATGCGATGTCGGCGTCGGTGAAGCTGTCGTCGATCATCGCCACTCCGGCAAAGCGACCCTGACCCCGGACGATCGCGTCGACCATGGCGCTGTTGTCTGTGCCATGGCAGCTGGCCTGCACGAACACAGCTCTCGTCAGTCCAAGTCGGTCTTGTAGGTCCATGAATGCGTCGACGCCGCTGTCTGGGGGCGTGTAGGTCCGCGAGGGGGAGAACGGAAACTGCATCGCCGGTCCGAACACGTGGCAGTGCGCGTCGCAGGCGAGCGGCGGAGGGGTGAACGTTGTTGGTGACGACGCTGCTGGTACCGGCCCTGGCACGGTTGGTTCAGGAGCTCGGGCGTGCGGTGGATTCGGCTTCGCCATGTCAGGCGGTTCTCGGAAACACGATGCCGTCCATGATCTTTCGAGCGGTTCGAACGATGCCGGCCCGCGCAACATCGACCGATGTCTCTGTCGATGTTGCGTCAACTGCAGCTTCGAAGATGCCACTCGGGTGCTCGAGCGCCACGTTGTTCCCGTCGAGCTCGGCGACTCCGTTTGCCGGCGAGCCGGGAATGAGTGCGGCTGTTGCCACCGAGACGGCACCGAGGACGCCGATCGCGTCGTGGCAGCGGTGCGGAATGAACGTGCGAGTGCTCAGGTGACCGCCGCCGCGTGGTGGGGCGACCATCGTCAGTTTGGGAACGGTGGTGTCGGTGACATCCCCGAGGTTCATCAACACCCCTGCGCGCAGCCTGATGCTCTCGAGCTTCGACGTGAGGGCCACGTTGGCTTCGAGTTCAGCGCAACTCTCGTGGCCGGTGATGCCGAGCGCGTCGGCTCGGAGCACAACGACGGGCATGCCGTTGTCGATGAGCGTGCAATCGATGCCTTCGATGACGTCGACGCTCGAACCCGTTGGCAACAGGGCGCCGGTCGTGCCGCCCGCGATGTCGTCGAAATCGAGGCGTACCGCCGCAGCCGTTCCAGGAACGCCGGAGATCACGGTCGTGCCGCCATACACCGGCTGGCCTTGACTGGTCTCGATTGTCGCCTCGGCGACAGAGCTCGTGTTCAGCATGTGGATGCGGACACGCGCCGAGATTGTGGCGTTGTCGACCTCGATCAGCTCACGTTCGATCGCGAACGCAGCCACGCCGGACAGGAGGTTGCCGCAGTTCTGGCGATCGCTCACGAGCGCCTCATTGACACTGACTTGGAGGAACAGATAGTCGAGATCTACGTCGGTGCGCGTGCTCTTCGAGACGATCGCGACCTTGCTCGTCAAGGGGTGGGCGCCGCCGATCCCGTCGATCTGGCGGTCGTCTGGCGAGCCCATGATGCGCAGCAGCACATCGTCGCGTTCGGCTGGGTCGGGTGGGAGCTCGTCAGCGACGAAGTACGCACCTTTCGACGAGCCGCCTCGCATGATCATGCATCGCACGCCGTCCACGTCGAGAGTCTCGCAGGAGGTGCCTGTATTGTCGACAATCTCGTCGAACCTCTCAGGCCAACGAGGTCTGGGGCAGGGAGCTGAGAGCTCCGGCCGCGAGCTCTGCGACCGCTGGCACGGGGTTCGGGTCGCTGAAATGGAGACCATCGTGATCTGGTGCTGTGCCCGTTGGGTCGTCGGCCCAGTAGCTGGCCTCGAGCGCAATGCCGTTGTTGTCTGTGAAGTAGATCGATTGGATCGTCCCGTGATCGACGACGTCGGTCACTCCGCTTCCGGCTGCGGCCAAGCGGTCTCGTAGCGCGAGCAAGGCGGATTTGTCGGCCACGTTGAACGAGATGTGGTCGAGCTGTGTCGGGAAGGGCGCCGGCGACCCTGCGCCCTTGGTGAAGGTCTCCACGCCCTCGATCTCGAAGAACGCAACAGTATTTCCAGGCGCGATCTCGAAGAAGTAGTGGCGCATCGGTCCCGCCATGAGCGTCGAGACCAGCGGCATCCCGAGCACGCCCGCGTAAAACCGGGTGGTCGCATCCATGTCGTTGGTGACGAGGGCCAGATGATTCACACCTCGCCAGCTCGGAGGTGCCGGGAGTTCATCAGATGCGGTCATTCGGGCTCCGATTCGTCGTTTTGTCGATCATCGCACAAGTGCCCTCGAGTGCCGCGCCGGCGGCGCCTACTGGCAACGGCTAGGTCGCAACGAGTGCTTCGCAGCCGGTTCCCGAGAGCACCGCGTCGACTCGCGAGCGGTCGGTTTCGGAGAGCGCCGCGTATTCGTCCCTGATCCAGCCGAGGCACTTGGCCTGGTACCTGAAAGGTCCCTGCCGGTACTCGCGGCCGTCGATCTCGCAGATCACTTCGTCAGCTCCGGAAGCCACTGCGGCCGCGTTGGCGACCATGAACGGTGTGTAGCTCGTGCCGATCTCTCCCAGCAGACTTCGGGTCGCGTCAGTCATGTCCCCGAGCGCCAACCAGCCCTCGTCGTCAACGTCGAGCCACGACAGGTCGTCGACCCGATCGGTCCACGCGATTGCCTTTGGGCCCTCTTGAACGGCCACGCCGATCGGGGTCGGATCCCAGCGCACCAACTGCGTGAACTGGCCATAGATGCCGAAGTCACCTCTGCCAGGTCGATCGCCGAGCAGGAAGTCGTTGGATGCGAACTGGTGTTGCATGATGCGCAGAACACGCCTATACGACTCCTCGATGATGGGCGAGTTCCAGTCGGTCGAGCCAACGAGTTCGCGGCGGCCGATCTGGCGGTTGGTGATGAGCTCGTACATCTGTTGAGCACCATCGGTGTCGAGCTGCAGATTCCGCGACAGCGGTAGAAGCTTGCCGGCCTTTTCGATGTCTTCCTGGTAGGCCCACCGGTAGTGATACATCGCTTTCGTGAGCCATTCGTCGCCGAAGTCTTCGATGAGCGAATCGATGAAGGCCAACGCCGGGTCGCTCGGCACAACGCTTCGGCCCGCGTACTCTGCCTCGAGACGAATGATCTGCGGCGACGAGTCGACCATCTTCTCGCCGTGGCCGCCGTCGGCGTCAGGAAACGCGATCACCGGAATCAGAGGTACGGGCGCGGCACCGACATCGTCCCACTTCGAATCTCGGAGCACCCACTTGAACGGTATGTGGCGGTAGCGAAGCACTGCCCTCATCTTCAGGCTGTATGGCGAGCCGTAGGCGCCAACGAGAGCGACGGGATGATTCATGTCATGGTTCCTAACCTCGATCGTGGCATCAGAGCGAAACGGTGTAGCCGGTTGCGGGGTCAGCGTTGCCTTCGAGCAGGTCGGTGTATGCGCTGGTGATGCCGTCAGCACCGGTGCGGTGTTCGACGGTCAGCCAGCCTTCGGCGTGGTCGAGCAGCTTGTGAAACGAGCTGGCGATTCTCGATTCGAGCTCATCGGCTCCCCACTCAGCGCTGCGCTTGGCGCTCTGGCCTGGAGCGAAGAAGAATTCTGGCTTCGGCCCTGGAAGCTCGCTGACGACTCGCCGCGGGGCCTCCCAATGAGTTGAACCGACTGTGAGGGAGAATCTCAGCGACTCGTCGAATGCGGTGTGGACGTCAGTTCTGACCGTGCTGTTGCCGGCCATGTCGACCATGCCTGAGGGGACCGATGGGTCAAGCTGATCGATCTGGTCGTAGCAGATGACCTCGTCGTACAGCTCGAGTCCTTCGACGAAGTTGCGGTTGCGGTCCGACGTGAGCCCGATGGAGCGCTGATCATCGCGCCGAGCGATGCATGCGGCGAGTGAGATCGATGTTTTCGAGGAAGCACTCGTGATGAGGGTCTGCGTCGCTCCACCGAAGTTGCTGTCGGCGAGGTAGTCGTCTGCCAGAAAGGACGTGAGAAACAGACCTTTGAACACCAGGTATTCATCCGGTTTCGACTCGTCGAACAGTTTGTCGTCGGCGGTCGAAAGGAACGACGTGTAGATCGGTGCGTGGTCGCCGCGGTGCGCGCCGATGTCGCGGAAACCGGTGCCGCTCGCTCTCGCGTCGATCACACACTCGGACGACATCGACGAGAAGCCGAAATATCGGCCTCCCACTGCGATTTCTGGGTGAGCAGACTCGGCGACCGAGCTGAGCCCCATCGCTGGCAGGCGTCCCCATGGCTCGTCGGTCGGGAAGAAGCCCCAGTAATCGAGCATGTCGCCGGCGACCGCGTACGTCACGTTGTTGGTGGTGATCGCGAAGCGCTCGACCGACAGCCGGATCTGTCCTGGTTCGAGTTCGGACCGTTCGTTCTCGACAGCTCGCGTCTCGCGGAAGTCGGTGCGGTTGACCTCAAAGTCCATTCCGCGACCCTAACCGAGAGCTCGAAACAATTGCCAGTTGTGCCAGCACTACTGTAGGTTCGCCTCATGCGCCAGGGCAGTCGGTCGTGAGGATCCTCCGGTCTCCTGCCAACGCGATCGACGACGTCGTCGAATATCCGCCAGAGCATCGATACGTCGAGGTCCCTTCCGGCGACGGACAGATGTTGCGGGTCCATCTCGTCGACGCAGGGCCTCCCGATGCGCCGGTGATCGTGTTCCTTCATGGCAACCCATCGTGGTCGTATATCTGGCGCCACCAGATCGCAGCCGTGGTCGACACGGGGTACCGAGCGATTGCCCCTGACCTGGTCGGGATGGGGATGTCAGACAAACCGTCGGAGATGTCGGACTACACCGTTGACGCTCACGTCGAGTGGATGCGTGCGCTGCTCTATGACGTTCTCGGTCTGACGGAGGTGACGTTCGTACTCCATGACTGGGGCGGCATCGTCGGCATGCGGCTCGTTGCGGAGCATCCGCACCGGGTTCGCAGGATGGTCATCTCGAACACCGGGCTTCCATCGCGTGACATGAGCGAGCCGCTACCGGAGGTCATCGAGGCAAAAGGGGCATTCGCCGATTTCCAGGCCTTCGCCGCAACAGTTCCCGAGTGGGAGCCGTGGACGCTGCTCCCCATGGTCATGGTCACCGAAGCTGGTGCAGAGGTGCAGCACGGCTATCGGGCCCCTTACCCGGACCCCTCGCTCACAATTGGCAGCCGTGCCTTCACCCAGCTGCTGCCAACGCGTCCTGACAATCCGATGTATCCGGCGAACAACGCCGCTTGGGAAGTGTTGGAGACATTCACGAAGCCAGTGCTCACGATCTTCAGCGATGGAGACACCGTTGCGCCAGATGGATGGCGACCGATCGTGGCCAGAATTCCTGGCGCCAGAGAACAACCGCACATCATTCTCGAAGGCGGAGGCCACTTCCTCACCGAGGACATTCCGGTTGTGTACACGGCACACCTACTCGAATGGCTTGGGAGCCCCCAGTGACCGACACTTCAGTTCGAGCCGACGGCCGCGTCGCGCGTCGGGAGAAGAACGTCAACGCCGTTCTCGATGTCGTCCTGGAGATGTTCGCCGAGGACTCGATGTTCCCCTCGATCGAGCAGGCCGCGACGCGATCGGGGCTCTCGCTACGGTCGGTGTACCGGTACTTCGCCGATCCTGGCGAGCTGCTCGAAGCCGCCATCAAGCGCAGCAGAGAACTTGGCGCTTACTTCATGCGCATTCCTTCGATTGGTGAGGGTGAGCTGGAAGATCGGATCGATGAGTTCGTCGCCGCACGACTCCAGTTCCACGAGTCGGCGGGCCCGATGTACAGGGCGACATTGGCCAATGCCGCACGGCTGCCGCAAATCGGCGACGAACTGAGGGCAACCCGCGACGAGCTTCGCCACCAGTTCGAGGTTCAGTTCGCGCCAGAGCTCGCACCTTTGAGCCACACACGTCGAGATGCAGCGGTGTGCGCCGGCGACGTGTTGACTCAGCTCGACTCGGTCGACTTTTTGCGACGTCACCGGCAGCTGTCGGCCTCCGAAGCTGGCGAAGTCCTGCGCGCCGCGCTCGCGGCCATTTTGACCACCGCCAGCTGAGCTGCGTCGAGCAACGCCGTCGGTCAGGTGGGACACTGCGGAGATGTCACGTTCGCGTAGCGATCGAGGGGGTCGAAAGGGGCGAGCAGCGCGGGTCGAAGAGGAACGACCCGCTCAAGGGTGGTCGGCAGTTCCGAGACGCAAAGTTCCGACTTATGAGCTGCTGGGGGAGGACCAGCTCGATCGTCTCGAAGCGCACGCCGATTGGATCCTTGACACAGTCGGCGTTGATTTTCGTGGTGACGACGAGACGCTCGAGCTGTTCCGAGATGCGGGGGCCAGAGTCAATGGAATGAACGTTCGCTTCGATGTCGGATTGGCGAAGCACCTGTGTTCGACATCACCGTCGCAGTTCGACATGCACGGCAGGGACGGCCGGGTCGTACCCATCGGTGGCGATCACCTGGTGTTGCTGCCTGCCTACGGACCGCCGTTCGTGACCGACCTCGATCGGGGTCGGCGCTATGCGACGCTTGACGACTTCCAAAACTTCGTGAAACTCACCTACTCGACGCCGTATCTCCACCATTCGGGCGGAACCATCTGCGAACCGGTTGATCTTCCGGTGAACAAGCGCCATCTCGACATGGTTTACGCGCATCTTCGGTATTCAACGAAGCCGTTCATGGGATCGGTGACGGCTCCGAGCCGCGCCGAAGACTCGATCGAGATGGCGAGGATCGTGTTTGGCGCCGATTACCTCGAATCGCATTGCGTGATCCAGGGAAACATCAACGTCAACTCACCGCTTGTGTGGGACGACGTGATGTCAGGTGCGGTGAAGGCGTATGCACGGGCGAACCAGGGGTGCGTCATATCGCCATTCATCATCGGCGGTGCCATGGGACCTGTCACGCAGCCGGCTCTCATCGCCCAAGCACACGCGGAGGCCATGACGGGAATCGCGTTGAGCCAGCTGGTGAGGCCGGGAGCACCGATGGTGTACGGCAACTTTCTCACGACGATGAATCTGAGAACAGGCGCTCCGACGTTTGGCACACCGGAGTCAACGCTGTCGACGTATGCCATCGGGCAACTGGCGCGTCGCCTCGGCTTGCCGTTGCGGTGCGGCGCTCACTACACGGCATCGAAGATCGCAGACGGTCAGGCAATGCAGGAGTCTGTTGACGCAATGAATGCCGGCATTCTCGCCGGAACGAACTACGTCATCCACGCTGCCGGTTGGCTCGAAGGCGGTCTCACGATCGGCTACGAGAAATTCATGATCGACCTCGATCGCTGCGGCATGATCCACCGGATGATCGATGGTCTCGAACTCG
>Ga0315338_1002468_pt1 | contig 18288 bp, 16 predicted proteins | sample ASW8metaG_FD_204518 | JGI IMG/M metagenome (GOLD analysis project Ga0315338, IMG submission 204518) | Ammonia-oxidizing marine archaeal communities from Monterey Bay, California, United States - ASW #8 | ecosystem: Environmental > Aquatic > Marine > Coastal | place: USA: California | collected... | reverse complement strand
AATCCTAATTGATTTGGGCTATCTAACAGTTGAAGATATGACTGATGTTATGATGCATCAGGCTTCTTCTGCTCAACAAGAAGTTCAAAAAGGTAAAAGAGATTTAGTATTACAACAACAAATATTTAAATCAAAAATAAAAACACCTAAACCAGCAGCACCAAAACCAGTTGCACCCACACCAACGCCAGTTGCACCGACACCAACAGCACAACCAATAGATATTAGTGAAGATGCGATAATGAAAACAAAATTTAAGTTAGACCTTAAAACAATAATTGCAGCTGCAGTTGGTATCTCATCATTAGTTGGTATGTGGTATGCATTACAAGCAGATATACAAGAAGCAAAAGAATTACCTAAAATTGGTAACATATATTCTCAAGAATATCCATCAAGACCAGAAGGTTATAATTGGCCGAGGTCGTATGAACAATACAAAGATCAAGTTGGAACACTACAAGAAGATATGGATAATGTATTTGACTTATTAGATGAATATGAAGAAAAAATTGAAGATCTTGAAAAAACAGTAACCGACTTGAGAATCAAATTGGCTAACAAGAAGGATAAATAGTTATGAATAGAACACTAATAATTAAATGGACATTTAGAATTTTATGCGTAGTCGGACTTACAGTACTTTTATGTACAGATACTTTGACAGGACAAGATAAACCTAAACCAAAAGTAGAAGTTATTACAGACGATAACTTCAAATCAAAAATAGCAAAAGGATTTGTTCTTGTCAAATTTACAGCACCATATCAAATGGCTAATTTAGATCCAAAACTATTTAATGGTATAAAAGGATTCGAGGGATGTGTTATTCTTGTGGTTGAATCGAGTAAAGCTAAGAAAGTAGTCAAGAAACTTAGATTAAGAAATTATCCATCTTTAGCATTATTTCACGATGGAAAGAAAAAAGAAGTATGGAAAGCCGATATGGATGGTATTGTTGATGTTAAAAATAAAGGTATAAAAAAAGCAATATCTGATGCATTGGCTGGAGATGTGTTTTAATGATTAAATTAAAAGAATTATTAAAAGAAGATAAAGATTCTAAATTTTTAGGACAACAGTTATCCAGAGTAAATACTCAAATTTTTAAAGTATTAAGCATGATAGATATTAATAGTGATACTAAAGCTACATTACAAGGTTGGATGGTAGGTTTACATCGTGATTTAAAAGGAAAGGGTTGGAAAGTAAAATGATTAAATTAAAAGAACTTATAAATGAACAAGTTAAACCAGGAGATGCATTTAAAGCAGCAGGTGGAGATGTAGATGTTATTATTGATAAATTTATGGGTGGAAAATGGAAATTTGTAACTTTCAATATGAATCGGGGATATGTAAGTGGTATTGGAGTAATGTCAAAACCTCATTTAAGACAAGATCTAAAAATTAAACTTTCTTCTTCACATAAGAGTAAGATTAAGAAGATGTTAAAAAATCCTGAAGATATACATTATGTTGAGAATGATGATTTAGGTATTAAAGTTAAAGATATATTAAGGGTGATTTAATAAAATGCCAAAGGGAGATTGTTATATGGCAAATGGTAGAATTGTAATGCAGAAAATGTCTGCACCAGATGCAAAGAAATGGATACTTTGTCATGGTGTAGGAATATTACAATCAGATGGAAAACCATTTGGACACGCTTGGGTAGAGAATGGTAGTACTTGTATTGACCAAAGTAATGATAAAGATATAAAGTTACCAAAAAAAGTATATTATGCAATAGGTCAATTTCCAGTTAAAGGGTATAAGATTTATAAATATAGTCCTGAAGAAACAGGATTGGCGATGGTAAGAAATAAACATTGGGGACCGTGGGATTTAAAACCACCGAGATAAATTATGATTAAGTTAAAAGAAATGATTCCTGTACTACCCAGAATTAATATGGGATTTGGTCAGGCTCAAGATTATGCTAAAATGATGATTAAAAAATCTGAAGAGGTTATTAAATCTACGAGAGCGGGTAATATGGGTAAAGCAAAGAAAATTTTAAAGGATATGGAAAAGATAGTAAAACAAATTAAACGGGTGTTAGGATAATGAAAACATTTCACATAGATGAACCGAGTGAAATCGGAAAGAAAAGATTAAAAGTATCACCTAAAGATATTATGGGTGTGAAAAAAGAATTAAGTGATGGTATTATTAGAAATAATTTACAAGAATTTGTAGATAAACCCAAAATAAGAAAAGCATTAGATATATTAGTAAATAAAAACCTGTTACCAAAAAATTATGCTATAAATATAAGTAAATTACAAAGTTTTCTTAGTAATAACCCTCAAGTAATGACACAATTAATAAAATTGTTGGGAAAATAAAATGCCAAACAGAACAGCTAAAAATGCAAAACGTAGTAGAATGCTATTAAATAAGAAATGGGCATCGGAAGGTAGAACTGCTAAACAACATAAAAAGTGGTTAGCTAAACAAAAAGAAAAAGGAACTAACTTGCCAGTATGGGGTAGTAGGTAGTGATCAAGTTAAAAGACATATTAGAAGCTAGTGTAACTGGTAATATAAAGGGCGTAAAAGGTTATACAGGGTTTATTATACCATTACAATGGAAAGCGAAAAAGAAATCATTAGAACAATCTATTGCTAAAACCACTGGTTATAGTATGGTAGGTGGAAAAGAATTAGTTAAACCAAGTGATGATACTTATAGAGGTTGGAAAAGGCCAGCAATGTTAAAATTAAAACCATTATTAACAGAAAGAATAGATTATCAAGATACAGCTTCTCAAATAGTAAAATCATATGGAGTTAGGTCTAAAATAAAATTTAAAAGTGGTGGCGATAAAGCTGATTATAATTGGATAACAGATACGATATATTTAAGACCAAGATATTCAACGATGAAAGATTTTGTAATAACAGTATTACATGAAATAAAACATGCTCTTGACACTAAAAAAATGGGTAAGAGCAAATATGAAAAAGAATATACAATAGCTGGTGAATTAGCTCAACAAAAAGGTGGCGATTTTCATGATGATAATATCTATGAAAAAGAGGCAGAAGATTGGGCTAAAAAACAGTATCCTAAATGGAAAAATAAATTTTAATTTGAATTTTTACTTTAATAGTTATAGTAGTAAGTTATGAAACCAAGAAGTGCCAAAAATAAGGGCAAACGGTTACAGAATACAATCCGTGATTTAATCCTAGAAAAATTCGATTCATTGGAAAAAGATGATGTTCGATCTATTACTATGGGTGATTCGGGTGAAGATATTCTATTATCCCCTGCAGCTCGTAGATTATTCCCTTTTTCAGTAGAATGTAAGAATCAGGAAAAACTTAATATTTGGTCAGCTTTAGAACAAGCTGAAGAAAATAGTGGTGATCACGTTCCATTAGTTATATTTAAAAGAAATAGAACAAAAACATATGCAGTATTAGAATTTGATAAATTATTGGAATTATTGAATGAATAAAATCGTCAATCTACTTAACAGAGTATTAAATTCTAATGGTAGAAAGCTTAAGAAACTAAATGAATATATGTACTGGTCACCATTTGTTTCGCATCATAAACCTAAACTTCAGATAAATATACAAACTCAGAAGTGGCATTGTTGGGTATCGAATGTAGGTGGACGTACATTATTTCAGTTATTGAAGAAGGTGGGGGCTTCTAAACAGCATTTTGATGAGTTGAGAGAATTAGTAGATGATAAATATTATGTAAATACTAAAATTCACGAAGCCAAGACTATACATTCCCTTCCCAACGAATTTAAATCACTATGTAATGGTGGAGATAGTATCGTTAAACGACACGCTTTAAATTATTTATATAAAAGAGGAATTGATGATAGTGATATTTTAAAATATAATATTGGTTATTGTGATGATGGCTTATATTCCAATAGAATAATAATACCATCTTATGATGCTGATGGTAAACTTAATTTTTTTGTAGGTAGAGATTTTTATAGTAGTAAAATGAAATATCGTAATTCCCCAACTACAAAAAATATAATTGGATTTGATTTATTTATAAATTGGGATGAACCAATAATTTTATGTGAGGGAGTGTTTGATGCTATGGCATTTAAAAGAAATGCAATACCTCTTTTTGGTAAAAATGTTATGAGCAACTTACAGAAAAAAATAATTGAATCTAAAGTTAAAGTAATATATTTGGCTTTAGACAATGACGCATTAGAAGATACTATAAAAATTTCAGAGTATTTTATCAATAATGGTATTGATGTTAGAATGATGAAATTTAAAGAAAAAGACCCAAGTGAGATTGGTTTTAAAAGTTTGTTATATTTAATTAATAAGACAACTAAAACTAAATTCTCAGACTTGATGAGGTTAAAACTAAATGGCAAAACAAAGAAATATATGGAAGTACTATGAAAATTGGAAAGTTCATATAACAGAACTAGAACTTTTTGAAAGTGTATGCCAAACATTTAATCTTATGAATCAAATAGATAGATGCACTAAGTACTATGATGGTGATTTATCTAATCCAGTAGCTTGGGATATAATAGTGCCCGATGAATTTATAAAAGAAGTCAAAAAGCATATTAAGGATTTTGATTGATAGAACCAAATGTTGTAAAAGTTCCATTTCGTAAATTAAAATATATACACCACATATCAGATATACAGATTCGTAATCTTAAACGACATAAAGAATACGAAGAAGTTTTTGAAAGAACTTACGAGGAAGTACGAAAAAATAAAGATAATGCAGTAGCTTATATCGGTGGTGATATAGCTCACTCTAAAACAGATATGTCGCCAGAATTGATTGACCAATTATCACGGTTATTTAAAAACTTATCTGATATATGTCCTACAATTATTATTGCAGGAAATCACGATTGTAATCTAAACAATCGTTCTCGGATGGATTGTCTTTCCCCAATAGTAGATAATTTAAAACATCCAAATTTACATTACTTAAAAGATACAGGTGTATATAAGTGTGCCGATACTACTTTTGTAGTGTGGGATGTTTGGGATAAGAAAAAAGATTATATAAAAGCTAAAGATATAGAAGGTGATACTAAAGTTGTACTATTTCACGGAACAGTAGATAGATGTGAAACAGATTTAGGATTTAGATTACCATCTGATGTAAAGATTACTCAATTCAGAGGTTATGATATGGGATTGTTGGGTGATATTCATAAACGACAGCATTTAAATAAAGCAGAAACAATTTCATATTGTGGTTCATTAGTTCAACAGAATCATGGTGAAGGATTAGACCATGGCTATTTACTATGGGATGTTCCAAAACGAAAATCTACTTATATTCCTATTATTAATGATTATGGTTATTATACTTTAGATATTAATAATGGTGTTGTACCAGATGCAGATGATATGCCGACAAAAGCTCGTTTAAGAGTTAGGGTTGCAAACACTTCTGCTACTGAATTGAAAAAGGCCTTAGCAATTATTCACGATAAATATGGTGTTGTAGAAATGTCAGTTACAAGAACTGATGCATTATATAGTACTGAAAGAGTTAGAAATAAAACTATAAATGTGGGTGATATAAGTAATTCAGATGTACAGTATCAATTGATTGTAGATTATTTAAACTCTAATCATATTGTAGATGATGAAACCTTAATTAAAATAAAAAATATAAATGAATCATTAAATGCAGAATTACCAGAAGAAGAAGTTTATAGAAATGTAAATTGGAAATTAAAACATTTTGAGTTTTCTAATATGTTTAGTTATGGAGAAAATAATAGGGTTAATTTTACTAAATTAAATGGAATAGTTGGAATGTTTGCTCCAAATGCAGCTGGTAAATCATCTCTTTTAGATGCTCTTTCGTTTTGTTTATTTGATACTTGTACACGAGCTTTTAAAGCAGATAATGTTTTGAATAATAAAAAGAAAGATTTTTTCTGTAAAGTAAATTTTGAAATAGATGGACAAAATCATTTTGTTGAAAGAGTTGCTAAAAAACAACGAAATGGTCATGTAAAAGTTGATGTAGATTTTTACTCATATGATGATGCTGGTGAAAAAGTTTCTATGAATGGTGATCAGAGAAGAACAACTAATGCAAATATAAGAAAAGTTATTGGTACATATGAAGATTTCTTATTAACAGCATTATCTTCTCAGATAAATAATTCAGTTTTTATTGAAAAAACTCAGAAAGAAAAGAAAACATTACTTGCTCAATTTATGGGATTAGAAATATTTGATAAGTTATGGGTAACTGCTACAGAAGAAATAAAAGATGTTGCAGCTGTACTGAAAAATTTTAAAAAGAATGATTGGGAGAAAGAATTAGTAGATATTAAAGAGCAAAAGAAACAATTTAAAGAAACTCATAATCAACTTTTAGATGAAAAAACTGCGATTCAGATTAAAAAGAAATCAATTGAAAAAAATATTATAACTTTATCTAAAAAATTAAAACCAACAGATAAGTCAATAGAAGATATAGATAATTTAAAAGAAAATAAAAATATACTATCTAAAACATTAAGTAATATTGATAATGAATTAGGTGAAACTACTACACGAGTTGAAAAAACAAATTTATTAGATAATGAATTAAGAATGAAAATTCAAAATCATAAAGATGAAAAAACTGAAGAAAAATTTGTTGAATTAGAAAAATTAGAATCTGAAAAACGTGAAATCGGAATTGATTTAGATAAAATGAAAATTAAGGTTCGTGCTAAATTAGATAAAATAGAAAAATTGGGTGATTTAGAATATGACGATAACTGTGAATATTGTATGAAAAACCCATTTACATTAGATGCTATAGAAACTAAAAAGAAATTAGAAACTGATAAAGATGCGGTGAAAAAAGATTTAAGTAAATTAGATAGTACTGTTCATCAGATAAATCATTTATATCATGTACGAGAAAGAAAATCTGATTTAGATACTAATTTAAATAAATTACAACAAATATTATCTTTAAAAAATGAACTTGATAGTAAAATAGTTTTATTAGAAGAAAAAAGAAAAAATGTGTTACACCAAATAAGTTCAGTAGAGGAAAAAGTTGTAAAATATTATGAACAAGAAAAGGATATTATTTATAATCAACAAATAGAGGCAGAAATAGATAATATACAAATTGAATTAGATAATGTTACTAATCAATATGATAGTTTGAATGATAGTATTAATAATATATTTGGTGAGATAAAAGTAGTAGATACAAAAAGAAGAGGTATATTAGATAATATTAAAAAAGTTGAAGAATTAGAAAGTAAGTATGAAGCTTATCAATATTATTTAGATGCAGTAAAACGTGATGGTGTACCATATGAACTTATTACAAAAGCATTACCAACTATTGAGGGTGAGGTTAATAATATACTTGCTCAATTAGTAGATTTTCAGATGTTATTTGAAATGGATGGAAAGAATATTAACAATTATATAGTATATGATGATGATAATGTGTGGCCTCTTGAATTATCATCTGGTATGGAAAGATTTATTTCTTCTCTTGCAATAAGAGTAGGATTAATTAATGTATCTAACTTACCACGAAGTAACTTTCTTGCTATTGACGAAGGTTGGGGAACTATGGATAGTGATAATATTAATTCAGTATACAGTTTATTTCAATATCTCAAATCACAATTTCAGTTTGCATTGATTGTATCTCATATAGATTCTATGAGAGATGCAGTTGATAGTTTATTAGAAATAAAGAAAGAGAATAAGTTTAGTAATATTATTTTTGATTAGAATATAGAATTCTTTTCGTACATTTTTCCTTTATAAGCTCTTCAATAAGAGCATACATTTTATATCCGTGAGTTTTTGAATATGCTTTAATCATATCACGGAATTCTTTTCTTATTTTTATATTTACAAATTTATCTTCCATATACATAAATATAAAAATACATACTTTTTAATTACTTTTTAACTACTTTATTAGATTTATTTGTAATACTAATATTTATAGATACAACTGGAGATTATCAAATGGGATTTATTGCCCGCCGTTTAATAAAAGAAAATTTACAAAATGTTCAAGTATTAGTAAACGATACTGCAAATAATTATTTTAATGTAGTTGAATTACCAACAACCTTATCACAAGGTCGTCATGCTTTTAAAATATTTGGTTCGGAGTTTTTAAAGAGAAATGTTCCATTGAAAATGGAAATACTAGACTCTTTTGGAAATACTGTTTATATATCTCCAGTAGATTTTGTTGGTGAAGAAGTTCCGCCATATTTACCATATAGATTTGTTACAATGGAAGTTTATAAACCTCCTGTAAATAGAGAGGGTATAGCTGAATTGACTATATTAGGTGAGATAGATCCTTCAGCAGTAGATTTTCAAATACCATCTCAGTTTCAAAATACATATAATGTTAAATTTCAACAAAAACTAAATTTAGATTTAGCTACAATAGTAAATACTCAACCGATACGGTTTTATAAAGCTCCATTTGTTGAGGCTTCTGAAATTGTAAAAGCAAGACTTGTTAATACAGCTGTAACGACATCGGTAAGAGTATTCTCAAGTGCATCAGCTACTCCAAGACCAGATATTCAAGATATTCCAATAGTAGTTGTAACTGGGTCTCAAGAACAAGAAGATAATGAAATTCCTCAAATAGCTAATCCAAATAAAGATATTGAAAATTTTGCGGAAAATTTCAAATATAAAACTGGACTTTATGGACCTATGCCATCTATTGTCAGTAGAAGAGGGGGGCTTCCAAGATTCGCATCTAAAGAAGAAGCTCCTATGACAATTACAATCCCAGCTGGCGGTTTAACTGCTAAAATGCAAGGGGCAGCTATTACAATACCTGAGCATACTACAACAGTTTCATTTCTTGATGGTGAAAATAATTTATCCCAATCAGTAGTAACTGTTCCAAAGTTTGAAACAACAATATCTAATATAGTTAATGATGATACATTTGAAATAGATGAAGTACCAGTACATGATTTACCAGAACCACCGCCAGGCTTTGTATCAACTGATGGTACAAATCCAGTTCAGGTAGATGATTTTAGTGATGTACCAATAAGCATGTCTTTTGAAGATGTGGTTACTACTACTCTTTCCTCAAGTTATCAGTATAATTCTTATGCAGATTTAACAGTTAAAAATCTGAGAACTTTTTCGGGTGATGTATATAGAGTAAAAATACATGGAAAAATGCAATCACAGAATACTGGATATTCTGTTATGGCTGATACAGTTATTGAATCACCAGAATTATTAAGAGATACAAACTCACCATCAGGATGGTTGAGAACTGGGTATTTTTTAAATACTAGTCATTTGAATTCATATTGGACAGCATCTTCATTTGATGGTAATACAAAAGGTGCAAATGTAACTGCTTCTCATACTGGTAGTCAATATATAGATTCAATGTATTTGAGTGGTTCTACTTATGGTTTAAATGAATCTATTGTTGCTGAAACAGATCCAAATTTTACATTTACTCTTCAAAAGGGTGTTGTATATACATTATCTATGTTAATAAAAGGAAAGACAACTCAAAAAGTTTTTAATACTGCGGGAAAATCTAGCTCTCAAGGAAAATTATATTTTCATTTATCTGGATCAAATTTAAACAATTCTAAAAAATTAACTACTAATACTTACGTTGGTGCTGAACTTACAGAACCAGATAGTGATAAAACAGTTTTCTTAGAATTAGAAGAAGATATAGTTGGATATCAAGATTTTGGAAGAGTAGAACATACTTTTACACCTCGTTTTAATTTAGATAGATTAAGGAATACAGATAGTAAATTACAAATAAGAGCTGATTCTGGTGAATGGCATGTTAGTGATATATCATTAAGACCTGCAATGGATACTGGATTCTCACCTGATGAATATAATATAATTTTACCTGTACCAGTTTCAAATCGACCAGATAAATTAGATATGTTTATAGAATACTTTGATATAAATAGCAATACGGTAGAAAATGTTACTGTTAAAGAAAATGTTGAGATAGCTGGAGCACCACTTGTTATTGATAATGATGATAACTTATTAACAGGTTCTTTATTTATAGGAAATCTTCAAGGTGCTGGAATTGAAATGAAGGGTGGTTCTGCCTATATGCGTTCAATAGGTTATGAAGGATTTACAAGTGCTTCAGTTGGTGGCGAAGGTGGATTTATGATATGGAGTGGTTCTGTACTTCCAGATTCTCCTGATAGTTATACAGGTGCTGGTTTAGAAATACACGATGGAACAACAGGAGTTAATGAAAGTTATTTTAAATTTAGAACAAAACCATCAGTATTTGATGTTAAGACTAAAACATTTTTCTTAGGTCAAACAACAACTGCATTTGTAAGTGGTTCTAATGGTAATATAGAAATTAGTTCAAGTAATTTTCACGTAAGTGGTGGAATTGTTTCAGCAAGTGCTGGTCATCTTGGAAATTGGAAAATAGATGATGGTCCTCTTAAAGGTGAAAATATTACAATGGATGCTGCCAATTCTACAATATATAAAACAGATCAAGGTCCTGGTTCTGATAGTGGTGCAGCATTTGATAGGTTGCGGGATGAATATTATATAGATTTTTCACCAGAAGTAGAAAATCCTGATAACTTTTATATTAAAATGGGTCCTATGTTTATGGTTGATAAGGATGGTATATTGGTTGCAAGTGGAGCTGTATTTCATGGTTCTATAACTGCAAGTGCGGGGTATATTGGTGGATTTAAGATTGGTTCATCTTCATTATTTTATGGAAATGAAGAAACACCTAATTTTTTTATAAGTGGTTCTGCTGGTGGTGGTACTGGAATTGGTAAAAGTAATTTATTCATTTCATCAAGTGGATTTCAAGTAAATAGTGTAGGTGCTATGAGTGCTAGTTCAGGAGTTATTGGTGGATTTGAAATTGGTAAAAATACACTATCAAGTAGTAATTTACTTATAAATGCTGCGGATGGTGATCTAAGAACAAGAACTTATGAACCAGGATTTAGAGGATGGAGAATTAGTGCTGGTGTATATGGTGGATTAGATTCTAATGGTTCTGCGGAATTTGAAAATGTAAGAGTTAGAGGAACATTTAGAACAGCTGTATTTGAAAAAGAAACTGTCAATGCTGTTGGTGGACAATTATTAATTTGTAACTCAACAGCTCTTTCAGGTTCAGCTTCAGCAACTGATACTACATTATTTTGTGATAATGTTAGTGGGTTTCAAAAGGGTGAGATTATATTCGCTAAAAAAGTAACTGGTGGTGGATTTACTAAAGAATATATGAAAGTTACAAGCCAAAGCAGAGTTTCAGCTAGTTCTGGTGATGATATGACGGGGTACTTACACGTTGATAGGGGATTCGGAGGAGATCCAACAGCATCTGCTTTTACAACTTCTTCTATGTTAAAAGCGGCTATAACAATTAATCAGACTTCTTTTAATATATTTACGGCCGATGGTGGGGCTGCTGGTGCTAATAATACCGCGGCTACAGCTTCAGCATCTTCATTGTTTCATAGAACAATTAAAGTTGACGATGAGATAATGCGAGTCAGTGCTTCTAGTGCAACTGATGGTAAGATATATGTTTATAGAGGAGTTGATGGTTCTGGTAAAGCAACTCACGTATCAGGATCTCAAATTATGATGGTAGATCCTAATGTCGCATTTTTACTTGGATTAGTATCACCAAAAGAATCATATACTGAAGGACAAGTTTTAGTTAGTACAGGTAGGTATATTACTGGCAGTGATGGACTTACACCATCTGGTAGTGCTAGTTCCGTTCCAGCACAAGGAAGTGGTTGGATTCATATGAATGCAAGTCCTACTCTTGCCCAAACACCATATATAGATTTATTTGAAAGAACAGGTAGTGATATTTACGATGCTAAGATGAAATTAAGACTTGGTGATTTAAGTGGATTACACGGAACTCGTTTAGGAAATGAAGTAGCAATAGATAGAGAGTCTGGTTTTGGTTTAGCAAGTGAAAATGTATACTTATCAGGACTTATAAAAGCTAGTAGTGGTTCTATTGGTGGAATCATTATGGAAGATAATAAGTTGTTTACTGGAACTGGAACTCATGGAAATACTAATACAGGATTTTTTATAGATAGTGCAAGTAATTTTAGTTTAGGTGATACATTTGTTTGGGATGGTGAGAACAAAACATTAAGTGTAACAGGCTCTTCGGTTACTTTGGAAACGCCTTCATTTTATTTAGGAAATGCATCAACTTATTTAAGTGGTTCTAATGGAAATTTAGAAATAAAATCAGAAGAATTTGATTTAGGATCAAGTACCGTTTCAATGTCATCTGCTGATAGTGGTAAAATAATGATGGGAACAAATATACCATCTGCTTCTGGTCAAGATGGTATATGGTTAAGTGGAAGTGGACATTTTAGTTTTCAATCTTCGTCAGCAGCATATATAAGAAGTGATGCAGATGGATTTGCAATGAACTTTCCATCATTTAGTGTTGATACTGTTGGTCGTATGTCTGCAACTGATGGTACATTTAAAGGTCATTTGGAAGCACAAACTGGATTTTTCGGGTCATCATCTAATGATGGTTGGAATATTAGTGCTAATACTATAGCTGATTCAGATAGTATTATTCAAATTGATGCTACTCAATATTCTGAAAATATTACTATTTCATCTGGTAGTTTTTTCGCAGAATTTGTACCAAACTTTTCATCTGAAGATGCCATTTTATCAGCTGGTGGAAATAGCCATTCAGGTAGTACAGGAATTGGAAATCTTACAGCTGCATCTATGGACACAGGTACAGGAGTGTTTTCAGCTGGAAGTACAGGAAATGTAGATACTGATACTGAAGATCTTTCAACTGGGGAACAACTTGCTAGTGCATTAGAATTATATGGTGCATTTACTATTCCTGGAGCTGCTCATCCTGGTGGTGGAGGCCATACAGTTGTAGCAACTTCACTTAGTAGTGGGTCGGTCAATGTATCATTAAGTGGTGGTACTAAAGCATATAAAAGTACAGCAACTATAGTTGTCGCTATAGGTGTTGTTGCAGCTCAGTACTCTAATGAGTCTGAACTTTATGGTAATGTTACAGCTGTTGGTACTTTAGCATTACACAAAACCTCTGATAATAGTGTAATAGGTACTCAAACATTTAGTGAAGCAATTTTGGTTGACAATCCATTTGCTAATACTGCAGTGGAAAAGTTTACCAAAAGTTTTAGTGCAACATTCAATCATACAGTTGTAACTGATACAACAGATTATTATATAAAAGCAAGTGGAGTAAAAGTAACAAATGGTGGAATAACTGAAGAATGGATTGTAGGTCCTAAATCATTTACAGCCTCAACTTATATAACTGGAACCGCACTTTATTTTACAGCAATGTCGCATCAACCAAGTAACAAAAAAGTTGAAATAGCACCGAAAGGTATTAATGCTGTTTTTCTTTCAAATGCGACTTTAATGCATGCTGATAATAAATACTTTCGTGTAGCACCTGAAGAAACTAAAACGATTGATATATTAGGTACAGCTGCAATAACAGGTTCATTAACAATGAGAACTGTTGGAAGCCAAGTTGGTATAAAAATGAATGAAACTGCTGGAAGAGTTTCAGCTTCTCATTTTATAGCAACAGGAGGAACTTCTTATATTCTAGGGCCAGATGGTAGTTCTACCACTCCATCAATACAAATTGGAAGTTCTAATGATGGTTTTTATCATTCAGGTGGAATTAAAGTAATAGTTAATAATGTAGCTGAAGAATTTTTATTCGCAGATGGTGGTCATTTTCATGCAGAAGATGATATCACAGCATATTCATCAACTATTTCATCAGATATACGATTAAAAGAAAATGTAAAACTATTAGAAAATAATTTAGATAAAATATTAGAATTAAAACCATCTTCATTTAGATGGAAAGTGCGAGATAAACAAGATGATGTAGGTTTTATAGCACAGGAAGTAGAACCAATTGTACCAATGGTTGTAAAAGATAGTATATCTATAGGACGTACAAAAGAATTTTTAGATGGTGATACTCATAAAGTTATTGATTATGCAAAACTATCGGTTTACTTAGTTGGTGCAGTTCAAGAACAACAAAAACAGATTGATGAATTAAAGCAAAAACTTGAGGAGTTGTAATGGCTTTACCAAGTTCAGGTCAAATTCATTTGGGAGCACTTGCAGATAATAATAGTTCTGCTAGTAGAGCTAATATATCTATGAAAACAGAATCAGAAAGATTTGCAAGTGGTTCACGAGTAGGTGATATAGATGGAGATCCAGCTGATTTAGGCGATGATGATGATAGAGCTGCATTAAGAGTTGCACCATACGCTTTATCTGAATTTCATGGTGCAAATTATCCAAGTTCTATTATTACAGGAATAACATTTACAACTGATGGTGGTGGGGGAGATACTGATACAGTTGATGGTGAAGATTTAGATGTTGCATTTACAACGGATGGAACTGCAGGTACATATACAGTTCGCCTTCTTGATTCAGGTGATAATGTTGATGCAAGTACAACAAGAAGTGGTGCTGGAACTGTTACATTTTCAACTTTAGCTTTAGATGATGCGAATGGTTATAAAGCACAAGTAGAATATAATCAATTTAATAAAGTGAATGATGATGCTACATTTAATCATCACGACTTGTTGGGTTCTATTTCAATAACAGACCCAGGCACTGCAAATGTTGCAGCTTCAACAACAGTTTACGCTATTGACCACGCAAGGTCAATTACAAATTCAAATGCAGTAAATGATTATAATTGGACATTTGCTAAATCTTCAGGTGATAGTGCTGGTTTAAGATTAAGTGGAGAAGGTTCATATGGTAGTTCAGTATCAACAGCTGCTTCAACACCAGCAATTCAGTACAAAGGACCAGGAGTATTTACAGCAAATTTAAGAATAGATGGTACACCATCACAAGCAAGAAATTCATCCACTGCAGCTGAAGTATCACATAGAATTGAATATACAGATTCAATAACAGCTAATGACCAATCTACTGGTGCGAATGAAGGAGCTACAATAACTTGTGTTGGTACTCATTTAGGAATTGCTGGTGGTATAAAAATTGGTTATGTTAATGTTAGTGATACAGGTACTTTTTTAGCTTCTGATACTTCAGATTCAACTGATTCGAGAACTGTATCGAGTGGTACTATATCAAAAGGTGTAACAGCAGCGTCATTAGGGGCATCAACTATATCCTGTAAAATTAGAGCAGAAGATAGAGCAGCGTCAAGCACATATGATTTATCAGATAATGCTTTTAATGTTTATCCTTTAATTTCAGGAGAGTTTGGTGCAAGTGATTTAGCAATAAGTGTAGATCCAGTTCTTGTAGGTTCTAATACTGTATTAACAGTTGCTAATAATGTTACTGATAATGTTGTAGGTTATGCTTGGTCGAATCAAGGTACAGGAACAATGACTTCTAATAACGCAAGTGGTGGTGATACTGATGGAACATCAGCTGATGGTACATCTATTATTGATGAATATTCCAGTACCACTACAAATACTGTATCTTTTGATACCGCACAAGCAAATAAAACAATTAGATTAACTTTATATGGTAGACTATCTCAAACAGCAACAGCTGATAAAACTCTTAATGTTGAGTTAGTAGATGCTACAACACTAAATTCAATATCAGCTCAAAATGGACAGGGAGCTATAACTGTTTCAGGTAATCAATCGGGGTTTTCTGGTGGTGTTACTTTTGGATTAGTATCATCTTCAGCAACTACTACATTTTTAAGTACTAATTCTGCTAATGATACAACTGATTCAAGATATACACTTGATGCTTATACGGGAGATTTTACACCAGATGACCCATATGGAAATACTGCAATTCAACATTTACAAGCTAGAGTTATAGACCCAAATGATGGTGGTGGAACAAATAAAAATACAAGTACTGTTACAATTTATCCAAATTTAACAACAAGTAAAAATACAATTAATCCGACAACACAAACAATTTATTCTACTACAAGAAATACAGATACAGGAACATATCCAACAAGTTTTGTATTTAGTACACCAGGAACAAGAACTAATAATATAACAGGTAGAACATATAGTGAAAGTAGTAGTCATATTAGTATATCAGCAAACGCTACACCATCTTCACAAACAGCTACACAAGCTACAGTTCAAGCTGCTGGTACGGTTGACGCTAGTGAAAATGTAACTTATACTGTTGTAGGAAGTGGTGCGTCAGGCGACCAATCAACAGCAACTACTTGTGCTGTAACAATTAATTACTCAAAAGAAATTTATAGTGTAAGTTCAGTATCAATTGGTGGAAGTTATGATACGGTAAATGATACTTTAGGTTTTTCCTATGCTTGGCAGGGATTTGAACTTGGTTCAACTCGATATGAGTTAATAAATCAATCCGATGATAATCAAGACGGAAATGATATAGATGCTACAGCTGTAACAGGTGGTAATGTAAGAACCGCTCAAGGTTCAGGTACACAAACTTTAACAAGTCAAGCGGCATCATTTGGTTATAGTTCTGCTGGAACATTTAAAATTAAAATATCATTGTATTCTGATGGGGGTCAATCTACTTTAGTAGCTTCAGCACTTACCGCGGCTTTCGAAACATTTGTTGTTACAAACTTAACCTCTGCTATTAAAGGTGTTGGACTTTCAGGTGCATACTTTGGGTATACTTCATTGTTATTAGCCGCTGAAAATAATTCATCAGCAAATGGTACACATAATAGATTATATAGTGATGAAGTGGGTGGCGGAACATTATATGGATTCAATACTAATGTAGATTCAATTATAGCGACTGATAATGATTTAGGAACTGCATTTAATCCTATGGCCGCTGGAGTAACAGACGGAACTCATTTCCATTGGGCGGGTTTTGCAATTGACATAGGTACTGATGGTATAGTTGATCAAAAAGTAGACGCAACACCAGCAACACCAGCATCAATAACAGTAACTTCTGGTTCTACGACAGCCACATCTTGGAATATAGCTGTAGCTGGCGAAACATATGTATCTAGACTTGTTAGAATATACTATGGAACTTCACAAGGTTCAACATCTAATAATGTAACTGTAAATACAAGTGAACAAGATGCTTCTGAAACAATGACTAAGTCTAGTTTAGATGTATCATCTTTTGCTGATGGAAATGTTTATTTTTCAGCTAGATTTGAAAATGAAGCAGAAAATGGTAGTACTTTCGCACCAGATATAGCTCATGCAGTTGCTGCTGATGACCCATCTTGGGGTAGTTACAACGCTACACCTAATGCTAATTGTGGTATAGAAAGTCAAGATCGTAACTGTACAACTGTTTATGTAACCCTTACTAATCCTGATTCAGGTGCAAATGAAGTAAATGCTACTATATCAAATGTAGTTGGATTGAGTGGGGTAAATAATTTATATGTAGCTGTAGGTACAAGTACTAATCCAACAAATTGGGCAGCAGCAGGAGTTGCAGCTCAAACTACCGCAGCAGACGCGGCTGATGATGTAATTTATGTTAGAATGAGAGTTGATTCAAATAAAGCAGGGGAAGAAGATGGTACTTTTACGTTGACTTTGGAAAACGGTGGAGTTTCTAAGACAGATAATAATCTTATTTGGGCTATTGAAGGTGGTGGATAAAAATTAAACAAATAATTCTAACCAATATTTATATATGAGTATATACGAAATTTTTAAACTATTTATTAATATATTTAGGAGTAAACCTATGAAAGACACGGTTTTAACAACATTCGATGAAATAATTGATTTAACTTTAGAACACGAAGGCGGTTATGTTCACGATCCAAAAGATTTAGGTGGAGAAACTAATTTTGGTATTGCAGGTAGATTCTATCCAGACGTAGATATCAAAAACCTTACAAAAGAAGGTGCTAAAGAAATCTACAAGAAAGATTATTGGGATAAGAACAAAGTAGATGATTTACCAGATGATTTAAAACATATCTATTTTGATATGTGTGTGAATCAAGGTAGAGGAGCTGCAGTAAAGATTTTACAACGAGCAATCAATGGTAAAGGTGGTAAAATATCAGTTGATGGTGGATTCGGACCAGGTACAAAAGCAGCATTAGCAAAACATACACCTGAATTAGATAGAGTACGTTGTTACAGATTAAAACATTATTATGATTTAGTAAATAAGAAACCAGAACAAGAAAGATTTTTGTTTGGATGGTATAGAAGGGCACTTTCAGTATGATTAAATTAAAAGACATATTAAAAGAACA
>Ga0315338_1002467_pt1 | contig 18290 bp, 15 predicted proteins | sample ASW8metaG_FD_204518 | JGI IMG/M metagenome (GOLD analysis project Ga0315338, IMG submission 204518) | Ammonia-oxidizing marine archaeal communities from Monterey Bay, California, United States - ASW #8 | ecosystem: Environmental > Aquatic > Marine > Coastal | place: USA: California | collected... | reverse complement strand
CGCTCGTATCCGGCCATGCGCGACCGGGCTACGCAGGAACGCCACATCCTTCATGCCGGCCAGCTTGATGTCGCCGATATACTGGCCGCGGCCGCGCATATAACGATCGTCTTCACGGCGCGGAACGCGCGCGCCGACACCGGTCGGTTCGGACCCGTCCACGAGTTTAAGCGGCGGCGTCGAATTCGGGCAGGATCAAGGCGTCAGCGTCGTAACGCTGCCCTTCGCGCAAACAGAATAGCGGGCGCAGTTGGCGTTCGGCGGTGACCTCTGTACCCTCATTGTCGCGCAAGGTCCATTGGCCGCGCTCGTCGGCCAGAACGCTCACATCGGCGACCGTACCCGGCTTCAGCGTGCCGATCTCACTTTCCATCCTCAGGATTTCGGCGCAATTCGACGTCACCATCGGCACGATCTCGGTCAACGGCAAGCCGAGCGCCAGCAATTCCGTCATGCCAAACGCGAGGCTGAACCGCTCGCCACCGGCGAACAGATGGTTCTCGTCCTCGTCGGAATGCTTTTCCGGCGTACCCGGCGGCGGCGGCACCACCGTGTTGTAGCCGTGCATGTCGGCGCCCAGCGTGTCCGGCCGTACGCCGGCCTCGAGCACCTTGCGCGCCATGTCGAAGCTGAAATGCGAGCCGTGCCCGATGTCGACCTTGATGCCGCGGTCGATGGCGTCGCGCACGGCGGGATGCAGCTCGCCGGCCGTGTTCACGAATCCGCCCGGATGCCGCGTAAAGGGATGGGCCAGGATATCCCCGGGACCAAGAATTTCCACCATGTCAGGCACGATGGAATCCGGATCGACGCTTTCCGTCCCGTCGTCTGGCAGAGGCCACAACTGACCGAGATGGACATAGACCGGCAGCTCGGTTTCGGTGCCGATCTGCTTGGCCAGTTTCATGACTTCGTTGCCCCAGCGGCTATAGCCGCCGATCTCGGCATGCGCCTTGATGCCTTTTACCAAGTCCCGGTTGGCGTTGATGGCGCGGACCGTGTTGTACACGTCGACGCCCTTGGGATTATACAGATCGGTGTAGTAATGCCCTTCCAATCCGCCGACGACATAGGCGGAGATGAAGGCGAGGACATGGCTGGCCGCCGGCTCGCAGATATAGTGGCGAAAGCCGCCGAACGTCATGTTACTCGGCCCGCCTTGATCGATCAGCGTAGTCACGCCGGAATGCACACCGACCATATCGGGATTGAGTCCGAAGCGGCCGCCGACATGTTCGTAGACATGGGCGTGCGTATCGATCATGCCGGCGATGACGACGTCACCCGAGACATCGATTACTTCCGTCGCATCGCCAACGGAAATATTCTCCGCGACCGCCGCGATCTTGCCCCCCGACACGGCGACATCGCAGATACCATCCAAATTCTGCGTCGGGTCGACGACATGGCCGCCCTTCAACAAGACATCGTATTTCTGCGCCATGGTCCCTACCCTTTCCAACAAAACGATTCCAATAAGAACCTTAAACCAATGGCGTAGAACTTGAAATGCGCCACAGGCAATGCGGCAATGTAACTTGCGCGCAGCCGCACGCGCGATTACGACAGCAGCGATGAAGGACACAGCCATCAGCGCAGATACCCAGCAGAGAGTTCTGCGCGGCATTCTGTTCATGTGCCTGGCGATCTGCATCATGCCGGCGATGAACGCCATTGCGAAATATCTGGTAGCGGAATACCCGATGCCGCAGGTTGTCTGGGCGCGCTTCACCGGGCATTTCCTGTTTACGATCGCGATTTTCTTTCCCACCCTCGGATGGCGGCTGTTCCTGCCCGCCCGCCCCGCGATGCAATTCGGCCGGTCGGCGGTCATGTTCACCTCGAACGGATTGTTTATCGTCGCCTTGGCGACGATCTCGCTGCCGACATCTTCGGCGATTATGTTTACCGCGCCGCTTATGGTGACCGCCCTATCGGTGCCGTTCCTTGGCGAGCGAGTTGGGCCGCGCCGTTGGGCCGCGGTCCTCGTCGGTTTCGCCGGCGCGCTGCTGATCATCCGTCCCGGCATGGGTGGCATGCAGTGGGGCGCGCTCCTGACGGCCGGTTCCGCGGCGCTTTTCGCCGTTTACCAGATCATGACCCGCAAGATTGGCGACGACGATCCGGCAGAAACTTCGATCGTTTTTATGGCGTTGATCGGCGCTGTTGTGATGAGTGCGGCGCTGCCGTTCTTTTTCGTGGCGCCAACGGAGCCGCTGCATTGGTTTCTGTTCGGCGGTATTGGATGCCTCGGCGGCGTAACGCAGTATTTCGTCATCAAGGCGCTGCAATGCGCCCCTGCTTCGACGGTCGCGCCCTACCTGTATGGCGAATTGATCGGCGCGACGTTGCTGGGTTTCCTGGTATTTGGTGATTTCCCCGACACCTGGACCTGGACCGGCGCCGCGATCATCGTCGCCAGCGGCCTCTACGTCGCCTATCGTGAAGGCGTGGTACGGAGGTGACCTACAACACCGAAAAAATGGCGTCCGTCTTATAGTCCGACAGCGGCAGGTCCCATTCCCGCTTCCGTGTCTTCAAATTGAAGCAACTGATCCGCGTCGGTAGAGACGGTAGCGAATCCGTGTAATTCTCGTCACCCGAAATCCGCCGAATCTGTGCCTTCGCCCAGCGCACTTTTTCGCGCAGCTTTGTCTGCCGGAGCCGACTGAATCCGATGACGACCCGATCGGCGTCGATCACGCGGATACCGCGGCACCAACCCAATGGGTATTCGCTGTCGACGATATCCCGAAGGTTCACGACATCCGTCACTTGGCAGCTATCCGGATCGGCAATCAGCACGTTGCCGTCGACAGCTGTGAAGTACAACTTCCCATCATGCGCCAAACCATCATGAACAACCTGAACCGGATGGAAGCCCTCGCCGGATAGATCGATCCGCTTGCCGGGCGCATTCAGGCAGACTGCATCGTTCTTATCGCAACGGGTCGTCCAGACTTCATCGCCCTGCATAAATACGAAGTTTGGGTGCGCCAAGTGCGGTTTGGTACTCGGGACCTTTCGGTAATCTTCATCGCGAGAAAAACGCGCCCATGTATCGCCTCCCAAGACGTCCCATTCGTTGATAAGCGCACCATCAAGCCCAAGTTCGACGACCATATCCAGGCCCGTTACAGTCACAAGAAGGGTGTTGTTGCTAGTCGGCATGACGTGGTGGAGATCATTGAAACAGGGCAGTGAAATATAGTGTTCGACGGAAAAATCCGGCAATCGGAAGACGATGACTTCGGTCTGGGTGCAAGTGTACAACAGGTCGCCCTCAAGCGTTCCCGCCTTGAAAACGACAGACGGCAGATCAGGGCAAGCTTCCGGGGGCGAGAAATACTCATGAACCAGGGCGGCATCCCGTGTCTCAATGTCGACTTTAACGACAACCGCCTTCTGAAAATGCTGCCACTCCCGTTTGCGCACCGCATCCGGCCGCATCTCGCCACCCAGAATGTAAAGATCACGCATCAAGCAAAACTCTGAGATTGGACGGCGTTCGAGTGAAAATCCGATTCGCGCGCTTTATCGCAAGAGATTCGGTGTGCCGCAACAGTCCGAAATTCAATGGAATTTCCTTGCCCATCAAGTGTGACCGGTTGCGGGATCATATCAGGTGTCCTATTGAACACACGAACGCCGTCCAAGGTGGCTAAATTGCCGCGCTGCGACCGCTATCCAAACCATCGCCAGGTTAAGATATGAACAACGCGGACCTTATCGTACAAACGCTCAAAACGGCCGGAATTCGGCACGGTTTCGGAATACCCAGTGGTAACGTTCTGCCACTTATGGAAGCAATGCGTACCGGCGGAATAGAATTTGTCCTGACCGCCCATGAAGGATCGGCCGGCTTCAGCGCCGACGTCACGGGACGGCTTACCGGCGTGCCTGGACTGTGCATCGCGACCTTGGGTCCCGGCGCCACGAACCTGTCGACGGGCGTCGGCAATGCCTGGCTCGACCGCTCCCCCTTGATCGCGATTACGTGCAACCTGAATACCAACCAGCTCGGCCGGCGCATTCAGATGCATATCGATCACGAGATGCTGTTCAAGCCGATCACCAAGGCGAGCTTCATGCTGCGCGAAGGCGAAATCGTCGAGACTTTAAAGAAGGCCGTTGAAATCTCTTTGGCCGAGCCGATGGGCCCGGTGCATCTCGACCTGCCGGAAGATGTCGCACTGGCCTTGGCGACTGAGGCCGCACCGCAGCAAATGCCCGCGAAAATTTATACCCCGCCGGCAGCGGACACGGTGATCGACAAGGCACTCGCGTTGATCGCCGGTGCGAAACGGCCCGTCGCGGTGCTGGGCTCGACCGCAATGCGGATTGAGAATATCGATCTGTTGCGCACCTTCGTCGAACGCAACGGCATTCCCTTCGCCACGACGACGATGGCCAAAGGGCTGATTGACGAAGATCACCCCTTGTCGGTCGGCTGTATCGAGCGCAGTCGGCGCCAAGTGCAGCGAAAGTTCCTGCGCGGCGCCGATCTGATCATCGGGCTGGGATACGACACGATTGAGGTCGAGTACGAAGCCTGGATCGGTAATGTGCCGTTGTTGCAGCTTGATATCGACCCTGTCGATACCGATGCCTCCGTCACCGTCGCGCACGAAGTAACCGGCGAATTGCAGGCGACGCTGCAGCGGCTGAACGCGGCGGACGCGGCCGAGAACGCGTGGACAGAGGCGGAGATTGCCGCTCACCGGGACGGTTTTCAAACCTCGCTGCGGCCGGCGAGCGACAGTTTCACACCGCATCAGGCCATCGATTTGGTACGCGCCGCCCTACCCCATGACGGTATCCTGTCCTTCGACGTCGGCGCACACACGCACCAGATCGCCAGCCAATGGACCGCCCATTCACCGCGCAGCTTCCTGATCACCAACGGCTGGTCCTCGATGGGCTTCGGCATTCCCGGCGCCATAGCCGCCAAACTGGCAAACCCGGACCGGCCTGTCGTGTGCGTCCTCGGCGATGGCTGCTTTCAGATGACCTGCGGCGAGTTGGCAACCGCCTTGCGCCAGGAACTGGCCTTACCGATCGTCGTGCTAGACGATCGCTGGCTCAGCCTCATCCAGATCAAGCAGACCCGACGGCAGTTCGGCCTGTACGGCACGGCCTTGGACAAGGTCGAAGCCGAAGCGCCGCCGGCGCATTATTTCGGCGTGCCCGTGATCCCTGCGGCCACGCCGGACGAACTCAAAGGCGCGCTGGATACAGCCTTCGCGGCCTCGGGACCAACGGTCATCGAAGCACGGGTCGATTCAGCGCACTACATGGAAACGGTCTTCGACTAGAGCAAATCAGGATTGATGGGAATCGCCGTAGGCGATTATGATTGGTCCTGTTTCTTTGCTCTATCCATCGAAAGCGAGCGGATTCACAGGATTGATGCCCTGCATCAATCCTGATCCGGTCTAACGGGGTAACACTGGCATGAACCGGCAAATTCTATTGGCGCACCGCCCCGACGGCGAACCCGCCGCGGATAATTTCAAGCTCGTGGAAAGCGCTATTCCGGAGCCGGCCGATGGCCAGTTCCTCGCCCGCACGATTTATCTTTCGCTCGATCCCTATATGCGTGGCCGGATGAACGCGGAACGCTCCTATTCCGATCCGGTGCCGATCGGCGGCGTCATGGAAGGCGGCACGGTCAGCGTCGTCGAACGATCCAACAATGCGGATTATGCAGAGGGCGACATCGTTGTCGGACGCATGGGCTGGCAGGAGTATGGCGTCTCGGACGGCACTGGCATGCGCAAAGTGGACCCGGCCACGAAGCCGCTCTCATACGCGCTCGGTGTCCTCGGGATGCCCGGCATGACCGCCTATACCGGGCTGCTCAATCTTGGCCAGCCGAAGGAAGGGGAGACCCTCGTGGTCGCCGCCGCATCCGGTGCGGTCGGCAGCGTCGTCGGACAAATTGCCAAGATCAAAGGTCTGCGCGCCGTCGGCGTCGCCGGCGGCGCGGAAAAATGCCGCTTCGTCACCGACGAACTGGGCTTCGACGTCTGCCTCGACCATCGCGCTGCGGATTTTGAAGAACAGCTCGCGGCCGCCTGTCCGGACGGCATCGACATTTATTTCGAGAATGTCGCCGGCCGCGTGCTGCGCGCCGTCATACCGCATTTCAACTTCTTCTCCCGCATGCCGGTCTGTGGCTTGATCTCGCAGTACAACGCGGCGGGCCCAGCGGCGGAAATAGACCATCTGCCGCAACTCATGCGCGCGATCCTCACCAACCGGATCGCCGTGCGCGGTTTCATTGTCCGCGACTATGCCGACCAGGAAGACGACTTCCTGCGCGAAGTTGGCAACTGGATCGCGGACGGCCGCATCAAGTATCGTGAGCACCGGGTCAAAGGCCTGCAGAACGCACCCGAGATGCTCATCGGTCTGTTGAAAGGGGAAAATTTCGGCAAGACCGTCGTCGAGATCTCAGACGAGCCGTAGACATACCGTCGAGAAAGGATTGAAGCATGAAATTCGGAACCTTCAGCCTCAGCCAAATGCCGGATCAGAGCATCCGTGTCGAAGCCTTCGACAAGGATATCGAGCAATTCCAGCTTGCCGAGGAACTCGGCTACGACACGATCTGGATCGCCGAGCATCTGTTTTCCACCTACGGCGTCGTCACCTCGACCCAAGTGCTTGCCGCCGCCGTGGCCCGCTGCACGAGCACAATCGCGATCGGGACAGCGATTGTCGCCTTACCCTTCAACCATCCGCTCAGGACCGCGTCCGATTTCTCGCTCATCGACGTGCTGTCGCATGGCCGCCTGAAGTTCGGCGTCGGCCGCGCCTACCAGCCGCACGAATTCACCGGCCTCGGCGTGCCAATGGACAAAAGCCGGGAGATGTATACCGAGGCGCTCGACATCATCCTGAAGTCCTGGACGAACGAGAAGATCACCTATGAAGGTGAGTTCTGGACCATTCCCGATGAACTCGAACTCCTGCCGAAACCCGTCCAGGAACCGCACCCGCCGGTCTACCAGGCGACGATCTCGCCGGAGAGCTTCAAGACCGCCGCGCGGGATGGCTGGCACCTGCAACTCGCCTCGCCCTTCACCTATCGGACTTATCGCGAGGTCTGGATGGATGAGTTGGAACGGCACCTCAAGATCTATGAAGACGATTGCGCTGCCCAAGGGCGTGACCCGAAGGGCGCCGAGCGCATGATGCTGATTCCCTTCTTCACCCACGAGTCGGAAGAGAAGGCGCACGAGATCTTCGGCACGCATGTCGAGTGGTTCTACAACAAGGTCGCCAGCAATCAGCTCGCCAGCACCGGCAAAAACGAGACGGTCAAGGGCTATGAGCTGACCATGGCGGAGGGCCGCAAGACCCGGGAGCTAGGCTTTCTCAGTTACGACAATTTGATCAAGTATGGCGCTGCCGTCGCCGGCAATCCCGATACCTGCGTCGAGAAACTGTCCGAGATGAAGGAACGGTTCGGTATCACCGAGTTCGTGCTGTGGTCCAGCATCGGCGGCATGCCGCCCGAACTCTCGACCGAGTCCATGCGGCTGGTCGCTTCGGAAATCATGCCGCGTTTGAAATAGGATGAACAGGAGCTTCCATCTTGCAAGACCCCCTTTCCGTGCCCGGGAAGCTCTGGGCGACGCGGTTCGCGCGGCTCTGACTGAATGACTGATACCTACGTCCGCCACACCGTCACCGCAGCGCCTCGGCAATGGCAGGCCGTCTCGGACGACGTACGGTTGGCAGGAGCCGCGCGGATCGCCGTGCATGGCGGATCGCTGTTCGGCGTCTGGCGGAGCCAAATCGGCCGGCCGCGCGACGAGTTGACGATGATCACGGTATGGGACAGCGCCGACCCCGACTTCGAAGCCTTCCTCGACGGCACGTCAGATATCCGCGTCGCCACTCATGAGGTCATGAACCCGACTTTGCGGCCGACAACTTCGGATGCGCCGCACCGTCAAGGTAATTACGCGTTCCGTTCCTTCGAAACGCCGGAAGCGCATTGGGACGAGTTCCTCGACCTTTGCGCCGGCGCCTGGCCGGGATTTGAATCCTCGTACGATTCTCAAGTCATTGGCCTGTGGCGCTTCAAGGAAGATCATGACGGCCTGCGGCGCAGCCTGCTGCTGACGCGCCGCCCGGATCTGGCAATGTGGGAGCGCTCGAAAATTCCGCAAGGCGAAGCGGAAGCTGAAGTCCGCCGAAAACTGAGCCGCCGCTACGACCTCTGCGAGACCACCTGCGTCTACACCACGACCCTGCTGAGTGCGGACGACGAACAGGATACGGTGCGCTGGACGTAAAGCGGGTGCTGATCGACCATCCAGCCCGCGCTGCGATAGACGCGAGACGATTTGCGGCGGCTCTGTGACGAGATGTCCCTCGCCTATTTTAGCGACCGGTAGTGCCGTGCGACGTCGCCGGCAGTCGTCTGCCAGACTTCGCCGAGCGCACAGATGTTCTCCAGCGCTTCGGCCAAATAGCGTATGCGATGCGGTTGTCCAATCACCCATGGATGCAGGGACAGGCCGAACAGCCGCCCGGATTCCGCGCCTTCGGTGTGCAGGGTCCGGAACGCCTCGCCGATCATGCCGGGATAGCGCGGGTTCGGGACATGCCGCAGCCATAGCGCGTTCACGTCGTCCCATTCCATCTGGTTGGGAATTGCGACAAGGCCCGGATCGGTGGTCATCATGTAAGGCTGGTCGTCGTTCGGCCAGTCGAGCTGATAATCGTAGCCGGCTTCGGCCAGCAATTGCGGCGTGCGCGTGGATTCGCCGGAATCGACGCCGAGCCACCCGGTGGGACGCTGGCCAGCCGCCTTTTCGACGATCTCGGTCGTGCTGGCGATGATTTGCCGTTCTTCCGCCTCCGGGGTTTCGTTCGTGATCATGCGCGTTTGGTAGTCGCCATGCGCGACGATCTCGTAGCCGCGTTGCAGGCAGGCCTCGACCAGATTGGGGTAGCGTTCGCACGCGCCCGCATTCGCCGCGACGGTCGCTTTAATACCGTACCGGTCGAGCAGATCGAGAATGCGGAAAATACCAATCCGGTTGCCATATTCGCGCTGCGTGAAATATTTATAGTCCGGGAAGAAGTCGCCGCGCGGCCCTTTGAAGCGCGGGTCGGTATGCGCGCCTTCCGGCGGCTCCAACTCCCAGTATTCCAAATGTAGCAGCACGAAAAAGGCAAGCCGTTCGCCGTTCGGCCAGGCGAGCTTCGGCCGCTCGGGGAGTGCCGAGTAGCGGTACAATTCATGGTCCATGCCGGGGGTGGGTTTGGTCATGTCAGGCTCCTTCCCCCAAATGCGCGTTCAAATGGTCTCCGCCGTTCTCGAGGTACCAGTCGGCGATCTCCTCGCCGGTCGCCTTCCACACGCCCTCATGCGACAGGATGTAGCTTAGCGCTTCATCGAGATAGGCGATGCGGTGCGGCTGACCCATGATGTAAGGGTGCAGCGCGATGCACATGACCCGGCCGCTTTCCGCCCCTTCGGCGTAGAGCGTGTCGAAGGTGTCCTTGATCATCGTCACGAAATCCGAGCCCTCATGCTGCTTGAGGGTCAGCACGGAATCGTTGAGATCCATCGTGTAGGGCACGGTGATCAGCGGCCCGTGCTTGGTGCGCAGCGGCAGCGGCTGATCGTCGTGATACCAGTCGCAGTAATATTTGATGCCGGCCTCGGCGACGAGGTCGGGCGTGTTGAGGGTGAAGGAGACGGCGGGCGAGAACCAGCCCGGCAGCATCTTGCCGGTCAATTCCTGGTGCAGTTCGACGCATTCGGCGATCGCCGCACGTTCCTCCTCCTCGCTGTAGTTCCAGTGATAGCGGGTGTTGTAGAGGCCGTGGCACAGGATGCTCCACTCCCGCTCCGCACTGGCCTTGAAGATCTCGGGATAGTGCACATAGTTCGCCATGTTGAGCGATACCGTGCCCTTGATGTCGTGCTTGTCGAGCACGTCGAACATGCGCCAGACACCGACCCGGTTACCGTAATCGCGGATGCCGTAGCCAAGCACATCCGGATGCGGCGTCCGCGGCCAGGGGTTCCGCGCCCGCTGCGGTAGCGGCATATATTCGTAATGCTCGATATTGGGGACGACCCACAGCGCCAGCCGTGCGCCGTTTGGCAACGCCAGTTTCGGTCGTGTGGTGATCGGCGAATAGGGCGCGCGATCCGCGTTGACGATGGCCATGGGGTCTCCCTCGATGCGACTTGATGGTCCGGCGACGATAGGTCATCGTTCCGGCTTCCAGCAAGGACGGAAAGACGGAGGACCCATGGAACCCTACAGCGCTGAAATGCTGCCGTCCGGTGTACGGGCGCGCTTCGTCGAGGACGTCAACGGGCTGCGCATGCATGTGCTGGAAGCCGGATTCGGCGACGGCGACCGACCATGCCTCTTACTCCTGCACGGTTTTCCGGAGCTGGCCTATAGCTGGCGCAAGGTGATGCCGGCGCTGGCGGCGGCGGGGTACCATGTCGTGGCGCCCGACCAACGCGGCTACGGCCGCACGACGGGCTGGGAAGACGGCTACGACGCCGACCTCGTTCCGTTCCGCTTCCTCAACCTGGTGCGCGATACCCTGGCGCTGGTCAACGCATTGGGCTACCGCCAGACGGCCGGCGTCGTAGGCCATGATTTCGGCGCCACCGTGGCCGTCTACTGCGCCCTGGCGCGGCCCGATATCTTCCCCACCATGACCCTGATGAGCGCGCCCTTCACCGGCGCGCCGGCCTTCCCGTTCGGGACGACGGACGGCAACGCCGATGCGCCCGTGGAACCGGGTATCCATGAAGCCTTGGCGGCGCTGGAGCGGCCGCGAAAGCATTATCAATGGTACTATTCGACCCGGCCCGCCAACGCCGACATGCAGCACGCGCCGCAAGGCGTGCATGATTTCCTGCGCGCCTATTACCATCACAAGAGCGCGGACTGGCCCGGCAACAAACCTTTCCGGCTGACGGGCTGGACGGCAAGCGAGTTGGAGAAGATGCCGACCTACTACATCATGGATCGCGACCGGAACATGGCCGAGACGGTGGCAGCGGAGATGCCGTCGCCAGACAAGGTCGCCAATTGCCGTTGGCTGCCCGAGAACGAATTGCGCGTCTATAGCGGCGAGTTCGGCCGCACCGGCTTCCAGGGCGGGTTGAACTGGTACCGCTGCCGCACGACGCCGGAACACAGTGCCGAGCTTAAACTCTTTTCCGGCCGAACGATCGACATCCCGTCCTGCTTCATCGCCGGCGCCCAGGATTGGGGCATCCGGCAGAACCCCGGCGGACTGGAAAAGATGCAGGAGAGCGCTTGCACCGACATGCAGGGCTGCCATCTGGTCGACGGCGCCGGGCACTGGATCCAGCAGGAACAGCCGGAAGCCGTTGTGAAACACTTGCTCGCATTCCTGCAATAGCAATTTTTCTACATCTCGAAACGGCTTCGTGTTACGGTTTTGGCTGCAAAGAAGGGAGTCTGAAGACCAGTCGTTCAACACCGTAAGACAAGACAATCCGCGTCATTTCTCAATCGTCAACCGTGCGGGAGTGATTACGATGACTTTGTTACAGGAAGCGACTTTGGACAGATTGTGGGCGAAGTACGAACATCGCTTCGGCCACCCGCCTCCGATCGGCTCAGCCGACTTCGAAGACGCCATCGCCTTAATCCGGAAAGAACTTGCGGCCTCCACATCCAGCGGAACGATTTCGCATGCCTTGACCGGAAATCACGGGCTGGCGGAGATCGACGTAGTCTGGCCGGTTCGTTGGGGCTGACCACACGTCCAAAGGTTTAAAATTTTACGCCGCGTGGGCGGGCTTTTCGCCGTCCGGCGGCCAGGCTTCGACGCCCTCTTCGAGCGGAATCTCGAGGCTGCGCAGCAGTTGCGAGAACATGCTCCAATGACCGATCGCCACGACCATCTCGACAAGCTCGGCCGGCCCGCCAACATGCGCCGCGCACTCCTGCCAGACCGCATCGGAAATCTTGCCGTGCTCCAGCGTATCGTCGACAGCGGCAAGCACGGCGCGGTCAGCGGCATCGAACCCATCGTAATTTTGCCAGTCGCGGACGCCGACGACATCCTCCGGCGGCAATCCGACGGCCTCGGCGAAGCGCCAATGCTGCGTCCATTCGTAGTTGGAACCGGTGACCCAGCCGATACGCATGATCAGCAACTCACGTAGCCGGACATCAATGGTCTTGTTGGTGAAGAGCAGCGTGGTCAGCAACTCGTTCATCGCCACGGCCAGCTGCGGATTATTGAGCAGCATGCGATAGGCGTTTACCTTCGCCATGGACTCCCGGATACCCAATTCCTTCGCCGTTGCGATGGAATCTTCAATCGACAACATGGCCACGCGTTCCGACATTCATTCTCTCCCCAAATTGACTGATGCGCCGAAGACTAGGCACGCCGCCCGGCGACGGTCAATTTGCGCCGGTTGTTCGGCCATGCATAGAATTGCGCAGCACCCAGGGGAGAATGACGTGGCGATAAAAATCTGGCACCAGAGCTTCACCGTTCTGGGTAATTTGCCGGCCTACGAAGAGAGGCTCCGCAAGCATATCGACAAAATCGTGCGGCCGGACACGGAAGTCGTGCTGCACGGCATGCATCCCAAAACCTATGAAACGGAATATCCGGGCCACGATCTCCGGTTCAATTTGCTCTACGCCCTGCACGCCAACCAGTTCGTCCTCGGCGCTCTGGCGGCGCAGGAACAGGGCTACGACGCCTACGCGATCAGCACCATCCCCGATCCCCTGCTGCTCGAGATCCGAAGCGCCCTCGATATTCCGGTTGTCGGCTACGGCGAATCCTCCATGCACCTGTCCTGCCTATATGGCCGGAAGTTCGGCATCCTGACTTTCATCGAGGAACAGCTCCCATTCATGGCTGACAAGGTCGCGGCGCACGGCCTCAGCGCGCGTTTCGCGGGGATCCGGCATGTGGGATTCACATTCGACGACCTGCTGGCGAACTTCAACGATCCGGCACCCTTGATCCGCCAGTTCGAGGAGTCCGCCCGAGCTTTGATCAAAGAAGGCGCCGACGTGATCATCCCGGGCGAAGTACCAATGGGCGTAACAATGGCGGCGCATGGCGTGCGGCGGGTCGACAACGTGCCGCTGCTGGACGGGCTGGGCGCCACCATGAAGATGGCTGAGACGATGGTCGATTTGCGCCGCAGCGTCGGCCTCGAAGTGAGCCGAGGCACCTGCTACACCGCCTCGCCGCCGCCCGAGCGCGTAACCGAACTGCTCGCTCTTTACGGTCACGACCGGCTGGCGCCGGGGCGCGACGCTTCATAAGTATCCCTAACCGCCGAATACACACCACGTGTCATCCCTGCGAAAGCGGGGATCCAAGTCGATGCCGATCGCCAACGATGCGAAATGTCGGCGCGGTTAAAGCGTGGATTCTCGTGTCAAGCACGAGAATGACAAAGAGAGGAGTAGGACTACGCCGACTCGGTCTTAATCACACCGTCCTCGTGCAGCGCAGCGATGGTTGCCTCGTCGTATCCAACCTCGCGCAGCACATCGTCATTGTGCTCACCGAGTAACGGCGTCGGCCGGCCCACCGGCATGGCCGTGTTGCCGAACTGGATATAGTTGCACGCGATGCGCAACTCGCCGCCGGTCGGATGTTGGCGCGACAGGACCATGTCGTTGGCCTGGCTGTGCGGATCGTCCAGGAAATGCTCGCTGTCCGGCTTCTGCGCTTCCATGCTGGGCACGCCGGCCCCTTTCAGCGCCGCGAGCGTCTCGGCCAGCGCGCGACCGGCGAAGGCTTCGGCCAGACCCTGCGCGAAAGGTGTGTCGACCGGGTGCACGCCGTCAGCCGGGACCGCGTCGTTCAAATCCGCGTCGCCCAACCCGGCGACCGTGCAGATCGCGCTCTTCTGGTCGTCGTTCTGCGCCACGACATACACCCAACCGTCGGTCAGGCGGTACAGGCGGTGGAACGGGTTCAGTCCATATTGCCCCTTGTCGGCGAGCGGCCGGATTGGCTGGCCGTCATATTTCGCAAACCACGCGGAGCTCAGCACCACCGCCGCATTCAGCAAATTGCCCTCGACCCGCTGCACGATGCCGGTGCGGTGCCGCGCGAACAGCGCCAGCACCATGCCGAGCGCGCCCATGGCGCCGTTGGTAAAATCGGTCGGCGCAAGCTGCGCCGGGAAGACGGGCGGATTCTCCGGCCCGCCCTGCGCGCGCTCCATGCCCATCAGTGCCTGCGCCAGCGGATCGATACCGGGCCGCTTCGAATAGGGCCCGGTCCAACCATAGCCGGTCAGATGCGTCTCGATCAGCTTCGGGTTGACGTCCGCGTTGATGCCCATCCGCTCGGTCGCGTGCGGCCGCAGATTGGCCAGCATCGCATCGGCCGAGGCCGCGATCTTCTGCACGATCTGCTTGCCCGCATCGGTCCGCGTGTCGACCGATACGGAACGCTTACCGAAATTGATGTTGTAGAAATAGGTCCGTCCGATCGGCCGCGACAGATCGCCGGTCAGCGGCTCAAACTTGATCACGTCCGCGCCGAGGTCGGCCAGCAGCCGCCCGCCTGTCGGCCCGGCAATCAGATTGGTGATTTCCAAGACGCGTACACCGTCGAGTGGCGGCACGTCGGGTCCACTGGCCGCCGCTGGTGGTGCCCCCAGTGGTTCCGGGTAACCTTCGGGTAGCCCTTGAATCGATTTCGCGGGACGCGGCCCTCTCGCCCTTCCTGTCATCTCCGTCAGATGAACCGGCGCCCCCATCTGCGTGACCGGCCCCAGCACCGGATCGTCCAGATTTACGACCATGCCGTTGTGGTTGATCTGCGGGTCCTTCATGCCTTCGTCGATCATGCGGCACGGCCCGAAGGGGACGTCGGCTTCCTCGAACAGACCCGCCCATTCCATTTGCGGTTTCGTCCTGATGACCGCGGCGATCGCGTCGCGCAGTTCCGCCTCGTCTTCCGGACCGCCGCCGCGGCCGCCCTCGAAGCGCGGCTCCGCAACCAGCTCGCCAATTCCCATGAGGTTGGCCGCGATGCCCATGAAGCCGACATGGACGCAGCCGAGTTGAATCCAGTTCCCATCGGAACATTCATAGACGCTGTAGAATGGTGCGCTGCCCGACGGGTGTGTCTGGAACACGGTGCGCGCCAGCTTCTCGCCGATCACTTTCGGGTGAAACAGCAACGAGCCCGCCATCAGCGAAGTCTCCACGGTGCGGCCGCGCCCGGTCGTCTCGCGCGCCAGCAGCGCCGACGCAATGCCGAGATTGGCGAACAGTGCCGCGCCGACGGTCGGCAACGGATGCACGATATGCACCGGTGCGGGACGGAAGCCGGGCATGCCGCCCATGATGCCCATTCGGGCCAGCACCAACTCCTCGATCGGCGGCTCGTCTTTCAGCGGCCCGCGTTTGCCGTAGGCCGTGACCGAACAGCTGACAAGGCGGCCGTTTGTTCGCGCCAGCCAATCCGCCTCGACGAGGCTTTGTAGTGGCGAACTCGGCGCGAAATCCTCCATCAATACGTCGGCCCCCGCGACCAGTCGGCGATAGAGTGCGGAATCTTCATCGTCTCCATCGGGGTCGAGCGCCGCAAGATCCAGGGCGACACATTCCTTGCCCCGGTCCCAGATAACGAAACCACCGTCGCGGTGCAGCGCCGCGTCCGGATCGACCACCCGCACAACCCGCGCGCCAAGATCGCTCAGAAGCATTGTGGCGAACGCCGCCGCCGCCCCCGTACCGAGATCGAGGACGGTGATACCATTAAGTGTGCTTGCCATGACGTGGAGGCTCCTGGGGACGGGCGTGGAAATTTTGAAAACGGTATGCACCGAGAGGCGGCGGATCAACCCGTTGGACGCATTTTACCTACGCAGATTTTAACTAATCGGAAGATACAGCACGCAAGTCGTATCCAAGCCGGGGAAAATGGACAACGATGTCGCCAACCAATACGTCCTGGCGACGAAGCGCAAACTCTTCCGTGTCGATCAAAACGAGTTCGCCCTCTATCGAATCCTTCCCGTAATCATCGGCGCGAATGCGGACGGTTTCGCCGGGTACCGGATCCTCTTCAAATGGTTCGGACACACGCAACAGGGCGGGCGATGCGCCTTGCGCGACATTGAGGGCTTCCACTGCCGTCATGGGCGATGGAGATCCATGCCCAAAAGCGCGCATACGCTCCATCCAGTCCCGAATTCGGGGATAAGGCGCCAGTTCGTGCGCCAGACGCTGGCTGCGCGCGGTGATGAACCACAACGCGTGATACACCGCGAAGTCGCCCATCGTCACGACAGGACCTGCAATCCAATCGCGCCCATCGCGCAACATTTCATCGACCCGCGCGATCTGCAGCCGCACGGCCGGTGCATTGCGAAGCGCCGCGCGGCGCACCGTTTCCGCGTCAGGGATCGGTAAACCCCGCATGCGCGACCGGTCTGCCTGCAGATTGCTGGGCAATAGATCCAAATTGCTGCCGGACACATAGAGCGCCATCGGCCGGAAAAGCTGATGCTCGGCCCAATACGCGATAGCATCGCCCATCGCCGTGTACCCGGTCGGATAGAGAGTCGGTTCCGGCTGCCGCCGCTCGAGCTCTCTCAGGATGCACTTCGTATCGCAATAAATGTCGGCGCCGATCTGCAAGACGGGCGTACGCCGATAGCCGCCGGTCAATGGCGTCAATTCCGGTTTCGGCGCGACGGGCGGAATCGTCACCGACCGCCATGCCAGCCCCTTGTAGCCGAGCGCCAGCCGCGCTTTCTCCGCATAATTCGAGAAATCGTAATTGTGCAGGATGAATTCAGCGGCGTCCGACATTTTCGTTCTCCAATGTCTGAGTTGGGGTTCGCCTGTTATTCACAGCGGAAAATATTTTATTTGCCATAACCGCTATAGCTTCGGTCTTTAGAAATCCCGCGTTCACGCGATACCGCCCGGGCGTCTGAACGATTGTATGGTTCAGGAGACAGCGCAGCGATTGGCATCGTGCGGTATGACGGAAAGAACGATCCGAACTATTTCATTGTGTCGAACATCGTATTAGGGCACGCAAATTAGACGGGAGGTCCGGCCACCACCGGAGACGATGCAAAAATCATCAGTAGCACCGCGTCGAAGATAGACAGAGCCTTCGATCGATAATTGGGAATCCTTCGTCGTTGCCGGAATTCCGAATCCGCATTCTGTCCTGACTGGGAATTTTCGGCTGTGGGAACCCAATTCTCGCAGGATCAGGCAGGCGGGTAAACACGTTCGGGCCTACCGACGCATACCCGACGAGAAGTACAACAAGCAAGCCGCCAAATAACCACCTTTGACCGAATGAAACCGTCTTTGCGACCCAGACGATCCCAACAGCGGTAGCCGGAACAACAGGAAATATCCACATAACCCGCCAGAGTGACGATCTATTGATGTAGTTCATAAAATCCTGCATCGCGGGATTGAAAACGATCAGCCCAAATAAAAGCAAAAATGCCGCCAGGGGGACGCGCAGGTCGCGCGGCACGATCGCCGGAAGAATGAAGATAGCGGCAAATCCCACATACGCTCTCACATCCGCCCCAACAGCAATATAAACGGCAGCCTGGCCGACATCCCTGCCGGGCGTTGCCTCGGGCATTTGTCTGACGATCACGATTATTGCGACCGCTAGCAAGAACGGAATGCAGATCGGAATCAATCGCAAACCGTCCGCGAAAAGGCGACGTCCGCAGCCAGGAATCGTTTCCGCGGAGAAAACCATCCGATTGCTGTCGGCAACGCAGCGCCAGGCATCGGCAAACAAAAGCGGCGACACCAAAACCAGAAAAATTGGCAGGATTATCAGGGCAGTTTGCGTCAACGCAATTCCCGCCGCGACGGCACATGTTAACAAGAGTGGCGTCCGCCAACCCGGATCGCGAAAAATACGAATGGCATAGGCGAACAGCAGAGGTACCACGACAATGGTGAATATCGCTTTTCCTTGAAATAGTCGAACAAAGGCAAAATTCCCCGGCGCCGTATGCATGTCGGCCCAAAGGAGATAGACCGCTAAGACGACAATTGTGGCGGCCATCGGCTGATCGGTGATTTCTTTGAACAATCGGAAATTTGCCAAAACGGACAGGGCACCGGCGACCGCCGGGAAGACCAGGTAATAGATATCCAGAAGCGGTAGCCCCGTCAGCCTGGCGAACCCGGCAACGAAATTGTAGTAGGAAGCAAGTCCATAAGCGCTGCGAAGGATTCCAATCTCCGACAACGACATCTCCGGATTTT
>Ga0315338_1002466_pt1 | contig 18300 bp, 18 predicted proteins | sample ASW8metaG_FD_204518 | JGI IMG/M metagenome (GOLD analysis project Ga0315338, IMG submission 204518) | Ammonia-oxidizing marine archaeal communities from Monterey Bay, California, United States - ASW #8 | ecosystem: Environmental > Aquatic > Marine > Coastal | place: USA: California | collected... | reverse complement strand
CACGAGTATCTGACGAAGACTCGTCCACGCCGAGACCCGCGAGACTGGCGTTGAGGGCCACCGATCGAGAAGCGCCATCGTTTCATCGATGTTGTCCTGCGTGGACGCCATCATCGATTCGGGGAGATTGCCCTGATCAGCAGTCGACCGGGCAACGAAGGCTCGAATGCCGGACTCGACGGCTGCGCGTGCCATCTCGTCGGCATGGGGCCCGCCGGCCTCGGCCACACATGTCGTTCCGGACACAAGCAGCTCCGCGTATGCGACCTCGGCACTGAGACGAACGTCTTCTTTCGAGAGGGCTGCTTCGAACGGAACGAGGTAGTGCCGCCAAATCGGAACATCGAGCTGGCCCCTTCGTCGTTCGGCTGCGATCACACCCCGAAGGAAGTGCTGCGCCGTGTGGAAGTGGCTGTCGATGAGGCCTGGACACGCTATCGACGACGGAACATGCAATTCGGTTTGTGCTGAGAACCTCGCATCGGATCGCGGGCCGATCCACACGATCTCGTTTCCCGTGACGGCAATCGCTCCATCGAGAATGACCGGGTTGGCGGCATCCATCGTCACGATGTCAGACCCAGTGATCAGAAGGTCGACGACAGTCTGTGCGGAGTCGTCGGACATCTCGTGATCGTAGGCAAGTGCAACGGTGGTCGCTCGCCACGACAGCCAGCCGGCGCAGCTGTCAGGCACTTGAGGCAAACGGTTCGCCCAGGCCAGTGCGGTTCATCGAATCGGACGGCCTGACGACCATCACTGTCGCGGCTTCGGTGCTGAGGGTTGTTACCGTCGAGCTTGATGGCAGCAATCAACACCGCCGATGCCAGTTGCTCGACAGACAGGCAGGACCCGCCAGCGCGGCAAACCGCCTCGTGACACAAGCAACCGAGTATCTGGAGCGGATCGGCTACGGCGACTTCGACAGGCCACGACTCGCAACACTGATCGGAATTCATCGAGGGCACGTTGCGACGATCCCCTATGAGGCATTGGGAATTCCCCTTGGCCATCAGCGAGCGCTCACGCATGCGTCTTTTCACGATCACCTAGTGGCACAGCGCCAGGGTGGATGGTGCTACGAGATGAATGGTCTGATGATCAACATGCTCACCGACTTGGGATTTCGAGCGACCCGGGCCGGTGCTGCGATCAATCGCGACCGACTTGGTGAACGCGTGATTGGCAATCACATGGTCGGACTCATCGATCTCGACGAGGGTCGCTACGTCGCCGACGTCGGGCTGGGCGACGGACCGGTCGATCCGTTTCCCCTGCGCGAGGGTGCCTGGATCGACGCCGGGTTGGAGTATCGCCTCGAGAAGTTGGAAGACGGGTGGTGGCGATTCCACAACCATCGATATGCCCTGACCTCAAACTTCGACTTCACCGAGGATCACAGGGAACTCACCTGGTTCCAAGCACCGTGCGAACGGCTACAAACTGGCGACAGATCCCCGTTCCTGAAACATCTCGTGGCCATACGCCGGAGCGGGGAGACGGTCCGGGCGCTGGTCGACACGACTTACACAGAAATGTCACCGGCTCGCAGCGTGGCTCGAGAGATCGTCGACCACGCCGAATACGCTCAGCTCATCACCGCAATTCTTGGAAGAAGCCTGGGACCCGAGCTCGATCTCCTGTGGATGACGGCCCAGCATCACGCAACCCTCGCCACCGACCCGTGGTAGGCCCCCTGCTCCGATAAGGCCATTGTGTCGGCGCTCACGCGGAGCGGAAGGTGACGTCGGCAGCGTGGGAGTGCGTGTGGAACGTCGACGTCGACTCGATGCGCAATGCGAGGAGGTCCTCGCGGCTCAGATTGCATGGCTCGGTGACAGGCTCGACGCCGAACAGTCGTGCGGCGTTGTATCCGAGGATCTTGCGCTTCGTCTCCGGTGTGAGGGCCGGATAGCCGAAGCGTTCCTGGAACTCCTCGCTGATCTGAAACGCGCGGAACGCCTGGATCTGATCCTGGGGCGAGCCGTACCAGATCGAATCGGTCCCCCACAGGATGTTGTCCTCACCGACCGCGACCAGCAGCTTCCCGAGGAAGTGCGCAGCCTCGTCGGGTCGGGTCATCAACGCACGCCACGTCGAACCGAGCTCGGGATAGACGTTGTCGCCAGCACCGATCGCTGAATCGGCGAGCGAGGCCACCAGCCGATCGACACCACTGGGACGAGTCAGGTCGAGCGGGCCCTCGACGACGCCAGCTTCATAGCCTGAGTGGTAGACGACAAGAGTCACGCCAGGGTGCTTCTCGGCCGCAGGACCAATGTCGACCGGCGATGACCACTGGCTCCCACCGGAGAAACCCTTGTGGACAGCCACGATCGGCACGCCGAGTCGCTCGACATGGTCGAGGTAGGCGTCGCCGGTGTCGTCGTCGAGCCTCCAAGGCGAACCCGCTGTATGCGTGAACGTCTTGAACGCACTGATGGGGTGACTCTCCGCCAGTTCGGCCATCGCATCGAACCCGAGCCGCGTCGGATGCGACTCGCCCTGCATCAAAACCCGATCCGAGCAGCCGAACCGATCGGCTGTCTCCATGGCATGGCGCATCACGTCAGGGCTCAGCGCATCGAACGCAAACGGCAACGAAGAGAGCATCACCATGTGCGTGTCGCTCTCGACGAACAGCGCCTCGAGGAAGTGATCGAGGCCGTAACAATCCTTCGGATCGGCCTCGCCGCACGCGGCCTGAGGAAAGTTCGGGACCGTCCCTGCGATGCCATCGCCGAACTCGAGCAAGTGGCCTTGGACGTCGAAAATGAACTCGTCCTCGGACGGACCGATCGCCTCCGCCGCAGCATCTTCATCGACCGTTGAAGGAGGCGGCTCGGTCGACGTGACCGTCGAACTGCTTGACGGCGAAGTCGACGTGCTGCTCGAGGTCGTCGGGTCGTCGACGATGAACGACCCACCGGTCTGACCCGAGTCGCGGGTACAGGCCTCGAGCACCGAGAGCGTGGTCGCTGCGGCCATCATCGTCCGCAGGAAATCTCGCCGGCTCATACCGACTCGGGCCGCGTTCTCCTCGATCGCTCGATGAGCTCGACGAGTGGCCTCGCGCGCGACCTCGGTCGCAGGCTCAGGCTGAAACTCCCCGTTTCCGCAGGGCTCCAGCTTGATCGGCAGTCCAGGATCGGGCGGCTCGGAGCGGGCCATGGTCCATTGTCGCCCAAACGGGTCGTCGGGTTCATCGTCTCGATCAACCGGCAAAACCAATCCGATCATCCGATCGACAGTGGCAAAGTCAAGACATGACAATTGACGCTGTCTTCGGATCGCCGCTTCCCGACCTCGCCGTTGTCGGAGTGACGCATGAGCTTCGCTCCTTTCAGGCTGGCGACGCTCACGTTGTTGCCGAGGCCTCCAGCGACAGCCTCATTCCGTTGATCACGACAGTGCCAGCGAACTACTCGGACGAGGAAGGGCTGGCCTTCGTCAACCGGCAGCACCATCGTCGCGCCGCTGGGGAAGGTTGGTCGCTGGCGATCGTCCACAAGGACCGGCAGCTGGCAGTGGGACAGATCGGGCTCTGGATCTCACATCTGCACAAGGGTCGAGCCGAGATCGGGTACTGGGTCGCGGAGTCAGGACGGGGTCTCGGTGCCGCGGCTGAGGCCGTCGAACTGCTGGCCGCCTGGGCCTTCGCGAACCTCACAGTCAACCGACTCAGCCTGTTCATCGAGCCATGGAACACCGCCTCAATCAAGACCGCCGAGCACGCAGGGTTCGACCGAGAGGCTCTGCTTCGCAACTGGGAGAGCGTCGGAGGCATGCCAAAAGACATGTGGTCGTACGTGAAACTCCCACCAGCTCCTGCTGACTGAAGCAGAAGCCCGAGATTCTGCAACCAGCTACGGTGCTGCCTGGGGCCGTGAAATCACCGCGGTCGCGAGGGGGCAGAAAGTGAAGGGATCACGCAACGTAGCGGGTCGACCCGCTGTGGCAGTCGCGGCGCTCATCGCAGCGTTACTGATGACGACCATCGCTGCCAGTCCTGTTGCAGCCGAGACCGAGAGTGGCACCGATCTGGCGCCACGGGCGAGGATCGTCGACATCGAGCCGATCATCGACGAGAACGGTCAGCTCTGGTACCGACTGCACTTCGAGCAGCCATGGGGCGAGATGCCGCCCTTCGATCTGTTCTCGTTCTGGTTCGGCATCGGTACCGCTGCGGGCGAAGCCAGCTCGTGGGTCGGTCTGGAACATCACGCCGGCATTCGGACGCCTTATGAGTCAACAGGTGCTGCTGGCAACTCTGGTGCGTTTGCCCTGGCTGACGGCACCGTCGTGGTCGCCACCGGTTTGTTCCCGACCTCGCCGATCGGGATCGCTGTCTTGATGGCGTCCTGGCGACACGAGACCGAAACGACTCGACAAGCCGACGAGTTCGAGACGTCGTTCCAGCCTGCGGACTTCATTCACGGAGATCCGCTGCATCTCTTCGGAGCACCCACGTGGAACCTGGTCACCGACGAACAGATCGGAGGAACACCGCCGGAGGCCGAGGAAGCGCCAGATGACGATGCAACAGTTGCGACACCGGCGACTCCGACCGACGACGCAAACTCCGATGAGGACAACACCCCCGAGGCCAGTCCTTCTCAAGACACTCCTTCCGAAGCCGGAACTCTCGATGACGGCGCCGACGCTGCACCAGCCACACCAGCCGTCGACTCAGATACGCCAGTAACGACATCGGCGACAGTCGGTGCCTCGTCGAACGGGCTCACGAGGGAACAGAAGATCGCGCTCGTGATTTTGGCGATGTTCCTTCTGTGGATGACATTCGTGTACTTCTCCACACGCACCGTCGGCGCAGCACCCGACCCTTGCGCGTCCGAGAAGGCAGCCGTCGACACGGCGAAGAAGAAGCTGGAGGAGGCGAAGAAACGCCAGGCCGCGCGGAGCGCGGCTCGAAGCCAGGCCGAGGCCGAACGGTCAGCTCTCACCTTCGCAGAACCCGGCCACGGCCCTCAGAAGGCATCCCGAGACGCTGACAATGCGGTGGACGAAGCAAATCGCGCCGAGGACATTGCGAAGTCGCACACCGAGATAGCTCAGAACGAAGTCCTCGCCGCTGAGGCCAAACTCGCAGCATGCGAAAAGCGCGCTGATGCATCATCACCAAGCACGACCTCCACTGGCGGCACGCCGGCGACCGCACCTCCACCGCCTGGTCCAACCACGCCGAGTCAACCAGCACCGGGGCCCACCGAAGCCGAGGAGTCGACGTGTTGTCCCAGCGGAAACTGGATCGGCGTCAATGTCTTCTCCGGAGGGACATTCTTCGTCGGCGGTGCCGAGTGGGGCATCATCCACCTCGTCTGCATCGACAATCCCGATCGCACGGCAACCGTGTCTTGGAAGGGATATCGGGTCGGGCCTGGGCTCGGCGCAGAGATCAGCGGCGGCCTCTTTGTCGTGGTTGGCGGTCCGACGCATCCGAAGGAACTCGAGAAGTCGGTCGAATCGATTCTCGGCGGGGTCGACTTCGATCTGTCGCTCGGAGCGAGTTGGACAAAGCTCGCGAAGGCCAGCGTCAAGTCCGGTCGGAGCCTCAAGCAGCTCAAGACTGTTGTCGAGCAGCTTCGCGATGGGTCAAAGGCGCTCGACAAGGCCAGGAAGGCCGGCAACATCCAGGAAGCAACACAGATCGCAGCCAAGAACAGCGGCCTCGTCAAGGAGTTGGTCCGTGACGGCAAGCTCGGCAAACTTGCCGATGCGGCGGCCGAGGTCGGAACGAAGAGCGCGTTGTCAGGCGGTCAGGCGCTTGGCTCAGGCGTGAACATCCCGCTCGGGGTGGGACTCCAAGTCGGAATCTGGAACGTCTTTGGGGTGGAGGCAATGCTCCAGGCATGGGACGGATGCGAGGAATGTGGGAGCTACTAGCAACTCTCGCCCGACAATAGGGTGGGGCTGTGCCCAATGATCCGGACGCGAAGCCATGGCTGCTGCGCATCTTGTGGACTCCGGTTGGCCTGCTGGCCCTGGCGCTTCTCCTCATGTGGACGATCGAGGTCATCGACTCCGTGGCGATCGATGACTGGTTCCAGCGACATGGCATTCATCCACGACGGCTGGACGGGGTCGACGGCATCGTCTGGGCTCCCTTTCTGCACTCCGACTTCGGGCACGTGGCCTCGAACTCAGTTCCACTGCTGGCACTCGGAGGTCTCGTCGCTGCCCGCGGCAGGCGGTACTGGGGCTGGGTGACTGTTGTTGCCATTCTCGTCGGCGGCGCACTCACTTGGATCCTCGGAGGCGCTGGCAACCACATCGGAGCAAGCGGCGTGGTGTTTGGGTATCTCGGTGCTCTCCTCGGAGCCGCCGCGTTCGAACGCCGCCCGCGGGCACTGGCTCCTGCCCTACTCGTGCTCGGGTTCTACAGCGGTGCTCTCGCCGGACTCGTCCCCCAGGAGGCCATCTCCTGGGAGGGCCACCTTTTCGGCTTCCTCGCCGGCATCGCCGCATCGCGCTGGCTCGCGGAGCCCCGGCAACCCCGCGTCGACCGGCCCGAAGACGTCCAGCCATGGGAAAAAGACGAACCATGGCTTGGCTGAGCAGTGCCGGCATCGGCGTGGACTTCGACCCATCAGCAGAGATCGCTCGCATGCCATCGATTCGATGACGCAGACCCCTTCTGTGCTCCCAGCCGGGAGTGATGGATACGGTGGCGAGATGGTCGACTATGTGGTCGTTGGCGGAGGCGTCTATGGGTGCGCTGTTGCGTGGGAACTCGCGGGGCGCGGGCATTCGGTGCGGGTTCTGGAGGCTGGCGCAGTAGCGGGTCGAGCATCTGGCGGGCCAGGGCGGCGTGGAGTGCGGGCCAATGGCCGCGATCGCACCGAGCTGCCACTGATGGAGATCGCCTACGACCTCTGGCCCAATCTCCACGAACGTCTTGGATCGGCGCAGGTCTTCGAGCGCGTCGGCCAGCTCCTTCTGGTCGAGACCGCCGAACAAGTCGCCGCGGCCGAGGCCACGTGTCAGATGCAAGTCGACCTCGGTATCGAATCGAGGATGGTCGGGCAAGCCGAGCTGCAGGAGATGGAACCGGCGTTGAGCAACACGATGCTTGCCGCGCTGTATTGCCCGAAAGATGGCGTCGCAGATCATTCCGCAACGACAAACGCGTTCGCCGCGGCAGCTGTTGCTCTCGGAGTCGAGGTGTCGGAACGCTGCACGATGCACTCTGTCGAGGTTGCCGACGACCGAGTGAAGGCCGTCAGGACCACCGATGACGAACGAATCGAGGTCGCCATCGGCGCTGTCCTGTTGTCGAACAGCGAGGTTGCATCCCAGCTCGAGCAGCTGACCGGACTCCGTCTACCGGTGTGGAACGGGTGCTTTCAGGTGCTCATCTCCGAGTCCCTCGACGATGTTCCTCTCATGCATCTCGTCGGACACATGAGCAGGGCCGTGTCACTCAAAGCTGATGGCACCGATCGACTGATGATTTCCGGCGGCTGGTCTGGAACCTGGGATGACGACGCCAAAACCGGAAGAGTCGAGGAAGCGTCGGTCGCCGGCAACGTTGCCGAAGCTGTCGCTCTGTATCCCGGTCTCACGGACCTTCGGATCGCGGAGGCCAACGTCGGCCACCTCGAGTCAGTGAGCGTCGACAACATTCCCATCATCGACACGGCCCCAGGGGTCGACAATCTCTGGTTTGGCACTGGGTGGTCGGGCCACGGCTGGGCCATTGCTCCCGTCGTTGCGGCCGAACTCGCGCGCTGGTGCAGCTCCGGAACCCGATCGGAGCTCCTCCGGCCGTTTGCAGTTTCTCGATTTCGACGCCGGTAGGCGACGTAGGATCGCAACCACCTGGCCGACGTCATGCCGGCTCCGATCGCAGGAGGCTCTTCGATGGCGGCAGCGAACACAGTCACGACGGTGACGTCTGTCAGCACGGCCACCAAGGGCCGCGTCATCAATTCGGCTCGCAACAACCACTGGGTGATCGACTCACCGAGCGGACCCGGTGAAGCCATCTCGACGGGTGAGTCGTTTCTCGCCGGACTGTCATCGTGCGCTGTGACGTTGGTGCAGAGCATCGCCGCCGAAGATGGAGTCGTAGTCGGACCATTGTCGGTCGAGGTCTCGTCGCACAGGGTTCCCGAGAAGCCGTACGACTACGACCGCATCGACATCGCCTTTTCATACGAAGGGCTCCCACTCCCCGATGCCGAGCGCCTCACCGAGAGCTGGAAGGGTCGTTGACCGATTTATCGTGCAGTCGCGGTCGCGACTCCGAACACCGTCACTACCAGCGTCGTCTGACCAGCCACGTCGCGTCGGCGACGGTGTGCGTTGCTCCTGTCGCTGTGGCCGGTCGGTGTAACAGCCCAGGCACCAATCGCCTGACGCAGTGTGGGACAGTGGTCTCTGGCTCGAACTCGATTCGAAGCCAGAGAGAGGCGAACATGGCTGGCAAGGACAAAGGCGGACGAGCGGCAAAGACTCCGCCGTCAATGACCGCAAAAGAGAAGCGACAGGCCAAAAAGGACAAGCAGGCCTCGAAGTCGCACGACCGGTAGGGTTCGCAATCCAGGGAGTCGCCTCGTTCAGGCCCGACGCCTCGACCTCGACATCGAGGAGCCGTCATGCCAGTAGACGAACCATCCACAACCGAGGCGGCCGGTGTTGCCCAACGGCAGTGCGGAAGATGTCGCGAGATGTTTCCGGGCGACCCTGACCAACACGAGACAGCAATGGCCGAGTGGTGGGCCTGCGACGCGTGCCGGACGATCCTGTTCGATCGTCGGCCGAACCGCCGCTAGTACCGACGCCCACGCAAAAACCTCACGCCGGAAGCTCGGGCACGATGACGATGTTGCCTCTGGCGTGGTGGCCCAGCATGAGCGCCACCGCTTTTCCCGCCTCGGCGAGCAGATGAACTGAATCGATCACGACGTCGAGATCGTCGGACTCGAGCAGCGCTGCGAGATCGGAGAGGTTCTCTCGACTCACGACGCACTGGACGAACTTGACGTCGGTCCGGCCGAGCCCGATGAGGGCCGCTTTCGCCATTCGCGGCAGGCCGGCGAGAAAACCTCCCGAGTTGCCAACGCTGTTCGGGATGAGCAAACCGCCTCGCTTGAGCACCCTGGCCGTCGCACGCGGCCGATGGTTCATGACGTTGTCCAAAATGACGTCGTATCGCTTCTCGCCCTTGGTGAAGTCCTCGACGGCGTAGTCGATCACGTGGTCGGCCCCGAGGCCCCGAATCAGATCGACGTTGCGGCCACTGCACACGCCCGTCACTTCTGCTCCGAGCCTCTTCGCGATCTGCACAGCGAATGTGCCCACGCCACCGGATGCGCCATTCACCAGAAGCGATGTTCCCTGGCCGACCTGGCCAACATCTCGAATTGCGATCAGGGCTGTGAGCCCTGACATGACGGAGGCCGCTGCCTCCTCGAACGACACCGCTCCTGGCTTCGCGATGAGCTGCGAGGCTGGTGCAGTCGAGTACTCGGCGAAGGTGCCAGCTGTTGTCGAGATCTTGTTCGCCCAGGCCGAGCCGAACACTTCGGCGCCGACGTCAAGATCGGTGACGTTTTCACCCACCGCAGCAACGATCCCTGCGACGTCACTTCCGCGCACCGGCGTCTTCGGCCGCCGGAGCCCGAACTGCAATCGGAGCCCATAGGGAATGCCGGCCACCGCAACCCAGTCGGGTGTGTTCACGCTCGTGGCTCGCACTCGCACCAGCACGTCGTCGTCACCGATCGTTGGACGGTCGATCGCCGCCGGCTCGAGCACGTCTTCTGGCTGCCCGTACCCGGTCTGCACGATTGCCTTCATGCTGCTCTCCCGGACACTCGGGGCTGCGGTCGAAGCTCGAGGAGCGTCCCGCCGGTCTTCAATCTCGTGTTTCATGCCTAGACCGTCATCAACCCGAGTCGCGCCTCGGTGTTGACTCGGTGGAGAACGGCTTGTGCAGTGTCAAGCTACAGAGTGAGCACCGTCCCAGATCGCCCCTTGCTCGGACAGCCGGCGCCGAGCCTGGCACTCACTGACACAGCCGGCGATGAGTGGAGCCTGAGCGAGCACGCCGGGCGAACCGTCATTCTGATCTTTCATCGGCACATCCATTGACTCCCATGTGCGGTGCACGCGGCTGCCGTGAGCGACCGCATCGGCGAGTTCGGCGATCAGGCCGTCGTAGCGCTCATCACGTTCGGCGATCGCAGTGAGGTTGCCAACTACATGACCAAGAACGAGCTCTCTTTTCCGGTGCTGATCGACCCGGGTCGAGTGAGCTACACGGCGTACGGACTCCGACGAGCGACGCTGCTGCGCGTGTGGGGATTCCGCGCCGCTCGTCGCTACATCGACATCGTTCTGAACCAGGGTTTCTCCGGTTTGTCACGGCCGACCGATGACACCCGACAGCTCGGCGGCGACTTCGTCGTGGGCTCTGATGGCACCCTCGAGTTCGGGCATTGGAGCGAAGGACCGGAAGATCGACCGTCGGTGGACACCTTGGTCGATGTCGTGAGGCGTCTCGACGACTGAGCGGGCTCGGTCTCGCGTGCCAACGGGAGGAGTCGAACCCCTAATCAACTTCGTGAAGTCGAACCGCTTCGCCGTACCCCGGCTGGCGAAGCCAATCTACTGGCGACAGTCCAAAACCCGCTGAGTCGTGAGGTCGGTGGATCAGCGTTCCGAGCCGGTGTGGTCGGCAATGAATGCCTGCCATGGGTCATGATCGGCCGGATTCCAGACGCCGCTGATCAGTTCTTCAGACTGATCTGCTGACCAGCTCAGGTTCTGCTGTGCGTAGATCGCGTAGAACGCCGTGACTCGGAAGTTCGCGGCGCAGTGAACGTGGACTTTGCCCTCAACCGCAGTCATCGCCTCGGTGAACGCGGCGAGGTCAGCATCGGTCGGATCGTTCCATGTGACAGGGATGTACACATACGCGAGACCCTGGTCGGCGATGATGCCCGCCTCGTTCTCGACGGCCCACTCGCTGTCATCAGGCAACAGGTTGATGACCGCCGAGTATCCCTGAACGGCGAGTTCCGCCAGACGATCGGCGCCAACAACACCCGAAGTCGTGACCTGATCGTCGATTCTTCTGAAGTTGAAGCTGTCTTCTACGGCCACGCTGGCCTCCGATCACAGGAGCTTTTGACGCATTCACCAGCGTAGACGTGGCCAAGTCGACAAATATTGTGCCGTGGCCATCGATGACGCGACAAAGGTGCACGCGTGGGGCATCAACGAGCGCGAGTATGCGCGGCACGAGCAACGGCGCGGACGACGTCACGCGTACGAGGTTCTCGACCCACAGACAACGGCGCTGGTCGTGATCGACATGATCCCGTTCTTCGTGGACGACAGCCCATACGCACGCGGTGTCGTGCCCAACATTCAGCGACTCGCCGACGCGTTACGCGCACTCGGCGGGACAGTGGCTTGGGTGGTACCTGAACCCTCTCCTCCAACGAGCGCGGCGATCGAGTTCTACGGCAACGACGTCGCCCATCGTTACGCGACCTCTGGCGGCACCGGCCCCATCACCGACCGCATCGCACCTGAATTGACGCATCACGCGCAAGACATGTTCGTCGCTAAGGCCGGACCGAGCGCCTTCTCCCACGGCCGCTGTCCGCTACACGAGATGCTCGAATGGCAGCGGGTCGACACTGTGATCGTGGCAGGAACGGTGGCCAACGTGTGTTGCGAATCGTCTGCCCGCGACGCGAGCACGCTGGGATACCGAGTCGTCATGACCGCCGACGCCAACGCAGCCCCGACCGACGAGCTGCTCAACGCGACGCTCACGACGATCTACCGGTCGTTCGGAGACGTACGCACGACCGATGAGCTGATCGCGCTGATCGGCCGCGCCACCAGGTGAACTGCATTCTCTCGCTGGCCTTGTCGCAGAATCCAGCTTGGGGCTAACGGTCGTTGCTGAGCATCACCATCGGGCTGCCGACATCGACGACCCCGATACCGATGTGGGCCTTGTAGCCGAGAAGCTCCTGAACCCGCTTCGGCATGGTCTTGGCCTTCTCGATCGGCACGGTGAGGAACATGTTTTCCTCGGTGCGCAGCCACCCGACGACGTACCCGAGGAAGAGGCCGCGTCGCGCCTCGTTCTCGGTGAGGTTCTCGCCCCCGCCGTGGATTGTCGACCCGAGATAGAACAACGCCGACCCCGCCGACATCTCGGCTCGACCGATTTCGTCGGGAAGTGGCTGCCGCTCTGGGGGCCAGAGGTGCGAACCGGGAACGACCTGCGTGGCACCGTTCTCGAGCGTGAAGTCGGTCAGCGCGAACATCGCCTCAACCTCGAGCAATGGCTTCGGCGCCTTGTAGAAGCCCCACGCATCTTCGTCTCGGTGAAGGAACTGTGGGGTTTCGCCAGGCCCGATCTGGATGAGCTGACCGGTGTTGTACAGATAATCGTCGCAGTTGGGCAGCAGAAGGACATCGGCCACGCCACACAACAATGGGTTCAGCATCAACTCGACGAACGCATCGGAACGGGCCGGCATGCCGTCGAGACGAATTGTCTCTGCGCCGTAGAAGTCGACCATTCGGTCGAGAGATGGATTCCGAAGACCAGGCGCCGTGGCGGACACGACGTCGTCAAGCTCGCCGTTCAACTTGGTCAGCTGTTCTTCGCCGATCAGATTCTCGACGATCACTGCGCCATCTCGCTGCAGGATCTTGGCGATGTGTTCGCCATCGATCGACGATCCGTCGACTCTTTCCAACGTGCTCGTCATGTTCACACTCCCATTCTTGAGTCGTATCCCATGGTTCAGGCCTCCGCTGCGGCTTTGACTCCGGCGAGCGTTTGGTTGATCGACTCCAGCGTGAACGCGACGCGCTGCTGAAAGTCCTCTTCGGTGCGCTCGAGCCAGGCCGGGGGCTTCTCAACGATCCACCACTTCTCCGTGAGCGCGGTGCCAGAAGCCGACGGCACCATCTCGTAGGACCACCACGTTCGATTGTGCTCAGCGCCGCCAACGACGAACGTGAAGTCGCGCCCGCGCTCGGCAGCCATCACCTCGCACTCGCGGGTCCACTCGCGGCCACCGGCCGAATTGTCACCGGAGAACCAGTCGCCGACGTTTCCGGTGCCACCATCGATCCAGTGGCCGCCCGTTGCCTCTGGGCTCCACTCCCCCACACGCGCAACGTCGGTCACGATGTCGTACACAGCATCCGGCGACGCTGCGATGTCGATCGACGCTTCCTGGTAGACGATGGCGTCCGCTGGTTTGTCCATGTCGTGCTCCGCTCTTGAGTGCAACTCTCTTGCTACACCGCTCGTTGAAAATTCTCCACACGGTGTTCCTTCGATGTGGATGAGGCAGTCTTGTCCAGTGGAGCTCGATATACCGGCAGGCGCTGTGTTCGTTCGCACGACACCGACACTCGACGAGACGTCTGTGCCAAGAGGCCTGCTCAACAGGCATCAGGTCGCATCCGGAGTGCTGGCCATCCTCCGAGTGCTGTCGGGATCACTGCGGTTCGCATGAGACGACGAGGTCTCGACATCGGTCGAGTTGCGCGAAGGTGATGCGCACGTCATCACGCCCCAGCGTCTGCACCACCTCGAAGTCCACGGCCTGGTGACGTTCGAGATCGACTTCTACCGACTGGACGGAGCACAAGAATCGTGAGCGAAAAGACCAACGTCGAGATCATTCGTGAGTTCATCGGGGCGTGGTCGCGTCTCGATCCTGATGAGCTGGCCGGCTACTTCACCGACGACGGCTGCTACCACAACATCCCCGTCGGGCCGGTCGCCGGCCGAGAGAACGTCCGCAACATGATTGCCGCATTCACGAAGGACTGGACCGCGACGACCTGGGACATCATCCAAATCGTCGGCGATGGCGACGTCGTCATCGCGGAACGTCTCGACCGAACCACCGCCGGCGACAAGTCGGTCGATCTCCCGTGCAACGGCACGTTCGAGATGGAGAACGGCAAGATCAAGATGTGGCGCGACTACTTCGACATGGCCACCTTCGCCACGGCGATGAGTTGAGGCACCAGTGACGCTGAAGATCGGCATCGCGGCAGTGCCCGTCACCAAAGAGGGCATCGAGTACGTGGTCGAGGCCGAGCGGCTCGGTGTCGACTCGGTGTGGGTTCCTGAGTTCTGGGGGTATGACGCACTCACCCCCATCGGCGCACTCGCCTTTGCCACCGACACGATCAAGCTCGGAACGGGCATTGTTCAGCTCGGCTCGAGAACGCCCGCCATGCTCGCCATGTCGGCGATGAGCCTCCAGACGATGTCAGAGGGTCGTTTCCGCCTCGGCATCGGAGCGAGTGGGCCACAGGTCGTCGAGGGCTGGCATGGCGTCCGGTTCGGGAAGCCCGTCCAGCGCACCAGAGAGACGATCGACATCATCCGTATCGCTACGTCCGGCGAGCGGCTGGCGTACGACGGCGACACATATCAGCTCCCGCTGCCCGACAGCGAGGGCCGTGCGATCCGAGCAGCTGCGCCACCCGTTGACGTTCCGGTTTATGTGGCATCCCTTGGGCCAGCAAATCTCCGTCTCACCGGCGAACTCACCGAAGGCTGGATCGGCAACACGTTCTTTCCCGAGACGGCCGATGTGTATTTCGATCAGATCGCTGCGGGCGCGGCGCTCTCTGTCAAGACCCTTGGCGACATCGACCTGACCGTCGCGGCAAGTGTTGAGTTCACCGACGACTTCGAAGAGGCCGCTCAACGCCACGCATCGGGCTACGCCTTCACCATCGGGGCGATGGGTTCCGGGAAGACGAACTTCTACAACGAGGCGTTCACCAGAAACGGCTTCGGCGAAGACGTGATCGATGTCGAGCGACTTTGGCGGGGCGGCGACAAAGAAGCAGCGCAGGCCAGAGTGCCGGCGGCCATCGGTAGCGGAACAAACCTGCTCGGCAACGACGCACAGATCACCGAGCGTTTGCGACTTCACAAGAACGCTGGCGTCAACACCATCCGGGCCAACCCTCAAGGGGACACTATGCAAGAACGACTCGACTGCCTCGGCCGTCTGCTCGACCTCGTCGCGACAGTGAACGAGTCGTGAGTGTGCTCGACGACGTCATTGTGCGCCGCATGCGTGACGACGAGTTCGCTGAGATGCGGGCCGTCTGCATCGAAGCGTTCGGCGACGACGAGAGCCTCGGAACCCTGCTCGACGCGCTGCGTGAATCGTGGGCATGGATCGATGAGTCATACATTGCCGAACTCGACGGCGAGATCGTTGCTCAGGTTCTGTACACCAAGGCCACCCTCGATGCTCCGAAAGCACTGACCGATGTGTTGGTCCTGAGTCCCGTCGGCGTGGCGACCCGACACCAAGGTCAGGGAATCGGGTCGCATCTGATCCGCACCACTATCGATCTGCTGGCGGCCGAACGCGACGAACCGCTGGTCTTCCTCGAGGGAAGTCCTTTTTACTACCCACGATTCGGCTTCAGACCAGGTGGCGACCTGAAGTTCCGGAGGCCATCACTGCGAATACCCGCGCCGGCGTTCCAGGTGTATTCGCTCCCGAACTACGACGGCGAGCTCACAGGAACACTGGTGTATCCGGACGCCTTCTGGCGAACGGACTCCGTCGGCCTTCGCTGAACACGCCGCTTGACTAGATCAGACCGTCCGCAAGATCGGCGTTGGCTTGTTCAAGTTCTTGACGGGTGTTCATGACCCACGGTCCACCCATCGCGACCGGCTCCCCAATCGGCTCGCCAGTCACGATGAGCAACTCGCTTCCTGGCGCAGGTGAGTCGATCACCACACAGTCGCCGTCCGAAGCAAAGGTGGCCAAGGCGAACTCGGAGAGATCACGACCCCCGACGGTGGCTCTCCCCTTGAGCACATATACAGCCGCGGTCCAACCATCTGGGATTGACTCAAGAACTACCTGAGCCTCGGAGCGAACGAGGACCCGCACGATTCGAGTTGATTGAGTCGTCTCGAGTGGACTGGTTCGACCATCTACAGAGCCGGTGATCACTTCAACGACGTGCGAGCTGTTGTCGATGGTCGGCTTGTCTCCAGCGTGAGCACTCGAGATCGAGGGAGGCCTCATCTTCGTCGAGGCTGGCATGTTCACCCAGAGCTGCACCTCATGGAAGACGTGGGTGTCAGCGTCGGCTTCCATCGAACCGCCGTGCTGGATGCCGCGCCCCGCGATCATGTTCTGTGTCGAGCCGGTACGCAGCTCCTCGCGGAAACCAGTCGAGTCGACGTGATGCATCTGGCCTTCGAACATCATCGTCAGCGTCTCGAATCCACGGTGAGGATGCATGACACCGTCGACGAAGAACCCCGGCTCCAACCTCTGTGGGCCGATGTGATCGAGCATGACGAACGGATCGAGGACTGGCCTGTCTTGGGTTGGGAACGCGCGCTGACCTCGCACGCCTGGGACCACGCCGTCGATTCGGCGGTGGGCTGTGACCGTCGCTACAGACCTCGGTTTCATCGTGAAGCCGCCAAGGTTCCAAGGAGACCAGCCGCCTCGTCTTCGAATGCCTGATTGATCTCCTCTGCGCTGTTCATGACGAACCCTCCACCCATGGCAATTGGCTCTCCTATTGGTTCTCCGATCATGAGCAGGATCTCTCCCCCATTCTGGGACCCGACAGAGATTGCATCGCCGTCGTCAGCGAATATCGGCGTCGCACCCTCGCCGAGATGATTGTGACCAACGGTCGAGACCGATCCGGCAACGACACAGAACGAAGCCGTCCAGTCGCGTTGGGCAGGAATGGTGACCTCGGAGCCGGAATCGAGAATGACGTGAGCCACCAACACCGGCGTCGGGAGCGACGCAGGACCGACACTGCCGGCGACCTCGCCGGCGTAGAGCCTCACCGAGACGCCGGGAGCCGGAGTCACAACGGGCACATCCGCCGCGTCGACGGCGTGGTGTTCTGGCGGGTCCATCTTCATCGACCCGGGAACGTTGACCCAGAGTTGGGCCATGTGGAAGACACCGTCGTCGTCGCCATTCAGCACCTCCTCGTGGAGGGCTCCAGAGCCAGCCACCAGCCACTGCATGCCCCCAGATGAGATGGTCCGATCGTTGCCGAGCGAGTCGCGATGCTCGATTCGGCCACGGAACAACAGCGATACGGGCTGAACTCCTCGGTGCGAGTGCGGACCGACGTAGATGTCACCAGCGCCGAGCTGCATCGGTGCGCCCGTGTCAAGGAAGACGAACGGATCCAGATGAGACAGTTCTCGCGACGGGAACGGGTGAAGGATTCCCGTTCCTGGCTGCGGTGCTGGGTGTGCGATCTTTGCGACTGATCGGAGGGTCATGCGGAAACTCCTTGGTCGGTGTCGGCGTCAGAGGCTCGGGTCTCGCCAGGTCCCTCGAGGAGGGCCCGGACCATCACGGCGGCTGCAGCGAGAGTCATCGCAGCGAGACCCATGCCGAAGAACATGCCGTCGGTGAATGCCTCGCGGGCCGTCTCGATCACTGGTGCCACCGTCTCCGAAGGGAGCTCATGTGTGGCGAGGAGCAGTGCGCCTATTGAGTCGCGGCCAGCCTCTGCAGCGTGTTCGCCGAGTTCGTCGGCAGCGTCACCGAGACTTCGCCGATAGCCGACCGAGGTGAGAACGCCGACGATGGCGATGCCGATCGCGCCGCCGACTTCACGGGTGGTGTCGTTGACGGCCGACCCGACGCCGGCCTTTTCGGGCGGAAGCGCCACAACGAGCGCCGTGGTCGCCGGAGGCATCAAGAGCCCGGTTCCGGCAGCGATCAGCACGAGGGCGACGCCGATCATGAGATAGAGCGAACCAGGGTTAGCGAAGGCGAGCAGAACGAACCCTCCCGCCGCAACAACGAGCCCGACGGTCATGACGTCGCGCTCGCCGTGCTTGGCCGCGAGCCGGGCCGAGGATGGCGATACCAAGAGCAGAACAAGGGCATACGGAAGGATCCGGATTCCAGTTTCGAGTGCGGACAGTCCCTGCACGAACTGGAAGTACTGCGTCAGCACGAAGAACATTCCGAACAGGCCGAAGAACGCGAGAGTGATGACGAGCGAGCCGATCGTGAATGCCCTGATCTTGAAAAACCGGGGATCGAGCAGTGGATGTTCGCTCCGGAGCTCCCAAGACACGAAGAGCGTCAGGGCGACGATGGCGACGACAAACGACCCAAGCACCAAAGCTGAGGTCCATCCGGCCTCGGGCCCTTCGATGATGCCGAACACCAACGCAACGAGTCCGACGGTCGAGACAACGCCCCCGATCGGATCCATCGGTGTCTGGTCTCCATCGCGGGA
>Ga0315338_1002465_pt1 | contig 18303 bp, 18 predicted proteins | sample ASW8metaG_FD_204518 | JGI IMG/M metagenome (GOLD analysis project Ga0315338, IMG submission 204518) | Ammonia-oxidizing marine archaeal communities from Monterey Bay, California, United States - ASW #8 | ecosystem: Environmental > Aquatic > Marine > Coastal | place: USA: California | collected... | reverse complement strand
ATATAAACCTACCGCCAGTGATGACATCCATTGTGGCAATTCTCTCAGCTAGGTCCACCGGATGATGCAATGGTACAAGTAAAGTAGCAACAATACCCATGCCTTCAGCTTCCGCGGCAAGTCTCGCCAGCAAGGGCATTGTTTGTAGTTGCTGATACGGTGATGTTAAGTAATGTTGTCCTTGATATATAAAATCGAAACCTAGCTGTTTCGCTAATCTCACATACTCAACTATCTCATTAAAACTTTGTCTCATATCAGTCCCACGTGGCTGTTGTCCCATGCCAGTGAGAGAAAGGCCAAACTTCATAATTTAACTCCTACCAGATTATTATTCCCATAACCGATTGGTCTTCCTATTAGCATATCGCAATCAGTCCATATAGGGACACCTTGACTAAGATATACAGTCAGTCTAACATCGGATTCAAGCTATTTATCTTAGGGTTGAGAGGCACCAAATTGCAGATCACTCAACATGTATTTAGTACTCACATAAAAGAAAATCAGAACACTTTCGGAGCGATGCACCCCGGTGGTACTCACATATATTTTGTTGGGGACCCAAATGATCATATGGTTATGATAGATTCAGGAGAGCCCTACAGAGCCTGGACTAACCAAATTCTCGAATATTATTCAGAATTGGGAAACCCAAAAATTTCATCAATATTGATTACACACGGGCACGGGGACCACATTGGCGGGCTAGACAGATTACAGGAAAGAATGAATTGCCCCGTTAGGTGCCATCCAAAACTCGCTCCAACTTTGATACAACGATTAGGAGAACATTGCGTTGTTAAATTAAAATCACAGGAACTGATTCCGATAGGCGGTCAAGCTTCACTCCGAGCCTTATTTACGCCTGGCCATGAGGAAGACCATATCTGCTATTCTCTAAAAAGTGACAAAGTATTATTTAGCGGTGACACAATATTAGGCAATTCATCTTCCAGCGTGAGAAATTTAAAACAATATCTTTCGACGCTTGAGATAATGGCCAGACAAAAACCCAATATTATCTGTCCTGGACACGGTGACATAATCACAAACGGCCAGCAAAAGATTCAATGGTACATTGATCACCGTCTAGCCCGTGAAGCACAGATACTGAAAGCTCTCGAGAACGGCCCGGTGACAATAGAAGAATCTATTAACCTAGTCTACCCGAAAAACCTTAGGAAGAATCTGCGAAATTCTGCCGCGCGAAACATACATACACACCTAGCTAAGCTTAAGGAAGAAGGTAGAATACAAGAGTCAGATTCTAAGTATTCCCTGGCATAGACAACGAGCCCAATTATAAGGTCGCTATCCAGTAATGTTGTATCGCATTGGTGTTCACAGATCCGGCGTCTCAGTAGGATGCGGGTTTTTTATAATCCTCATTGGACTTATGTTGCTAAGCCCGCTCGTGGACATAATTGTGGATATGCTGGGCTGGATATTAATCATTATCGGAGCGATCATATTTAGCTCAGGCTTATTAAATCGGTTATTTAATAAGCCTAACAAACTATAAGTTTAAAATTTACCTGTTAGCGCCTACCTTCTTTGCAACAGTTCAATCCTAACGTTGTCTGGAGCCATAACAAATGCAATTCTGACACCTGGCCTTATATCATAGGGTTCAACCGCCATTTGTGCCCCCCGACTCTTAAGGTCATCAACAGCAGCATCTATGTCGTCCACACGAAAACCAAAATGATCCAAACCAAGATGCGGATCAGATGGGCTACCCACCATATCAGCATCTTGTGGCACTGAGGCAATAAACACAGCCAATCCGTTTATATCCAAATCTATTCTAGGTTGTCCATCAGATTGAATGGATTCTATGATCCGTGCATCGAACATAGTTTCAAAGTATTTCGCCAAGTCCATAGGATTTTTACTTCGAAGATGAATATGATCATAGCTGTAAATAGGCATTCCACTTCTCCTAGTTATTTATATCCTGCACAAAGCACGCCAAAGGCAATTTTCAAACCTCTCCAAACAAGCGTGATAGTGCCTGTACAGTTATAATAACCTATCGTGGCCGACTCATTACTGTCAAGGAAAGCATTGACCTAGTAGGCCTAAGACTATACAATCTCGACAGGATAATCCGATCCTTTAACAACAAAATAGCAACGCTCTGAGGTGGCCCTAAAAAGGGCTGAAAAGGGAAGCCGGTGAAATTCCGGCACGGTCCCGCCACTGTAACTGATAGGAGCTTCGTCAATAGATAAAGCCACTGGCGCGCAAACGCTGGGAAGGCAACGAAAGCTCATTAATAATCAGAAGTCAGGAGACCTGCCTCTATGGTGACTTGGTACCCCTCGTGGAGAAGGTGTACGAGAAACTTAATTCTCAACCTGACCATAAGAGTCAGGTTTTTTTTTGACTACTACTTTTCTAGGAATGTCTCGGTGATCTGGAAATTATACTGGAGAAACCTCCTCCTCTCCTTCATAATATAGCCCACAATAGTGGTGCAGCTTACCGAGACATTCCTAGAAAAGGGGTAAGTCCATTGTGTGTCTTGAATCGAGTTAGTATCCGAAAATTCTAAACTAAAAACTTTTAATGAGTTGACATTATGGTGCCAGCAATAGTCATAGCCGGTGTAAGAAGCGGAGTCGGTAAAACCACAATAGCTACAGGGATAATGGGCGCGTTAGCTAAAAAAGGGTTTAAAGTACAACCTTTTAAGGCAGGTCCTGATTATATTGATCCGTCTTATCATAAATTAGCTGCTGGTATTCCCTCCCGTAATCTAGACACGTGGCTACTATCTCACCCAGTAGTCTCGGAATTGTTTCAAAAGGCCGCTCAAAACGCAGACATATCAGTAATCGAAGGGGTTATGGGGGTGTTTGATGGTCATTCAAACCTAGGAGAGGAAGGATCTACAGCAGAATTAGCAAAGTTAATAAATGCACCGGTAATTCTGGTAGCAGACGCCTCGAAAGTAGCAAGGAGCGTTGCCGCTGAAATACTGGGATACAAAGCTTTTGATCCAGATTTGAAAATTGCGGGTGTTATCTTGAATGGCGTAGGAAGTCCGCGTCATTTGGATTTTTGCAAACCCCAAATTGAGCAAACCACTGGACTCCCCGTGGTAGGATATCTACCCAGACGAGACGATCTAATCCAGCCTGAACGGCATCTCGGATTAATACCTACCACCGAAGGCACGGTTGTTCAGGAATGGTATGAAGCTCTAATTCAACAAACTCTAGAAACCATTAATATCGAGGCTATAATTGAGATCTCAAAGACAGCCTCGTCCACAGAGGTGCCGGCGAACATATATCCCAAAGATGTGCAAGCCAAGACAGCCATAATAGCTATAGCTCGTGACGAAGCCTTCAGTTTTTACTACCAAGACTCCCTAGATTTGCTTGAAGCATGGGGCGCGGAGCTTGCAGAATTTAGCCCACTAAAAGACTCAAGCGTTCCAGATAAAGCAGGGGGCATTTATATAGGCGGAGGATTTCCTGAAATATTTGCCAAGGAGCTGTCCAACAATAAATCCATGCTTAGATCGATGGATCACAAGATTAAATCCGGAATCCCTGTATATGCTGAATGCGGAGGCTTAATGTATCTAGGCCAAAGCTTATCCGACATGTCAGGTATCAGTTATCCAATGGTACAAGCATTACCATTATCCTCTTCAATGAAAGATCAACGGCTGCACTTGGGTTATCGACAAGTTGAATCTCGCTGCGATAGCCCGATAATGACAGCAGGCCAAACTGTAAAAGGACATGAATTCCATTGGTCTGTTTTAGAAACTGGGCCACATCCTGATAATTCGTTATACAACGTCATAGACCAAGACAACCAGCTAGAAGGCTTCCACATCAATAATATTTGGGCATCTTATATACATATTCATTTAGCAAGCGATCCATCACTTGCTAAACGATTTGTCGAAATATGCGCAGATAAGAGCATAATATAAAACATTTTATCGACGCGAATTCGCACCAGTAAGTTAGTCAAAGCAATTTTCGAAAATTACGGGGGATTTATATGAGCACCGAGCCAGGGCCTCAATCTGTAAAAGGACCACGGATTAATAAAGGATTAGTGATAGTTAACACAGGTAACGGCAAAGGTAAGACTACAGCAGCTATGGGAGTTCTATTCCGCGCTTGGGGCCGAGACATGAAGGTTCTCATGCTCCAGTTTATTAAGCATACGACGGCAAATTTTGGGGAACAGCGAGCTGCACAAAAGATTGGTGTCGGAGTAAGGGCAATGGGCGATGGATTTACTTGGCGCTCGAAAGACCTGGACCAAAGTGCAGATCTTGCACGCGCTTTGTGGGAAGACGCCAAGGAAGTGATATCTTCTGGAGAGCATGATCTTATTATATTAGATGAGTTTACCTATCCAATGCACTACGGATGGATCGAAGTAACAGAGGTCATCGATGTACTAAAATCACGCCCTGATATGCTACATATAATCATTACCGGTAGACACGCGTCAGAAGAATTAATAGAGTACGCAGATCTTGTAACTGAAATGAACGTAATTAAACACCCGTATTCAGAAGGAATTAAGGCGCAACCTGGAATAGAGTTTTAAGTTTCGGCATACCGAAGGGGATAACCATGCAGATATCAGAAATCATAGATGTCACGCTAGCGCAGATAGATAATTTAGATAAAGCCTCTATGGCTTCTGCACGTGATAGGCAAAGCACATTGACTAAGCCACTCGGCAGTCTTGGAAAACTAGAGGAATTATCGATTCTATTAGCTGGCATATTCTCTAATCCTATGCCCAAGATCACTAAGAAAACCGTTATCTTAGCAGCAGGAGACCACGGTGTCGTAGCAGAGGGAGTGAGCGCGTACCCCCAAGAAGTCACCCCCCAAATGGTTTATAACTTCTTATCAGGTGGAGCAGCAATAAATGTCCTGTCAAAGCACGCTGGTGCTGACATTATAGTTTTGGACGCTGGTGTGGCCGCTGATCTGCCATCTCATCCACTCTTGCGAGACGTAAAGATTGGAAGAGGTACAAACAACATAGCTCACGGTCCGGCTATGACCCGGGATCAGGCAATACAATGCCTTGAGACTGGCATACAGTCATCCCAAGAAGCAATAGACAACGGCTCTGACCTAATAGCTTGTGGAGATATGGGTATAGGAAACACCACACCATCTAGCGCAATCACCAGTGTAATAACAAACACTGATCCATACATAACAACCGGGCGCGGAACAGGCGTAGATGATTCAGGATTAGAAAAAAAGGTTGATGCAATCAAACGTGCAGTAAATATCAATAATCCTGACAAAAATAATGGATTGGACATATTAACCAAGATTGGCGGATTCGAAATTGGTGTGCTAGCTGGGGCTATGTTAGGAGCAGCTTCAAGGAATCGACCAGTCATCATTGATGGCTTTATATCGGGAGCCGCAGCTCTCATAGCGTGGACTATATCTCCAAACTCCAGAAATTATTTCATAGCTGCCCATAAATCCGTCGAACCCGGTCACATGATAGGTCTTAGGGCAATGGATTTAGATCCACTACTCGATATGGAAATGCGACTCGGAGAAGGTACCGGAGCGGTTCTGGCTATGCATATAATTGAGGCAGCAGCTAAATGCTTGACAGATATGGCTACTTTCGCCGAAGCAGGAGTCGCAGGAAAAAGTGATTCAGAATGAACATAGTCGTAATAACGCTCAGGCTAACAGCTATGTACAGTATCAAATTGTTTTAATTAGGAGTTTTAGTTGTTAACTTCTTTTCTAGCAGCTATAAGCTTCCTCAGCATAATACCGTTAAGGCCGAAATTTGCATTAACGCCAAAACAAATCAGTGACTCGAGAGCCTACTACCCAATAATCGGACTACTCATTGGTTGTTTACTCGTATTGATTGGCCAAGCCTGTTCATACGCCTTCACAACCTCCATAACAGCAGCAATACTGACCATATTCTTAGCAGTAATCACCCGTGGGCTACACCTCGACGGTCTTATGGATATATCAGATGGCTTATTCGGTGGGTATTCTACTCAGCGAAGACTAGAGATTATGAAAGATTCACACGTTGGGGCTTTCGCAGTACTTAGTGCCGTGCTGATATTAATATTAAAATACAGCGCAATATTATCGATACTTAACATGCCCTTCCCAGGTAATGAATATGCATTAATCTTAGCACCCACGATTTCTAGGTGGAGTATGGTTTTGCAATTAACTATGTTTCCATATGCTCGTAGAGAAGGAGGTCTAGGATCACCATTTCAGGATAATTCAGCCAGACTAACATCCTCACTAGCGGCCCTAACAGCGTGCGTATCAGTCATTATATTAGGTGGGGCAGGAGGTATCGGATTATTGGTTTTATTATCTATCTTCGCTTATGGTGTAGGATTAGTTATCTCTCGTATGCTAGGTGGCCTGACAGGCGATGTCTACGGTGCCACTAATGAATTAACTGAGGCGGCGGGGCTAGTTTTAGCTGTACCATTGATTGCTCACGGTTGGCTAGCTCCATTCATGAAGGTTGCAGAGTGGTTGCCAGAATTCCTATAGAAATACAAATTTTGGCGATTGCGGTTGTTGTCGATTTATTATTTGGAGATCCTCCTAACAAAATTCATCCGACAGCCTGGATCGGAATTACCATCAGTTGGATTGAGAAGATATCTCCACAATCTAACCGAGATAGATTTATGTATGGGCTGGTAATTGTGGTCCTGATCCCTGCATTATGGTCAGGTCTAAGTTATATAATCGCCCAATCTATAGCTAGTATCAATCCGATTGCACATGTAATAGTTGCTGGGCTAATCCTAAAAACAACCTTCTCAATGCGGATGTTACACAGAACAGCGTCACGTATAAAAACGTTGCTCATGCAAGATAATATAACGCAAGTACGAATACAGATGTCGTCATTAGTTAGCCGTGACACTAGGTTTATGACAAAATCTCAAGCGACGGCGGCCACCATAGAATCAGTATCTGAAAACATAACAGACAGTTTTGTAGGACCTATATTAGCTTTCGCCCTTTTTGGGCTGCCAGGAGCCGTGGCTTACCGCGCAATTAATACTTTGGACAGTATGATAGGCTACCATGGTAAATATGAATATTTAGGCAAACCATCAGCTAAACTTGACGATTTTATAAACCTGATCCCCGCCAGGCTATCTGCTTGTTTATTATTGACAAGCGCTATTTTCCTTCCCGGGCAAAGCCTTACCCAAGCATGGCAGATCATGAGACGGGACCACGCTCGCACTGCTAGCCCGAACGCTGGATGGACTATGAGTGTTATGGCTGGATCACTCGGCATACTTTTAGAAAAAGAGGACCAGTACCAGTTGGGCGATGCTAAAAAAGCTATAGAGCCAAAAGATATAAGTAGAACAATCCAATCGATGTATTTTAGCTCTATCTTTACCATAATTACTGCATCAGTAATAATTATGGTCATACATGGAGGTTTGTAAGCATATGCCAGATTCGGCCGGCACTAATATAAGGCCAACTAACTTTGACATTAACAGGCCCGTGCACGGAAGTATCAAGCCCTCCGAACTCCGGTCATTAGGTCTGAATCCCGCTGAGATATTGGATTTCAGTGCCAGTATAAATCCACTCGGACCACCACTGGCTCTCCAATCCGAGTTACAGAAAGTAGACCTAACCACCTATCCTGATCCCGAATGCCTCAAATTGCGAGAAGCAATTGGACAACACTTGGATATAGATCCATCACTGGTATTTGTGGGAAACGGATCTACTGAAATTATTCACCTTATAGCCAGACTCTATCTAGGTTATGAACCAAGTGGCCCAGAATCGGTTTTTATTTTGACCCCCACCTACGACGAATATAGAGGGGCATCGGAGCTGATGCGATCGGAGATCATAAGCTTAGATTGTGAACCAAATCCTCCGTTCTCATGGGATTGGGATGCTGTATATAAGACCATTCGGATACAAAAACCTGCATTAACTTTTTTGTGCAACCCAAATAATCCTACTGGTGTTTACACTGAACGTGATGATATAACTAAACTAGCATCAACATTAGCTGACGTCGGAGGCATCCTAGTTATAGACGAAGCATACGCTAATTTTGTGGAAGGGCGCTGGAAATCTGAATCCTTAACTCAGTATGGCAACGTAATCTTACTGCGCTCCATGACCAAAGATTATGCGCTGACTGGTCTCCGACTAGGCTATTCAATAGCATCGCCGGAGATAACAAAGATGCTGGCATCATTACAACCTGACTGGAGCGTGAATAGCCTGGCCCAAGTGGCAGGTATAGTAGCATTGACGGATAATAACTATCTAATAAATTCCAGACAAGCCATTAAGGATATAAAAACATATTTAATATCAGCGTTAGAATCTCAAGGATTCAATATACCTATACCTAACGCTAACTTTATACTGCTTGAAACTAAGGACGCTCATAAACTAAGAACGCAATTATTAATGAAAGGGATAGTAGTCCGAGATTGTACTTCATTCGGACTTCCTAATTACGTACGCGTGGGGATTCGCAAGTTACAGGATTGCAAGCAGTTAGTAGCTTCAATTCAGGAACTAATCAACGATGGATTTGAATATTAGGTTCAGGCTGCAGATCACACAACATAGATTTAATTTACTAACCACATGGTTGTATACCAAACATAAAATATTAGGACAATAAAATGGGCAAACTATACATAATAAGGCACGGAGAAACCGAATGGAATTCCCAAGGTCGAATTCAAGGCCATACAGACATACCATTATCAGAGGCGGGGCGCCAACAAGCTCAATACACCGCCGAACGCTTGAAAAATGTGAACTTCGATATTGCCTATTCAAGCGATTTATCTAGAACCAGAGAAACTGCCGAGATCATACTAGGCAAAAGAAATATTGAGGTAAACACTTTAATTAGTCTTCGAGAATATAATAAGGGCGTGTTTGAAGGCCTCACAGTCGAAGAGTACTCGCAGAGATATCCAGATCAATACGACGCTTCCTTGATTAACGACCTTGATTTCGCGCCTGAATCGGGTGAAAGTATAAGGGATGTTAGCAAGAGGATGTCTGAATTCGGAACGTTTGTTAAATCCCAACACCTGAATGATGATGTCCTCATAGTGGGACATGGGGGAGCTCTCAGATCTCTCGTGGCAGACCTCCTGTCACTACCAATAGAAACAACGTGGAAGCTAGTGACAGGGAACTGCTCATTAACTATCATTCACACGTATCCCGATAATTCCGTGCTGCATTTATACAACGACACATCACACATTATGGGAAGGCTTTTGCAGTGACAGCCCGTGTATTGATGATCCAAGGAACTGCCTCACACGTTGGCAAGAGTATTCTAGTATCCGCGCTATGCAGAATATTCAAACAAGATGGCTACCGTGTCGCCCCATTCAAAGCACAGAACATGTCTAATAATTCTCATGTTACTCCTGACGGAGGCGAGATAGGGAGGGCTCAAGCTGTACAGGCAGAAGCCGCGGGCGTAGATACCAGAGTGGAGATGAATCCCGTATTGCTAAAACCAGAAGCCGATCATACATCCCAGGTAGTTCTTATGGGAAAGCCCCTGAGATCGGCTAAAGCGATAGATTACTTTTCCTTGAAAACCCAACTGTGGGCCTCAGTAAGATCTTCGTTAGATACTTTACGTGAAGAGTACGACGTAGTTGTCATTGAAGGCGCCGGAAGCCCTGCCGAAATCAACTTAAAAGCGAATGAAATAGTGAATATGCGCGTGGCGCTATATTGCGGTGCGCCAGTTCTATTATGCGGTGATATAGATAGGGGAGGGGTATTTGCGTCGATAGTCGGAACGATGGAACTTCTTGAACCAGAAGAACGAGATGCTGTTCAAGGATTTATAATAAATAAATTCAGAGGCGACCAGAATCTGCTAACCGATGGATTAAATTGGTTAGAAAATCGGACTGGCAAACCAATTGCTGGAGTCATACATCACTATCACGATATCCACATACCGGAAGAAGACTCTGTAGCCCTTGATTTACCTAACAGAACTCCAACCCAATCACAGCTCGATATAGTCATAATACAATTACCTCATATATCTAACTTTGATGATTTTGATCCCTTAACCAGAGAAAGTGGTGTCAATATACGATACGTGTCTGATGCTAATCAGATAGGTTCCCCAAACCTCATTATTTTGCCGGGTAGTAAAACTACCATACCGGACCTTTCGTGGATGGAACGGCAAGGAATTAGCCAGAAAATCCAGTCTCTCCAAAAAACAGGGACCCCTATCATCGGCATTTGCGGCGGTTATCAGATGCTAGGAAGTAAATTATATGACCCTCATGGAATTGAATCTGAGGTTAAAGAAGCCTCAGGCTTAGACTTGCTACCCATAACAACTATTTTTGAAGGTACAAAAGAAACCCATCGAGTTCAAGCAACAGTAATTGGAAATCATGGATTGCTTGCCAACAGCGCACTATCGCCTATTACAGGGTATGAAATACATATGGGGAGAACATATGGCGAAAACACTTCGATACCATTCAAAATTATAGAACGTTCGGACGAAGCAACAACAAGAGAAGCTGTCTTAGATGGTTCTATAAATTACGACGGCAATGTGTTCGGCACGTACATACATGGCTTATTCCATAATGTTGAGTTACGGCAATCTATATTGCGACAAGTCGCTAGCATGAATGGGATTGAATTGGACCTATCAGGGCAACAAATGGTTCTGGACCAAGAATACGACAAACTTGCGGATTGGGTGCGTTCTAGTCTTGATATGGATCTGATATACAGTATCACAGGGCTTGACCCCAAGAATGACGCCATTAAAGAGAGTACGTAATGTCCGCCGAGCTAATTTTGGTGACTGGAGGCATAAGATCTGGAAAAAGCGCTTTTGCTGAAGAATTAGCCTCATCCAAAAACAATTCAGTTCTTTACGTAGCTACTGGAAATAAAACTGATCCCGAAATGGAATCAAGAATAGAACAACACCAAAAACGGAGACCTTCTGAATGGTCAACATTGGAAGAACCACTAAATCTTGCAGAGTCACTAGAGCACTATTTATCAGTGTCCAATAGCCTAAGAACTATCATCATTGATTCCTTGGATGTCTGGATTAGCAACCTCATCCTGAATGACAACGACGGATCTCCACAAAAATTGGAAGCTAACACTCACGAATCAATCCGCCAATTAATTAGTTATTGTAAAAACAACAGTTCGTCGACAATTATTGTGAGCAGCGAGGTCGGATTAAGTCTTGTCTCCCCTAATAGATTAGGTCGTCAATTTCAGGATCTTTTGGGATTATCAAATCAGCAAATAGCATTAAGCTCTGATAAAGTGTACCTAGTGGTCTCAGGGTTACCACTCGAGATTTCTAATATATCTCGCCAGCAAGACACGTAGTTCAAATGAATATACAAAAATTTAATCATCATTCCAAATTACCGCGTTTGTTATCAAACCCGATTGGTACTGCTGTAGTCCGGGCGCCTGGTGTATGCGGGGAATTAGCCCAGGGCATGATTAATGACCATAATTTCCTTATTACATGTCCAATAGACTTTTTTTCTCGAGTAGAAGTTACTATCTATAAATCAGGCTCAGACATAATAGCACCTCCAAATTGCCGCAAATCATCTCTGGCCGTAGATGCGACACTCCAGGATCTGGGTTACACAGATGTATCTGCAGTACTTAAGGTTTATAACCCGATCCCGAGGGGGAAGGGCATGGGTAGCAGTAGCGCCGATGTTACGGCTTCGATAGCGGCCACTGCACTATCTCTCGGTTGCAATTTATCCCCTCGAGCTATCGCTAATATAGCAGTGAGCATTGAGCCTTCCGATGGCATAATGTTTCCTGGTATAGCACTTTTTGATCATAAACAAGGGGTTATATCAGAAGAACTCGGCAATCCTCCTCCTATGGAAATCGTCGCCTTGGACTTCGGCGGAACAGTAGATACTGTCCAATTTAACCAAGTAGATCGATCACATATTTGGAAGTCAATTCAGGGTGAAACCGACAAGGCTCTTGAATTGATACGCGAGGGTATACATAAAGGAATTCCTGCATTGATTGGTGAAGGTGCAACCATAAGTTCCCTAGCGAGTCAAAGTCTGCTAGAAAATATCCATTTAACGGACGTATTAGATTTTGCTGGTACAGTTGGAGCAGTAGGAGTATGTCTCGGACATAGCGGAACTATAATTGGAATATTACTAGATGCACGACAAAAAAAGGGTAAATCAGTTTTTAATCAAGCTCGGAAGACCTTCTGTAAGGCCTCGGAAATTTACCATTTTAGAATATTAGGCGGCGGCATACGGACTTGATAACAGAAGTCCATGGACTGTCGATACCGTCTAATGTAACATAGTGACCTAGCTTTATTATTGAAAAAGGACAAACCAGGTATGCCTGAATATAAATTAGCCGTAATCGCCGGAGATGGAGTCGGACCAGAAGTAATAGCCGAAGGTAAAAAAGTTTTAGATGCGCTATCAAATGCATCTAATGAACTTAATTTTGCATACAGTGAACTACCATGGGGTTCTGCTTACTACAGAGAAACAGGTCAGATGATGCCGGATGACGGGCTTGAGCAACTGAAACAAAATCAAGCCATATTTTTCGGAGCTGTAGGAGACCCTGATATACCTGATCACATCACACTGCAGGGCCTTTTACTACCCATGCGCAGAGCGTTTGACCAAGCAATATCTATAAGGCCATGTTATTTGCACCCAGGGGTTGATTCGCCGATAGTGGGGAAAAAACCCGGCGACATAGATATGGTTATATATAGAGAAAATACAGAGGGAGAATACGCTCCTGTCGGTGGCAGATTATATCCGGGAACCCCTCATGAAACAGTTATTCAGACAGGCGTATTCACGAAACGTGGTACAGAAAGAATCATTCGGGCTGCTTTCGAAGGATGCGTACGCCGCAACAAGAAAAACAAAGTTACGTCGGTAACCAAATCAAATGCACAAGCCTTTAGTATGGTTTTCTGGGATGAAGTATTTGAAGAAGTGTCTTTGGACTACCCGCAGATAGAAACGGAGTCGCTGCTAGTAGATCGAGCAGCTATGGATCTTGCGCGATGGCCGGACAATTTTGACGTTATTGTCTCAACCAATTTATTTGCTGACATTCTTTCAGACATAGCAGCAGTAGTAACCGGAAGTATGGGGCTGGCTGCCAGTGCAAATATAAACCCTAGCAGGGAATATCCATCAATGTTTGAATCGGTTCATGGAGCTGCATTTGACATAGCAGGTAAAGGTCTCGCAAATCCTCTGGCTACTATATCAGCTGCAGGCCTAATGTTAGATCATCTCGGAGAGCATAGTACCGCCGGACGAATCGAAAAAGCAGTAGCAAGATGCCTTGAAGAGCGCAATGTAATTACAGCGGACCTTGGAGGTAACAACTCAACCTCAGAAGTTGGGGATGAGATCGTCCGCTTGCTTAGCATAGATTAAAAGGCTATATCAGAAAGCTCCTAATACTACTTTTACAATACGCCTTTCCAAAGATTGGGCCAGTTGATTTGCGAGAATAAGTTGCTGATGATCACCGACTGATCCCACAAAAGCAACTCCTAATATTCGTCCAACCCTAAAATCTATGACTGTGGAGGATACTAACCCCGCGGATCCTCCCTGCAATACTTTAAGAGCTACAGCCTCATCGAATAGCCCTTCAGGGGTGAGTTCTTCAACAGAAATAAGCTGCTGATCTTCGCCAACACTCTCACCGACGTTATCCGAAAAGTCTTTTATGAAGATATCATGCATCCATTGTCGAACTGAGTCTGGATCATTAAATAGATGAGCAACTGTGGCGCCCACAAAATTAAAGCCGTCGTGAATGAGCATATCTGAGGTAGGCCCGAACTCTCGCATAAACCCAGTAATTCTACCAGCTTGGCTAAACTTTTCAGGTGTGCTACCAGCAAAGCCGTGTTCGGCCATCATCTGATTGTCCAAGACACCTTCTCGAACTACCTGATAGTCTTGGAAATCTACGGGAATATCCTCTTTATCCAGAACCATAAATTCCAAGTCTGCCTCGGATATCCGAAATGTAGCTTGGACTAGTGACGTCTGCGCCAAAATCCCCCCTAGAGATACGAAATATTACAAATCAACCACATACCATGGGATAGACATGGAGATATCTATCCATATCACCTGGAACTTTACCGAATTTACCCCAACTTATGCCACCATCTGTACTGGAATACACCCTTCCCTCATAATCACAACAATACACATAAGAGCCCGAAGTTTTGTCGATGGCTATCTGCATCATTCGTCTCGGGGGAGTTTCTCCGATATTTACCCGTTCCCAACTCTCACCCGTATCTCGGCTTCTAAATAGAGCTCCTGCTTCCTGAGTTCCGGCTGGAGCTCCACCACCACCAGCTCCCGCTGCTAGATAAATAGTCCTAGGATCGTCCGGTGATACTAGTAAGTCTCTACAGTAACTACCACCCGGAAACATTTCTTCAACCTGTATATGTTCCCAATGTTGTCCACGGTCTCTACTCCTGAACATAGCTACTTGAGTAATAATAAATACAGTTCCCTCGGATGCTGCACTCACTTGGACTCCATGAAGGTCCAATGTATTATTTCTAATATACGGACCATCCAATAGCTGCTCCCAACTTTCACCGCCGTCCCTACTCGCGATTAATCCTCCAACTTCTATGGCTCCGTAAACATCATCAGGACTGGACGGGTCGGAAGCGATCCCTATCACTCTTTTAGCGAGAGGGGGCATGTAAGTTGTTATATGCGGAAACGAGACCTTATCAGTATTGGTTTTATACCAAGTATTGCCAGCGTCCACAGTTTTGTATACCGCACATGGCTCATAGCCAGCATAAACAATATCAGGATTGCTCGGATGAAATGCCAAAGACCATACATCTGACTCGGGCGCTCCCATTGCTTCCCAATGATCGCCTCTATCATCCGATCTGAAAGGTCCTTTATCAGTACCAGCATATATTATCGATGGATCATTAGGATGGATCAGCAAAGCCCGAACCTGTGGATTTTCCCCTAGTCCTGACAAGATCGGCTCCCAGTCTTCGTTATCATGGGACCTACGATATAGGCCGCCTTGTCCAATATATTCGCCCTCTCCACCCAATCCTATATACACGTGAGGCAGATATTCCGACATAAAGGCCCTCCTTAGAAAACATCAACAGCATTGTTTGTCCTATCCGACGTAATGTCAAGACCATATGGCGATATGTACGCCAAACTCAACATCTTTATATCGTATATCCCACTATACCTCGGTTGATACTAACCAGCATATAAGCTATAAATAGAGTATTAAGCGTTTAACCACTTGTGAAAATTATCCAATTTATTAATTCTCGGGCTTGCCAACGTGTATTCAATGCAAAATGCATGACATCAAATCATATGAGGTCTCTAAGTAATGAAGAATAAGATTTATAACAGCTTCGATGAAGCTGTTGCTGATATCCCAAATGGTTCAACCATAATGTCGCCTGGCTTTGGTCAGGTTGGGGTACCAAGAAACCTCCTTGCAGCGTTAAGTCGGCAAGGTGCTAAAGACTTGACAGCAGTTTCGAATAACGCAGGAACGTTGGATGACAAGATTGATATAGGTACATTAATAGAATCAGGACAAGTAAAAAAAATGATCTGTGCTTTTACAGCGCCAACTCATCCTTCGCAGGTAACACCCTTTGTGAAAATGTACAATGATGATGAAATAGATGCCGAACTGGTGCCCCAGGGAACATTAGCAGAACGGATGCGAGCAGCATCAGCAGGGATTGGAGGGTTCTACACACCTACTAGCGTAGGGACAGAGCTAGCCGAGGGCAAGGAACATCGTGAGATAAACGGCAAAATGCATGTCCTAGAATATCCTCTTCCTGGAGATTTCGCTTTAATCAGGGCATGGCGAGCCGACACCTTCGGGAATCTACAATTCAGAATGGCACAGCGCAATTTCAATCCCATCATGGCTACAGCAGCAAGAATTACTATCGTTGAAGTTGAAGATGCTATCGTAGACGTAGGAGAAATAGATCCTGACCACGTCCACGTGCCCGGCGTATATGTGGATAGACTAATTAAAATACCTAGTGACGGAATATTCGAGTAATTATCGGGTAGTCATTTCCCGAGCAATACGTTAAGGAGTACGTTGAATGTCAGAAAAACCTAGACTCGAGCGGCAAGCTATGTGTGACCGATTGGCTATGGAATTTCAAGACGAATGGATAGTAAATCTCGGTGTAGGTATGCCCACTTTATGCTCGAACTATATTGATCCTAACAAAGAGATAATCTTTCATTCCGAAAATGGCGTGATTGGATACGGCCCTCTAGCTATTGAAGGGCAAGAAGATAAACATTTAGTCAATGCCGGCGGACAAAAGGTCACTGCAGTACCAGGCATGGCAATCGTGCATCACGCAGATTCTTTTGCCTTAATCCGTGGCGGTATGGTAGATGTCACAGTAATGGGAGCATACGAAGTATCTGAAAACGGAGATTTCGCCAATTGGCGAATACCTACTCGGAAAGGCGGGGGTATCGGGGGAGCTATGGATTTAGCCGCCTGCGCTAAAAGAGTATTCATCGCAATGGAACATACAACAAGGGATGGCAGCCCGAGATTACTGAGAAAGTGCAATTTGCCGGTTACTGCTCCAGCGGCTGTAAAACTACTCGCCACAGATTTAGGTTTGTTTGAAATAACTCCTGCGGGATTCTTAGTTAGAGAATATGCTCCAGGATGGAGTCTCGAAGACATACAATTGCTGACCGAAGCGACATTAACTTTAGCAGACGACGCTAAGGAATTTGTTTGTCGATAAGTTAATTGGGGTCATAATGAATCCTTAGTGAAAAGGATTCATTATGATTTTCTGGTTAATAATAGCCATCCCCACCGTTCACATGTATCGTCTGACCAGTTATGAAACCTCCGTCATCACTAACAAGGAACATACAAGTCCCAGCTATTTCTTCAACATGCCCTTGTCTATCCATAGGAACTCCTGCTGCACTAGGCGGCCTGTTAGCATACCATTCTGGATTAGCCCTAGCCGTATCTATGCTACCAGGTGAAACTACATTAACTCTGATATTATTACCAGCGAATTCCGAGGCCAATCCACGTGCCATACCTACCAACCCCATTTTCGCTGCTGATACGTGCGAACGAGTTGGCGATCCGCGAAATGCACCCTCTCCGGTAAAGAATATTATTCGTCCGAAATTATTATTTACCATAGATTCAATGACCGCCCGAGTACAGTAAAAAGCTCCATCTAGTACTACACCCCTCACTGATTCCCAGTCTTGTAACGTTAATTCAGTAAAAGGTTTATGAGGTCTAACAGCAGCATTATTTATAAGGATATCTATTCTGCCAAACTCTGACAAAGCTATGTTTATCATACTATCTACTTGTTCTTTGTTTGATACATCGGCCAAAACCGGCAAAGCCTTCACTCCCAAGTTTCTGGCCTCTTCAGCTACAGCTTCAGCTTCAGCTTGATTGTTACGTGCATTAACAACTACATTGCATCCTTCACTGGCTAGCTTAAGAACAGTAGCTCTACCAATATTCCTTCCTGAACCAGTTACTAAAGCTACTTTATCTTCCAATTTACCCATATTCATCCCCTTAAACCGATACGTTTCGGGATTATAGCACGCTTGTTACTCTTATCTATCTAGTTAAGTAGTTCTTAATCTTTTCATCACAATCGGGTAATATCTAGATAGCCGCGTTCTTTTAAACCCTATCATCGCCGCATTGTCGAATACTGATTCAAATAAGCGTTACAATGTTACAAACTTAAAATCTCGCTTTTCCAAACAATTCCAGGAGAAAGTAATGACCAAAACCAACTTGATCAAATATGATCTACTTATAGATGGAGTTTGGACTCCGTCTTCAGATAACCATTATTTTAGTGTTGAGAATCCGTTTTCTGGAGAACCCATTGCACATATAGCTGACGCCAATGATAAAGACGTAGAAGCCGCGGTAACTTCTGCCCAAGAAGCTTTTACAAGCGGTCCCTGGTCTACGATGTCCGACTCTGAGCGAGCCAAGATTTTGTGGCGTATCGCCGATATCGTAGAAGAACGAAGTATGGAACTTGGAAAGTTAGAATCCATATCTAATGGTCGCCCAATATCGGAGACATCTTCGCAAATGTCAGTCGTAGCGA
>Ga0315338_1002464_pt1 | contig 18312 bp, 22 predicted proteins | sample ASW8metaG_FD_204518 | JGI IMG/M metagenome (GOLD analysis project Ga0315338, IMG submission 204518) | Ammonia-oxidizing marine archaeal communities from Monterey Bay, California, United States - ASW #8 | ecosystem: Environmental > Aquatic > Marine > Coastal | place: USA: California | collected... | reverse complement strand
GACACGACTCTTCCGCCTGACAGCACGCCTCCGCCCGAACCCACGCTGCCGCTCGAAGCACCTGTCACAGACGACACGACCAACAGCACCATCGACGATGCTGCATCCTCGACCGAGGCGCCGCCTACGGCTGTGCCGTCCGAGTGGGACTTCGACTTCACCTACATCGATGTCGAGGCGGCCGGTGCGGTTGCCGCGAACGAGGAATTCGCGTGGGTGGCTGCTCGCACCGAACCAGTCCTGTCGAAGATCGATCTGTCGACGAACACGGTGATCTCGACTGCCGCGATCCCAGCCGGCGCGGACAGGGTCAACTACGGATTCGGTTCGGTGTGGATCAACCATGCCGACGGCACCGTCTCGCGCTTCGATCCAGACACCGAGACCGTCGTCGCGACGTTCAAAGTCGGCGAAGGCGGTCTGTCGTGGACGAGCTCTGGGCCCGACTCGATGTGGGTGGGGACGAGCGGGGGTCGGCAGGTCGTCCGCATCGACCCGACGACCAACTCGGTCTCTGCGATCGTCGACATCGGATCAGTGACCCGGGCAGTCAAAGCGCAGGCCCGCGGCGTCTGGGTTCGAGACACATCTGGGGTCGTGCACCGGATCGATCCCGAGACAGCCACGGTGGTCGCCAGTATTGAAACCGGCGTCAACAAAGGAGCGTTCATGGCAGGCCCTGATGCTGTCTGGGCGCCAGGCAACGGCGAACTGTTTCGGATCGACCCGGCGACCAACAGCATCACCGCGACCATCGACATCTCCGAGGCCATCGGCCGCACGGTCACTGTCGGGGGCATCCACTTCGGCGACGGCACCGTCTGGGTCCGGTATCACCACAGCCGGACCGGCGTCGCCCGCGTCGACCCGGCCACGAACGAAGTCGTGGCGCACAAGGATCTCCGAGACGGATGGGCCCCAACCGGAGGGATGAACGTCGGGCCAACGACGGCCTGGACGTTCAACGCCACCGCCATTGCTCGCATCGACTTCGACAACTGATGCGGTCAGGGTTCGGTGAAGCAGATGCGGCACTTCTGTTTCTGACGGCAGCGTTCAAAGAACCGGCCGGAGCCATCTGACCGGACACCATCGCCAAACCGCTGAAGCGCGCCCACCAATCCATCAACGCAACAGTGCGGTCAACAGTCGCGGAGAACGTTGAACGTCTTGAGCGTGGGTTGAACTTCATGTCGTCCCATTGCCTCGGCCACAGCGGCAAGGTCCGCCTTCGGGATGGCCTTCCAATGCTCCATCGACTCCCACCAGATCACAGCGTGGATCTGGGATGAGTTGTCGACGTCCCCCCACATCTGCTTCTTCAAGAAGCCAGGTTGCATTTCGAGGAAGCGACTCCAGTGGCGCTCGTCCGCTTCGAGCCATTCGGCTTGCTCCGTGGGTGGCACCTCGAAGGTGAGAAACTCGATGACCGTCATGGGGTTCAGCGCTCGCTTGAATCTGAAGGGTGTGCGTCAGTCATCGCGGGCTGCATCCCATGCGCCCCAATCCATGTCTGACTTCCAGGGGCGCAGGAACACCTCGCTGGGTGGTTCCGCGATGCCGCGCTCTGGGTAGGGGTCCTGTCCGACCACGGGAACAATCACTCGATGGTCATGGGTCGCTGGGTCAATCTGACGATCGGCATCAGCTGTCCAAGCCAGGTTCGACCACGCGTTCATGTAGTGATTCACCAGAGCTCGTCGGGTCGTGACACTCCGGTTCATTTTCGACCGATGCAGCAGGTAGCCGTTGAAGAACAGCACGTCGCCCGCCTTCATCTCCACGAGTATCTCGCTGCCGTCATCCACGCCTTGGGCCTCATCGCTCGGGTCGAACTCGTCGGGCTCACTGTGGGATGCAGTCGGCCAGATTCGGCCCGACCGGTGGCTCCCTGGGACTACGCGCAGGCACCCGTTGGCCTCAGTCGCGTCATCTAGCGCTATCCAGGCCGCGATCAGCGAGCGATCCCTGGTGGGAATGAAACGCTCGTCCTGATGCCAGGCTTGGCCAGGGAATCCGGGTGGCTTGAGAAAAAGCATCGACTGCATGCATTTGACTCGACCATCCCAGAACGGGATGTGCGCGCCCGTGACTTCGGCGAGAACGGCGGCGATTCGCGGGTGTGTCACGAGTTCGAGCGTTGGTTCGGACACCCAGTGGGGGAAGTGAACACAGAGGATCCCGTCGAGTTCGGAGTTGTCCTCGGAATTGCTGATCGGATAGTCGCCACCGCGAAATCGATCGATTTCATTGTGAATCGACGCGACTTCATCTTCATTGATCAGTTCAGGCACGACGACGTATCCGTCGTCGATGTATGCCTCCGCCAAACGGGTTGTCACTGCCGAAACGCTAGTCGCCGAGTCGACTTGCGGATCGCGCTAACCGGGGGGTGATGCCGGATCTACCGCAGCGATGGCCTCGACGATCGCTGGAGCGCGGCGCCGGTGATCGCCGAACTGCCACCACACGTTCCACGTCAAGACCCGAAGGTGTGTCTGCATGGTCCAAACGTCATGTGGCCGACTGTTCGTGCGAGGAGTTCATCGCGAGGCATGGTCAGCCCGGTTAACACGAGGGCGTCACTTGAACCGTGGCAGCACCTCGGTGAGGAATCGGCTGGCGAGAGCTGCCACCTCAGGGTTCGGCATGGCGATGTCTGGACCGCCGGCCAGTATGAATCGGTCGATGCCGAGTTCGGCCAGTTCCGAGAGACGATCGACGCAATAGGCCGGTGGTCCGTAGATGCCGAACTCGTGGGCGAACTCGCTGGTGATGACTCCTGCGCCGTGTGTTCCATGATTCTTCATGTCGTACGACGCGTGGATCTTCGGCAGCGTTTGTTTCGCCATCTCCGAAACAGGGCCTTCGACTTTGCCGTGCATCACCGCGAACCGCGATTGGCTCGTGAGCGCCGGCGCTGCGAGTTGCCAGGCCGCCTCACCATCGTCGTGGACGATCATGTTGATGTAGGCGGAGACGGGAACGTCGGTGTCGAGCCCGGCATCGCGACGAGCTTGGCGTGCCACGTCGACACCCCACGCGACTCGGTCGCGGCTCGCACCAAGCATGAGATCGACACGGTCTGCGTGTTTCGCGGCGATCGAGATCACTCGTGGTCCGCTGGCGGCGACGCCGACTGGCGATTTCGGGATGTTCTGGAGCCACGTCATCTGGCTGGTGTCAGGATGGTCGCCGAGATTCAGGCGGTCGACGTCTGCGTCAGCTGCGAAGTCGACCTCCTCGCCGCGCAGGTACGCCTGCACGTCCTGGAGGTACCGGTCGAACGGGCTGAGTGGGGCTGGCGAGTAGCCGATGTGGGCCAACGCCGAATCGCCGCGGCCGATTCCGAGGTAGGCGCGGCCTCCGCTGACGAGCTGCAACGACGCCGCGGCCGACGCCGTCACAGCGGCATGGCGCGTCGTCGGGTTGGTAACACCCGTTCCGACGTGAAGGCGGACCGTTTCGTTGGCCGCCGCGGTGAGGCTCACGTAGACCTCTGGTGCGAGGTTCTGTGTGTCGAACAGGAGCAGCCCATCGAGGCCGGCGTCCTCGTACGAGCGCGCGAAGGTGAAGTCTGCATCCGCGGCCGTGGGTTGGGCCCAATACTGAGTGGGCCTCGCGATCCAGAACTCGACGTCCGACACTTGGCACTCCTCGACTCGAAGAGCCGCCGACGCGTCGACTCGGAACAGGCTCCAAGGTCGCCGAGTCCAAGCCTCAGCTTTCCACGATGCTGAACGTGTAGGTGTCCCCACTCGGCATTGTGCCGTCGACCGTCAGGGTTCCCGACGCCATGCCAATCGGTGCGCCCGACCCGGGGCACATCACCGGTGAGTTCAGATTGTCGATGACGATCGTCAAGGTCGGAGAAGGCAGTGGCGCCGTGCGCCCGGCGCCGAATGACGAGGTCACTGTTCCCGTCAGGAACTGAACCGGCGGTGAGAGGCCAAGGTCGCTGAGCTCGACGGTGCCGATGAATTGAATGCTCGGCGGTTGCCCGCCACTCGCCGGTCGGTAGCTGCACGACGCCTCGACGTCGAGCAGGTATTCGTTGTCGATGAGCGTCACAGGCCCGAGCGATGGCAGGTCACCGCTCCACTGCATTGGCTGGACCGACGGGCCGAATTCGACAACTTGGTCGGAACCGACCCGATCGAGCCCGACGGCTACCACCATGGCTGCGGCGACGAAGATGGCTTGAAAACACTTCAACCGCACCTTCCTCCGTTGCGGGCTCGGACGGCTGCGAGGCATGGCCGCTTGGCGTTCCATCGGTCTGTCTCCGGTCGGTGTGCTGCTGAGCGGCAACCTACGGAGTGCACCGTCACCGAAACGTCATCGGCGTGGCCAAGACTCGTTGTCAGCGTTAGTCGGCTGCAAGCTCACGCACGAGGTCATGGGGCACCGAATGGACGATGCGTCCGCGGTGGCCCGTCATCGTCTCGGCCGCGCACAGCGCATTCCAGATCGACTCCTCGACGACCTCGGCCGTCGCATTGAACAATGCGGTCATGCGCGTGGGACTCAGTGTCTTCACGACCGAGAGTCGATCTTCTGATGATGCGATCCGGTTGTGCGTCGAGAACGCGAGGAAGATGTCGCCGCTGCCATTTCCTCCCGTGCCGCCGACTCTGGCAAGGCCGACCGTTGCGCGTTGGGCGATGCGCTTGCACTGGTCGCTGAGTAGCGGAGCGTCGGTCGCCAAGACCACGATGATCGACCCAGCGTCAGCGCTCCGTGGATCGGTCGGCAGTGGCACGACTGACTCGTCGATCGTCGCGCCGACGGATCGACCGTCGAGGCGAAGCAGATGTCGTGCGCCGTAGTTCGCCTGCACGAGTGCGCCAATGGTGAACGATCCCGCGCCGGTGTCGACGACCCTCGACGATGTTCCGATGCCGCCCTTGAATCCGTGGCAGATCATCCCTGTGCCACCGCCGACGTTGCCTTCGAGCACCGGTCCTGGCTCGTCGGCAGCAGCGATTGCGCGCCGGACGTCTTCTGAGGTCAGTGGGAACGCGTTGATGTCGTTCAGAAAGCCGTCGTAGGTCTCGCCGACGATAGGCACCACTCGGTATGCGGTTCACGGCGCACGATCTCTTGCACGATCGTGTCTCTGACCAACCCGACCTGGTGTGTGTTCGTGATCCCGATTGGCCCACTCAAGAGACCGCTCTCCTCGAGCCAATGCGATCCCGTCATCTCACCGTTGCCATTGAACGAGTGCATCCCGCCGTAACAGAGCTGATCGCGCTCGTCAGCGGATCGGGTGTTGAGGATGGTGACTCCAGTCCGTGCGACCGTTGGCTGATCGCGGACGACCGTGGCGTGGCCGACCGTGACACCGTCGACGTCTGCGATGGAGTTGGAAGCGCCGGGTTGGTATTCGCCGAGACTCACACCGAGGTCACGTAGTCGCACCATTGGAGCAGCGTAGGGCCGGTGCGGCGATCGCTACTCGGTTCGTCACTGCTGAGTGAAGAAGAGTTGCAACTCCATGATCGCGTTGTCCTCGACCGATAACACGATCGCGGCCTGTGGCTTGTCGATGTCGAAGTCGGCGAGCAGGATCGGGCCCAGCTGGCCGAACACGACGATGACGCCTCCCGACAATTCCGCTGTGAGATCGATGGTTTCGGTCCGCGTGACGCCGCGGATCGTCAGCTCGCCCGTCGCCTGGACCGTCACGGACTCGCCCTCGGCAGGGATCGATCCCAGTTGAATCGGCGATGACAGGACGAACGACGCTTCTGGAAATGCACCGGTCTCGATGGCCTGGGAACGAATCGCATTGGTGCGCCGGTCGTCATCGGTGATCAGCTGAGTCATGTCGACGACGATGTCGACATTCGTGATGGTGGCGCCGGCGATCTCGAGCGATCCGCTGACCCCTGGTGACCGCCCGACCACTGTCTTCGCGCCGAAACGCGCAAGTACCTCGTCGATCCGGAATCCGGCGAAACTCGTGTTGCACACGTCGCTCAGACACGCCTCGTCGAACGACCCGATGGAGGTGTCGACAGTCCAGAGCCCATCGAGACCCTCAGAACCTGCAGGTTCGGTTCCGGTGTCTCCCGCTTCGTCGAGCGCCTGCTGGCGAGCGTCGGACGCCGCTCGAGAATCGACGCTTGCCGGCGAGGTGTCCCTGATGATCAAAAACCAGACGAAGAACGCGACGACTGCGAAGGCGATGGCGGCTCCGACTGCCAACACCCGGCGCCGGTTCGTTCTGGGTTCGATGTCGGTGGCCAAAGCGAGCTCCTGGTTGTTCTCGAGACGGTGTCATCTGGCATCGTCCGATTCCTCGGGCCGCCATACGTACGCGCCCGGCCACAGGGTTCAGCTTTCGGGACTGTTCGGTAGGTCCAGCAGCGCGCTCAGACGCTTTGGCGCCACGATCATGTAGCTCTCCGTGACGATCTCGGCCACCTCATCCCAGTCGGTTGCCTCGTCGAGGACGACGCCGATAGAGATCGCCGCCGATGTCGAGCGAACTCTGAAGAACGGATGCCCGCTGTTCGCCATCACCTCGGCTTCGAACGGGTCGGCCTGTGCGGTCATGACGGTGACAGGGTCTCCCGTCGGCGAATCGACGGTGGTGACGTTGACGATGATCCGTCGGCTGACCTTGAACACCGGGTTGTCCCACGAAGTCGACTCGATCACCTCGGGTAGCTGACCGCAGATCGCCGCAATGCGTCGCCTGGCCACACTCGACATGTCGTCTTCGCTCACCCCTCAACCATGCCGCAGCGTCGCTCCTGGGCCAAGGGGTGACCGGCGACGATGACTCGGCGAGAGATAGCTTCGACAGCAAAGGGGGGCAACATGTTCGAACGTTTTACGCATGGTGCGCGCCGTGTCGTGGTGATGGCCCAAGAACAATCGCGGATGCTCCACCACAACTTCATCGGTACTGAGCATCTGCTGCTCGGTCTGGTCGACGACGACGACGGCGTCGCGGCACGCGTCCTGAGCGAGTCTGGCGTGCCGCGGGCGGCAATCGCAGGAGCTGTGATCGACATCGTGGGATCCGGCTCGAGCGAGCCTGCGGCTCACATTCCTTTCACGCCGAGGGCGAAGAAGGTGCTGGAACTGTCGTTGCGGGAAGCCTTGCAGCTCGGTCACAACTACATCGGAGAGGAACACATTCTGCTCGGACTCATCCGAGAGGGAGAAGGTGTTGCTGCCCAGGTTCTCGTTTCGCTGGGTGGCGACCCGTCGACGATTCGCGCACAGGTGCTGAAGGTGCTGAGCGACGACGATTTTGTTCGCCCTCCGGAGGACACGAGTGCTGACGTTGAGGGTGGTGTCGTTGGCGAACTCGGCGCATCGTGGTCAGACGAGGTGATGACTCGGCGCCAACGCCAGATGAACACGGGCCGCGAAGGAGACCACTGGAGGCCTCGCCTCGCACTGATCATGGCGCAGCCGCTGCTCGTGCTCCTGACGATCATCGCCGCGTCGCAGTGGCCGATGCCGGAGACCGCTCTTGCTGTCAGCGGGTTCGTTGCGCTCATCCTCGGTGTCGCAGCATTGACCGCAGCGGCAGTGTTTCCCGTCGATGTCGGTCATCCGCCCACGCAGACAGCAGCGACTTGGCAGCGCTGGCGTCTGGCTACGACGAGTGTGGCCTTCGGCGTTGCAGCGCTCTTGTTGTTGCTCGACCGACTGATGAGTTGATTGCTTGCACGTGGGAGAGTGCTTCCCATTCGGAGGAGCGAAGCATGGGGAAGTTGGACGGCAGAACGGCTCTGGTGACGGGCGCCAGTCGCGGCATCGGAGAACACAGTGCCAGAGCGCTCGCAGCGGAAGGGGCGCGGGTTGCGCTCGCCGCTCGAAGCGTCGATGATCTCGAACGAGTGGCGGCCGAACTGGCTGACGCCGTCGTCCTGGAAGTCGACATGTCGGCGCCCGGCGCTGGTGCCGAGCTCGCGACACGTGCCGTTGAGGCGCTCAGCGGCATCGACATCCTCGTGAACAACGCAGGCGCTTCGGAGATGCCAGGTCAGGAGGCCGAGCTTCTTCAGCTGAACTACATCGCTCCTCTCGAAACAACGAATGCCCTCGCTGCTCAGATGGGTGAGCGAGGTCACGCTTCGGTGATCCACATCTCATCGGTTGCCGGCAGTCTCGGCCTCGCTGAGGGTCCGACATACAGCGCTTCGAAGGCTGCGTTGGACTCGCTCGCGAGGAGCCAGGCCGCCGCTTTCGGACCAAAAGGAGTCAGGGTCAACTGTGTTGCACCTGGGTTGATCATCACCGAGATGTGGGCCGCTGGGCGCGAAACGCCCGGCCTCGCCGATGGACTCGAGCGTCACATCCCGCTTGGTCGCTGGGGCGTGCCAGAGGAGATTGCCTCTGTCGTCGCGTTCTTGGCCACGGACGATGCGAGATACATCAGCGGCCAGACCATCACCGTCGATGGCGGGTTCTACGGTCCTGCGAGCTGGGCGAGCTACATGTAGATGAGGCGATCGCGACCCACCATCTCGTTCCGCTCACGCATCCTGCCGAGCTCTCCGAGATTCTGCTGGCGCTGACCGACTGGCTGGAATATCATAAGTATCTAGTTGGTTAATTCCGATGGCAGCACGAGCGGAGGCCCGGCCATGACGATCACTCTCGATCACACAATTGTTCCGTCGAACGACAAGGTGGGCGGCGCAGCTTTCCTCGGCGAGATGCTCGACTTGAAGCCCGAGTCGAAGGGTCACTTCGAGGCACTGCAAATCAACGACGCCCTGACCTTCGACTACGAGAACGTCGACCGCGTCGACTCCCAGCACTATGCGTTCCTCGTCGACGATGGCGACTTCGACGAGATCTTCGATCGGATCAAGGCAGCAGGCGTGACGTACGGCAGTGGTCCTGGAAGTTCCGCCAATGGCGAGATCAACCACCGTCGCGGCGGGCGCGGGTTCTACTTCCGCGGTGGTCCCGACCCTCACCTCTACGAGGTCATGACCGTCGCAGAAACTGGCACCTGAAGTTCAGGGAATCGGGTTGCCCGTGAACTCGGCTCGTTGCGAGACCTCGAGGTAGCCGCCGTCGGGGTCACGGACGAATGAGATCCGTGCGGTCGTGCCAAGAGAGACCGGCGGGCGTTCACCGGTGAACCCGAGTTCGACGAGTCGTGCGTACTCGCGGTCGACGTCTGTCACCTGAACAGTCAGATATCGGAACCCGGCTGCGCTGCGCACGGTTGGCGGGATCGTTTCGGGAATGTGGACACAGCGGACGAGAGAATCGCCGACCAGGAACCGGTTGAAATCGACCTCCTCGTCTCCGATTCCCTCGACCCAGAAGCGACTCACCTCCGAGGACGTCGAGGTCGCATTGATCACTTCGATGCCAGTCACGCCATCGAATCCGTGCGGCACGAGCTCGATCTCGACGCCTTCGGGGTCATGAACGACGGTTGGGTCATCGACACGATCTGACGCGATGCGAAGGCGTCGGTGAATCGTCGGGTCGATTGCAAGCGCGTTGCGCGAGTGATTGACCTTCACGACGGTCCCGTTCGCGCCGAACCGGTGCTGACGGACGCCGCCCCCGATCTTCTCGAACTTCTCGTAGGCGACACCGACAACATCGCGCCAGAAGATCTCCGCAGCTTCCCAGTCGTTGACCATCGTTCCGACATCGAGCTGGGGTTTGGCGAGGTCCACGTACGCAAGGTACTGCCATCGGCTTCGTCGGGAGATCTGCTGGGAAGCTCAGCTACGTTGTCTGAGGCGAACGACGCCGAGGGGGCGACATGGCAGTGTCAGATCACGTGGGGCTCGACCAGTTCATGGAGGGCCTGAAACGCCGGAACCCGGGTGAGACAGAGTTTCATCAGGCCGTGTACGAGGTCGCGGCAAATGTCTTCGACTACATCGCAGACAAGGAGATCTACCACGAGGCCCAGATCCTTCGTCGTATAGCTGAGCCAGACAGGATCGTGTCGTTTCGAGTCTGCTGGCAGGACGACAGCGGCAACATTCGTGTGAACCGTGGCTATCGAGTTCAGAACAACAACTCGATCGGCCCGTACAAGGGCGGCCTCCGGTTCCACCCGACGGTGAACCAGAGCATCCTCAAGTTTCTTGCCTTCGAGCAGACCTTCAAGAACAGCCTCACCGGGCTTCCCATGGGTGGTGGCAAGGGAGGAAGCGACTTCAACCCTCGAGGCAAATCCGACAACGAGGTGATGCGGTTCTGCCAGTCGTTCATGACCGAACTGCATCGACATGTCGGCGAGGACATCGACGTTCCCGCAGGAGACATCGGTGTCGGTGCTCGCGAGATCGGCTACCTGTTCGGTCAATGGAAACGTTTGACCAATCGATTTACCGGCGTCCTCACCGGAAAGGGTCGCGAGTTCGGCGGCAGCCCCATCAGGACTGAGGCCACGGGGTACGGAACCGTCTACATGCTCCAAGACATGCTTCGCCAAGCAGGCCAGGAACTCGAAGGCAAGACGTGTCTGGTCTCCGGATCCGGAAACGTTGCGACCTACGCCATCGAGCAGGTCAACATGCAGGGCGGCAAGGTCATCACGTTCTCTGACAGCAGCGGCTTCGTACACGATCCTCACGGCGTAGACGCCGAGCGTCTCGCGTACTTGATCGACCTGAAGACCAATCGCCGAGGCAGGGTCGAGGACTACGCCACCGAGTTCGGAGCAGAGTTCCACGCTGGGCAGCGGCCATGGGGCGTCGTTGCCGACGTGGCACTGCCATGCGCGACGCAGAACGAGATCAGCCAGGCAGAAGCACGAACGCTCATCGCCAACGGCATCCAGGCTGTCTCGGAAGGCGCCAACATGCCGACCGAACAAGAAGGCATCCACGACTTCATCGAGGCCAAGGTGCTGTTCGGCCCGAGCAAGGCCGCCAATGCTGGCGGTGTCGCCATTTCGGGTTTGGAGATGAGCCAGAACAGCGCCCGCATCACGTGGAAAGAGGAAGAGCTGCAGACCCTGCTGCGCGGCATCATGGGCGACATTCACGAGCGATGCGTCGAGTACGGCCGGACAGACGATGGCTACATCGATTACGTGAAGGGCGCCAACATCGCTGGCTTCATCAAGGTCGCCGACGCGATGATCGCCTACGGGGTGGTCTGAGCCCGGCACTCCTCGAGCGTCGCAGACCCAAACTCGTCGGCCGCAGCGTCCCAGCTGAGGACACGATGGTTTCTCGAAGCGGTGACATCGCGCCATGCCCGCTGGATGGGCTCGGTGCGCCGCAGAGCTGCTCCGCCCGCTGCCTCAAAGACCACATCGACAGCTTCCGCTGCTAGGCGAACGGCCTGAGCCGTGTCGCGATAGATGCGTGCGGCCTGAACGCGGGTTGGCGAATCGAGTGTTCCGAGGTGGTCCAAGTCGGCTGCAGCTTGAAGCAACACGGTCTCGGCTGCATCGGCAAGCGACGACGCCAACGCGATGCGAGCGCTGATGCCCGGCCCGGTCTTCGATGCGCTGAGCTCGACGAATCGCGCAACCGAACCGCGCGCCGCACCGACCGCTGGGCCTGCCAGAACCAGCGCGGCGGCAGGACGGAACGGCGACCGATAGATCGGCGAGGTGTTCAACGCGAGCCCAGGTGTCGACCGCGAAAGTGTGTCGATGTACGAGATGGTCATATCCATCGGCACGACGATCGGCTCGTCGACGACGACGTCCTTGCTCCCTGTGCCTGCGAGACCAGCGACGTCCCAGCTGTCGTGGTCGATCAGGCTGTGGTCAGCCGGGAACATCGTGATCACCGGGTTCGGCTTGCCCTCGGGATCGAGAAGCCCTCCAGCGCCGAACCAGTGCGCGTGGTCACAGCCGGAGGTGAAGTTGAATCGACCCTTGACCAGGACGTTCCCTTCAGCATCGGTTTCAAGATGAGTGGTCGGAAGGATCGATGCTGATATGCGCGCGGTCGGGTCGTCGCCCCAAATTCTGGCCTGACCCGATTCTGCAAAGTGGGCGAGCATCCAGTTGTGGGCGCCCCAGACTCCTGCACACCAGGCCGTCGACATGCACGCCTCGCCAATCACCGACATCGCATACGAGTGCGCGACCATCCCCGATTCGCTGCCACCGAAATTGGCCGGTTGCAGAAGTTGGATCGCGCCAGTCGCGCTGACTTCGATGGCGGTTTCCCTGGCGATCGACCCGGCAACTTCGGCGGCATGAGCGCGCTCGCGCCACGCTGGTGCCGCGGCCCTGATGCGCTCGAGCACGCTTCCGACATCGGCACCGAGTGCATCTTCGTTCAACATCGACAAGAACGTAGCTGTGGTCGGCTGCGTCGTTGGAATGACGGAGTTGGTGCCCGGCGCCCGAACAAGGTTCACTTGCGTTTCTGAGATCCGGGGAGGATGGATGTCGATACGAGGCGCCGCGCATATCGCAGGGGTGTACGAACACCCTGGCCGCCACCTGCCAGACACGAGCCTGGCGCTGATTCATGCCGAGGTCGCGATTGGTGCGCTCGCCGACGCCGGTCTCACCGTTGGCGACGTCGATGCGTACTTCTGTGCAGGAGACGCGCCCGGTTTCGGCGGGATCTCGTTCGCCGAATACCTCGGCATCAACAGCGTTTCGTACACCGACACGACAGAGACCGGCGGATCGTCGTATCTGATTCACGTCGGGCACGCAGCAGCGGCAATCGCAGCCGGCAAGTGCCGTGTGGCGCTCATCACCCTCGCCGGCAAACCAAGAACGGGCGGCCGGCCGCCCGGCGGGTCTGGAAACGTGTCAACAGCGCCCGAGTTCGGGTTCGAGACTGTCTACGGCACTTCTGTACTCGGCCTGTACGCCCTCGCCGCGCAGCGTCACATGTACGAATTCGGCACCACGTCCGAGCAACTCGCCGAAATCAAGGTCGCAGCGTCGCTGCACGCGCAACACAACCCGAACGCGTTTCTGCCGAACCCGGTGACGATCGAAGAAGTGGTCGAGTCGCCGCTTGTCAGCGATCCGCTTCATCGCCTCGACAGCTGTGTCATCACGGACGGCGGGGGAGCTCTGGTTGTCGTGCATCCCGATGTGGCCAAGGATCTCGATCGGCACACCATCCCCGTTCTTGGCCATGGCGAGGCAATGAAACACCTCGACGCCGGTCGCATCGACCTGACCCACACCGGGGCATCTTCCTCCGGCCCTCTGGCCTTCGCCGAGGCAGGAGTTTCGCCGGCCGACATCGACTACGCGTCCATCTACGACTCGTTCACGATCACCGTCTTGGAGACCATCGAAGACCTCGGATTCTGTGAGAAGGGCCGGGGCGGAGCCTTCGTGACCGATGGTGGACTCGTCGCGCCGCACGGTCGGTTGCCCTTCAACACCGACGGCGGAGGCCTGTGCAACAACCATCCAGCAAACCGCGGCGGCATGACGAAGGTGGTCGAGGCCGTCCGGCAGTTGAGAGGTGAAGCTCACGCCCCCGTTCAGGTACCCGACTGTGAACTCGCCGTGGCTCATGGCACGGGCGGCTCGATCGGAACGAGAATGGGCAGCGCAACGCTGGTTCTCGGAAGGGGAGAGGGCTGATGTCGAGTCTGCCGACACCGAACCCGCCGATCGATCCGGCCATTGCCGTCTACTGGGCAGCAGCCGCCGAAGGCCGGCTCGTGCTGCCGAAGTGCTCCGAATGTGGGTTGGTGCATTGGTACCCGCGGCCGTTTTGCCCCGACTGTTCGTCGCGCAGCATCGAGTGGATCCACTCTGACGGTGCTGGCGAGATCTACAGCTTCACCATCACCCGCCGTGGCCAAGGTGCGTACCGCGAGGCGTCGCCGTATGTCTTGGCATATGTCGAACTCGACGAGGGCCCAAGGGTGCTGACGAACATCGTCGACGCCGACCTCGAGACCCTCGCTATCGGCCAACGCGTCACCGCAACCTTCGACAACGTCCCCGAGGTAGAAGCCGCCCTCCTGAGATTCCGCCCCGTTTGAACCTGTAACAGGGGTCAGACCCTTGTTACAGCTTTAGATGCCGAGCCAGCCGAACTCGGAGTCGCTGGCGGCTTCGTAACCTTCGTCGCCTGTGAAGGCAATGCGGCGCACGCCACGTTCGTCGAGGTTGATGCGAAGACGGGTCTCCGCTGTTCCGGCCCACGCAGCTGCGAGGGCATCGTCAGCGGTGTCGTACGCCGCGAGACGACGCAGGCATGCCAGCGTCGGCGTCATCATCTCCATCTCGCCCGACTGTTCCTTCGCGATGGCCTCCGCTGGCGAAACCCATTCGTGGCCGACGGCTTCGTCGTTGTCGACCGACGCGAGTTGATCTTCGGGAGCGTGCGCAAGGAAGAAGCGTGCGTCGTAGCGGCGGGGTGGGCCCACGGGTGTGATGAACCTCGCGACGTAAGCCAAGCGACTCCCGTCGAGCAGCAGGCTCGTGTCGTCGAGAAACGAGCGCATCGTTGCGGTGCCTGCGTTGAGACCATCGCGCCAGCTCTCGAACTCGCCGGCTGCAAGCCGTCCTGAGTTCACGGCAGTGTCATCGTCTTCGAGCGCAACGAGCACGCCTGCTTCCTCGAACGTCTCTCTGATCGTGGCCACCCAATAGGCGGGGGCGTCTTCGAGTTCGAGACGGGTTCTCGCCCCGTCGAGGTCAACTCCTCGAAGTCGTTCGTACAGCGTGGCGTCGCGGTCGGCCTCATCGACCGCTCCACCGGGAAAGACCCACATGTCACCGACGAACACCGATCGAGCGTTGCGCCGCAACATCAACACCTCGACCTCGTCCCGCTGGCGAACGAGCATGACCGTCGCGGCCGGCCTGACGTGAATGGCCATCGGGTCGTAGTCAGACATCAGGGAACCCTCTCACAGGCGCCCTGAAGTGGCACAACCGTCGGGCCAGGTTCTACCGTGAATCGAGTGTTCCGCCGATCGACAGAGTTGAGCTCATGACCACCACCGAACGCGGCGCTCGTGTCGCCTACAGGACCTACGTCAGCTACATCGACAAGAGCCGCGAGTACTACGCGGCCCACGGCTATGCGCATCCGTACAGATGGGCCCAGTACTCCGATGTTCCGTTCGCTCGACTTCAGAAGCCGCTGTCGGAGAGCACGGTTGCGTTCGTCACGACATCGTCGATGATGCGCGCCGCTGGCTCCGTTGAAGTGACCGGAGGAACGAAGCGCCCGTACGCCTCCGGCGCCGCTACGCAGCCGGAGGCTATGTACACCTCCGACCTCTCCTGGGACAAGCAAGCCACGACCACTGACGATGTCGGGTCGTTCCTTCCGCTCGCCCACCTCCACGATGCTGTCGACAAGGGTTCCGTCGGCTCGGCGTCACCACGCTTTTACGGCGTGCCGACCGACTACAGCCAGCGCCGCACACGCGAGATCGATGCGCCAGACGTCGTGCAGTGGTGCAAGGAGGACGGTGTCGACGCGGTGATCCTGGTGCCGTTGTGACCTGTCTGCCATCAGACCGTGAGTCTGACCGCGCGTGCACTTGAAGCCGAAGGGATCGCCACGGTCATCGTCGGCTCGGCGCGAGACATTGTCGAAGAATGCGGTGTGCCGCGGTTCGTGTTCAGCGACGTACCCCTCGGCAATCCGTTCGGTGCCCCTGGGGATGTCGAGATGCAGCGGACCACGCTCGATCTTGCTCTCGACGTGCTCGAGAGAGCTCCGTGGCCGCGCACGACCGTGAAGAGCGACTACGAGTGGCACACCGACGATTGGCGGACCAACTACATGCTCGTCGACGACACGAACCGAGCAGAGCTCGCCGCCCTCGGCGACCAACGCCGCACAAGACAAGCCGCAGCCAAGAAGTAGCTGCCGCGCTGGGGCCACCTGAACCCGCCCGATCAGCATGTGTAACACTGCGCGGGGTCTGACCCCGCGCAGTGTGAGCCCGCCGGATCAGCGTGTGCTGACGGCGTGGGGCAAAGCCTCCGTGGCGCTTGAACGGCCCCCACAGGGAAGGCATGTCGCGCCAAGGCAGCGGGCTTGCGGCAAGCCAGGGCAGCGCGGTTGTGGAGGACTCGTGCCTGACACCGGTCCTCGTGAAGCCTCAGACGCCGGCGGCTTCTCGCATCTCGGCGAGTCGCTCGGCTTCCTCGGCGGCGATGTCGGCAATCTCGTCGATCTCGTCGGTGGTGAAGCCGGCCATCTCGCGGAACTGGCGGGCCAGTTTGATTGCTGATTCCGGGGTCTCGCCTCGTTGGCCGCCGAGTGAGAACACTCGGTCGACGATCTTCTGGAACTCGAGTGCTGCGGTGCGTCGTTCTGGGTCGTCTTCGGTCACCTCACGAAGCCACCTCGAACCCATCTTCACGTGGGTGACCTCATCGGCGAGCATCCAGTCTTCACAGAAGTACATCACCGGATCGGCCATGTCTTCGCCGAGGTCACGCATGTTCGAGAACACGTCGATGGCGAGTCCTTCGAGGGCCCGGTTCACCCCACAGAGGCGGAAGACCGGGTCGTCGTGGCATGCAGCCTCGAAGAGGGTGGTGTACTCGGTGTGTTCGCCGATCTCGCAGCCCATGTGTTCGTTCAGGATGACGGCGATCTCGCAGTGGCGGGCTTCGTCCCAGCACTGGCGGGCCATGTCGAGCTTCAGTTCGAACGGAACCTCGTCTGTGCCGAAGTCGAACGCTGTGCGGCCTGCCCCTTCGAGCGCCTGGATTTCGCCGACGAAAATGCCGTGCATCTGGCGGCGGGCACGCTCTTCGAGGTCGATGGCCTCGGTGTCCATGCGACGCGTCTCTGTGTTGAAGTTCCTGACATCGCCGACACGTTCCATGGCAGACCGGCGCTCGAATCTGGAGTCTCGAGCAAGTTCGCTGGCGTCGATCTTCTTGCGCATATCGTGATCCTCGATTGGCGTTCAGAACCATCGTAGATCCGTGCGGTCCGGTGATCCAACAAGACCCGTGTCAGCTCACCATCATGACGCCGCAGATGAACGCCCCGAAGGCGGCAATGGCGCCGCCGCCGCCGGTGATTCCACGGACCATCCTGTTGTCGGTCGAGGTGTGGATGAATGCTGCGATTCCTGACATTGCGACGAGCAGCATCTTGATGCCGAGCGTCGCGTTGTAGCCGGTCGAGACGCTTCCAGGGTCTATTTCAGCGACGTTCCAGAACCCGGTGATCACGACGAGAGCGAAGAAGGGCCATGCCACTTGGCCGAACTTTCTGGCCGCGATGCGCGGGGCGTCTTCCCCCATTGAGCGAAGTGCCGGGACGAGAACAGCGAGAACGATTTGGCCTCCGAGCCAGACGGCTACACCGAGCAGGTGGAGCGAGATGCGGATCGTGTCGAGGTCGAAGGAAACCATTGCGACATCACATCACACGCCAGGGGCACCATCTGACCTGCATAAACGACAGCCGTGTAGTTCGCCGGCGAAACAAATGGTTTAATGGCCTATGGACTCCTCAGTGCAGCCCCCGGCCAGAGAGTTTCCTTCGATTGACGCCAAGTTCGGCAACGAGGGTCTCACGTTCGACGACGTCCTGCTCGTCCCGGCGGCGTCGGACTTTTTGCCGAGCGATGCCGACACGTCGACTCGATTCACCAGAGGGATCCGGCTCGCGATGCCGCTGGTCTCGGCGGCGATGGACACTGTGACCGAGGCCAGCTTGGCAATCGCCATGGCCAGGTTCGGCGGCATAGGCGTCGTCCACCGGAATCTGTCGATCGGGGATCAGGCTGGCGAGGTCGACAAGGTCAAGCGCAGCGAGTCAGGGATGATCGTTGAGCCCTTCACGCTTCATGCCGACGATCTGCTTGGCGACGCAGAGGCGCTGATGGGTCGTTTCCGGATCTCAGGCGTGCCGATCACCGACGATGGCGGTCGGCTGGTCGGCATCCTCACCAATCGCGACATGCGATTCGAGACCGACATGTCACGTCCTATCTCCGAAGTGATGACCTCGCAGGGACTGGTCACCGGTCCTGTCGGAACCAACCTCGAGCAGGCCCAAGAAATCCTCGGACGCCATCGCATCGAGAAGCTCCCCATAGTTGCCGATGATGGCCGTCTCATGGGCCTGATCACGGTCAAGGACATCGAGAAGAAGGTCAAGTATCCGCACGCGACGAAAGACGATCAGGGCCGGCTCCGCGTCGCGGCCGCTGTCGGCGCAGGAGGCGACACCTTCGAGCGAATCGAGGCACTGGTCGAACGTGGAGTGGACGCGATTGTCGTCGACACCTCGCACGGTCACAGCCGCGACGTCATCGACACGGTTGCGAAGGCGACCGCGAACTTCGACGTTGAGATCGTGGCAGGCAACGTTGCGACCGGAGCTGCAACTGAGGCCCTCATCCAGGCCGGCGCTTCTGCGG
>Ga0315338_1002462_pt1 | contig 18318 bp, 7 predicted proteins | sample ASW8metaG_FD_204518 | JGI IMG/M metagenome (GOLD analysis project Ga0315338, IMG submission 204518) | Ammonia-oxidizing marine archaeal communities from Monterey Bay, California, United States - ASW #8 | ecosystem: Environmental > Aquatic > Marine > Coastal | place: USA: California | collected... | reverse complement strand
GCTCGGAAATCGTGGCAAGCCTTGCAAATAATCTCCAGCATCCCGTCGTCTTTACAGGACAGGCAAAACAGCGATTGGCTAAGAAGTCCGCTGTGCGAGATGAACTGCGAGGTCTCTCGACCGGTACGGCGTTGGCAGCAATTTTGCATCCGGCCGGGTTGGTCTTGGTTCCTCAACGCAAGCGCGGGCGGATTCAGTGGACGATTGCCGAGAGCCGACGCCAGAAAGAAGTCTGGCCCATTGGTTGGAAGAGCCAACAGTCGCCCGAAAAAACGCTTCCTGCCCTTTATCAGTCCGTCCAGACCCAGGTAGTCTCCCTGCCGATCCAGACTGCCCTCGATCAGGTGGCACAGAAGACCGAAACCCCCTTCCTCTTTGACCGCAGCAGCATTTCTTCCGATCAGATTGATTTAAAGACAATGGTGAAAATGCAGGCCCAGCGCGCCAGTTACAAAACGATTCTCACACAACTGCTAAATCAGGTCGGTTTAAATGATGAAGTCCGCGTCGATGAGAACGGCAAGCCATTCCTTTGGATTTCACCAAATCGCCGGTAGTTACCAGTTTGTCGTCATACAACTGCGGTCGCATTTTGCACGCCAGCAAGATGCTCTTTGAGAAATGCTTCCAGTTCGATGTGGTGGACATTCTCGGGCGTTTGGAATTGCAATTTGATGACGTCCAGGCTACCACTCACCAATTTTCGATCACTGCCCAAACCTGCAATTCGGCCGAGTGTGAATTGTCCAGTGGGTCCTGTGAGTGTGAGTTCAACTCCGGCAACCCGTTTGGTATGTAGGGTTGCCCACGGTTCTTTTTGAACTCCGACGAAGAGATGAACCACCTGTTGATTGTTCCAGAGCAACTGTCCTTCGGGTGCGGCAGTCGCAAGTAGATCGTGAAGTTCTTCCAAGACTTCTAAAGGCCATGCCGGTCGTTTCCCAATCGGAAATCCCTTGCGACAGAAGTGCCACTTCTTTCCTAACACCTTCCAGGGCATGACATCTTCCGGATTGCACTGTTTTTTCTCCGTCATTTTCCGAAAGCCGGCGACCGCATCGTCAAGCATCGCCCAGAATCCGGGGTGGTCGATTTCGTTGAGAGAATGGACACGTAGTTCGATTTCCTGCCAGGGACCACGGAGGCTTCGGCATTTGACCCGCCGGTCGGTGCCATAGACAGGCAATTCGTGCATGTCATTGAGCGGTGCCATGCCGATTTTCTCGACAAGTTTCTCGCGATTGAAGGTTTTTATAGCCGTGCGGAATTTCAGCTTGATGAGCCACTGCTCATTGGTGAGGGCATGAAAAAACCAACCGTCCGACTTTTTGGCGGCTGCGATTTCAACTACGCTGCGACTGTTCCAGTTTGTGTCGCTAAAGCCACCGTGCTGTTCAATTGTATTGACGATCTTCTCCAGGATCTTGCCATCCCACTGGCACGTCTCCCCTTTGCGGCCGACGCGATTCTGGGTATGCCACAACTGTCCATCAATCTCCCAGGGCATTTTCTGGTCGGAACCGATTTCGCTGATTTTCAGATCGCCCTGGCGCTTTCGGAGTTCTTCGGCGAAGTCGTACACTTTCCGTTTTTCATAGGGACCTGCTTGCAAGACGCTTTGAAGCACCTCACCCGTAAAACTGCGCGGCAATCGCTTGGCATTCACTTTCGTGGCCTGTGTGGCGTAGTTGACTACCTGTTCGGGAGTCCCGCACGCGACCACATGCCCCCCCTCGTCCCCGGCCTCCGGCCCCATGTCGATGACCCAGTCGGCACATTTGATTACATCGAGATTGTGCTCGATGACCACTACGGAATTTCCAAGATCGACCAGCCGATTCAAAACATGCAGCAGCTTGCGGAGATCCTCAAAATGCAGTCCGGTTGTTGGTTCATCTAATAAATACAATGTCTGGCCTGTATCGGGACGGGCTAATTCGGCTGCCAGCTTCACACGTTGGGCCTCCCCGCCGGAGAGCGTGGCGGCCGATTGTCCCAACTGCAAATAGCCCAGCCCGACGTCACAGAGCGTTTGCAAAATGCGACGGATCTTCGGTATCTTGTCAAAAAGTAGCAGTGCTTTTTCACAAGGCATCTCAAGAACATCGGCAATGCTATGACCGTGGTATCGTACCGCGAGCGTTTCCGGGTTGTAGCGTTTGCCGTGACAAGTGTCGCACTCTACCCAGACATCTGGCAAGAAATGCATTTCGACAACCAGTTTCCCGTTACCGTCACAATCATCGCAGCGACCTCCTGGCGCGTTGAAACTAAATCGGCGCGGAGTGTAGCCACGAACCCGCGATTCGGGAAGCTGCGCATAAAGTTTTCGGATGAGATCAAACAGGCCCGTGTAGGTAGCCGGATTGGAAGCGGGTGAGTTGCCCAAAGGGCGCTGGTCTACCCGGATTACCTTGTTGATATGCTCAATCCCGAGAATCGAACTGTGGGCTGCGGGGACTCTCCCGGCGCGATGGAGTGTGCGAGCCAGCGAGTTGTAGAGGATGTCGTTGACCAGAGAACTTTTGCCGCTCCCGCTCACGCCCGTTACTACGGTGAATATGCCGAGGGGAATTTGGACATTGATGTTCTGTAGGTTATTGTGGCGGGCTCCTGTAACTTCGAGATAGGGCTCCGGTGGTATCGCCAAGGCATCTATTTTCTTTCCAGAACTCTTTCCACGTGCTTTTTTCTGTTCTCCTCCGTCATCGGCCTCTTCCGCCATGCTGCATCGTCGATGGGTTGGTATTGAGATCGCCTGTTTGCCCGAAAGAAAGGGTCCCGTCACGGAGTTGCGTCGTCGCATGAGTTGCTCCGGGTTGCCCCGGGCAACGATTTCCCCGCCATGACGTCCGGCGCGAGGGCCAAAATCAAGCACATTGTCAGCTGAGGCGATCACCTCCCGGTCGTGTTCTACCAACAGCAGGGTGTTTCCGAGGTCACGCAGTTTTCGGAGCGCTCCCAGTAAACGGGTGTTGTCTCTCGGATGCAAACCGATGGTCGGTTCATCCAGCACATACAGCACGCCACAGAGCCCGCTGCCGACCTGACTGGCGAGGCGAATCCGCTGCGACTCACCACCCGAAAGCGTTGGTGCGCCGCGGGCAATGGAGAGGTAATCGAGGCCAACATCACACAAGAAGGTGGTCCGGTTTTTGATCTCTCGTATTAATTCTCCGGCAATCTTCTTTTCCCGACGATCGAGTTTCCACTGGCGCACTTGCCGCAGGAACTGTCCCAACGGCATCCGACCATATTCATGGATGGTTTTTCCACGAAACTTTGAGGCAGCGGCATCTTCGCGCAATCGACTTCCTCCGCATTGGCTACATTCCACCTCATCGAGTAAGTGTTCCATACGAGAACGAAACCGGGCTGAGAGGCGGGATGCCTCATCGAGTGCGGGGTAAAGTCCTTTGTACTGGAAACGGAAGAGGGGTCGCATTTGCTTCCCTTGTTTTCCGGTTGGCTTTACATCAAACCATTTCTCTCCCGTGCCATGCAGCACAAATCGGCGGTCTTTGGCGCTCAGATTTTCGAAAGGCACATCGATCGCAATCCCGGTTTGCCTGGAAAGGCTCTCGAGCATCCAGCGAAAAACGCGATGCTGGACCGATGGCCAGAGTGCGACTGCACCCTGCTTTAGGGTAAGTTTGCCATTGCGAAGCAGGGCGGTAAGGTTCGCACCCGTCTCTGTGCCGAGACCTTCGCAGGATTCACACCATCCGAGGGGACTGTTAAAAGAAAAATTATGCGGGCTCAAGCTCTCAAAGCTAAGTCCACACTGACCGCAGGCGAGGTGTTGGCTGTGAATTTTTGTTTCCCAATTCGGTTCCTCCTTGGCATCATCTACAATCGCCACCTGCATCGTTCCCTCGCCGAGCGAGAGGGCCGCCTCAACGCCTTCGGCAATGCGCCCGCGACTCGATTTCTGTATTTTCACGCGATCGATGACAACTTCCACGGCGTATCGCCTCCGCCGGTCGATGGTAGGCGCAGCATCAATGGAATAAGTTTGCCCATCTACACGGACACGAATGTATCCCTGCGAGCGGACCTGATCCCAAAGCGTCTCGTACTGTTCACCGACCGCAATCGTCAAAGGTGCAAGCAAATAAAGCCGGGTACCGGTCGGACGCTCAAAGATGCGTTCAATAATTTCATCGACAGACTGGGTGCCAATGGGCACATCACAGACAGGGCAGTAGGGGGTGCCGAGACGTGCCATTAAGATACGGAGGTAATCGTACAGTTCCGTCACGGTGCCAACCGTGGACCTCGGAGTGTGCCCCATATGGCGCTGTTCAATCGCGATGGCAGGTGAGAGTCCCTCAATCTTCTCTAATTGGGGCTTCTGCATTTGTGAGACGAATTGCCGTGCATAGCTGCTAAGACTCTCGACATAGCGCCGCTGCCCCTCGGCATAGATGGTATCCATCGCCAGGGAAGATTTTCCCGACCCACTCACGCCGCAGCACACCGTCATCGCATCCCGCGGAATATCGACATCAACACCTTTCAGGTTATGTTGGCGCGCTCCTCCGACGCGAATCGGCCGCGCGGCACCAGACCTACTTGATCGCGATTTTTGTTTTCGTGGCGGGGCTGTTCTCTTGCCGGATAAGACTTCCAGAAGCGATGCTGCTGTGTAGGAATCCGGTTGCGACGCGAGATGCTCAGGAGTCCCCACACCAATCAGTTGTCCACCTGCTTGACCCCCTTCCGGGCCGAGATCGATAACCCAATCCGCGGTCTTGATGACATCGAGATTGTGCTCAACAACCAGAACCGTATTGCCCGCCTCTACAAAATTAGTCAATACCTCAAGTAGCATTTTGATATCTGCGAAATGTAGGCCAGTCGTTGGCTCATCGAGCAGGTAAAGCGTTTTTCCAGTACTCCGTTTCACAAGCTCCCGGGCCAACTTGATTCGCTGGGCTTCACCCCCCGAGAGCGTCGGCGAAGGTTGGCCGAGTTTCAGGTAGTCCAATCCGACATCGTGCAGGGTTTTTAGCTTGTCGTGGATTTTCGGAATATTTTCGAAGTGCGAGAGGGCTTCCTGGATATCCATCTCCAGAACATCCGCGATTGATTTCCCCTTGTAGAGCACTTGCAAAGTTTCTCGATTGAAACGTTTGCCTGAACAGACCGGACAAGTCACCCAGATGGCGGCCAAAAAATCCATCTCAAGTTTATTGGCTCCACAGCCCTCGCACGCTTCACAACGTCCAGTTTTTACATTGAAGCTAAAGCGCCCCGGCTGATAGCCTCGCCGTTTCGAGTCGGGAAGTAGGGCATAGAGACGACGAATTTCATCGAACACCTTGATGTAGGTTGCGGGATTTGATCGGGGCGTACGACCGATGGGCGACTGATCGATCGCAATCAGTTTGTCGAGCTGTTCGAGACCCTCAATGGCATCGTGCGCTCCAGGATTGCCATTGCCGCCATTTAAATCGCGCCGCAATGCCTCAACAAGAATATCGTTCACCAGAGAACTTTTGCCCGATCCGGAAACTCCGGTCACGCAGACAAAGGTGCCGAGCGGAATCTCCACATCGATCTTTTTCAGGTTGTTGTGCCTTGCGCCAAGGATCTTTAACCAACGGTCGTTGGTCGGGCGCCGTTTTTGGGGTACCTCGATCCGCGCAGTTCCTGTCAGATATTGGCCGGTGATACTGTTTTTCTCTTGTGCGATTGCAGACCAGTCGCCGGTGGCAACCACCTTGCCCCCACGGACTCCGGGGCCAGGTCCAAAATCAATAATGTGGTCTGCAGTGCGCATCGTATCTTCGTCGTGTTCGACGACGACGACCGTGTTGCCCAGGTCTCGCAATTGCGTGAGTGTTTCCAGCAGGCGATGGTTGTCGCGGGGATGCAATCCGATAGAAGGTTCATCCAGAATATAGAGTACCCCCACCAGGCCACATCCGATCTGGCCCGCCAGGCGGATGCGCTGGCTCTCACCGCCCGAGAGCGTGGGGGCGGTGCGGTCGAGGCTGAGATAATCGAGGCCGACATTTTCGAGAAAACCGAGCCGGCCGCAGATTTCTTTAAGGACAGACTCGGCAATCAATTGTTGTGTCTCGGAAAAATCAAGCGACTGAAAAAAAACAACGGCCTCGGAAATCGGCATCGCACAGACCTCGGGCAGCGTCTTTGCAGCATGCTCCGAAAAAGCTTTTTCGGTCGTGGTGATCCGTACCGCACGAGCCTGCTCGTTGAGGCGCTGTCCCTCACAATCGGGACAGCAGATCACCCGCATATATTTTTCCAGCCTACGGATCTGTGGAGTACTTCGGCTTTTGCGATATTTGGAAAGCAGTTCGGGAACGATCCCCTCAAATGTGCCTCCGTACTTCATTCCACGTTCGCCACCCCGCCAGGTGTAGGTGATGTGCTGTTCTCCCGTTCCCCAGAGCCAGATGTTTTGTAAGTCATCCCCCAGTTCTTCCCAGGCTGTTTCAAGCATCGTTCCTGCGGGAAGGTTGTGCATTCGCTCCACAGTCTCAGCGACACCTTTATAAATGTGCCGTTGCCATCGGCCCATCGCTTTGAGCTTTCCTAAAATTTCAAAGCAGCCTTGCTGGAAGGATCGGTCCGTGCGTGGCACAAGAAGCTCGGGGTCAAAACTGTAATACTCGCCCAGGCCGTCACATTCCAAGCACATGCCCTGGGGGCTATTAAAACTGAAGAGTTGGGGCGAGAGTGGCTCAAAACTAATTTTGCAGTGGGTGCATGCAAATTGCGAGGAGAGGTTGATGTCGGAACGGCTACCCCGTCCACGTTGCCCCTTTGAGCGGGCTTGCTCAGTCGTCGATTCCTCAGAGACGCCTTTGTCTTTATCCGGGGCGATAATCAGATTGCCGTTTCCCATCCGGAGCGCTAACTCAACAGCTTCGCCAATCCTTGTACGCCCTTTTTGATTGACCTTGAGCCGATCAATGACGACCTCGATGTTGTGCCGCATCTGCCGATCGAGCGAGAGGTCCTGTCGCAGAGAGACGACCTGCCCATCGACCCGGGCGCGGGCGAACCCCTGTTTGATGAGGTCGACAAAAAGATCGCGATATTCGCCCTTCTGGCCACGGATGACTGGTGCGAAGATGACGATCGGATCGCCTTCCTCAAGAGAGAGAATCTGTGCAATGATCTGTTCGCGGGTTTGTGCCGTGATGGGGCGGTTGCACTGTGGACAGTGCCCCTGACCGACTCGGGCATAGAGCACCCGAAGGTAGTCGTAGATTTCGGTAATCGTTCCGACCGTCGAACGAGGATTTCGGCCTGAAGTCTTTTGTGAAATAGAAATCGTGGGACTCAAGCCCTCAATGGAATCGACATCCGGTTTCGGCATCTGGCCGAGAAATTGTCGGGCAAAACTGGAAAGGCTCGCTACATATCGCCTTTGTCCCTCGGCAAAGACCGTGTCAAAGGCAAGAGAGCTTTTTCCCGATCCCGAAACGCCCGTCAAACAGACCAACTGGTTGCGATGGACAGTGACATCCACCGAACGCAGGTTGTGTTCGCGGGCACCTTTAATGACAAGATCGGAAGCAGGCATAATGCTCTTGGTGGTAGTGAGCAGATTGGGCTACGGAGTGCAGTGGTGGTTTACATCGTCGGGGAAGCAGTCCGCGGTCACAGTTCGATGCGAAAGAGCATTTTCCCGTTGGGCTGGCGATACAAAGAATTGTAGGGTTCCCGCCGACATGTTCAATTGGCGATATTCGTTTTGTTCGGTCGGCAGGTAGAATCTCGAAATAATTGGGAGCAAAAACTTGTTCCTTGCCCTCTCTTCTGTGGCAGATTATATTAAGGATGGTCCTCACGGTCGCCGTTCGAAGTTGTCTCTATTGTTGGGGCGGCTTTCAACAGCCCCTTGAATCAATCGCTTGCCATGGCCGGCAGGCGGTCGAGTAGCCGCAGCCATGAGACCCCCCGCCCGTCATGACTCCAAAGTTTTCCTTGTTGCAGCGTGACGCATCACTCAAATCTTTCTTTGCGCGCTCGCCGCTGGTCTTATTCCTGGTCGCGATGCCGATGAGTGTATCTGCCGCGACTCCTGCAGAGACAGATTTTTTCGAACAACAAGTCCGCCCTCTCTTGGCCGATCATTGTGTCTCCTGTCATGGGCCCGAGAAGCAGGAAAATGGTTTGCGGCTTGATACTCGAGCCGCCTTCTTGCGGGGCGGGGATTCGGGCCCTCTTATCGTTTCGGGTGATATCCATGAAAGCCGTCTCATTGCAGCCATTCGTTACGAGAGTGACGATTTGCAGATGCCGCCGGATGAGCCGCTCTCCGAGGAGGCCATCGCCTCTCTGGTCCGGTGGGTGGAGATGGGCGCACCATGGCCTGATGAGGCCCCCGGAGAAGAACAGGCAGCAACCCCGATGGACCGATTGGAGGACATTCGGTCCAGCCATTGGGCCTTCCGACCGATTCTTCGTCCTGCGGTCCCGGAGGTGGAGGATGAAGGTTGGGTCCAAAATGAGATTGACCAGTTCGTGCTCGCAAAGCTCGAAGCGGCAGGCCTGACCCCCTCGCCAAAAGCGGAAGTGTCTGTACTTTTGCGGCGGGCGTATTTTGATCTGATTGGTTTGCCACCAACATTTGAGGTGATCAACAGCGACATCTCAAAGAAGCGGGTCGAATCGGTCATCGAACATTTATTGTCAATGCCCGAATATGGCCAACGGTGGGCCCGACACTGGCTTGATGTAGCCCGCTACGCAGACACCAAGGGTTATATCGGCGTCGGCGAGCGCGAAGAGCGTTACGCCTATGGGTGGACCTATCGCGATTATGTCGTTCGCGCACTGAACGAAGACGTGCCATTCGACGAATTTATCCGTCACCAACTCGCAGCCGATTTGCTGGAACTCCCGGAGGAGGAGCAATGGAAATTAGCCGCCATGGGTTTTTTGACATTGGGGAACCGGTTCATCCACAAGCGGCACCGGATCATCGGCGATCAGATCGACGTCACCATGCGCGGCTTTATGGGAATGACCCTGATTTGCGCCCGCTGCCACGATCACAAATTTGATCCGATCTCAATGGATGATTATTACGCCCTTTATGGTATTTTTGATAGTTCGATTGAGCCCGCCTACGACCAGAAACCGCTACTTGCTCCGCCACCTTCTGGATTCGGTGATCAGTACGCCCAATTTTGCAAGATCTTCGCCGAGCGGATGGAAAAGTATTATGCCCGCAAGAGGGAATTGCGGAAGAAGATTGTAGAAGAAATGCGATCGTACGTGGGCGATTACCTCGAGTACGTGGTACACGAGACGATGCCCGAGCACCGCACCAAGACCGATCTGAACTATAAGACAGATCGTGTCCTCCTGCGACGCCACACACTCACCGCAGACGGAGGTGTGGTTCTCTGGACCCGTTATCTTAAGGAGCATCAGTCTGGCCCGGTGTTTGGTCTCTGGCACAAGCTGGCACGACTCAGTAGCGCGAATTTCTCCGAGACGGCCACCGAGTTGATTGCCCATACCGAGGGGGTCAACAGCCTGTTGCAAAAAGCGATGGAAGAGGCGCAGCCCAAATCAATGATCGATGTGGCCCATACCTACGGTCGGGTTTTGGAAAAGTTGTATGCCGATTGGACAAAACTTCAGCAGGTCGACCCGGGGGATGAAGGTTTTGAAGATATTGAAAAGGAACAGCTGCGTCAGGCTCTCTATGGCAAAGGTTCACCAACTGTCGTGAGTAACGATGAGCAGGCGTACAACCTTTATCACATCAAAGAAAAAAACGCCTTACAGGTTCTTGATCAGAAAGCTCAGAACACCATTGTGCAGTTTATCGATTCGGTGCCTCCGCGCGCGATGACACTCACGGATCGTGCGGTGGTTCGCGATGCACAGATCCACGTTCGAGGAAACTGGCGGCGAAAAGGCCGCAGCGTACACCGGCAGTTTTTGGAAATGTTTTCGGGTACCGCCGATAATGCCATCGATGCCGATGTGTCCTATCAGGAGGGTAGTGGTCGCAAACAGCTGGCCGAGGCGATCGCGAGCCCCCGCAATCCGCTCACTGCACGCGTGATTGTCAATCGCATCTGGCAGTGGCACTTCGGACAAGGTCTTGTACCGACACCGAGCGACTTCGGGACCCGTACGCCACCCCCTTCGCATCGGGCATTGCTCGACTGGCTGGCCAACTATTTCATCGATCACGACTGGTCGTTTAAAGCACTGCATCGGTTGATCATGAACTCGGCCACCTACCAGCAGGCGAGCCTCGACGTTCCTGCTTACCGGGAACTCGACCCGGAGAACCAGTACTACTGGCGCATGAATCGTCGCCGCCTGGAATTTGAGGCGATGCGCGACGCGCTCATGGCGGTTACTGGCGAACTCGATACGCGGCTAAACGGTTTGCCGACAGAGGAATTTGGGAATCCTCGAAGGTCGCTCTATTTGCTGGTCAATCGTCAGCAGATGCCGGGCGTAATGGCCACATTTGATGTGAGCGTACCTGATGCAACGCTGCCGATACGCAAACAAACCACGGTCCCCCAGCAGTCGCTTTATCTGATGAACAACCGGTTTGTCGCGGATCGTGCATCGCGGTTGGTCGAGCGACTTGATGAACATCCCTCCACCCAAAAACAACAATCCGACGTAGGTGTCGCCAAGCGTATCGAGACGCTTTACAAATGGGTATATGGTCGGCGGGCAACACCTGGAGAGGTTGATCTTGGACAAACATTTCTTTCACGGCCCTTGCTCGATGCTCCGTCGAGCAAGGAGTTGGACAAAAAACAGAAATTATGGCAATACGGTTACGGCACGTGTCACCCTGATCAGAAACAGGTTCAATTTACACCTTTCGACTATTTCGATGGCACTCGTTGGCGGAACCAATCGGAACCCATCGAGGGTGAACTCGGTTATCTCGATGCCCGCGGGGGCCGCCCTGGCAGAGACTCCAGCATGGCCACGGTCCGTCGCTTCACTGCGCCGAAAAGCGGGCTGTACCTGTTTAAAGGTGTGTTCCAGATTCAGCCCCAGGGAGGCGTTGGCGATGGAGTCCAGATCCGGGTCATCTCCTCACGGCATGGCGAGTTGGCCAATTACGAGGTTGGCGAGAACAAACAGAACGTTCGCATCGAGAAAATCAAGGTTGAGAAAGGGGACGTGATTGATTTCATCGTTTCGCCAAAAGAGCACAACCGGTTTGATGACTATTCCTGGCCGCTCGAAATCTGGACGGTTGAAATCATGCCTGAAGGAGGGCTCAATGGTCTCGAAGCCTGGCCGAGCGAACCGCTGTTTAACTCATCGATTGCGCACTGGATTGGCCCGCAGACACCCTGGGAGCAGTACGCCCATGCGCTGTTGATTTCGAACGAATTCATGTTTGTTGATTAAGAGAGCCGCTTTATCATTTTCGTGAACCTCCTGTGGATACCCAATGACCACTTCGCATCCTAATCGTCGCACGTGGTTGCAGAAGGCGGGCATGGGTATGGGTATGCTCGGTCTGGGCAGCTTGTTGGAGGCAGATTCAGAATCCCGGGCATCGGATCTGCCTTCCATCTCAAGGCTCAATCAGTTGCCGCACCACCCCCCCCGAGCCAAGAGGGTCATCCATATTTTCTTCAACGGAGGTGCCTCGCACCTAGACACGTTTGATCCCAAGCCATTGCTGAATCAATACGACGGTCAACCTTTACCTGTTAGAAATCTTGAAACGGAAAACATGACGGGGCGTGCGTTCGGCTCACCCTTCAAATTTAAGAAGTACGGACAGAGTGGTATTGAGGTCAGCGAGCTTTTTCCACACGTTGGTCGGGCAATCGACGAGGTTTGTGTCGTTCGTTCGATGTATACCGATTCGGTGACCCATGCTCCATCGCTGATGATGATGAACAGTGGGGATCTTGTCGAATCGACGCCTGCGATGGGTTCCTGGGTGACTTATGGGCTCGGTAGCGAAAACCAAAGCCTGCCCGGTTTTGTGATACTCTGTCCCCGCGGACTACCCGTGGCAGGCTCTAATAACTGGCGGAGCGCTTTTTTGCCATCGGTGTATCAGGGCACCTATGTCGACACAAATACTACCGATGTTGAACGACTGATTGCCAATGTCCGCAATCGGCAGATTGGTGCACGGCAACAACGACGGCAAATCGACTTGTTGCAACAACTAAATACAAGGCATCGTGAGGATCGGGGCGTAGACGATGCCCTCAGCGCGAGGATCAAATCGTATGAGTTGGCCTTTCGTATGCAAACTGCCGCGAGCGATGCATTCGACATTAGCCAGGAACCGGCATACATCCACAAGATGTATGGTGACTCCACCAATGCCCGTCAGATTCTGATCGCTCGGCGACTCGTGGAGCGAGGAGTCCGCTTTGTTCAGGTCTGGCACGGCAAAGGACAGCCGTGGGATAACCATGACAATTTAGAAAAACAACATCGCTTCCATGCCCAGGAATGCGATCAGGCGATCGGGGCACTCCTCATGGATCTGAAACAACGGGGTCTTTTGGAGGAAACACTTGTTTTCTTCTGCGGCGAGTTCGGGCGCACGCCGACTGCACAGTTGAGTGAGGAAGGCAAGTCGACCAAGGGCCGTGACCACAACCCATATGCTTTTACCGCCTGTCTGGCCGGGGGAGGAATCCGGGGCGGAATGGTGTATGGGGCAAGCGATGATTTTGGATATCGTGCCGTAGAAAATCGTGTCCATGTCCACGATCTACATGCCACCATTCTGCACCAACTCGGAATCGATCATAAGCGGTTCACCTACCGCCATGCAGGACGGGACTTTCGCCTTACGAATGTAGGCGGAAATGTCCTTCAAGACATTCTTACTTAATGATTTACCCATGACTAGAACAACAAAAAGTGATGAGCAGAACCCGCCTGGCATCACGCGGCGGACCTTGCTCACCCGGACCGGGATGGGTTTCGGAATGTTGGGTCTGGCTGGGTTGCTCGATAGCGAGGGCCTGCTTGCTTCGGTATCATCCGGTTCGCAACGACCGCACTTTTCTCCCCGGGCCAAGAGGGTGATCCACATCTTTCTCAATGGTGGACTCTCACAAGTCGACAGTTTTGATCCCAAGCCAATGCTCACGCGGTACGATGGCAAGCAGTTGCCCTATCGCAATCCTCTCACCCCCTTTATGACGGGACACGCTTTTGCTTCGCCGTTCAAGTTTCTCCCCTGTGGAGAGTGCGGTACCGAGATTAGCGAACTGTTTCCCCATATCGGATCGGTGGCGGATGATCTTTGTGTGGTCCGTTCGATGACAACCCCTTCACCGATTCATGAATCTGCGTTGATGCTCATCAACTGCGGGACCCTCTCACAACTCACCCCCAGCATGGGCGCGTGGCTCAGCTACGGACTCGGCTCCGAGAATGAGAACCTTCCAAACTTTATTGTACTCTGTCCCGGCAAAGGCCGGGTCCCAGTGAAAGGGGCAGACAACTGGCGGTCCGCTTTTTTGCCGTCGGCCCATCAGGGAATGCTTATCGACACTGCGTACAAAGGTGTGGACAAACTCATGGAAAATGTCCGCAGCTCTTTGACCGGGCCCCGGCAGCAGCGGCGACAGGTCGATCTTTTGCAGCAGCTCAACCGTCGCCATGCAGAGCAGCGCGGTGGGGACGACGCACTTGAAGGTCGCATCGCTTCGTATGAACTGGCCTATCGCATGCAGACGGCGGCGAGCGATGCGTTCGATGTGGAACGGGAGCCCGAATATATCCACAAGATGTATGGCAATTCCGATCAGGCCAACCAATTGTTGATCGCGCGTCGACTTGCAGAACGCGGTGTTCGGTTTGTACAGGTCTGGCACGGACCGTATCAACCTTGGGACAACCACAGCAACATTTTTCCCCAACTTCGCCGTTTGTCCCTCGATTGCGACCGCCCGATTGCTGCTTTGATTCTTGACCTCAAGCAACGAGGGTTGTTGGATGAGACATTGGTGATCGTTTCGGGGGAATTTGGTCGTACTCCAACAGTGCAGATGAACGATGATGGGACATCTGGCAAAGGTCGGGATCACAACTCCTACGGATTCTCGCTACTCCTGGCGGGTGGCGGAATTAAGGCAGGACAAGTGTATGGTGCGACCGATGATTTTGGCTACAAGGCGATCAAGAAACCGATGGATGTCCACGATCTGCACGCTACGGTACTGCATCAACTGGGCCTGGATCACCAAAAACTGATTTATCGTCACACGGGCCGTGATTTCCGTCTGACAGATATTCATGGTCGGGTGATTCGCGACATTCTGGCCTAGTGTTGAGCACCAACGCGATGACGATTCAACTCGGCGCCCACTGTTATCTCTTTACCGATCATTGGAGCGATGCAAGTCTCCCGATTCTTGAACGCTTGCGCGATCTGGGTGGGGAGATATTGGAGATCGCCATCGGAGATGATGTGGATTTTTCACTCCCCAAAACCCGTCGAGCTGCAGAAAATCTCGGCATGCAATTGATCGTGAGTCCAGGTGGAGAATGGCCGATGGAGTGTGATATCTCGTCCGACAACCCGATCGATCGAAAACGCGGGATCTCTTGGCACCGCCAGCAAATTCAACTGGCTGCAGGGTTAGGGGCAATTGCCTACACAGGCGCTCTCTACGGACACTCGGGTGTCGTTCACAGGCGTCGTCCACCTGCCGATGAAGGAAGCCGTGTGGCTGAAGGCTTGCAGGAACTTGCCGATTTTGCAGCAGCCCAAAATGTGTTACTGGCGATTGAACCGATGAGTCACTTTCGCACCCATCTCATCAATACGCCGGCCCAGGCGATGTCCATGCTGGATCGTTGTAACCATCCGAATCTCCGCGTCCTTTTCGATACATACCATCTGGTCACGGAGGTTCGTGACTACCACGCAGCTATTTTAGAGATGGGCGAACGATTGTGGGGTGTGCATGCGTGTGAGAACGACCGTGGTGTACCGGGCGGCGGGTTGATCCCCTGGTCCCAAATCACCGATGGGCTCGGACAAATAGGCTTTTCCGGACCGGTGTTGCTCGAGGGATACAATTCATCGATCAATGATTTTGCCTTCCGTCGCGGGATGTTCCACAACGTCTGCCCCGATACCGATAATTTCGTACGTACGGGCTTTGATTTTCTTCGCGAGCAGTTTGGCAATTAACGATGCGTTAGTGTGTTTCGGGCGGTCCACCCCGCGACCGTATAGATGGGTTATCATGTGGTGAGAGCCTGTTTGTATGAAAACAGCTATTAGCGGAGCAAGGCAGCATGTTGCGATGGACGATTCTAGCCACGACAGGAGCGATGGCCACGTTGTGGCTTGCGATCGCGTACACCAATGCACACGATAAGCAGCGACCACCGAATGTGATTCTTGTTTTGGCCGATGACCTCGGAGAAGAGAAAGATCTTAGTCAATCGCATTCCCGGATCGCTTCCCGATTGCAAGCAAAGCTCGCCGGTTGGCGAAAGCAGGTGGGGGCCGATGTTGCCGTACACGAAGAGGCAGCACAATGATTATTTCTCGTATCGACAGCCGTTTTCTCCGTATGCAGGTTCGAAAGATACGATGGCCTCTGATTGTTTCGGTCGTTGTTCTTTGCATTCACTCGGCGGTTGCAGATGAAACCAATCTGCCCAACATTGTGCTCTTTCTGTCGGACGATCACGGCGCAGCCGATGCCGGTTGTTACGGCAATCCACACGTGCGGACACCACATCTCGATCGGCTTGCTGCTGAGGGGCTCCGCTTTGAACGGGCCTACTGTGCATCGCCCAGTTGTACACCCTCACGATCGGCCCTCTATACGGGATTGATGCCGGCTCGCAACGGCGCGCACCCGAACCATACGCCCGTGCACGCAGGAACAGAGTCGCTGCCCCACTACCTTTCCAAGCTCGGCTATCGCGTGGTCCTCTTCGGTAAGAGCCATATCGCACCCCGCGAGGCGTTTCCCTTCGAGTATGTGGAAGGGCGTATTCCACCAGCAGGCCCCGACCAGGGGAGTGCCCTCGACACCGAAGCGCTCGATCGATTCCTTGCTTCGCACGATCCGCAGCAGCCGTTGTGTCTCATCGTCAGCAGTTGGAGTCCGCACATCCCTTGGCCCGAGAACGACCGGTACAACCCGGCCCAAGTCGAGCTGCCCCCCGGTTCGGTCGATACGCCCGAAACCCGCACAGCCCGAACACGCTACTACACCGATGTGTCGCTGCTCGATACGCGTCTCGGTAAAACGCTCGACGCGGTTGCTCGTCATGGTGATGCCGACAATACCCTGTTCATCTACACCTCCGACCACGGGGCCCAGTGGCCCTTTGCAAAGTGGAACCTCTATGAGGCCGGCACTCGCGTTCCTTTGATTGTTCGCTGGCCCAATTCAGTGAAGGCGGGTCGCACGAGCAAGGCAATGGTGAGCCTTGTGGATCTTCTGCCAACCTTCATTGAGGTGGCAGGGGGGGAACCGCCGAGTGAAATCGACGGCCGGAGCCTCGCGCCGCTGCTGCAGGGTGAGACCGACAGCCACCGCAAGGAGATTTTTACGACGCATACTGGCGATGGGAGGATGAACCGTTCGCCGATGCGTGCGATCCGTACCGATCGCTACAAATACATCCTGAACCTGGATCCTGAACGCAAATATGAGACGCACATTTCACGGGGCGTGGCCCGCGATGGCCGCGATTACTGGGAGAGCTGGCTCGCGGCGGCAGAAAACAACCCAGCGGCGAAGCAGGCAGTCGATGTCTATGAAAAGAGACCGGCTGAGGAATTTTACGATCTCGCACATGACCCGCACGAGCAGCGGAACCTTGCCACTGAGTTGCCGGAGTCTCTCAAAGCCGGGTTACGACAGAAGCTTACCGTTTGGCGAGCGGGTCAGGGTGAAACACCATAGATCGTTTCGTTGTGTAAGATCAGCAGTCGGTATTTTCTGTAACAATAAGCTCACTGCTACCTTGTTCACATCGATCTGCCAATCCGTTAGCCTGACAAAGCATTCAACTGCATGACATATTCACGAAAGCGAGTTCCGTCCATGAAGCGTTCATCGTCAATCATCCTCGCCATTTGTTTTTGCTTTTCGCTTATGGGGTCGATCGATGGAGCACCACCGACACCCGGCTACAACCAAACCATTCCTCCCGAAATCATGACCCCCGAGACCGTAGAGACACGTATCGGGACGTTGAAATTTTTTGACGGTTTGCCAGACGAGGCTACGGTAAAAGCGGTTTACGATAATCTCGACTTTGCCCGCGGGATGGAGGCGTTTTTGCAGTTCGTGCCGGCCGCGTCGCTTGAGGCATTGCGCGAGGGGGCCATGATGCTTGGTAGCCGGCGGCCGAATCAAGTCGTGATTATGGATCAGCTCCTCGACTCGAACCCGCTCTTTCTTACCGGCAATACCGATACCGTCTATGCGATGAGCTTTCTAGATCTAAAGCGTGATGGACCGACGGTGGTAGAAATTCCGCCTGGTTGCGGCCCCGGTACGGTCAATGATGCATTCTTCCGCTTTGTGACCGATATGGGTGCGCCCGGTCCAGACCGCGGCAAAGGGGGAAAGTACCTGATCGTTCCGGAGGGTTACCAAGGCGATCTTCCGGAGGGTTATTTCACCGCGACCTCCCCTTCGTCGGTCAACTGGTTGATTCTTCGCGGCATGCTCCAAGACGGGAAGCCTGATGCAGCTTCAAAGAACTTTCGAGAAGGCCTCAAAGTCTACCCCCTAAGCCAGAAGAACAATCCACCGAGGATGGAGTTTATTGAAGGTTCAAAAATTCCCTTTAATACAATCCATGCGAACAACTACAATTTCTTCAAAGAAATTAACAATGTCATTCAGAAAGAACCGGTCGATTTCATCGACCCGGAACTGCGGGGATTGCTCACCAGTATCGGAATCCAGAAGGGCAAACCTTTCGCCCCGGATGCCCGGATGCAAAAAATCCTTTCGGAGGCGGTGGCCGTGGGGAATGCGACGGCAAGATCGCTGAGTTTCAAACCGCGATCTGAGACGGCTTACCTCTACAATGACAGCACCTGGTATACCGCCTTCGATGGCGGCGACTACCGCTGGCTGATTGAGGATGGCAAAGGTGGTCGGAATCTCGATGCTCGCACCTTCTTTTTTTACATCGCCACGGTGAACACGCCCGCGATGGTCAAAGAGATGATCGGTGTCGGCTCACAGTACGCGCTCAACGCCTTAGATACCGAAGGGGCGTATCTGGATGGGAGTAAAAACTACAAATTGAACATTCCCAAGGATGTTCCGGCCAAAGATTTTTGGTCCATCGTCGTTTACG
>Ga0315338_1002461_pt1 | contig 18321 bp, 13 predicted proteins | sample ASW8metaG_FD_204518 | JGI IMG/M metagenome (GOLD analysis project Ga0315338, IMG submission 204518) | Ammonia-oxidizing marine archaeal communities from Monterey Bay, California, United States - ASW #8 | ecosystem: Environmental > Aquatic > Marine > Coastal | place: USA: California | collected... | reverse complement strand
CGATCTGTTTATAGACGATAAGGCTATAAATAGTTATACTTGGGAGAAAACAGTATGAGCCAATCAGATGAGATTAGGAACACAGTTTATTCTGAAGATTGTTATAAATTTAAAGAAGTTTCATGGAACAGGGAGCCAAAGTTTATCGTTGATGTAGGAGCAAACGAGGGGTGGTTCACTAAATTAGCAGCAGAAAAGAAGCCAAATGCTAAAGTGCTGGCCTATGAACTAGTGTCGGACAATTATGAACAAGCATTAAAAAATCTCGAAGGTCTTAAAAATATAAAGATTGAAAACAAAGTAGTAATAGGCAACAACAAAGCCACTTCTTATGCACGCGCCGAAAAAAATATTGGCGGTCATTCTGCTTTATATGAGAATGAAGACACCTATAAATCAGAATCTAGATACCGTGATAAAATTTATGAAAAAGATAAAAAATCTGGCACTGTTATACATGACAATTTACCAGAACAGATTTCACTAAAAGAAATAATTGAGCAAAATAATATTGATTATATTGATTTTCTCAAACTAGATTGTGAAGGGTGCGAACATGAAGTACTTCTTCATATGTTGCACCACAATTTAGATAAAAAGATTTTAAATATGTCCCTTGAGTTTCATGGTAAAACATGGCCAGAATGGGAAATAATAAAAAAACAACTTATAGAAAGATTTGACTCGCACTCAAAAAATGGCAGCCACATCTTGATATTCAAAAACAACACCTAACCATATAAACATAAAGGAGTATATTATGGCCACAACAACCAAAGAACTTAGTGAAAAGGTTACAAACCTAAGTCTAAGATTAAGCACCCTCAAGGATGAAATTGTTATCATTCGCACCGAACTGGAGAGATTCAGAACCGATGTAGCATCAGATGTAAAGACACTTTCATCTGCATTGAACGAGAGAAAGGGATAATAAATGGGAACAGAAGCAACACAAAGCGCGCTAAAGCTTTCTAATCAAGCACTGGGGGCTGTTATGATGGCTCTCCAAGAATCTCTTTTAAATGAATTGGACATTGTTCCTATTTTAAGAGGGTTTGACCTTGTAGATTCTGAAGATGGTTTAGTAGTAGTTAATCCACCGACAGTTAGAGTCTCGACAGAAGAAAACATATCTGAACAAGACTTACTTAATATGGTAAAATAATGCCAAAGTATTATTATCATTGTAATACTTGCCACTGTGATTTTTTTGCACACCATATGATATCAGATCCCCAGAGAGATTGCAACGCATGCGGTCTTTCTGATATATCCAAGCTTTTGACAAAGCCGCTATATTTTGATAAAAAAGTGAAAAAAAATGCAACTGGCGAAGTAACTAAAAAGTATATTGACGATAATAAGCAAATCTTAGAAGACATGAAAAAAGAAGTAAAAGGAGAAACATATGACTAAATTAGAAATTGTTCTCATTTGCGTATCTACTATTTCAGTTTTATTGAATATCGGAATATTCACCTATGCCCGGGCATGTGTCAGTCAGCTATTATCCGTTTCAGAAGAATTTGGAGACTTAAAAGACTTAATTGGCAATTTTTCTTCGCACATTTCTGAAGTGTATAAGCTGGAAATGTTTTACGGAGATCAAACTCTGCAGAACCTAGTTAACCATGCAAAATCTCTAGATAAACAACTCGAAACATTCGAGTATATCTATAGCCTAACAGAAGAAGAATTAACAGAAGAAGAAATAACAGATGATCCCCCACCCACCAACTAAAAAAATTAGAGCAAAGAGAAGAAAAAATCACTATTTTACAAAAGTCCATGAAGATGCAATTATTAGATATGCGCAAACAACCTGTATTAAAGAAAGAACCGATCTTTACGTAAATTACATTGCCCCCGCTTTTAACGAAATGGTGGATAAAATTGTTTTTACATACAAGTTTACAAATTTACCAAATATAGATTATTTGCGAGATGAATGTAAAATATGGCTAATGACAATTTTAGACAAATATGATCAAAATAAGGGCTCTAAAGCCTTTTCTTATTTCAGCGTAATCACTAAAAATTGGTTTATCCACAAAGTTAAGAGACAACAAAAGCGCAATAAACGCGAAGTTGATTTTGATAATATAGCCAAACATTATGAAGAAGAATACCTATCGACCGATGACTCCTACTTAAAAGATAGAGAAATAGATGAGTTTTGGAAAACGTTTTATGCAGAGCTTGGCTCATGGGACGAGTCCCAGATGAAAGATAATGATTTAAAGGTATACAAAGCAATTAATATCTTATTTGAATCAAAAGATGATATTGAAATTTTTAATAAGAAAGCTATTTATCTTTACCTGCGTGAAATTACGGGCTTAAACACAAAACAGATCGTAAATTCGCTCAAAAAATTTAGAAAAAAATATACTAATTTTAGAACTGATTGGGAGAATGGCGAGCTGTGAGCAATAAAAATATAGATAATTTGATTACCGAGGCACTAGAAAATATTAGAAACGATCGTAAAGTAGCGAGAGAATTTCTAAATGAGATCGCCAATCAAATTGCCAGCGATGCCGAACAAAACAAGTATTTAAGCCCCGTTGCAGCGAAACATATAGAGACTATGCAGCGCTCCAACGAACAATTGGTAAAAATAATTGGCATCAAACAGAAGGACAAAGATAAAATTCTTGAACTGTCAGAGGATGATAAGTCAAGTTTATATGACATAATTCAGGGAAATCCCGCTAATGGGTAGATACTTTTTAGATTGGACTGAATTCGATTCCCCAATAGCATCATTAGACTTGTTTGCACATTCAATTAGGTCTGGGGTTAAGTATGACGCCTACGGCGAACAAACAATTTTTAAATCCATCGTGCTTACTCCTGCAAAAAGGATCGACAGTATAGAAGCTCGCGCCTTGGGTATACCTGGGGTCCCCGGCGCGCCACTGCATAGTCCTGCATATAAGTTTAAAATAAGGATTATTGAAGAAAACTCTCCGCACATGTTGCTTCCCGATCCCTGCGACTTGGCAATTAATGCAGACAGGAGATTTGTCGAGTCTGTAATAGAACTGCACACTGATGTAGTATTCTTTAAATCAGGGCAAATCGATCCACCCGGCGCCGGTGACATTGTAGAAGTTGAGTTGCAAAAAAATGATTTTTCTTACGATTTACAAAAAGCAAAATTTGTGAGTACATTGGCAAGAAACACCAGCCCCGCATCCTTCTTAAGCAGCAGAGGCTGCACAATGACCTTCGATATGTTTGATAAGTTGAAGATATTCGTTGATACGCCGCTCCCGCATGGGGGAACCGGTGTTAACGTAGTTCCGGCCGGCTCCAATGTTGTTATATCTTCTGCCATGGCCAATTTTGTAGTTGACCTTAGAAAACTGATATCAGCACAGCAAATTAATATTATTTATATTACTTCCGGCGTTCGAACTGCAGAAGCACAAGCAAGAGCTTTGGTCACCAAGAGAGAAATTAATAAATGTAATTCGGCAATTGTTGGGAAACCTTCCGCCGGCGATCCTTGTTATCCTGTTTATAAATTATACGCGCAAAAACAATTGATATTAGAAGGACTGCAAGTTAACAATGACATTTCATCCATGGAAGCCGTATTTGCAAGACAAATTAGTAATGGTAAATTTTTATCCAAACATATGACCGGCCTCGGTATTGATATGAGAACAATCAATTTAACTGAAGAACAACGCGCCATACTTATGAAAGCATGCGAGTCTCTTGGTGCAAAGGCCACATATGAGACCGATCCAAAGCACCTTCATGTTGGAATACCAAAATCTTATCGTGGGGGAAGTAGTAATTTAGCTTCTAACACACCGACCGATTCGGCCGGCAATGAACCGTCATCAGGATAAAATAAAGGTTAAAAAAATAACTTTTTAATAATTATATAGTGAAAAAAAGGAGAATTTATGTCGTTAACTGGCGATCCAAAATCAGCATATAAGTCAAAAGGGGAAATAACAGTATCCCAAGACTTGGAGAAGAACCCTGAAGCTGTAAATATGGTACCCGCAAATAGCGGCCTTTACCATACAAACGTCCCCATGAGGGACTTGAAGTTTAAAATCGGTTCTGGAGAATCAGTTATAAACCATAGGGGCTGTTATATTACAATGGGCGGCGATAGACCCGGAAGTATTTTTAGTGGCTTTGGAGCAAGAGGTTTCGACGGATCCGACACTATTGATTTGTGTGTCGGCCGCGGCGCCTCTGCGCGCAAGGGCAAAGGTGCCCCAGAAGGTCAGGTAGTTAGCAATATGTTTTCGGCCGATGCATCACGAATTTATATAAGCCAACTAACTTATATTGATAAAAACTTTGGTATTGCCCACGGAAAACATCAAAGACCAAAACCAATGGCCGGCATCGGCATAAAATCAGATGATATCCGAATTATTGGCAGGAATAGCATTAAGATCGTTACAGGCAGAGGCGACGGATTCCGCGGCCACGGCTCTCGCGGCGAAACCAACGCGATGGGCGGTAAATCATCTGTCGGCCCCACAATCGAATTAATCGCTGGAAACTATGACGACTCAAAATTTGTATACGGCGGCTTGTACAACACGCCAGAAAAGGTTCCGTATCTGCAATCGGCTATTAAGGGAGAGAACCTTGTTGCTGCGTTTGAAGATCTTAATATTATCATTGGAAACATGTGGGCAGTCATGTATAATCAGGCTCTGATTGAAATGGGATACAAAACTGTAAACTCGATCGATCAGTGGCGTCCATGGGTTGTTACGATAGGACCTCCTGTAGCACTTTTGAAAGACTCGTACGAATTAACGGCACTATGGGCAGCAAGATCTAGAATGTTAGCATTCGAACAGTACTATCTCAAAGATATGGGATATAGGTCTATAAGAAGTTCAAACATATATCTAACCTAATAAAAGGCAAAAAAAATGGCAGAATCTAAATATTTAAAATTTCAAGACCTTGATCGTGACGGCCTGATAGACGTTTGTGACGATATCATAGAAGCGGAAGAAGTTCCTTGTAAAGCACCATGTATTCCCAATCCTTTAGAAATTGTGTCCGATTGGAAAGAAAGAAACGGTGTTCCGCGGCTGAATAAAAAATTCTGCTTGTTTGAAGTTACACTGGTTACCCCTCACAAAACCACTGCACCCCAGGCTATTCTGAATGAAGGCGATGAAGATAAAATACAAATTGAATTAAAAAAGAAATTTGAAGAATTTAAGATGGAAGCAGTCGAGGCTTTGTTAGATTTTCAAGATAAACTCAACAATGAAGACACACAAAAGATAGTTGCTGACGAGATACAATTTACTAAATGGGACCTGGACCCTAGGCCGAACTCTAGACTTAAATTGCTATACTCAGTAAGATTTGACGTCCTCTTTAATTTGCCAGACGCGCCCGCGGAGCCAGATGACGAGGAAGAAGAAGAGCCCGGCCGTGTAGCGGTAACATATCACGCCGGCCAGATGATCTCTCAGATGATTAGGATTAGAAAGGGCTTAAATTTTTATGGCCGGCTACTCAAAGTTTATCGAGCTATCGGCGAAGGAAACGCATATTACAAAGAAGATAGAACAATCTTCAATTTAGATTTGTATGGAGACTCAGCTTTATTTGATAGTGGTACCCTGTCCGATTTGATGGACTCTCTAGATGGGTTCTTAGATTCTAAAGGATATCGCCTCCCGGGAGAATTTTTCGGAATATTCAGCGGTGATTCGCTGATCGTCAAACTTAAGTTCGTTTTCAAGAATTATAAACTTGTAAAATTAAAAATTTGGACGCATGCCTGCGCCAACAAGCCCATCGTCTTTGGGAAAAGAAGGTTAAAGGCTCTAAATGCAACCGGCGCCTGGAAAGATAAAACAGCGGTCGCGTACTTCGCCCAGCTGCCACAAATGTATACTGGATTAAGTGCAAGGCAACAAATCCCATGGACTGAGTTTGTGGAACAATACACCTATCCAAAAGTCTTTTTTGATATAAAGGAAGAAAACACAGAAAGATCGATAGCCTCTTGTGTGGGAGAGGCCCTAGACAATGAATTTAAAGACCTGGGGCAAGATATTTTAGATGATGTCTTCAGTATGGGAGACGCGGTTTCTTACATGTTCCGAGACGCGGTTTGCAGAGGGGATATATCAGATAGCATAAAAGACGACGAGATGATGGGGGCTGCACTGGGCCCCGATGGTGTTGATCCAACTAAGGTCTTTGCCATGGCGCAAGAACAGCGCTATAAAAAACTAGAAACAAGCCAAAGCACATTCGTTATTTTATGTGTGGCTGTGCTGTCTTCTTCTACTTCGTGGGGCCCCCTTAAAAGTAAGTTATCGGATATGTTTCAACTTGGCATTTTTAGAATCAAAGAGTGCGGCTTGCTCGACTTGTTAACGGGTGCCATCGAATGTCTGACTAGCGGAATGACCGGAGACGAAGCCTTTGGGGCTATGGTTAAAGCCGCCCTTAAAGCAATGAGCATAGAAAATTTTGGTCAGCTTTTTGTTGGATTACCTCCCGAGAAACAGGAAGAATTAGAGGCAATGGTTAAGAAACAACTGGAAGATGGAGAGTTTGGTCAAAGCATAGGGGTAATTGCACGACCGTGGGAAACTCAAGAAATAATTGATAAAGAGAGGGCAGAAACGATTGAAGGGCCATATGAATCCCAAGTGACCCCAGATACTTCTGGAGCATCCGCGGCCCCGGCGTTTGTTGAAGAGCGCTCTGTTATGTCCGGTTTCGACGCTGGGATTGGTGAATTAGAAGAAATTCCTGTCGATAATATTATGCAGGCATATCTTAAAGCTATTGTGGAAGTGTATAGTGACAACATATTATCCTTGATAGATGAATTAAATAAATTCCCGGGTGCGCAAATTATTAGTAGTATCATGACCTATCTTGATTGTCCGTCGCCACCTTTCATGACCCCATCAATTGCGGATTTTATTAAGGATTTAACCCTTCCGTTCTGTAGAAGCATGGGCGAATTCAGAACAACGCGCTGGATGTTTGAGAACCCAATGCAATATTTTGCCGATTTTGCCGACATTACTGGGCAGCTGTGGAAACTCGCAAAAGCCGTAATTATAGAAATAATAGCGATTATCATATTCAATATTATGATTAAGATATGTGAAATCATCGGTAAAGCGCTTTGTAAAGCCTTGGAAATAACAGGCGATATAATTGCAGCACTACCAGCAGCTATGAGCGGCCGCACCACACTAGCAGAAGTTATCAAGGAATCAATCTGTGGAGAAGATGCCGATGACGACACAGTAAACGATACAGTTGTTGACCTCATGAGTCAACTGGGCATGGGCGCCGCGGCCTACGCAGATCAAGAGACAACCCTTCAATTTGGTATGGATTTATCAGCAGCGGTCACCCAACAAGAAATGACTGAAGCGTTGCTTGGCAACCCTCCACGCGCCTTCCTCGAGGCAGCAGATCAGCTAATAGAATATGAATATCCGCAGTTTAGGGACTCGATGCCCAACAAAAGATCAATTGGAAAATTCTTTGGCAATATTGGAAATCTAACTCCATTAAGCTATAGAGAAGAACTTGAGAATTTCATTTCTCTCGATCCGGGTGACGATGAGGTTCTCCCAGCTAATCCCAGTATTTGTGCCAGTCCACAAAAGATAGAAGAGTTTAGAAAGATGCGCGCCCAGCTTCTGGAAGGAAGAACTAGCCCAAAGCAGGCGCACGATCTATTTTGTAATTTCAGAGAAGAAAACATGCAAGATTTAGGTGATCTGGCCAATGTCTTAAACAAGGGTTTTACTTCTCAGTTTGCGGATCAATTCCCGCCGCTATTTTCAGAACCCGGCTGCGACGATGGCCTGATCCCATATCAATCTCAGCAGCATGCCGATGTCGTTATGGGAGCCATGGGCGGTTCTCTAGATTCTCTGCAGATGGCATACTTAGAAGATATGCTTGGTAATGGTAGTTTCTGGAATTCGGACTCATCCTGGGGTTTTATCAATATGATTATGTCTGATACTCAAGGAAACCCGATGACTGCTCATCATAGAAAAGCTTTTAATAATAAATCATATGTAAACTTTGCAACCAATCTTAAAAATGGAGGAGAGGCAACCTCTGGGTTCTTCTCCTTCTTCCAAAGCTCTGCTGGATTCAGTTCTCAAGAGGGACAATTCCCTTATTATATTGGTGAGTGGCTGATGAGGCAGTTCTTGAATGCAGGAACACCTGATGAAGCCCGCAACAAAAAGATCATCAAGCCCGGCACTTATTCATTAAAATGTATGGGTAATGATTTGAGAAAAAGTGTTGTCGACCATGGCGGATTTATGTCTAATAATTCAGCCCAAGGCAAAAAGAAGCACTATGTGGATTTTGAAGATCTTCAATACAACAATTTGTTCGGTGCTGCCACACAGGGTGTTAACTTATTTATGATTCCCGATTTTGGTTACAACACAACCGTGGCAGTTAATGAAGCTTCTGAAAAGGTAGTGATAACCAGGGAAATCAGAAAAGGTGGCGCCAACAACGGCTCCGACTCCAATGCGTGGAAAAGAGATGGTGCCGATATTTCACTAGATTTCCGAGACAATGCCGCCGGAATGAGACTCGGACCCAAAAACTTAGGGAAAGCTGAGTATGCAAGTTCAAATCATGGCGATGGAAAGAAAGACGGAAATTACTGGAGCACCAGCACAGAATGGTCATACGGGTTTGATGTTAAATGTTATTATCACGATATTTATGAAGATGACGATGGAAGGGTTTTAAATAGGTTTGATGATAACATGCGCGTTGAAGTCGTCGAAAAATTAAACTTTGGTTCCGATCACATCGGCCCCCTTGGCGCGGCCCTAGAAGATGAATTCACGAAAGTTCCAATGTTCGATTTACCGAACTGGCTTGAAAGTGTTCCGCTTGTCGGCTGGGTGATTGAAAGCACAATAAACCTTGTACTTTATCCTTTTGCATCATTAATTGGTCGAATGATCGCCCAAGCGAGATTGCGCGGCAGTGAAAGAATAATTAGAGTGAGAGAATTCGAGTTTATTGCAACGGATGATTCGCTAGATGTATTCAACCAAGTGAGAACCCAAGAGGAAGAGGACACTCTTCCGCGAATATCAGAATTTCCTAAATTTAAAACCATATTGAATCACTTACCTTCTCAAAGTCCCCCCGTGTTGATGTTGTCGGATATGACGGGCTTATCTCCAGCGCAAGCTAAAACTCATTATGACACAACAATGAATCATTTATATAAACAATTTTGTTACGAAATTGGCTCGAACAAGGGTGGTTTTTTATACGGAGCAAACTATGAGTTCTTAACGATTAGCGATATTGATTATGGAATGATCGATAATGGAAAGTTCATACCCTATGAAGGATATCTGGTAAGAGATCCCGATGGTTTTGATCGGGCCCCAGAGGAAGAGGACATGCTCTTGGGCGTAAGTCGCGACGTATTTAATAACGGAGACGACGCACGCGTTATCTATCTAGATCCGAAGACTTTCGGCGGAAGCTATACGAGCCCACCGCTATATATAAAACCAAATAAACACGATGGATGGTATGGATATGTAAAGGTTCTATTTCCAGAGTACACCCCCTGTAAACCACACAGGCAAGATTTAATTGATTTTGATGAGATAAAGGGATTTATAAATAAATTCTATCCACAATTACCAGAAGATCCAAGGCTTACATCAGGCAGCGAAGAATGTACGAGAGAGGTACCGTTTAAAAGGATCCTTAATAGGCAAGCAAAGATTGGTTTGTATACTACAATTTTGGCTGGTATCCGAATTTATGTTAGCACCCATATTTTTAAGGCTATTCCCACCTTCTCAAAGATTATGCCAAAATTCCCGGACAACTTCAGTTCGATTTATTCTGCATATATTGTAGAGAGGATGGAAGAAGACTTTAAAGACGCTCAAGGCGCTTTCTGGGAGGCTTTCACCACCTTTAAGGATGAAGAGTTCTGGTATGCGTTCTTGGAGCAAGCAGTGGAATGCTATGACTTCTTAGTAAATGCCGGCGCCATGGAACCCCCAACAGAAGGCGGCCACTTACAAGATGCATTTGACAACATCAACAATCTACAAACTGATTATCCATTTACTTATCGCCCAACAACTAAGCGGAAATACCGCAGGTCAGATGGGGAGAACGTAAAACAAACCGTGTTGGGTATGCATGATTTGAAGGTTGCCGGCGAGGCGGGCTGGTTCCAAAGCCTTAGAGGTATTAGGGCGGATCAGAATCTTGAAGCAGTTCAATCAGTAGAGGAATACGCAAAGATTATTTTGCAGCAGCTTGTCAACCATGAACTTAGTGCCATGGGCGTGAAGATGGTTGACAACATGAGACACCAGGGGTTTAATCCAGATATTTTTGACTTGGACTATTACATCTTTGAAAAAATGTGTGCTGGCAGCAATCTAAGATTTGCCGGCCCAAAGATGATTGAGGTGCCTGCAGGTCTCCCGACCCCAGAAAACCCAGATCCCTATAATCAGGGCGATAAATTCCCGGGGCCCTATTATACACCTGGCGGAGAATTTAGGGTTGCGGTGAACAATAATGAAGCTGATGGCTTTAATTACGGCGATGAATTTGTTGGGTATTATCATGCACATTATGATGAAGTAGGGGATATTATTTATATGATAGGGGAATATCACTCCGAAGATCCTGAAAATGGTTCACACGATATTATTACCCCTGTTGACCATTTGGTTACTGTTGGCACTGAAGGATATGCGAGAGAAAGTCAGACTGAAGAAGCGCTCGAGGCGTATGGCAAAGATGGTGATGAGCCGGGCGATGGCGATAATAATAACAACCCCGACCGCGGCGCCGCACCCTATGATAAAATAGTTAAAAACTTCGTTCCCATCGGTGACGTGCCTGTGTTGGGTTCTATAACATTCCCCGGCAGCTCCGCACTACCATATGCAATAGAAAAGTATATCTCTATTAATGGTACAAAAATGACCCCGACTGCCGCAATCCAAATAATATCATCCAACGAAGGCGATTTACGGATCTCAGATGTTTACCCGGGCACAATGGAATTAATACTGGATAAGGGCGGAAATGAAATAGGAATAAAAGGACAGATGGGAGTGAGGCATGGATTAAATTTCTATTATATGAATGGAATGAAGAAGTTAATCACTTCGGTAGAAGTCGATGCGCTAGACCTACATGTTAATCAATTTAGAGAAATGCGCCAAAACAGCAAGCTTCTTTTCTGCTTGGTAAATCATTTGAAAGAAGATCCAAGATATAAACTATTAACAAGCTATATCTTTTCGATTAAGAAGGTAACAGGCACGCTAGCTATCTATAACGATATGGCCCTGCTGTCTTCAATAGGAGAGGTTACTCCGGGCTCTGGTGATGCGTATTCCTGGCTTCCAACAAGTGCTTTCTTCGCCGCGTGGGGGATGGGCTCGTTTGTCGCCGATCCAACTAGCAAAAAAGATTGGTTATCCAACACTGATTTCGATCAGGTAAAAGTAAAGCCGGGATCCCGAGCATATATTTATAAAAAAGAAAAAGAATATAGTTACGCGAGTTACACCCCGCCTAGTCTTTTTAATCCTTTTGGGAGTGATGACGACATCGAGGGTATCGAAGTCACGTTTAATAAGAAAAAGAGTGGAGTCACAGGAAACGAAGGCTGGGCCTCATATAATGATAGACAGCCCGGGTTCTTTGGTGGGTTGTGGGTGTGTGAATGGGACAACTGGGATAGAATCTTATTACGCAACAGCAAGAGTCGCCTCAAAAGAATGTTTAAGTCGTATTACTATTCACGAGACTTCCAACCCGGCGATTCGCTGCTCGATGACGCAGACAACCCCGTTCTCGCTTTTGCGAAGAATTTGAAAGCAGCCATGTTTCCAAACCCAGCCCGCGGCATGCTACCATGGTGGAAGCGTGGTCTCCTAAGAAGCAATCCCTATAATGCAAAGGGCGGCCTTTGTGATGGAAAAGATTAAACGCTCTATTTATAAACAGGAATTAAATTATGTCTTTAGCTGTTAAATTACCGATCAGGAGATCCAACTCCGATGGGTTTCAAATGATCAACGATTTTCAAACGTTAATTAGACAAAATTTAAAAATGCTTGTTTTAACTGCTCCAGGTGAAAGAATCATGGAGCCAGACTTCGGTGTTGGAGTTAGAAATTACCTTTTTGAGAATTTCAATAATATGACATATAACACTATAAATACAAAGATTAGAGAACAAGCAGTTAAATATTTGCCTGTGATTAAAATAATAGAAGTTAATTTTGCCGACAGCGACATCGATAGAAACCGTCTAGGGATACAGATATTTTTCTCTATTCCCAATTTGGGAATCACAGATTTGTTAGAATTTACTATTTAAAAAGAGGGTTTTAGATGGCCAATGATCAAAAAAAGTTTGTACCAATAAACTATACAAGTAGGGAATTTAGCACGATCCGCGATGATCTTCTGGAAATTGCGGAAAGATTATATCCCGATTCGTTTCAAGACTTCAGCGAGGCCTCGTTTGCCTCTTTGATGGTCGATGCCGTCGCATATGTCGGAGATCAACTATCTTTTTATACAGATTATAATGTAAATGAATCTTTTCTCGATACGGCATATCAATATAATAATATTTTGAGACATGGCCGAGTCCTGGGTTACAAATTTACCGGCCGTCCTTCAACGTATGGGGAGGTTTCCTTATTTGTCATGGTGCCGGCTTCTTCGACTGGTATAGGTCCAGACAGCGCTTACATACCAATTTTAAAACGTGGAACTCAATTTGTTTCGACAAATGGGCTGAACTATTCTTTAATCCAGAACATTGACTTCTCAGATTCAAAACACCCAGTTGTGGTAGCAAGGGTAAGTGATTCGACCGGTGCCCCAACTCACTATGCAATTAAAGCATATGCAACTGTTGTGTCGGGGATCTTTACAACAGAAAAAATCGATGTTGGAGAATATGAAAGATTTAAAAGAGTTAGACTATCCAGCGCAAACATCGCTGAGGTTATTTCAGTATTTGATTCAGAAGGTAATGAATATTTTGAAGTTGATTATCTTGCACAAGATATGGTATATAAAGAGGTTGCTAATAAAAATTATAAATCTGATAATGTTCCATCAATCATTAAACCATTTCTTGTTTCCAGAAAATTCACAGTTGAAAGAACCAGGAATAGTGCGTTTCTTCAATTTGGTAGTGGAAAAGCAAATGATAGTCAGGTTGTAGCGGACCCTCAATCTGTTGCTATGGACATTTTTGGTAAGAACTACACTACTTCAACAACTTTTGATCCCACGCGCTTAAGCAAGAACGAGAGCTTTGGAATTGTCCCGTCCAGCACTGTTCTTACGGTTACAATTAGGACTACGAATCCAACTAATTCAAATATAGCAGCGGGTCAATTAATAGAAACCGGCACCAAACTCTTTCAATTTAATGATAGAGCAAGTTTGATTTCAACAAAACTTACTGCAGTTGAAGGCTCTTTAGAAGTAAACAATGAAAAGCCAATTACGGGCGACGTAACAAATCTAAATTCCTCCGAAGTCAAACAAAAGATATTTGATACCTTTCCAACTCAGAATAGAGCAGTCACACAGGCTGACTATGAAAATATTGCCTATAGAATGCATTCAAAATTTGGCTCAGTTAAAAGAGTTTCGGTTCAAAAAGATGCAGATTCAGAAAAAAGAAACTTGAACATGTATGTTATTTCCGAAGATAGTTTTGGGAAGTTAGTTAAAACAAACTCAACAATAAAAAGAAATTTAAAAACTTGGATTAATCAGTATAGAATGATTAATGATACCGTGGACATTTTAGATCCATATATCTTAAATTTCGGAATTGAATTTAGCATAAAGACAGTTTCAGGAGCGGATAAGTTTTCTACAATCAACAATTGCATAAATAAATTAGCGAATTTCTATTCATCCGGATTTTTTATTGGTGAATCGTTTTCAATTAGTGATATATATGCGCAACTTAAAGTTGTCCGCGGAGTTTTAGATGTATTGAAGGTAAAGATTGTTAATAAAACCGGAACAAATTATTCTGGTGCAACGATTCAGATCGAAAAAAATCTCTCCCCTGACGGAAACATGATAATAATACCCAAAAATGCTGTAGTAGAAATAAAATACCCAGCATCAGATATCTCAGGAAAAGCTAGATAATGGCAATTAAAAAGTTTACAGCTAACTCCGACAATACAATTGTGAACGCGTTTGAGACGAATATGTCAACGCGAGCCACGGGTTCTAATACCGGTGAATCTGACGTTGTCGAAGTATACTCAATTTGGGCTCGACAACAGGTCAGTAGCTCCCGGGCCTCCGGATCTCAAGAACTATCAAGGGTTCTTATGAAGTTTCCAATAACAGACATCTCTTCCAGCAGAGTTTCGAATGTTATACCTGCTAGTGGGAGTGTTAGCTTCTATCTGAGGGTTTTTGAGGCAGAACATTCTCGAGCAATCCCCAAAGACTTTGAATTAGTTGTTCAGGCAATTTCAAAATCTTGGGAAGAGGGTGATGGATTAGACTTATCCACCTATAAAGATTTAACAAAAAACGAAGAGGGTTCGAATTGGATGCGCGCCAGCAAGGCCGCCACGTGGGATAGTGTTGGCGGGGATTACCACGCAAACCCAACCTTCGTTCAATACTTTACGGGCGGCGTGGGAGACGTCGAGATTAATGTTACAGAGCTTGTGGAAGAATGGATCCACGGCGACAAATCAAACTATGGATTAGGAATTCGATTATCTTCAAGCTACGAGGCATATTATTCTAGTTCTACTGGTGCCGATGTTAATGGAATAGTACATAACCCGAATGGTGCAAAGAAATCATATTATACAAAAAGATTTTTTGCTAGAGGCTCTGAGTTTTATTATAAAAGACCCAGAATTGAGGCACGCTGGAACTCTGTAACCAAAGATGACAGAGGGTTGTTTTATTTCAGTAGCTCTTTGGCGCCAGCCGAAGACAACTTAAATACACTATATCTGTATAATTATGTCAGAGGAAGGCTTAGAAACATTCCTGCAATTGGTACCGGTGCCATCTATGTTAGTTTATATTCAGGCTCTTCTGACAACACGGCCCCAAGTGGTTCACGCCTTGTTCTATATGACAATAACACAGCAATCACGGGAGGTTATGCAAGCACAGGTATATACACTTGCTCAATCGGCATGACAAAATCGACTAGCACCACTTTAGATACTCTTTATGATGTATGGCACAATAATAGCTCAACTCAATATTTTACTGGCGCCATCCAAACCAACCAGTATACTGGCAATACTCACACGCGTGAGCCGACTTATTATATTAATATAACAAACTTACAAAATTCTTATATGAGAAACCAGACCGCAAGGTTTAACTTATATGTAAGAGAGAAAAACTGGAGCCCGACCATTTATACTAAGGCAGTCGACACTGCAGAACACTATACGATCCAAAGTGCCTCTTACCGAGTGGTTAGAATAGTCGATGGGATCGAAGCACTTCCACACAACACAGGCTCTGACTTTGCCACCGGCCTTTCATATGATGTATCAGGAAATTATTTTGATTTTGATATGAATTTGCTTCAACCTGGATATGAATACGGATTTAAATTCGCTTTTTATGATGATGAGTTGTCGTCTTGGCAAGAACAAAACGAACTGTTTAAATTTAGAGTAGAGAAATATGAGTATTAAGAAGCTTTTTGAATCCGGCCAAACAAAAAATTATGCAGCCGGAACAAACCAAAAAGAAAAATTCGGAGAGATAGAGTCGGCCGAAAACGCAGAGCAGATCGTAATCGATCAAGAGCGATTTGTCCCATATGTAGATTATTCTGATCCGCAAAACTTTGTTACGTTTGGTTCTGCTCGTCTTTATTATGAATCGGCGATGTCAAGAATTACCGACTTCTATCCATACGATGGTTCCGATAAAGAGAGAAATAATTTCTTAAATAAATCTTTGGATATCGAGAAATATATCTTAACCTATAAATATCCGAGGACAACAGGATATATCACCTTAGCCAGAGATGGCTACACGGTATCTGCAATAACCGATGGTTATGGCGTACCAGAGTCTGCAGAATATATTGATTTGAAGGGCGGCCCGGGCACAGGATCGGCAACCTCCCTAACGCTTAAAGACTTAATGCCGAATCCGTATAGCAGTAAAAATAATCATTCAAATATTTATGATGAAAACATTTATGAAAGCGCTGGTCTCCCATCTAATTTTGGGAAAGGAACGCGCCAATCAAACCTTAGAGCAAACTTTGATAATGGTGTCACACTAGAATTTTGGTTAAAGACCGGCTCAATATCTCAAACTGGAGCTAGCGCAAAGGGCGCCCGCCAAGTTATCTTTGATTCTTGGAATAATGAAGCAGTAACCGATGCGGATTACGGAAGAATAACAGTTGAACTTACGGGAACCACCGATGCGGCCGGCACTAAACAAAATCCATTTGTTGTAACTGTTCAGTCCGGCGCCTATCCTCCACGAACAGTGGATACAATGAAGGTTTTGGGCACTGACTCCCTGCATGAAGATATGGGTGATTGGAACCATTATGCCCTACGCCTGTATAACACGGGTTCAGATAAAGAGATCCTAAAATCAGAGCTATATGTAAATGGTAAGTTCAACGATTCTTCATCATGGTCTCCCTACGCATTATCGCACAGCCTTGAAACAACCCCAACTTCGAGTGTCGCTTGGAATTTATCAGACACACAATATCGTTATAATTCACAGAAAAACCTACAAGGCTGGTGGAAGCTAGAAGATGCAGCTGGCGAATATGTTGTTGATCATAGTGGCCACGGCCGTACCGGTAGTTATGCTAGTTCTAGTTTCAAGCCAGTAATGGAGACGCAGTTTTATCCCGGATTGTACATTCAAAGCGCTAGCGCAGGCTTTGGTGCCAACACAGCCACCACCACTGGGATCAATATTGGTGACGCGACTCTGTGGAACGGAATCATCGGCAACGCGCAGACTGCATCTAATCATGCGAAGTTTACGATTGGCGCTTGGGTTCGAAAGGTTGGCGATGGCGGCAACACTATAGGCCGAATATTCGATTTTGGCTACGGCGATTTGGTCTTATACACCAACAGTGCGGAACGCATATATTTCGGGACAAAGTGGAAAACTTCCGCTAGTGGATCAGGAGCGGTTTATTTTCAGACAGACGAAGATGCTTTCCCATTAAATGACTGGGCACACATCGCAGTAACTTATGATACTGGCCACTCACAACACGCTGGCTCACTAATTGATGGCGGCTATGCTATGCCCTTTCTCTCGGGAAACTTGCCTAAGATTTATGTGGACGGTGTCGAACAATCTGTTGAAATCGCACAAGGTAAACCGACCGGCTCTTGGTATGGGATCGGAATTCAAAATTGTATAATCGGCAATCGAAGCAAACGCGATCGTGTCTTTTCTGGTTCAATTGCGGATTTTGCAATTTGGGACACAATTCTGACTCAAGAAGAGGTTCAAGCCATAGCAACAGCACGCTCGTACACACAGAAGTTTACAAAAATAACCGAGCTTAACTCTAACAAGATGGTTGCACGAATTGGCGCTCTGGTAACAACTCCAGCAAGTTCTTCTGCCGCGGCTGGATCTGGACGCTTAAGCGCTTCGCTTGATGAATTTAGATATTGGAAAACCGCGAGGACCTCAAAAGAGATAGGCCGCCATTGGTTTACCCAAGTCTACGGTGGTGCCAATACAGATGTTTCAAATGCAGATCTCGGAGTATATTACAAGTTCAACGAAGGCGTGACTGGAGATTCTGCAACCGATAGTGTTGTATTGGATTACGCCGGGCGCGCCACAAACGGATTTTGGACTGGGTACTCATCAAACTCAAGAAACACGGGTTCCGCAATGGTGTCAGCTTCTGCGGTAACATCGGAATACCACGATCCAATTATACGCACAAATCATCCTGATGTTATAAATCTAAAATCTGAATTAATTGATTCAGGCTCTTCATATGACTATAATAATAACGCGTCAATGATTTCCATGGTTCCGGGATGGATCCAGGACGAAGAAGCGGAGAATGAGAATTCAGACCTAAGATATATTGCCCATATCATGGGAGCATATTTTGATAAATTGAAGCTGCAAATAGCTGAGATTCCGAAACTCAGACAAATAAATTATCCAAGTGCATCGTTTAAGCCATATCCTTTGGCAGAACACCTTCCTCAGTCCTTGGGCCTATAT
>Ga0315338_1002460_pt1 | contig 18322 bp, 14 predicted proteins | sample ASW8metaG_FD_204518 | JGI IMG/M metagenome (GOLD analysis project Ga0315338, IMG submission 204518) | Ammonia-oxidizing marine archaeal communities from Monterey Bay, California, United States - ASW #8 | ecosystem: Environmental > Aquatic > Marine > Coastal | place: USA: California | collected... | reverse complement strand
AGTGGGATCCACGTTTTCCGTCGTCGTTCCTAAGGGTGAAACAACTGAGGAAACGACCCTGGCGCACGGACAGCTCGACCGATTGGCGGGGTCCAATCCGACCGTCTTGCTCGTCGACGACGACGCCGCCATCGTCGACTCGACACAGATGCTACTCCAGGTCTGCGGAATGACCGTCCACACCGCCCTGAGCGGCCCGGAAGCGCTCGAGATCATTCGCAGCGGCCTCCGACCCGACGTGTTGATCTCGGACTATCGTCTTCCGGGTCCCAATGGGGTCGAGGTCGTGCGGAGCATTCGGGAGATGATCGACCGGATCGTACCCACCGTCATCCTGACCGGAGACACTTCCGCCAAAGAGATCGAAGCAGCCAATCTTCCCGACTGCACGGTCCTGCAGAAACCCGCCAACTCGGAAGTCCTGATCGAATGGATTCGTCGATCCACGGATTCGACTCGCTAATAGACTACCCCTCGGTTTGTTGTCGAAGGACGACATACTCGCCCACAAGCGTCTCGCCGTTCTCTCGACGAAGCGGCGCCCGGACCCAGGAGAGGACTTCGAACTTGTATTGCTCGATGAGACGTGCGAGATGGGCTGCGGCGTGTCGATAGCGCCCACTGCGCTGGAGCGAAAAGGTCTCGTCGTTCAACTCCCGACCCTGATCATCCGTCCACGATTCAACGGTAAAGGCGAAGATCCCAGCCGGGGCCAGCCGTTCGCCAACACCCGCAAAGACCGGTGAGAGATCGCCTATATAAACGAAGGTGTCGGCAGCAGCGACTACGTCAAAGAACTCAGCGCTCGTTTCAAGATAGGTCGTGATATCGCAGACCTCGAGGCGATCGTAGAGCTCGCGCCCCCGAGCCTTCTCGAGCATGGCGGGGGAAAGGTCCACTCCGACGGCGAGGGAGGTTTCCTGAGCCACGGCCGCCAGAAACAGGCCTGTGCCGCAGCCGAGATCGAGAAGGCGAAGCGGCCTGCCCTCCCCCTCGGCTTCCACGGCAAGGTGAGACCGAACCAGCTGCGCGAGCCGGTCGGCCCCTTCGTACTGGAGTCCCTCGGAGAGTTCTTCCTCATAGGTTTCAGCAAACTGATCAAAGAGCTGGGTAACGTAGCCGGATCCCGGCTTCGCCACCGAGTCGCCCCGCAGGGCGGCAAGCAAGTGAGGCACGGCAGGGTCGGAAGAGTCGAGTTCGAGAAACTTCTCATACGCAACGATCGCCTCACTATCGCGACCCAGACGACGGAGGACGTTTCCGAGATTCCGCCAGGCGTCAGGCCAGAGCGAGGACTCGGCCAGGGCTCGGCGATAGAGTTCCACCGCTTCACACTCGCCGGCACGATCGGGTGAGCGATCCTGAGCGAGGTGTCGGCCCAGATTGAACAGAGCACCGGTGTGTACCGGGCTCAGCTGCAGCGCCTGTCGATATCGCTCTACCGCTTCGTCTTTTTTCGAGCTTTCCTCGGACAGCACGCCAAGATTGAACGCTGCGTCCGCAGAGTCTGGATCGAGAACGAGAGCTCTCTCATACGCGTTGGTCGCTTCCTCGGAACGCCCAGCGAGCTTTTCGAGGTTGCCCTGATTGAGCCAGGCCCCCGCCTCGTTTGGATCGAGAGCTAGAGCGCGCTGATTGCGTTCGAGAGCTTCCTCGGTACACCCTTTTTGGGCTGAAAGGACAGCGAGCAGGGCCCAGAGTGGAGCATTCTCCTCCTCCGTCCGCAGGCGCCGGAGGGCAAGATCTTCTGCTGAACTCCAATCATGGTCGCGAAGCGCTCGAAGAACGTCTTCGGGTAGGTCTGACATTGGACGAGACTAGCAGATCTTCGAGCGACGAAAGACCTTGCGGAGGGCTCGGGGGTCGCGACAAAGAGAAGAGGATTCTCTATCGTGTTTCCATACGGTAGTGGTCCGCATCGAAAGCACCGGTATCGAAAACTCAGGGGAGCCTCGCGTGCAGGTCTTACTCTGCCCAGACAGCTTCAAGGGAACGCTGAGCGCCACCGAGGCCTGTGCGGCCATGGCCCGAGGACTGGCCCGGGTCGGCGCGGACGCGAACACACTGCTTCTTCCTCTCGCCGACGGCGGTGAGGGAACCGCCCGGGTGCTCTCGGGTGCTTTCGGAGGGCGCACTTCTTCGGCACTTGTGACCGGGCCACTCGGTGGGCAGATCCGCGCCCAATACACGCTCTTCGAGGACAGGGAAGGACGATCCTGTGCGGCCCTCGACTTCGCAGCAGCTGCAGGGCTTCCCCTCGTTCCCTGCGAGATTCGCAATCCCCTGCACGCGACGAGTTACGGTGTGGGCCTTCTGGTTCGCGCGGTCCTTCGCCATCGGACCAGTCGGATCTTCCTTGGGCTGGGTGGAAGCGCTACCTGCGACGGCGGGGCCGGGATGGCCGCAGCGCTCGGAGTCGTCTTTCATGGAATGAACGAGGGGCCGATCTCCGCGGAACAGCTGTACGGGGTCACCAGCATCGACACGACAAACCGTGTTCCCAGCCTCGACTCGACCGAGCTGATTGCGCTCCACGACGTAATGAACCCGCTGACCGGGCCGCAAGGAGCGGCGACGGTCTTTGGTCCCCAGAAAGGAGCAACTCCCGAACAGGTCGAAAGCCTGGAAGCCGGGCTCCTCCATCTCGCGAGACTGACTCGAACAGATCCCTCCAGACCAGGATCGGGAGCTGCCGGCGGTGCCGGATTTGGGGCCGTCGCGTTCTGCGGGGCCGATCTCCAACCGGGACTTCCAACCGTGCTGAGCGTGCTCGACTTCGACGGACATCTCGCCGGAGCCGACCTCGTCATTACCGGCGAAGGTCAATTCGATATGCAGAGTCAGGCGGGCAAGGTCGTCGGGGGCGTCCTGCAAAGAGCGGAGGCGGCGCGAGTCCCCGTCGTCGTCCTGGCCGGTCAGATCGCGCCCTCAGCTCCAGATCTTCCCCTCCCTGAAGCGACGGAGCTCTACTCGCTCGAGACCGAGTCGGGCTCACTGAACGTGGCCCAACGCGAGCCTGCGCGAATCATCGAAGAATTGACGGAACGGGTGGTCAAAAAACGGATCGACAGTACCTGATTCTTCCAGGCGCTCATGCACGACAAGTCGTACCGATCCACCGTCAAAGGTGCCAAAACTGTTATCATGAGCAGGCTCACATCCGCAGCGTGCGTTTGCGGCCCTGAACCTCGCGACCGAAGACGACGGAGGCCTTGCGCCGATGCCAGTTCAACGAATCTACCTCTCCCACTTCCGCTTCACCTCGCTCGCCGTCTTCGCTGTCTTCCTCAGTCAAGTCGCCTCCGCCGAAGACACTCCACTGCTCTGGAACCCGTGGGACAAAGAAAGCCCAGAACCCTACGGGTACGACGTCTACACCGAGCCCGACCTGCCACTCGGATACGTGGATCCGAACGATCCACCTGCTACTCTCGATCGAACGCCTCTCGAGCCGAGCCGCGCTGTACTCAGCGTCGAAACAGCCGTGGATCGAACGTCGTACTCATGGTTCGGGGACGTGACCGTAACCGCAGAAGTGCGGCGGGAAGGCATCCTCGTCTCCGATTGCGACTCGGTTCTCGTCGCGTCCGCCGCCAACCCGCGCGTGCAGGCTCGTCTCGTCGACGACGGGACCGGTTCTGACGCGACAGCTGCGGATGGGATCTACTCCGGTGTCTTCGCGATTGGTGCGGGCGAAGGAGAGTCGCGCCCGACGGGGACCTACAACCTGACGGCTACGGCCTATCGTGCTTCCGAGCTCGGAGAGGGCACTTCCCCGTCTTTTTCTATCTACAGCGTGCGGCGTTGGACCGGAATCACGACGACGAACCTACCGGATCAGTCTGACGCCTACACGGCCTTCGCTGTCGAACTAAACGGGGACGAGACGAGCTTCCACCACACGATTCGCGATCTCGGACTCATTCGGTCGACATCCGTGTCCAACGCTCAGATCAGAATCCCCGTCTTCCCTGTGACAAACGAGATCTCGCAACTCAGCGTCACCGGTGCCGGGGTGTCAAACGTCAGCCTGGAGGGCAATGTCATCGCATTCGACTGCAACCTGACGGGCAGCAACGTGACTCGCGTCACAATCGAATTCGACTCACCCAGCGATCTCGCCGCTACACGCATCGACCGCTATCAAACGGGTGACATCGGGCTACGGAACTTTCGCAACGGCTACCTCGTCTGGAACCGTTACTACCACACGGCCATCCTCGGTTCGAGCTTCACCACACCGCACGGACCCGGCTGTATCGTCGATCACCATGTAACCGACCTGACGACCGGAGTGCCCCACACTATCGATTGCATGGAGCGAGTTGCGGTTCACCTCGACAATTCCGCTCGCAACGACGGCACCGGCACCTACCCGAGCAACATCAAGTGGGATGACGACGCTCTCTCCTGGATGCAGTCCGGAAACCTCGACTCTATCCTTTTTCGGTTCGAATCCGGCGGCAACTACGGTCGCCAGGATGATGTCTTTGTCGAGCGGCATGTCGAGTTCTACGCGGGAACTCGGTCTTTTCGGCACCACTATCGAATCGAAAACGTCGATGCGGTCAGCCATGATTTTGATTTCGTCTGGGGACGCGAACAGTGGCTCTATGGCGAAGGAGGGTCGAACCGACAGAATGGAGATCGCGGAATCCTCCCCAATGACGCGATGAACTACGGAGGTGAGTTCCGTTTCGTACCAGGGCCTGCCGAGGGGAACTGGTTTGCCGCGTTCGATCTCTCCTCATTCTATTCCATCGGCGTCCTCACACCGGACGACTCGGCGGACGAGCTTCCGTCTTACGTCCATCTCCTTTGCAATCCCGCCATCTCGGCGAACGCGACCGGGGAATACCCAATCTCGCCCGCCGGATCGTGCAGCAACATGGAGAACCTCTTTTTCGAGAAACAGATCGGAGTACTCGAGCCGGGAGAGTCGGCGAGCTACGAATTCTACCAGTGGGGCGGCTACGGCGAGAACCGCGCGGACCTGGACGCCATCCTCTGGGACGACGCCAACGCTATACTTCCCGACCCCGCCTCGGCGGATGACATAACCGAAGACCAGATCCCGGGCCCACAGGTTCGGTCGACTGGTCTCATCCTACGACCCATCATCCCTAATCCAATCAGCGACCAGAGCGAAATCATGTTCACACTGCCCGATCGCCTCCCAACATCGCTAACTGTTTTCGACGTCCGAGGACGGGTCAGAGCAGAGCTCATCGACGACGTACTCCCGGCCGGGCTTCATGCCACCAACTGGCCAGGTAAGGACGAGCACGGGTCGCCCCTGCCGAGCGGTGTCTACTTCGTGCGACTTGCAGCCGGAGGACAATCAGAAATTCAGAAGATCACGATCGGCCAACGATAGCTCGAAGGGAATTCCCGATGGATCAGAGGAATTCAGCAGCCCAACTCGCTCTGAACCGTGTCCTCCATTGCGGACGATCGAGTCGACAGGACTCGTTCCGGTTAGCTTTCGCTCTGGCCCTGACTGCGCTCTTTCTGTCCTCCGACTCGTCGATCGCGCTGACTCTTCACTATGAGACTCGAAACGCAGACTCGGGCGCGATCGTCACCAAATCCTCTCGGGTCATTCGCCGTGTCTCGCCATCAACGTTCGAAGTCGTTCTTTTGTGGGCCAGCCCCGCGGACAGTTCCTCCGGAGAGCAGCGATACCTCGTCGACGACGACTTCGCGACTTTAGAGTGGACGGTCGAACGGCCGGATACGAAAACCAACTACACCGGCCGCCGAGAAGGCAACGTACTTACGATCACCGGAACTCTGGACGGCGCCGTCGTCGAGAAACGGATCGAAATCGACGAACGCCCGTTTCACAACAACCCGTCGTTTGGGCTCGAGGGCTTCGTACGTTCGGGCGAGAAGGAAGCAGAGTTTCGAACCCTTCGGCCGGACAACCTGTCCGACTACAAGATGAAGGCACGGGTCAAGGAACGCGATGTCATCAACATCGGCGGCCAGGAAGTCACGGCGGTCCGAGTGGAATGGGGACTGACCGGGTTCAAATCGATGTTCTTCAAAAGAAACCTGTGGTTTCGTGAGTCCGACGGGCGCTTTCTTCGATCAGAAGTCGCGGACGGAGAGTATTCGGAGCTTGTCCGCTCCGTGCCGGACGAAAGCGATTCGGCTCCTTAGCGGCGGGAGAGGCTCCGCCAGAGCTGCACGACAAATACCCCGAGAGCGACGCTCATGCCGACATGGACAACGGCATAGATGCCAAAGCGAAGAACATGGGACCCGCCAAAGAGCGCGTGGTCGATGACGGCAAAGTCGCGCTGCCCGGCCCGAGCCATGAGAAGAAAGTGATACCCCTTGTAGAGGTGGAGAGCGAGACTGGCGGCGGCGAGGGGCAGAAAGCCGCGCGTCAGCCAGGCCAGACTGCGACCGCTCACCTCTTTCCCACCGAGATGCCGTGCAATGAGGAGAGCCCCGGCCAGAGCCAGCGGAAGAAGCACTCCGATCGTAAAAACGTGTCCATGCACGAGAGCCAATTGCAGGATCGCCTCCAAGTGGAGTCCGGCCGGCGCGTCAGCGAAGGACAGCTTCTTGGCCGATTCCTGAAACGAGGCTCCCGCAAGCAGGCCGACGATCGTCATGGCGATCGAGTAGCGAAGTATCGTCCGGAGCGCCGAGTCGTAGGTCTCGGGGAGCTTTGCAGCGATCATGAGCACGGAGTCCTCTCTACAAAGGCCAGATCCACGGAATCAGCCAGGTCGCAAGGAGCCAGAACATGATGTTCAGTGGCGTTCCGACGCGAACGAAATCCCGAAATCGATACTGACCCGGACCGTAAATGAGTGTGTTCGTCTGGTACCCAACCGGAGTCATAAAACTGGCCGACGCCGCAAAGGTCACCGCAACCAGGAAGGGCCGAACATTCAATCCCTGGGCCTCCGCTGTAGCGATGGCAATGGGTGCCAGAAGTACAACCGTCGCCGCGTTGGAGATGGCCTGGGTAAGCAGCGAGGTGAGGACATAAAAGGCCGACAACAGTGCGACGGGTCCCCATGCGCCAAAGAAGTCGAGTACCCATGTGGAAATGAGCATAGCTGCGCCGGTCTTCTCCATCGCCGTCCCCAGAGTGAGAACACCGGCCAGAAGAAAGATGACCCGCCACTCGATCGACTCATAGGCTTCGCTCAGCGAGATACAGCCAGTCAGCACAAGGAGAACGCAACCGATGAGGGCGCCGACCACGATGGGAAAGAGCTGTAGCGCCGCGGCGATCACGACACCCGCGATGATGAGCACGGCGGGGACGATCTTGTGGGGACGGTACTCGGGGGCCCCGATCTCCGATACGACGACGAACTCCTGGCTCTGTCGAAGCCGAGCGAGTTGCACCTTACGGATTTCAATGAGAAGGACGTCTCCAGCTTGCATTTCGAGGGTGGCGAGATGCTCCCGAACAATCTGACTGTGATGTCGCACGGCGAGTACAACAGCCCCGAAATGGGTACGAAAGCTGGTCTGCTTGAGAGAACGTCCGTTCAGCCGTGAATTGGGCGCGACGACCACTTCGACCATCACGAGTTCGTCGGACTCGACATCGACATCGCGCCACTGAGTGGATGGCTTGAGCCGTATTCCCCCCGATTCCTGAAGCTTTTTGATTTTCTCGACGCTCGTGCGGATGAGCAGTTGGTCCCCGGCTTGCAGGACGGTGTCAGCCGACGGTAGTACGGGCAGGGAATCACGGCGCACCTGCACGATCGCCAGGTCGAAGTCACGCCCCAGAGGCGAGTCGCGAAGGGCCATCCCGACCGACTTCGCACTCGGGAGCAGAACGATTTCCGTAATGTAGTTCGTCATGGCGTAGCTATCCATGAGGTCACCGACATTGCGTCGTTCCGGAATGAGACGAACGCCGATCGTGATCATGTAGAGGATGCCGACGCCGAATACGATCAGGCCGAGGCGCGTAAACTCGAACATCCCGAATGGATCCTGGCCATGAGTTTCCGCAATCGAACTGACGAGGATATTCGTCGACGTTCCGATCAGCGTGCAAACGCCACCGAACATGGAGGCGAAGGATATCGGCATCAGCCACTTTGACGGACTCGTTTCCGAATCGCGAGCTACCGCCAGGGCGATGGGAAGGAAGATCGCCACAGCCGCGGTGTTGTTGATAAACGCCGACATTACACCGACGGAGATCATGGCCGTGAGAAGGGCAAGCCAAACGCTTCGGCGGGCCAGCGAGCCGAGTATGCGTCCCGTTCGAGCTACGGCTCCAGTCCGAGCGAGCCCAGCCGAAAGCACGAACATACACGCTACGGTTACCGTAGCCGTGTTGCTAAACCCGGCAATGCCCTCTTCGGCGTCGATGATACCCGCGGCGAGCAGCGCTGCCATCACGCTGAGCGCAACCAGATCGACGTCGAGCTTCTCGGAGGCGAAAAGGACAACCGCCGCAACGAGAATCATAAGCGTGACAAAAATTTCGACGGTCATCTGGTCCATTCCAAAAAGATGTCAGATCGTCGGAAGCAACGCTCCAAGAATCAACCTAGGGCAACATCGAGAATCATCATGACAGTGAACCCAAGAAGAAGCGCCGTTGTCGCGAGATCTGCGTTTCCGCTCAGTTGGGCTTCGGGGACCACTTCTTCGATCACGACATAGACCATCGCTCCCGCAGCGAAGGCCAGTGCCCAGGGTAGAATTGGTTGAGCGAATACAACAAAAGCCGCTCCGCAAACCCCAGCGATCGGTTCGACAATTGCCGAGGCCTGTCCCCAGGCAAAGCAGTTTTTTCGGGGAAGACCCTCACGGCGAAGAGGCAGAGCGACGGCAGTTCCCTCGGGGAAATTCTGCAGTCCGATCCCAATGGCCAAAGCGATCGCCCCTCCCAAGGTCGCTCCGGGGGCTCCGATTCCGACGGCGCCGAAGGCAACTCCCACGGCCAGGCCCTCCGGAATATTGTGGAGAGTGATAGCGAGAACAAGCAAAACGCTGCGGCGCCAGGTCGTGGGAACACCCTCCGCCTGATCCATGGACAGCCCAGGGTGGAGATGAGGCAGGAGATGATCGGCAAGACGGAGGAACGCGCCTCCCAGGAGAAACCCACCCGCGGCCGGCAGCCAGGCAATGCCTCCCGCCTCTTCAGTCATTTCAATCGCCGGAGCCAGAAGAGACCAGTAGCTCGCTGCAAGCATGACCCCACCTGCGAAACCGAGCATGGCGTCGAGGAGTCTCTGATCAATCTCTCGACGAAGGAAGACGACCGCTGCGCCGAGCGCAGTTACGCCCCAGGTAAAGAGCGTGGCCAGGAGGGCCTGTAGAATAGGAGAAAAACCGGCGAATTGCGTAGCAATGGCTTCCATGGCGATCATCATGGCAGATCCGGGGACGGTTCGTCGACTGGCCCAGAGCGCTTTCTCGCCCTGCTTCTGAGAGCCCGCCCGAGTGAAAATTTCTGGTAATCTCGATGGTATGAAACGTCGACTTCCACTCCTCGTGCTAACAGGCGCCGGAATCTCGGCGGAAAGCGGCGTACCCACGTTCCGCGGGGCAAACGGACTCTGGCGTTCGCTTCGACCTGAAGAGTTGGCCAGTCCGGAGGCTTTCGCCCGAGACCCGGGACTCGTCTGGGAATGGTATCAATCGCGACGACGCGCCATCGCCGCCTGTCTGCCCAACGCAGCCCACAACACCCTCGCTGAAATCGAGTCCTGCTTTTCGAGGAAAGAAGGGGACTTTTTGCTCGTCACGCAAAACGTCGACGGGCTCCATGAGTGTGCCGGGAGCAGGAACGTGCTTCGACTCCACGGATCGATTTGGGAACTACGTTGTTCCGCTTGCTTTCGGGTCGAGGTTTCGGCCAAGCAGTTCGGCGGCGAAGTAAACGCTTTGCCACCTCTCTGTCGGTTTTGTGGGGAGCCGCTTCGACCGGGAGTTGTCTGGTTTGGTGAACCCCTGGATCCTGAGGTGCTGGCATCGGCACTCGTAGCAGCCGAGCAGGCGGAAACTGTCCTGGTCATCGGAACTTCGTCCCTGGTCTATCCAGCGGCTGCACTTCCGGACATCGCGCTGCGGGCGGGCGCCCACGTCGTGGAGATCAACCCAGAGCAGACTCCTCTCTCCCCTTTCGTGGGCGAGCACCTGGCCGGACCTGCGGCGATCGAGCTGCCGCGATGGTGGGAGGCGAACCGGGGGAACTTCTCCTGAGCCCAGAAGAGCTTGCGGTTCGAGTAGCTACGGAGAGACAGAGCCCGCCGAAGTAGCTTCGGGGGTTGTCGGAGCTGGTGTCCCGGTGGAAGGGCGACTCGTCCCGACGTCCGAGGGGGTCGACGGCACCAGCGTTTCCTGAGGACGGATCACCGTACTCGGTAGGTTCGAACCAATCGGATCACGAATCCAGTTCGGATTTTCTTTCTGCGGTCGGGGAACCGAGAAGAGCATCTCCACCCGTCGATTTTTCGCACGGGACTCCGAGTCGATGTTTTCCTTGAGCGGACGGGTGTCCGCGTAGCCGACGGCGACAAGCTGGCGGGCCCGCATCTTTGTCGTCGAACGAAGGTGACGTACAACTGATGCTGCCCGGGCTGATGAAAGCTCCCAATTCGAGGGAAAGGCAGACGTCTTGATGGGACGGTCATCGGTGTGACCTTCGATCATGATCTCGTACGGATACCGTTTGAGCGAGGGCGCCAACTTGTCGAGGAGCTTTTTAGCTTGCGGAAGAAGTTCAGATTTCCCTGACGCGAAGAGCGCCTCCCCCTCTATTCGTACTCGGGTGCCATCGGAGGTCTCCAACATCTGGAGCGGCCCTCCAATATCTGCTACGACCGCCTCTACTTCGTCCTCGACCCACTTACGTTCCCGCTCCTCGGCCGCAGAGGCGATACCCTGGGTCGGAGCACTGTCGAGCTGAGGATTGTCGAGCGACCGATCGCGAGTACCGAGAGCGGTCTGGACAGATCCGACGAGGCTACGGTACTTCACAACATCAAATGACGAGTAGGCGGCGATGAGAACGAAGAAGACGAGGAGTATCGTCATGAGGTCGCCATACGTGATCGCCCAGGGGGGAGCGCTACTCTCCGGACGCGAAGACGGATACTGATCTCGCAGAGTCCTCATGGTCAACGCCTCAGGCCGCCGGTCGAAGTCGATTTCGTGGCGGCGCCCCTTTCGCCTTCGTACCGGGACCAAGAAGTCCGTAAAGCCGTCGCTCGACCAAGCTCGGATGTTGGCCACTCAAAATCGACATGAAGCCTTGAATCGTCAGCTCCCGAGTCATCCACTCAGCCCGAGAACGCTCCGCAAGTTTGTCGGCAATGGGGATAAAGATGAGGTAGGCCAGAGTCGCCCCATAGAAGGTCGTTAGAATGGCTACGGCCATCGCCCCACCGATTTTCGAAGGATCGTCCATCTCGGCAAGCATCTCGACGAGACCGATCAGAGTTCCAATCATCCCAAAGGCCGGGGCAGCTGCGCCCATGGCGCGAAAAATCCGTTCGCCCCGTTCGTGGCGATCGAGTTCGGCCGCCACTTCGCTGCGGAGAAACGACTCGATAACCGCCGGGTCTGCTCCATCGACAGCCAGACCCACCGCGCGTTTCAGGAACGGATCCTTGATCGGCACTTTCTCCATCGCCAGGATCGAATCTCGGCGAACGTCTTTGGCCAGTCGGGCCAGAACCGGGACGAGCTCTTCGGGTGTTGGTGATCGAGTGAGGAAAGCCTGTCGCGCGACCGTAAGTGTTCCGAGAAGATTTTGGGGTGGGAACTTGATCATCGTCGTCGCCAGGGTCCCACCCAGGACGATGAGGATAGATGGGAGATTCCAGAACGCACCCGGCGACTCCCCGGAGAGAACTCCGGCGACAATAATCGCGATTCCAAGAATCAAGCCAAGGAGGGTGCCCCTATCCATCTGTGTGCTTACTTCTCCTGTTGCGGGCGGCGCCCGACGAGTTCGAAACGAACGAGATCGAAGAGATCGCTCGAGAGCTTAGGCACCTTCAGGAAGCGACTCTTCCCCAGCGACGGGAATCCGCACCTCGGCTGTGAATGCGTTTGCGGCTTCCCAGTCGATTTTAAGGTCACCGCCGTACTGCTGAACCACGCTGCGGACGAGAGGGATAGCATAGGTATACTCTTCCGTTCCCGCATCAGCGCAACATCGGGAGTGGTTCGATCGCCCCTCCGGCCCGAGTTCCGAAGAGACCTGTAGGATCAGGCGTGAGTTTGAATCCATTTCCGGGGCAATTTTTAGAGTGACTCTCTCTGTGGCGGGGTGGAGTACAGCCCGGTCGAGGATACATCCGAGCGCCACGCTCCACTTGTCCATATCCAGATGGAACGATGGCGCCCCTTCCGGAACGTCGATGCAAAGGTGAATACCGCGTTGAAGAAAGCGGGAGCGAACTCGATCCATCGCCTTGGTCAGAAGCCCCAGAGGATGGGCCTGGCGATCTCGCCACCGAGCCCTTCCCATGCGAAACTCGTCGGCGAGGATCCGAGCATCCAATTGCGTCTGGACCCACTCCAATTGGGTATCCATGGCCTGGAACAAATCAACGGCGGGAGCGTTCGGGCCGACCTCGTCCCGCAACAACCCGAGATAGCCGCGCACAGCCGCGAGAGGGCGGACGAGGGCGCCGGTTCCGGCATCTGAGGACTCATGCTGCTGTTGGTACCAGGTGTTCGTTTCGTCGACACCGAGATCACGAAATCGGACGAGTACGCCCGACGCTCCGTGATCGTGACGAACTGAGCGAAAGACCACTTCGATTTCTCCGGTCTCCCCGCTCAAGAGGGACCTGCGCCGCAGAGTCCTGGTGACGGGCTCGTTTCGCATTTCGGAGAGGTGAGCACCACTGAGCAGGGCCACGGTACCTTCCGAGGGAAGCGTGTCCTGAACGAGCTGACCGACGACGTCAATGGGGAGTTGACCCAGATAGTCCTCGACGCCGTCGTTGGCGACCACGATTCGCCCCTCTGCGTCCAAAAGAAGGATGGCGTCCTCGGAGAGGGCGAGAACCGACTCCAGGTAGCGAACCGTCGTCTGCATCGACTGGTGAGTAAACTCGAGTCGATCGCACTGCAGGAGCTGTCCGAAGGTCTGACCGACGATTCGACCGAGAAAGAGGAGGTCTTCATCGTCGACCTCTTCGAGGCTGGATTCGTCCAGAGTCCGGAGGAGGCAAAAACCCAATACTCCTTCGTGGGACTCGAGAGGCAGGAAGAGTTCGTCTCCGTATTCGCCCGTCGTCTCCATCTCTTCCCGCCCCGTGTAGGAGTCCGGAGCGGCGGCAGAAAAGAGGTTCACAGAGACCGCAGGGCTGGTCGGCCCCGCTGGATCATTCCACGTGCCAACGTAGCAGTACCGATCCTCAAGCTCCGCATGACGATAGAGGATAAACTCGAAGGGAGTCTCCTCGGTCGCGAGCAGTCGATTCACGAGCACCTGACAGAGTGCGGTCCCGATCTTCCCGACATCTGGTGTCGTATCGAGCAGGAGTCCGACCGCTGCAGAGTCCCAGCCCATCCAACGACGCGGAGGGCTCGAATCGAATGACTTGATCTCGGCTAGTGCCATGGCATCCTATCCCTGCATCGCTGCAACGAACACTTGAGCCTTCTCGATCTCCACTTCCATCTCGGTGCAAATCTCTTCCACCGTCTCCCCACTCCAATCCAGCTTCTCGATGACGGCAGGATGGAGGATCGAAATCGGGTCGACTCCCTCGACCGGCTCCTCGGAAGTATTCTCCTCAGAGGCTGCATCGATGCGTTCGAGGGCGATGCGAGTCACCTCCGGCGCGATGTAGATACAAACGGCAAGAGGCGAAGTTTCGAGGGCCCTCTCTGGATCATGATGCGTGCCGATGGCGTCGGCAATGTGGGGCGGGAAGTTCCACTTGTTCGCGATGACCTTCCCGACATTCGCGTGGTCCATTCCGAAGACAGCGCTCTCGGCTGCGATCGGCTCGATCTGATTCTTCTCCGCGACGTCCATGGAGAGGGCGAACTCTTTCGCGAAGTAGTGGTCGAAAACGATTCGACCCATGTCGTGGAGCAACCCGGCGAGAAAGGCCTCGTCAGCATCGATCTCCCGCATTCGACCCGCCACGAGACGCGCGGCGGCAGCAGTGTAGACCGAATGGGCCCAAAACTCGCTACGATCAAATCGTGGATCACCAGGCGGGCCATCAAAAGTGTTCACAAGTCCCGCCGAGAGAGCGACGTTTCGCACCGTCCGAAATCCGAGCAGGATGACGGCATGGTTGATCGAAGAGACTCGTTTCTTCAGTCCATAGAACGGAGAGTTCACAATTTTCAAAACCGCCGTGACCATCGCCTGGTCCTTTTCCACGATCTCCGCAACCTGTGCTCCGGTGACCGAAGGACTGTCAGAAAGTTCGATCACTTTCTGCGTCACCGACGACAAAGCGGGCAAGTTCTGGATAAGGCCGAGGTTACGGCGAACGCGCTCCTGGACGGAGTTCGTTGTCTTCTGGTCCTTCATTCGATGTCTCTCCTGAGCTAGCCCGCAGGGCGAGCGCTCGACACGATGTTCCCGGTGTCCCGACGCATAGACGGGAAGATACTGCCGACCTCAAACACTCGCTCTCAAGCCAAACAGGGACCACGCCTGACGTGGAACCCGCTTCGAATGACGAAAAGGTCGTACTCGGGTGATCGGAAAGAGGGAAAACCATCTTGAGTAAGACGGTCGAAGGTCTGGCTCGGAGTCCAACCCGGAGATATCGGGTCTAGGGCAGCAGGAGACTCTGCGGGGCGCCCTCTAGCGCGCCCCGAAGGTCCGTTTGGTCGGCGCAAACTCTTCGAAATAGCGGTCGATACCCTCGGCAAGAGCCTGGGCCAGTGCGGTTCGGTGGTTCGACTTCTTCAAGGCCTTACGGTCTTCGGCACTGGAAATGAACCCCAACTCGACGAGGATCGAAGGTACCTGATAGGACTTCAGGACGACGAAGGCGGCCTGCCGGACTCCCCGGGTTGCCGCCAGTTTCTTTTTGACAAAAACATCGAGCACCGACTCTGCAGCCAAACTGCTGCGGAGCAGAGTGTCGCTCTGGCGCAGGCTGAGAGAGAATGGGAGTTCCCCTTCCGGCTCAGCCGGGACCGTCTCGCCAAGAATGTCGTTCTCGCGCTCGGCCAGTTCTCGCGCGGTCTCGTCGGACGCACCGCCGAGTGAGAGGAAGAACACCTCGACGCCCCGTGCCTCTGCCACGTCAGATGAATTCACGTGGACACTGACAAAAAGGTCGGCCCCGGCCTCTTCGGCCAATCGCATCCGTTGGCGGAGTGGGATCGAAACATCCTGACTCCGGGACAGAATCGGATGGTAGCCCTTCCGCGCAGATAGCTCCTTGTGGAGAGACCGGGCAACGTCGAGACAAACATCCTTTTCCCGAACTCCTTCTCCAACTGCCCCGGGATCCTTACCGCCGTGCCCGGCGTCGATGACAACGACTCGGGGTCCACCCCGGGTTGGCCCCGGTGTGGATTCAATGATGGTGTCGGTCGACGGGGGCGGAGTCTGAGGAGGAATCGGGTCGAAAGTCTTGGGCGAACTCGGAGCGGGGGCAGCCTTTACGACTGGAGCCGCCGTTTCGGGGACCTCGGCCTTGGGAGTCTCAGTGACTGGAGACGAGTTCACTTTAGGCGGCGTTGTTGGGGCCTGAGCTTTCACCTCGGCCTTCGTCTCAACAGGCGGCTTTGCGGGTGGAGGGGTTGGCTGCTTGACCGGAGCGGCCTTGGTTGGGCGTTCGGCCGGAGCCTTTGCTGCCCCAGGCTTGAAGTCGACAACCAGCCGCGGCGGCCCGTCGAGAGTGAATGTCTTGATCTGACTCGACTTGCCGAGTTGAAAGTGAACGACGACTCCTGCATCGCCCTCCCGGGCAATGATCGCGTGTTCGAGTCGGCCGGTCGGTCGGATCTCGTCCTGCAAACCGGCAGCCGGTGTCACCCCTGCAATGAGTATGCTGAGTGTTCGATCCGACTCATCGATTCGCCGATATTCATAGGTCGTGCTGGAGAGATCGAACACGATCCGGGTTCGGGCCGGCTCGACGCCCGTTCGAATGGCGAGGATCTCGGTGACGGCTTCGGCCGTTCCAGGGCCGAAAGTCGCAGTCAGCAAAACGAAGAGCCCCGCGAGAAACGCGGGGCGAGAGGATTTCCAGCGGTGCATCAGCGCCTCCTTGCGCTCGTCCCGGAGTTGTCTAGTCGGTCGGCGGATCCGGATGGACGATGATGTAATCCACCGGATCCTGGGTGATCCCATTCACTCGCACTTCGTAGTGTACGTGCGGGCCGGTCGAACGGCCAGTGGAACCGAGTGTCCCGATAATCTCACCTCGTTCGGTCCATTGTCCGACTTCACAATCCGTCCCAGCCAAATGGGCGTATTTGGTCTCGACTCCGGCCCCATGTTCGATCGTCACGGAGATGCCATAATCGGCTCTCCGGGCCACGTCGATTACCTGACCAGCCGCGCTGGCGAAGACGGGGGTCCCGGCCGGGGCCCGAAGATCGACTCCCCGGTGAAAAGCCCGCTCCCCGGTGAAGGGATCATCGCGCCAGCCAAACCCCGAGGAGACCGCATGGAGGCCTCGGAGGGGAGAAATCGTGGGAGTTCGGTCCAGGAGGTCTTTTCGCTCCTCAAGAGCCAGGAGCGTCTCCGTATAGCTCTGATGCTGGAATTCGACCCGTCTCTCGAGCTCGTCAAGCAGTTGGACCTGGCTCCCGACAAGACGATCGAATCCAGGGTCGTCTGGGGTCCAGGTAGATTCGGCGCCGACGAGAGGACCACCCACGCCCAAACGGCGTGTTTCTGCGTCGAGCGGATCGAGCCCGGCCAACAACCGGGCCTCCTGCTCACGGGCCTCGCTCAGACGCATTACCTCGTCGAGCTGGCTCATTCGAGCATCCGTCTCCAGGATATAGGACCGGAGGCTCTCGTTTTCTGCAATCAACTGGGCGCTGAGAGCGGCAGATCGAGACGTCTGGTGGATGGCCCAAACGGCCGCTCCCACGAGCAGACAGGCTCCCAAAGTCAAAGTGATCCTGCCGGGTAGGACTTTATTGGAGGCTCGCGCCCCCCTCTCGTCACCCGGTTGGGTCACGAGATGCGTTCGGTTGTTCTGCGTCATTTTTCCTCTCGGGATAGGACCTCGGAGCGGCGGCGATGCTCTGGCCGCGCAATCCGAGCCTCGTTGTCCTTCCACGAAAATAGATCGGTTTTTGATGGCTCAGCGGCGGAGAGTAGCAACCGGCCACCGAAATTGTCAATCACGCCTCGAGCGGTGACCATCCTCCTGGTCTGGATATCGACTCTCACGAAAACGGCCCTCCAGATTCGGGGCCGGGGGCACCCGTTCGCGGATTGGGTCTGTTCACCCACCAACGACGGTTTCGGTTCCCCCGACGTTCAAGAAAAGGGGAAAGCCGTCGACACCTCGTCATCTCCTGCTCAACTCCCGCAATAACCGGGCCAGAGTCACTCTCTTGACTTCCGATTCGGAGACTGCACAATCCCGATCATGCTGCACGCCGATGCCACCGTCGAAGACGGGACAATATTCTTTATCAGTGACGCACACCTCGGGTCCCCAGATGGGCCCGCGGATCGTGAGTCCTGGCTGATCGACCTGATGAAGGAGGCTGCGGAAAGTGCCCGGGCCCTGTTCATCCTCGGCGATCTCTTTGATTTCTGGTTCGAGTACCGGCGCGCCGTCCCGAAAGAGACCTTCCGGATCTGTCGGGCCATTGCCGACTGCGTCGACAACGGAGTCGAAGTGTTCTACCTCGGTGGAAACCACGACTTCTGGGTCTGCGACTACCTGCAATCGGAGTTGGGTGTCCGTTCGTTTGCTGATCCGATCAATGCCCACCTGCACGGTCGTTGGGTCCATATGGCTCATGGGGATGGACTTGGGCCAGGAGACGGCGCCTATAAAGTCCTAAAATCGATTCTGAGACATCCCATCGCCATCGGGGCCTACCGTCTCCTCCACCCGGATTTTGGCATCCCCTTCGCCAACTTTGCCTCGACGGCGAGCCGAGGGAAGCACGTGGCCCCCCGCGAAATCCTCGTTCCCAGGGTCGTGCGGGACATTGCTCGCCCGCGTCTGCAAGGGGAGACCAGCGCAATGCTGATGGGTCACGTCCACATGCCGACCCATGTCGAGGAAGACGGCCGTGAGTTTCTACTCATTGGAGATTGGATCGAAAAATTCACTCACGTGCGGATGGAGAAGGCCAGCTTCACGCTCTATCAGCGCCAGCCGGACGGAACCCATCAACCCCTCGC
>Ga0315338_1002459_pt1 | contig 18324 bp, 13 predicted proteins | sample ASW8metaG_FD_204518 | JGI IMG/M metagenome (GOLD analysis project Ga0315338, IMG submission 204518) | Ammonia-oxidizing marine archaeal communities from Monterey Bay, California, United States - ASW #8 | ecosystem: Environmental > Aquatic > Marine > Coastal | place: USA: California | collected... | reverse complement strand
GCCGACATCTCTTTTGCGGTTGCAGAAGATTAGGGCGTTTTGAACGTCTTCCTTGCGAATAAGGTCTCGCAAGACCGTTCGCTTGTCTTTTGTACCAACCTTGATGAGCGCTTGGGTAATCGTCTCCGCGGCGGTTGCTCGCGCATCGACCGAAACCTCTTTCGGGTTGCTCAGGAATTTTTTCGACAACCGCTTGATTTCCGGTGGCATGGTCGCTGAAAAGAAAAGCGTCTGACGGATATTCGGCAAGAGCCCAACAATTTTTTCGACATCCGGCATGAAACCCATGTCGAGCATCCGGTCCGCTTCGTCGATCACCAGGATTTTGACATCCCGAAGCAGGACCTTACCGCGCTCGGCGTGGTCCATCAGGCGGCCCGGAGTGGCGATCAGTACATCGACGCCGCGATCCAGTGCTTTGTTCTGCTCTGCAAACGACACGCCACCGATCAGCAACGCTTTCGAAAGTTTGTGGTATTTGCCGTAAGTTTCGAACTGGTCGGATACCTGTGCGGCGAGCTCGCGGGTCGGCTCCAAGATCAAGGATCGTGGCATGCGCGCGCGTGTGCGGCCATGCGAAAGGATCTCGATCATTGGCAGCGTAAAGGATGCTGTCTTACCGGTGCCGGTCTGGGCGCAGCCCAACAGGTCCCTGTTCATTAAGACATATGGGATCGCTTGGGCCTGGATAGGCGTGGGCGTATCGTATCCGGCATCCGTAACGGCGCGCAGAAGTTCTTCACTCAGCCCGAGGTCTGAAAATTTCATGTAATTTGATAATTCAATCGAAGTGTCGCCAGAAATTCAGTTTGGCATTTCGCAGCGGATCGTACGGCCTTCCGGCGCTGTGTCAATGGAATTACGAGCCACAATTCATGCTGATCCCCAAGAAATGGGTGTGTTAACCATAAATTACTAGATAGGGCATGAAAATATTGAATCGCCGTCGTTAAAGTGACAGTAACATTCGTGACGGACGCCGGAACAACACTTCACGCAGAGATCGAATGACTGGCAATTTGCCGCTACTTTTGGTGCCCGGCGTGCTCTGTGATGCATCGCTTTGGACGCACCAACTGAACCATCTTTCTGATGTCGCGGACCTAGAGATCGTGGAGACGACACGGGACAACAGCATTGCCGCAATCGTCGATAGGGCGCTTGAGACGGCGCCGCCGCGCTTTGCACTCGCGGGCCTTTCGATGGGAGGGTATGTCGCGTTGGAATTCTGGCGCCGGGCGCCAGAGCGGATCACACGGCTGGCGCTGCTCGATACATCGGCGCGCGCCGACAGTGATGCCGCCAAGGCCCGCCGCAAGGACTTTATAGAGCAAGCCGAGCGGGGAAGGTTTAAGGGGGTGACGCCAAGATTGATGCCGACGTTCGTTCACCCCGACCGCGCGGCGGAACCGGCGCTGGTCAAGTCGATCTCGATGATGGCGGAGGCCGTCGGCCGGGAAGCCTTTATCCGCCAGCAGCATGCCGTGATGGCGCGCGTTGACGGCCGTCCTGACCTGCCGGGCATCGATGTGCCGACCATTGTGATCTGCGGCCGGGAAGACGCCGCGACACCGTTGTTCTTGAGCGAAGAGATCGCAAAAGGGGTGCCCGGCGCGCGGCTTTGCGTGATCGAGGAGTGCGGCCACATGAGCCCGATGGAGCGGCCGCACGCCGTAACCGCGCTGATGCGGGATTGGTTGCTTCGTTAAGGCAGGCTACACGTCAATGTCGGTGACGAATTTTGCGTTTTCCTGGATATAGCTGAAGCGCTTTTCAGCCTTACGGCCCATTAGTGCTTCGACGAATTTTGCGGTATTCCGCGCATCATCGGATTGTTCCGGATCGGCCGCGCTTGGGATATCGACTCGCAGCAAGGTACGCTTTTCCGGGTCCATCGTGGTATCCCGCAATTGAGCGGGCGGCATTTCGCCGAGACCCTTGAAACGGCTGATCTCGATCTTGCCCTTGCCTTTGAAGCCGGACTTCATCAGCACCTCGCGATGCGCGTCGTCGCGTGCGTATTGCGTCACAGCCCCCTGGGTCAAGCGGTAGAGCGGTGGTTGGGCAATGAACAGGTGCCCGTTATCCACGAGCCCCGGCGTCTCGCGGTAGAAGAAAGTCATCAAGAGGGCCGCGATATGGGCGCCATCCACATCGGCGTCCGTCATGATTATGACGCGCTCATAGCGCAGCTTGTCGTCGTCGTATTCGCTGCGCGTCCCGCAGCCGAGCGCCTGCAGCAAGTCGCGTAGTTCCTGGTTTCCGGCCAGCTTATCCGCGGACGCGCTCGCGACGTTGAGGATCTTGCCTCGCAAGGGAAGAATGGCCTGGTTTGCACGGTTGCGTGCCTGTTTCGCCGATCCGCCGGCGGAATCTCCTTCGACGAGAAATATCTCGGTGCCCTCGGATCCATTTCGCGTGCAATCGGTGAGTTTTCCGGGGAGGCGCAGTTTCCGCGTCGGCGTCTTGCGGGCAAAGTCCTTGGCTGCCCGACGGCGTTGCCGCTCGTCGGCGCGTTCGAGCATGCGCTCCAGCAGGTCGGTCGCCGACGAGGGGTCGTTCGCGAGCCAATGGTCGAAGTGATCCTTAACCGCGCCTTCGACCAGCTTCGTGGCGTCAGGCGAAGAAAGCCTTTCCTTGGTTTGTCCTTGGAACTGCGGATCCTCAACGAACACGGAAAGCATAACGCACGCGCTACCGATAGCGTCTTCGGCCGTGATCTTCGACGCTTTCTTGTTGCCACTCATCTCGCCATAGGCGCGTATGCCACGCGCGAGCGCCGTGCGAAGTCCGGACTCGTGGCTCCCGCCTTGCGGGGTCGGGACCGTGTTGCAGTATGAGGAAATGAAGCCGTCTTCGTCGTTTGGCCAGCAAATTGCCCATTCCGCCTTGCCTGCGCCGTTTGGGGCGGCGGCCTGCCCCGTGAACGCATTGGCGGTGACGGTTGGGCGCGCGGCGATCGTCGCGCTGAGATAGTCCGCCAAACCGCCCGGAAAGCGAAGGTTATCGCTTGGCGGCGTTGCGTCGTCGCCGCGCAGATGTTTCGCGTCGCAAGACCAACGTATTTCCACGCCTCGATACAAATAGGCTTTCGAACGCGCCATGCGATACAGGCGGGCCGCGCGAAAATGGGCCGTTGATCCGAAGATATCCGGGTCGGGATGAAAGGTGATCGTGCTGCCCCGGCGGTTTTGGATGGCACCTTTGTCACGAAGCTTGCTCGTCGGTTTGCCGCGCGAAAAGGTCTGCACGAATAGTTTTCGATCCCGAGCTACCGTGACTTCCAAGTGATCGGAAAGGGCGTTGACCACCGAAATACCGACCCCATGCAGGCCACCGGAGGTTTGGTATGACTTTCCGGAGAACTTTCCGCCGGAATGCAACGTCGTGAGGATGACTTCCAGTGCGGATTTGTCCTTGTACTTCGGATGCGGATCGACCGGAATGCCGCGGCCATTGTCGCTAACCTTCAGCGACCCATCCTCCAGGAACGAGACGTCTATTCGGCTTGCATGTCCGGCGACCGCTTCGTCCATTGCGTTGTCGATCACCTCGGCGGCCAAATGATGCAACGCGCTCTCATCGGTGCCGCCGATATACATTCCGGGCCGTCGCCGGACCGGTTCGAGTCCCTCAAGGACTTCAATGTCTTTTGCGGTATAGGACGCGCTTTTGCCCGCGGAATCCTGAAAGAGATCAGCCATGAGACGTATTATAAATTCCGTACCCTGGGAGGCAAGCTTATAGGGTAGCTAGCAGAGTAGGAATGACTAGATATAGTGAATACGGCGGCCCGTCAGGCGGCGGCCCGGGGTAGACGGCGACAGTAACTTCGAGCCCAACGGTCTTCCGCCACGAAATCCGGAAATTCGTCCCAAAATCCTTCGAAGCTGGCGACTTTGCCACTTTGAAATTTGCCGTCGCTGATATGCGTCATGATGTGCCGAACGGTGAACGCGTCTCTTTGCCGCCGGCAGATGTACCAGACACCGACACCTTCGAAATCAAATTCGACATCCACGACAATCCGGCCGGCGGCACCCTCGCGCTGATAGCATTTGAAATCGATCGGTCCGCCCTCGCTGTTGCGGGGGTCGTATAGCGCGAAGACATAGACGTCGGCTTGGGCGACGAGGCGCCTGATTTCGGTCGCAATGAGTTCTTCCATCGCGGACTTTAGAGCCGAAGTTCTTTCGGCAAAATTAATGTAAGCATTCATAATTTTATAATAATAAATAAATTAAACTAAGCAATGACTAAAATCTAATAACGCAATTAAACATATAATTTTAATTAACACATATTAATTGTTTAAATAATATCTATATCCGTTATTTTTTACATATATAGATCGTTATTTATTCTAAATTTTTGTATTTTTACATAAATTTTTGTAATTTTGTCAGACGATGATTTACAGGTTACGATTATGGTTGAAACTCATTGAAAAGGAATCTCGATGGCTAGGACGGTACTCGGGTTGCTCATGCTGGCATGGAGCGCTGCGGCCCTTGCCGGTGAGGCGGATGTCATCGCGGTGGATGTGTCGAAGGATGACGAGCGGCGTTATTCATTCGGCGTTACCGTCCGCCACGCCGATGAAGGCTGGGAGCATTATGCGGATGCCTGGGAGGTCGTCGCACCGGACGGAATGGTACTCGGCACGCGGACGCTCTATCACCCGCATGTCGGCGAACAGCCCTTCACGCGCTCCCTGTCCGGTGTTCAGGTGCCCGCGGGGATCACCGAAGTGATCGTCCGCGCGCATGACAAAGTTCACGGGCTCGGCGGTAAGGAATTCCGGGTCAATTTGCCCAAGTAAGGGTCGTGGGAAACCGTGGCAGGGCTTGCAACTGCGAAGATTTTCGAGCGTGCTATGATTTTCTTCAGCATACAGGTCGCGCAGGCCGCCTGCCTGGACGTTACGATAATTCAGGATGCTGCCAGATTAACGCCATATATCGCGAAATTTTGGCGGAAGTTTGCGTTAAGCTCGAAAAACTAATCCACGTCGGCTTTTCCGTCGATTTGGTCCGCTTTTCCCCAGGAGCAGAAGTGCCGACCGATGCCGACTGACGGGGATTTACGACCCAAAGCCGTCATTCATTGGTTTACTGGGACAGGTTCAATTACGGCGTATCGCTGGGCGGCGTCATCGTGACGGTCATGGACTCACAAAACGCGACCCTTCAGGGCGACAAGATTTCGCTTTGTGGACGGCGTCGTGTCGTCGGTCACGATGCTAAGGCATCGCTCCACTCCTAACTCCTTGCCATAAAACGAAATCTTGCCGTCAAGGTCGCCGCAGTTTATGAGTTCATGACCTAGTCTGAATTGGCATTGATCAAAGCGGAATCTTCATGACGTCTCGTACCGTGCAGGCCTACGACACTTTGGTGCTCCACAATCCTAAGTTAGTTCTGGTCGTACTGCTCTCAATTCTGGTTTTTTTCGGCTATCACACAAAAGACTTCAAGTTGGACGCATCGGCCGACTCCCTGTTGCTGGAAGACGACGTGGACCTCAAGGTGTTCCGGAAAATCCACGAGCGATATCCAACTAGCGACTTACTCGTCGTGACGTACACCCCCGACAAAGATCTCTTTTCGGACCAGGCATTGGAGCCTTTGAAGAAACTCCGTGGAGAACTCAAGAAAGTCATTAGCGTCGACACGGTGTTCACGATACTCGATGCCCCCCTATTCACGAGCTCGGATGTATCGATTAGGGAATTGGTCGACAATATGCCGAGTTTGGAAAAACTCGGTATCGACCGGACCAGGGCCAAGGACGAGCTGGTCAATAGCCCGATTTACCGCGACCTCATCGTCAGCGCGGATGGCCGAACCACCGCTCTGCTGTTGGGACTGGTAGAGGATGAAAACTACAACCGCCTCCTCAAATCCCGAAACGAGCTGCGGGCGAAAAAACGGCATACCGGTCTCTCGGCCGAAGAGACGCGAACCCTGAAAAGCATCACCGTCGAATACGATCAAGTGAATGAAGCGAGAAACGCGCAACGCCACCTCGACATCGCCCACATCAGAGACATCATCGAGCCATATCGCCAGCACGGCGTTCTACATCTCGGCGGATTGCCGATGATTACTGACGACATGGTGACATTCGTGCGCAACGACCTGATCGTCTTCGGGGGCGGTGTTCTCGCGTTCCTGATCATCATTCTCACCGCCATTTTCCGGAAAATGCGCTGGATCGTGCTCCCCCTGCTCAGCTGCTTTTACTCGGCATTTATCATGATCGGCGTCCTCGGACTGATCGGTTGGAAGGTCACCATCATCTCGTCCAATTTTCTCGCCCTCATGCTGATCATCACCATCTCGATGAACATTCATTTGATCGTGCGCTACCTGCAACTCCATCGCGATCATCCCGATGACGATCAGTTCGCGTTGGTCAGAACCACCATCCATAAGATGGTGAAACCCTGCCTCTACACCGCGCTGACGACCATTATAGGTTTTGGCTCCCTGGTGGTGAGCGATATCAAGCCGGTCATAGACTTCGGATGGATGATGAGTGCCGGTTTGGCGGTGACGTTTGCGACCTCGTTTCTGCTGTTCCCGACGCTGCTGTTGGTGATGGGGAAAACCGAATCAAAAGCCCCCGTTGACAGCGACCGATTTCGCTTACCTGAATATCTGGCGGGTCTGACCGCGTTTCACGGCAACAAGATCCTGGCCTTGGCCGGAATATTGACCGTCGTGAGCGTGGCGGGAATATCTCTGCTGCGCGTCGAGAACAGCTTCATCAACTACTTCAGCGACGACACGGAAATTTATCAGGGTCTCAAGCTCATCGATGAACAACTTGGTGGCACGACGCCTTTGGAAATTCTGGTGAAATTGGAGAGTGAACCCGTCGAGGAATTGACGCCGGAAGACCTCAAACTGATGACTCCGGAAGAAATCCAGATGGAGCGCGACTACTTGGAGGAGCGCCGTAACAAGCCGGAGTTATGGTTCAACCCCGTCAAGATCCAGATCATCAAAAAGGCGCACGACTACCTCGACGGATTACCCGAAATCGGCAAGGTGCTCTCGCTCGCTTCGACGGTGCGGGTCGCCGAACTCTTCGCCGAAAAAGAGCTGGACGGCATGGAGCTGGGAATCCTGTATACGAAGGTTCCCGCCGCGGTAAAAAACAATCTCATCGCCCCTTATGTCTCCATCGGTGACAACGAGATACGGCTCGTGGCGCGTGTGGTGGATTCGAAACCGGATCTGCGCCGCAAGGATTTGTTGGAGAAGGTGCGCCGCGACCTGAGCAAGGACTCCGGGTTCGGGCAGCTCGCCGACTACAAGCTTCTGATCGAGGACGTCACCGTGAGCGGGCTCCTCGTGCTCTACAACAACATGCTGCAGAGCCTGTTCTCATCGCAGATCAAGACCATCGGTGTCGTGATGCTGGGCATTGCGATCATGTTCCTGGTGTTGTTCCGGTCGGTCACCTTGTCGGTTATCGGCATTCTGCCGAACTTGTTGGGCGCCGCGGTGGTCTTGGGCGTCATGGGATGGTCGAAAATCCCCATGGACATGATGACCATTACGATCGCCGCCATCACCATCGGTATCGCCGTCGACAATGGAATTCACTACATCTACCGCTTCCGGGAAGAGTACGCCCTTACGAACGATTATGTGGAGACCCTGCACATCTGCCATTCCAATATTGGCAAGGCGGTGTTCTACACGACCATGACCGTCATCTTCGGCTTCTCCATCTTGATGTTGTCTAACTTCATCCCGACTATCTATTTTGGTGTGTTAACCGGCGCGGCAATGTTCATCGCCCTTTTGGCCGCACTCACAGTGCTGCCAAAGCTGATTTTAGTGGCGAAACCATTCGGCTGATGCCGGATAAAACGAACACAAGTTTCGAGGCGGCAAGTGGCATCTAGTGTGATGATCTGGAAATCTTGCTGCTTGATGAACCGACGGCGGGGCTCGATCCCATCATGACGAACACCATCAGCCAGCTCAACACGCGCAATGCGGAAACAATTGGCGCTACGACAGTCTCGGTAACGAGCGATATGGACTGGGCGAGGCAGTCGCCGACCGCACCGCCATGATATACGGTGGTAGAATTATCTGGTGCGGACCGCTGAGCGAAGTTGAGAATTCGGGCAACGACTATTTCGATCAGTTCATAAATCAGCGGGGTACTGGTCCAATACAGATGCGATTGAAGCGAAGACCCAATTTTTAGCGATTGCTTATTTAAATGGGCGGCAGCCGTGCTCGCGGTGCCAAGCCAGTACGAAACCGGCACCCCTGCGCGCATGTCTCATGTTGGCTGAGAGCGTTGAAGAACTCGCTCGAAGGCGTAAGGCACGAAAATCCTTGCACCACCCGGCAGGTGCAACACGGAGAGCTTGACATCCAACCCCCGAGTTAGAGAACAGCCTCGGCTAAACTCGAAAAAAATCTTCAGAGTTAACGATGTCCGTTTTGGGTCTCAACGCGGAAATACCGTTCATGGCGATGGTGAGGCCTCGATTTCGTCGCGAGATTCGCCCAGTACCGCACACCAGTCTGCGAATATCTCGAACAGGCGGTTCGGACTTTCTCCGATCGGGCACGCACATGTTTTTCACGAGATGCCTTGCGCTACAAACTCCCCGCCGATTGTGGCGCTACAGCTACCGTTTTCGCTCGGCCGTTAGCAGTCGCCAAAGCGCTGCCATATTGGCGCGGGCGTCGCGGCGGTTCGTTTGAAATTGGACGTGCCGGTCGGGGGCGCTGTCCGGGGTTAGGACAATCGACCATAAGGCGCCTATTGCGTTGGGCAGGAAGGAAAACCTGACGTCGATGACGGCGTTGGGTTCGTCGGGGCTGCGGGCGACATAGTCCTTACTGAATCGCGTGAAACGCATCAGATCGCGGTATTGCTGGCTTTCCTGGTCGAGCCAGGGAAAGTCCCGGGCGGGCTTTAGCCGGTCGATCGAGGGGCCGGGGTATAGTATCGGTGCGATACCAACGCGGAGCCCATCAACATAAAAACGGCCGTTCGATTCGTAGATGGATTTCCAGACCAGAATGTTGCCGAATGATGGCTTCACGGTCAGGCGCTCGATCGCATGGCCGCGTGCGGCGGCAGTAGCGCCGGCCATCTGCCGGGCGGCGTTATGCTGGACCGCACCCAAGGTCAAGTAGAGGCAGACCCATGCCAGCCCCAACCGGGCTAATAGAGGGGACCGTCTGATCCCGGCGACGACGGCCAGCCCTAAAACCGGTACGGTCAACAGCGGGTCGACGATGGAGATGATGCTCGCCGCATAGCGCTCGTCGCTGAAGGGCCAGAACAGCATGGTTCCATACGATGTTGTGAAGTCGAGCAAACCGTGTGTGCCATAGCCAAGCGTGCAAAAGAGCAGCGTTCGAGAGAAGGCAAGATGCCGCCGCCGGCCAATCGAAATATGCAGGATTGTGGCCGAGATCAGGCCGCCCAGCGGTATAAACAGCAACGAATGCGTGAACTGGCGATGGTATTCCAGAAACAGTAACGGATCGTCGACGGACCGGATCAAGACATCCAGATCGGCTGCGAGCCCAGCTACAAATCCAAAGCCGCCCGCCAGCGCGACCGTGCCCATGCGGGACGTTGCGATTGCCTGCGGCAGCGCCGCGCCCAGCGCACCTTGCGTTATTGGATCCATTGTCGCGTCATCTCGCTCTTGCCGTCATATCCAGCCGCTTCCGAGTCGCTCTCCATCCGCCGCGTCGAAGGCAAAAAGAAACCCCCGCCGGCGGTACCGGCGGGGGTCGCTTGGATCGGGTCGCTTAGACCGAGTAGTACATGTCGAACTCTACCGGATGCGGGGTCATGTCGAGGCGCTGGACCTCTTCCCGCTTGAGTTCGATATAGGCGTCGATCTGATCGTCGCTCATCACGTCGCCGCGCTTCAAGAATTCGCGGTCCGCGTCGAGTGCGTCGAGGGCCTGGCCCAACGAACTGGCGACAGTCGGGACGTCCGCCAGCTCTTCTGGCGGCAAATCGTATAGATCCTTGTCCATCGGGTCGCCCGGGTTGATCTTGTTCTCGATGCCGTCGAGGCCAGCCATCAGCATCGCCGTGAACGCGTAATACGGGTTCGACGCCGGATCCGGGAAGCGGATTTCGACGCGCTTGCCGTTCGGGCTCGCCACATGCGGGATGCGGCAGGAAGCCGACCGGTTGCGCGCCGAGTAGGCGAGCAGGACCGGCGCTTCGAATCCCGGCACCAGCCGCTTATAGCTATTCGTCGTTGGGTTGGTGAACGCGTTGAGCGCACGCGCGTGTTTCATGATGCCGCCGACATAGTGCAGGCAGCTTTCCGATAGATCGGCATAGAGCGAGCCGGCGAAAGTATTGCCGCCGTCTTTCCAGATCGACTGATGGACGTGCATGCCGGAGCCATTGTCGTCGAGAACCGGCTTCGGCATGAACGTCGCCGTCTTGCCGTAGCTGTGCGCGACCATGTGCGTGACATATTTATAGATTTGCATGTTGTCGGCGCAGCGCAGCAACGTATCGAATTTGATACCCAACTCATGTTGCGACGGTGCGACTTCGTGGTGATGTTTCTCCATGATCAGGCCCATCTGACCCATCGTGGTGACGATCTCGGCGCGCAGGTCATTGGCTGAATCAACGGGCGGGACCGGGAAATAGCCGCCCTTTGCCACTGGACGGTGGCCGATATTCGCGTCCTCGAAACGGGTGCCGGAGTTGTACGGGCCTTCTTCGGAGTCAAGTTCGTAGAACGTGCTGTTCATCGAAACGTTGAAGCGGACATCGTCGAAGATGAAGAATTCCGCTTCCGGTCCGAAAAATGCCGTGTCGCCGATCCCGCTCGCCTTGAGAAAGGCTTCGGCGCGCTTTGCCGTCGACCGCGGATCGCGATTGTAGGGCTGGCCCGAGAGCGGCTCATAGATATCGCAATAGATGATCAGCATCGGTTGCGCTGCGAACGGATCCATCACCGCCGTCGAAAGGTCCGGCATCAGCGTCATGTCGGATTCGTTAATCGAGCGCCAGCCGGCGATTGACGAACCGTCGAACATGATACCGTCGGTAAAGGCGTCTTCGTCCATCATCTCCGAGCACATCGATAGATGCTGCCATTTGCCGCGCGGATCTGTGAAGCGAAGATCGACGAATTTCACGTCGTTCTCTTTGATCATGCTGAGGATCGTTGGTATGTCGGACATTGTCGTTCTTCCTGTCGTTTTTAGATTTCTGGAAATTGATGTTCGTGTCCATCGACCGCGACCGTTCGCGGTATACAGGCTTTCCTAAACCGCGTCAGCGCCCCGTTCCCCGGTGCGTATCCGGATTGCTTCCTGGACTTCGGAAACAAATATCTTGCCGTCTCCGATGCGGCCGGTCTTGGCGGCGTTTTGGATGGCCTCGACCGCGCGCTCGGCAAGCGAATCGTCTACTACGACTTCAAGTTTCACCTTGGGCAGAAAATCGACGACATATTCCGCGCCGCGGTAGAGTTCCGTGTGGCCTTTCTGTCGACCGAAGCCCTTCGCCTCCGTCACGGTAATCCCCTGAATGCCGACTTCCTGAAGGCTTTCCTTCACTTCATCGAGTTTGAAAGGCTTGATAATTGCCTCGATCTTTCTCATTACCGTGCCGGCTCCCGAACCTTTTTCATTCCAATTCTCCGTATGCCGCCGAAAATCTGGCGACGCCCCTCTGCGCACTCTTAAAGCACAGTTTGTGCCACTAGGTCACCTAAACAAAATTGGCTGAAAACTGCGGGTTTCCGTCGGTCATAGAATCGAGTTTTCGACAAGGAAAGCGAACAGAAGGGGCAATTGACTATTTTTTAGGCAGATCTTTGTCAAAATTAATGACGACCTAGCGCGCCTGCAACCAGACCCGAATGCGCCGTAACGCTTCGCGTATGTTCTCTGTGCTGTTGGCGTACGAAAATCGCAGGAAGCCCTCGCCATATTCACCAAAGCTCGTACCGGCGACCGTTGCGACGCCGACTTCCTCCAAAAGCCCGTCTTGGGCCTGGCGGGCGGTCATGCCTGTATCCGCGATGTTGGGGAATGTATAGAACGCGCCGCCAGGATTAACGCATCGGAAGCCCGGGATCGCGTTAAGTTCCTCGACGATCACCTTCCGTCGTTCGTCGAATGCCTCGGTCATCGTGCGGACGGCATCCTGTGGCCCCGTTAAGGCCGCTATACCGGCATATTGGGTCGGCGCGTTGACGCAGGAATGGCAGTTGATCGCCAGCCGTGTCGCCGGCTCCGCCAGCGCTTTCGGCCAAATCGCATATCCAAGGCGCCAACCGGTCATGGCGTAAGTCTTGGACCAGCCGTCGAGCAGGATTACGCGGTCGCGGATCGATTCGTACGACATCAAGCTGACATGCCGCCGGTCGTCATAGAGCATTTGACTATAGATTTCGTCGGACAGGATGACGACTTGCGGATGTTCCAGCAGCCCTTCGACGAGTTTGTCCAACTCCTCTGTCCGTAAGACGCCGCCGGTCGGGTTGGCCGGACTATTGAGGATGATCAGCCGCGTCGCGGGTGTAATCAGGCCAAGCACTTCTTCGGCGCTGAAAGAGAACTCGTTCTCTTCGCGCAGGGGCATCGGCACGGCCTTCGCGCCGGAGAAATCGATTACGGAGCGGTAGATCGGAAACCCCGGGTCGGGGTAGATGATTTCGACGCCTGGTTCGCCGAACATCAGGATCGCGAAGAACATCGTCACCTTGCCGCCGGGCTGGACGACGACGTTGTCCGGGTCGATGACGACGCCGTTCCGTTTCTCGAAATCGGCGGCGACAGCCTCGCGGAGCGGAAGAATTCCGTTCGCCGGCGTGTAACCGTGATGCCCGTCGTGCAGCGCCTTCACAGCCGCTTCGACGACGTGATCGGGCGTCTTAAAGTCCGGCTGACCGATGCCGAGATTGATCACATCCATGCCCTCCGCTTCCAGCTTCGCGGCGCGTGCCAGAACCTCGAAGGCGGACTCGGTGCCGAGCCGGCTCATATGTTCGGCCATCTTAATCATGTGCGAATCCTCTTATGCGGTAGGTATAGACAGCCGATTTTCGCGCCGCGCATCCATATTTGTCCAGTGCCGCGCATTGGTTTGCTTGACGCGCGTACGGCGTCGGACTAAATCAAGGCCCGCTTATGGTGGCTGTAGCTCAGTCGGTTAGAGCGCTAGATTGTGGATCTAGAGGTCGGGGGTTCAATTCCCCTCAGCCACCCCAAACAAGCGAAAGGGCCGGCGAATGCACGCCGGCCCTTTTACGTTAGACGATCGGTCGCCTAAACGTTTGTTACTTGCACTTCATCGACATAACTTTTTTGTCGGCCGAGTTATACGCATCGAAGGATTTCTTGCCGGTCTTGGCGAGTTTCATCCAGGTGCCAAGAGCCTTCTTTTTTGTACTGAGCTTGACATAGAATCCCGGGCCGAGGATCTTCCAAGACCCTTGCTTGGTCGTGCTACCGATATTGCGGTCGAGATCACCAGACGTCGCGGTTTTGTTCTTATAGTAGAAGTCTTCCGCTTTCGTGCCATCCGCCAGAACGACGTTGCACTGCTTGCTGCCCTTGGCAAAGGCCTTCGCCAATTCCGGGCCCGTCATGGTTGTTGGTTTGGCCGCCATCTTTTTCTCACCCTGCGATGCGCAGGCGCCGAGTGCCAACATCGCGGCAACCGCGGCTACGGAAACTAGAGCTTTATTCATCGTGTCCCTCCTGAAATCTCCCCCGAGCATCGGAGCAGGTTATGCTGCAATTCTTTTGACCGGATCGTTGTAACCCCTAATCCAGCGACGTTGAAGCGCAAATATTAGCAGTTGGCCCCAAAGAAGTCGTTTCTAAAATCACGGAAAAAAGCATCGATTTCAACCCTCATAACGGATTCATAGTAAAATTGGTCCGCGGATACATCGCGCCGATAAGAACTATCTGGCTGAGATTGCAAATCGTGAAGTAATTCCACCGGCCGGAACAAAAGCGTCCGACTGTTACGCCGGAACCAGTTTACTTCGCAGAATGCCATCGTTGGCTTCCAGGGCCAACGGTGTCCAATTTTGCGAACGGACATAGTCGGGCCGCGGGTTTTCCACGTCAGTGGGATGGTTTGCGACCCGATTGTAACAGAAATACATCTGGCAGCGGTCTTGCGCCGATAGGTTATGGCCGGAGGCGTGCAGATTGTTGCAGTGAAAGATCGCAGCGGTGCCCGCCTTGCCGGTTACCGAGACGGGGTCGGGATAGCGGCCGATCATGCTGCGCATTTCGGCCGGTTCGACCGCCCATAAACTATAAGCGGTCGAATCGTCCCAATGGGGCTGATGTCGGCCTTCGTGATGACTTCCCGGCAAAAGGTAGAGACAACCGTTGAATTCGGTCGCCTCGTCCAGCATGACGACCATGGTTGTCAACTGCGGTTCGGCGATGCCGTCGAGATGCCAGGATCCGAAATCCTGATGCCAGGGCCATGCCGATCCTTGAATCGCCGCCTTAACGTTGGTTTTGCAGTGATGCAGATAGAGCGCATCGTCGCCGAGCAGTTGTTGCGCTACTCCGAGCGCGCGCGGCGACCGCGCGGCCGCCCTGACAGCGCGGGACGCTGTCTCTCCGTCATTTTCATGCATACGGAAAATCGTCTTGGCGGGGCCACCTTCTTCCTCGCGCACGATACATTTCGAATCGACATTGGAAACGCGTTCGACCTCGCCGCGAAGGATGGCCACTTCATCCGGTGAAAACAGTTCCGGGAATATGAGGTATCCATCCTTATCGTATTGGTCGCCTTGTGCTGCGGTGAGTTCCATAGCGTCCGCCTTCGGAAAATTATCTTCAAGGTTCAATCCTAACGGCAAATCGCTAGGTTTTGTCAATCGGGCGCACCTATACGATTCGGAAGTTCAGAAATTGCAACAGAACGTGCCCGACGACGATCAGTTCGTGTCGTTGGAAAAAAAATGAGCGCCGAAGTTAAAAAAGTATACGAAACCTGCAATTTTCAGGATTTGACCGGGCAACGCGTGACCAAGGTCATCAACACGTTGAAGCATGTCGAAGCGCGGGTCGACGCCATGGTTAAGTGTCTGGGCGGCGACGAGACGGCATTCGTGGGCTTGGTCGAATCTGAAGAAGAGGATAAGGACGAGGTCGCGTTGGCCGGGCCTCAAATTGCGGGCGAAGGTATTTCCCAGGCTGATATCGATTCGATGTTCGATTGACCGAACAGGAGCTTCCGCAACCTATTTTCATAAAATGAGCTACGTCCTAAGGCTCCCCGTATTGTAGAACTGGTGCCCTGGCAATTGGGGGCCGCTGGTCGGCAATATGGAATGAGCTATCGCATCGGCGTCGATATCGGCGGCACATTTACCGATTTTTGCGCCTTTGACGAGGCAACGAGGTCTGCCCACACGCTCAAGGTTCTTTCGACGCCTGATCGGCCGGGGCAGGAAGTCGTCGAGGGCCTTTCGGCGCTTCGGGAACGCTACGGCATAACGCCCGGCGACGTTTCATACTTCACCCATGGAACCACCGTTGGCGTAAACACCGTGATCCAGCGCAAGGGCGTCAACCTTTGTCTGTTCACGACGAAGAACTTCGAGGACGTGCTGGAAGTGGCGCGCCTCAAAATGCCCGACCCCTACGATTTGTTTTCGCGCCGACCCGAACCGTTGGTGACGAAGGAGAAAGTCTTCCAAGTCGGCGGCCGGATGCTTGCCGACGGCACCGAAGACGAACCGGTCGATGAAGACAGCGTTCGCGCGGCGATCGCCGGTGTCCGCGCGGTTGGCGGCGAAGCCGTCGTGGTTGCCTTGTTGCACGCCTATCGCAACGCCGCGCATGAGCACCGGGTCCGGGACATCGTGCAGGCCGAGGCGCCGGATTTGCCGGTAATTTGTGCCAGCGAAGTCTGGCCTGTTATCCGCGAGTACGAACGGACCGTGACCGCGGTCGTCGCCGGGTACGTTCAGCCCCGCGTCGCGGATTATTTGACGGCGCTCGAGCGATCGCTCGCGGAAGCGGGTGTCCCCGCCGCGCCGATGATCACCAAGTCGAATGGCGGCGTGATGAGCGCGGCGCTCGGCAAGACGCAGTGTGCCCAAATGTTGCTTTCCGGAACCGCGGCGGGCGTGATCGGGGCAAGCTATGTCGCGCGCATGACCGGAACGGCGAACACGATGAGTATCGATATCGGTGGGACCAGCGCCGATGTCGCGTTTATTCGCGATGGCGCGCCGCAATACGGCATCGGTGAAATGATCGGCGAGTTTCCGGTATTCATACCGACCGTGTCGGTGACTTCCATCGGCGAAGGGGGCGGTTCGATTGCTTGGGTCGATGGCCAGGGTGTCCTGAAAGTCGGTCCCGAGAGCGCGGGATCGCACCCCGGTCCGGCCTGTTATGGTCAGGGCGGTACTCGCGCCACGATTACCGACGCGTTTTGCGTCTGCGGGTTCCTGGGGCAAGCCGAACTCGGCTATAGCGCCGTTCGTATCGACACGGAATTGGCGCGTGTCGCGGTCGGGGAAATTGCGAGCGAATTGAATCTCGGTCTGCGGGAAACGGCGGAAGCGATCATCAAGGTCGCGGTATCCGGCATGTATCTGGAGGTTAGCAAGCTGGTGTCGCGCTACGGTATCGATCCGCGAGAATTCACGTTGCAGGCCTTCGGCGGCGCCGGCCCGATGTTATCGTGCTTCGTCGCGCGAGAGCTTGGTATGCATAAGATCGTCGTGCCGACAGCGCCCGGTGTGTTGAGCGCGTTCGGCGGGTTGATCGCCGATATCAAGAATGATTTCATCAGCACCGTTTATTGCGACCTCGATCTGGCGAAGGACGTTTTACACGACGGTTTTGCGGCATTGCGCCGCGCCGCGCTTGAATGGTTGCATGACGAACAAGGGTTCGAGGGCGACGCGACCCTGCTTTACACGGCGGACATGCGCTATCGCGGCCAATCCTTCGAGATCGAAACGATCCTGCAGGAGAGTTGGATCGAAAAGGGTGAATTGAACTCGATTGCGGATGCATTTCATGCCGAACACGCCCGCGTCTACGATCACGCCGACGACGATGCCGCGGTTCAGGTCATCAATCTTCGTCTGGTAATCGTAGGGGCCGCGCCGAAGCCGGATTTGAAAGAATTGGCCGGAAGCGCGTCGATGCCGGAGCCCATAGGGGCGATCGACGTATTTTATGACGGTCAGGTCCATCATGCGGACCTGTATCAAAGGACGTCTTTACTTGCGGGGCAACGGATCGAAGGACCGGCGGTCGTTCAACAGGACGATTGCACGACCTGCATCCTCGGTGGGTTCACGGCTGAAATCGATACGTTTGGCAACATTCTGTTGGACGGGTGAGCACACGATGACAATCGATAAAGTAACGCTGGGAATACTGGCCAATCACTGCGCGGCGGCGGCGGAAAGCATGGCGTTCACGCTGTACCGAACGGCGCATTCGACATTCGTGAAGGAAACCGAGGATTTTACCACCGGGTTGACGACGCCCGACGGTCAGACCTTCGCGACGCCCACGGATCTCGGCGCGACGTGGTTCGTCGGCCTCAACTACAACAATGTCATCAAGGTGTTCGACGATTACGAAGACGGCGACATCTGCATGACGAACGATCCGTACAGCGGCTATGTCTGCACACACCCGCCGGACATGCATCTATGGAAGCCGATATTTCATGAAGGCGAAGTCGTCTGCTTCGCGGTCGGTCACGTGCACAACACGGATGTTGGCGGCGCTGTGCCGGCCAGCCTGTCCCGGTCGCTGACGGAGGTGCATCAGGAGGGGATTCGCATCCCGCCGACCAAGCTGTACAGCGCGGGTGTCCTGAACCAACCGATCCTCGACGTGATCCGCACCAACGTTCGTGTCCCGGACCAGAACTGGGGCGATTTGAAAGCGCAGGTCGCCGCGATGAACACCGGTGCGCGCAAGGTTAAGGAAATGATCGAGCGGTTTGGGATCGAGACCTTCAGACAAGGCATGTTCGACCTGCTCGATTATGCCGAGGCGCAAACGCGCGCCCTGGTGCGGGAACTAAAGGATGGTGTGTATCGTTTCTCGGACTATCTGGACGAAGATTCGGTGGACGGTCATCCATGCCGTATCGCGCTCAAACTGACCATAAAGGGCGACTCGATCGAGTTCGATTTTACCGGCAGCGACCCTCAACTCGAATCCTCCATCAACATGCCGACCGGTGGCGACCCAAGGCATATCCTGATGATGGTGGGGCTGGACTACGTCCTGTATTCGCTCGATCCGTCGATCCTGCTGAATT
>Ga0315338_1002458_pt1 | contig 18325 bp, 16 predicted proteins | sample ASW8metaG_FD_204518 | JGI IMG/M metagenome (GOLD analysis project Ga0315338, IMG submission 204518) | Ammonia-oxidizing marine archaeal communities from Monterey Bay, California, United States - ASW #8 | ecosystem: Environmental > Aquatic > Marine > Coastal | place: USA: California | collected... | reverse complement strand
TGCAGAATTTCATGACTGGCCTATGGCCTCTGACCCAGACTAACTATAGCACTGACCTGCTCTGCGAGTGGTGGGTACAACAAAATGATCGACTTGACGAAAGCTACGGTGTGATCTTTAATGCAAATCCTTCATGAAGTTTTGCCCAACACGGCCAGGTAGCTCAGTCGGTAGAGCAGAGGACTGAAAATCCATTCGGTCAGTCACTTACATCTTCTCGTAGACACCATAAAACTAGTCTATTCTTGATCATCTGTACTCGCTCTATTTCTGACGGTCACTAAATTGTCACTATCGTTGGCAACTTGGCTACTGCACTATGCGGGATTATTTGGTAAATTGTCATTCAACGAACTACCACACATACAGAGTAGTGTGAGTGTTTTGAGAGTGAAATCATCAAACACCAGCATGACACCCATTTTTGCAGTATCGACTCAGAGATCACGGTGAACAAGAGTTTTGTAAATCTCGATCGGTATCCAATCGATGACCTGACAAGTCCAGTGGCTCAAGCCTTGGTGGGGGAAGGTCGTGCTGCTCTTAGCGGAGAGGGCTCTTTTATGTTATCTCAATTTGTTGCCCCCTCTACGCTGAGCTGCATGCAAGTTGAGGCTAGCCAACTTTCCCCTATCGGATTCAAATGTCAGGAAATGCGAAACGCAATTCCGGCGGGTAAAGGTCGTGAGACCAGAGCTAGTCTCGCATGTGTCGGTATGGACCAGATGCCTGCTGACAGCGCTATACGTCAGTTATTTCTGTGGGAGCCATTAACGCGTTTTGTCGGTGCTGTGCTAGATCGAATACCTTATTATCGTAGCGCCGATCCTATCGCATCGTGTATGTTGACAGTTCTAGATGTTGGCGATGAACTGGGATGGCACTTTGACGCCAACGACGGCATCGTTACCTTGATGCTGCAGTCGGCAGGTAGGGGTGGGGCGTTCGAATATGTTTCAGAAATCAGGGACAGCCGGGAATTTGAGTCGAGTGTGGACCAGGTATTGGTCGGCAACGGTGGCCCCGTCTGCCAATCTGATTATCGACCTGGAACCTTGGCTCTTTTCAATGGGTATCAGGCATTTCATCGAGTGTCCCCAGTAACGCGAAGCCCCGCACGATTGATCTTGATCTTCAGCTATGACTCAAAGCCTGATCAGTACTTCAGCGACGAAATTCGCCAAAGATTTTTCGGCCGAATTAAGCCACTGGATAACTAATTTGACCTGAACCCCAGAGTGACACCTACAGGGCATTAGCAACCCTACCGCACTATGTGGGATGAGAAGGTTCCCATGCAGTAGCGTCTGCATCATTACACTCGCGTTAATTTGAGAATGTTTCCGCACAAAATAATGCCGCTACTCCCTACAGCACTGGGAAGGGTATTAACCTCTCCGCCGATTTCTGGCTTTTAATGTACTGTCACAATTTTGTAACTATCTTGTGTTCTGCAATGTCCACTCATGTCCTATAATGCCCACAAAACGTCACCAAGCGCAGAGTCAGGATGCTTGGTTGATACTAAAAATTAGGCATATTTCAAACAATGGCCAGGTAGCTCAGTCGGTAGAGCAGAGGACTGAAAATCCTCGTGTCGGTGGTTCAATTCCACCCCTGGCCACCAAACGTATTGTTTTGCAAAAGGTTTTAACAAGCCCCTTCAAGTTCTCATTAGCGCAGTTTAATTTGTCATATACTCATTCAACACACGTGCTTCACGTGCAAAAAAGTTGAGTGAGTGTTTTGAGAGTAAAAAACACAACATCAAATACGAAGTAAAAGCACTACTAACAAAGCAGTTTACTGAAAACCCCTGTGTCGGTGGTCCAATTCCACCTCTGGTTATCAAGCATACTGAATAATAATATGAGCAAATTCATTGAAAATCTAGGACTGAATGAAGCTATTGAGGCCGTGTCTGGATGCTCAGATTCTGAGGTTAGTTCAGGTGCCAGAAATACCTACCGATGGGGGTAGTTCAGAAACTACAATTGCTGGATCAACCTATGAAATATCATTGCCGCACATATTTGGCGACAAATGGCGCAACACTTTGTTGATGCTTCATTAACTGTATCTGACACGATTTCTGTGGATATCAACAATTGGAACAACTTATAATTTTAAACTGTCAAGTGCACCTGATCATTTTGGAAGATGCTTAAGTAGATAATACCCGGGTAATTAAAGAAGCTAGTATGTCAAAGGTAAAAGCAATCATATTCGATCTAGATGGCGTATTGGTTGAGGCGAAGGAATGGCATTACGAAGCATTGAATCGAGCACTTTCCTTCTTTGGAATGGAGATTAGTCGACATGACCACCTGGCTAAATTCGATGGGTTACCAACAAGAAAAAAGATAGAAATCCTCAGTAAAGAAGAGGGGCTGCCGTGCGAGCTCCATGAGTTTATTAACTCATTGAAGCAAACGTACACGATGGAAGCTATTTATGCTAACTGCAAACCGAGGTTTGATCATCAATATGCGCTTTCCAGATTAAAGAGAGAAAGATTTGTTCTTACAGTCGCTACAAATTCAGTAAGAGACTCTATGGAGTTGATGTTAACGCGAGCAGGTTTAATGGAGTTTTTGGAATTCTACCTATCAAATGAAGATGTTGAGAGAGCTAAACCAGACCCAGAAATATTTTCCACCTCGTTCCGACGCCTAAATATGGAACCACATCAGTGTTTGATATTGGAGGATAATCATAATGGGCTACGAGCCGCTGAGGAAAGTGGTGCTCACGTCATGCAAGTTATAGATGTTCAAGATGTCAATTATTGGGACATTATTCGGCGAATCAAGAAGATAGAGGAAGCGTAAGAATGATCAATATCGTTGTCCCAATGGCGGGTAGTCATGGAAGTGAGAAGGAAGGAGGATTTCCGTTACCTTTAACTGAGTTATCTGGAAAACCAATCATCCAGTTGGTGGTTGAGAATTTTGATTCTATAGACATAGAGAAACACTACATTTTTCTAGTAAATGATGAAGATTGCACCAAGTTCCACTTGAACGACACTATTAGCTTACTTGCTGGCGAACGCTCGACTATTATTCGGGTAAAGAATCCAACTAGGGGAGCCGCCTGTACAAGTCTTCTAGCTGCCCACTATATCCAAAACTCAGATCCATTAATTATTACAAATAGCGACCAAGTAATTTATCAGGAACTTCGAGAAGTGCATTTTTCGTTTATGGAAAAGAATTATGATGCTGGTGTTATCTGTTTTAACTCCGTCCATCCTAGGTGGTCTTACGTACGGTTAGACGATGACAAAATGGTGGTAGAGGCCGCAGAAAAAAGACCGATCAGTCGGAACGCGATTGCAGGATTCTATTGGTTCAGACAAGGTAAAGATTTTGTTCGCGCGGCAATGGACAGCATAGAAAAAGATGCGTCGGTTGAAGGTGTCTTCTATATTGCTCCAGTACTAAATGAATTTATTCTTAACGATATGAATGTTGGTTGTTTTAAGATTTCAAATGAAGCCTACGCCTCATTTTACTCGCCTGAGAGGAGGACTGAATTCCAGGCTTCGCAATTATCGGTAGTCAATACGTAGAATGAAATCTAGTACGATAGCATTTTGAATTCTAGAACAATGGAATTGCAAGAAAACCTAAAGAATAATTAGAATAGTCAGTGGTTGGTCGGGTCTGAAAGGTTTTTATTTAAATCGACAAGTTAAAAGGGATGAGGAACCTAACCCAAATTTGATGTGATAGATGGTAGCAATCCACATCAATTTTTTGAGATTTTAATAACAGAGCCTTATTGTAGCTCGATGAGAATTCGGCAAGACAAGAGTTAATGGTATAGCCTACCAACCCAGACAAGACTACCGTCATTCTCCGCGAACAATCTATTGACATTTGTATAATTGAAGTTCAATAAGGCAAGTACTCGGCATACCAGGTTTGGTCAACTTTTAGCATGATAGGAAATTGAAATGAGCGTAGCCCACTCGCTTAATATTGTTGTCCCGATGGCTGGGATTGGTTCACGATTTTCAGCTGCAGGATATCGGGATCCTAAACCATTAGTTGATGTATTTGGAAAGACAATGATAGAAACCGTTGTAGATAATCTTACGCCCACGCTTGCTACCCGTTTTATTTTTGTATGTCAAAAAGAACACTATTTTGATTATGGGTTAGAAAAAGTGTTTAGTATGGTTCTTGGTGACAATTGGGACTGTATTCAACTAGATACGGCTACTGACGGTGCAGCACGTAGCGTTCTCGCAGCCAAGCATTTATTCAATAATGACAACAATCTGATTATTGCAAACGCGGATCAGATAGTTGACATCGATCTTACTGATTTTGTTGTTTACTCAAGGGAGGCTGAAGCCGATGGTGTTCTCATGACGTTTCCAGCAACCGAAAGCAAGTGGAGTTACCTTAAACTTGATGATCAGGGGCTTGGAGTAGAAGTGGCAGAGAAAAAAGTAATTTCCCGGCATGCGACAACCGGAATCTACTTTTTTCGAACTGGTAAGTTGTTTATTTCTGCTGCGGACCAGATGATTGAAAAAGGCATTCGGACAAACAATGAATTTTACGTGGCCCCGGTGTATAACGAAATAATCAATGAGGGTGGAATAGTAAGGGCGTGGTCAATTGAGTCTAACGAGATGCATGGAATCGGAACACCGGAAGATTTGCAAATCTACTTTGACTCAAAGGGAGGATATCTTTCCCAGTCAATGCCGACTCAAGAGTCATGCCGAAGCATATAGTGACCCACCGCGGTATTGATGTGCATCTAGAAAACAGAGCCGATCTAGCTATAGGTGAAGGCACCTGGGAATCGTTTTCTAAACAGTTGAAATCTGGGTTTGGTATAGAGTTCGATATACGCCCAACTTATGGTGGGCAAGGGTTTGCTGTCTGTCATGATGATAATTTAGGTAGGCTTTCTGGAGGAGTATGTGATGTAAACATTGGAGATATTCGCCGAGAAGAAGTCTCCTCTGTGCGAATTCTTGGCGGACGTTTGTGCGAGCTCGATGAATTATTGAGTTGCATATGCGAAAACGGAAATGAGGTATCGGCCTTACACCTAAAACATTATTGTCAGGTCCCAGGCCTATTGGATTTGTTGGTTACTTATCTTCACCCCTACATAAAACAGCTCAGAGATCGTCTAATACTATTTGATGTGACTCCAACAGTTTCGGCATTTCTTAAAGAACACATCCCTGAGCTATCAATCGCGGCCTCAGTATCTCACGACTTTGACGTGGAGCGATATGGAGTAGCTACAGGTAATACGCTAATTACTCTAGATGAATTCTTTCTTCATCGGGAATTATATTCTTGGGTGTGGCTTGATGAATGGGATAGGGTTGGACCCGGTGGAACACAAAAAAGATTTATTTGCAAGAAAACAATAGATTCACTTTGTTACGACGGGGTGATGGTCGCTGCTGTTTCACCCGAGTTGCACGCAACTTCTAGTGGATTACTAGGCGGCGAAGTCCATGAAGATGGTGTATGCACAACTCGACTCAAAGACAGATGGCGAGAATGGTCCAACTTGGGAATTGATTTGCTATGCACAGACCATGCTTCATGGTTTCGTGATCACAAATATAAGATCTAAATATGTTCTAGGATTGCTCTTTACTGCTCCTGATTCAATTACATGATACCCATATCCTTCTAGGAGCTTAGCCTGACTTCTTGTACTTGCTAAAACAATTCAAAATTATAATTGTAGGCGCTTTCACCTACGCAGTATTTTTTGCAACTATCGGGTAGAATCCTGCATCTCCGGGTCGCGTCATTGGGGGGTTTTTCTCTATCTCTTCTGGTTCGGTATATCCCGGATAAAGTTCTTGTGGCACGTCAGACTCTACTGCATCTTCTTCTGCTAAATACCATCCATTCTTCTTAGTAAAATCCCAAGCTGGCGTCGCCGATTCTATTTCTCGGAATTCTGGGATCAGAATTTCTTCGCGAATTTGTTGCGCTTCAGAAGTGGATAAATCTTCTTGCTCAGCGATTAAATCCCATCTTTCTTTGGGTAGTTTCATATATAGTTGAAACGATTGCATTAGACCCTTCAATTCATTTTTTGTTATCTGCGGCATTTCTAGCTGAGATTCTGTTCTATAAACGTCTTCGTGCTTGCCATCGTTTTTATCAATGTATCCCTCTTTTATGCAAAGTTCTCTTAATGGGGCACCTCTGTATGGATGGAAGAAAGTAACAGTCGCACTTGAAGGTTTGACTATTCTGTTTAGCTCGATTGTCTGAAAAATATCATCTCTAGACTCATAAGGGAGTCCGATTATATTGAAGGAAGAGCACCTGATTTTGTGATCATGTGCCATCTTAAACACCCTCATTACATCATTATCCTTGTAATTTCGTTTTAGCACTTCTTTTCGTACTCGTGGGCTACCTGATTCGACTCCAATACAAACGTTTCGAAGTCCAGCATCAACAGCCATAGCAAATGATTCTTCATTTACTAACTTGCACTGTAGGTTGACTGAGAATGGTAGATCGACATGCTCTTTATAAAGCGTACAAAATTCCTGCACTAAATCAGGATCATGCATTGGCCATATATCGTCAACAAACATTATAAAATTTAAACTTAGTTCATTTTTAAACTTTTTCAATTCATTGACCAGAGGCACTACATCTTTTTTTCTATAGTATTTCTTTGATGTCGTATTTGCAGCTTTATAAAATGTTTCATTCGCACAATATGAACAGCGAAAAACACATCCACGGGTCCAGACTACCGTAGCCATGTTGTACATTTTCCCACCGAGCGGTCTCAGAAAATGTCGCGGATCAAATATACTCATGTCTGGTGCTACACCTCGTGAAATATCTGGTAACTTTATAGTGCCCTTATGGATCACTTTGTTGTATTGGTAGTTTTTATCTTTTACCCATGTATTCGGTAACTTGTAAAGGTCTTCCCAACTTTTTGATTCAATAGTGGTACATACATCAGCTAAGACATCTTCACACTCTCCAACCCCAAGCATATCAATGTCATCATTCTGAATAATGTCCTCGGGGACCAACGTCGCCAATGCTCCACCAACTATAGTTGGTATATTTGGGAAGACTCTCTTGCACATTCGTAAGAGCTCCAACCCAAATTCGTGGTTTGGATCAACTGAGGACATTCCAATCAGACTAGGTTTGAATTTTCTTATTTCATTTTCTAATTCTGCAAACACATCAACATCTTTTTCTACTAGACCAAGTGCTAAGAAATCCGGGTTTGTTACTTGCAAGTTCTTTTCACGTAAGGCATCGTCACCTACCCATTTGCCGCATCGAATAAATGTTGAATCAAATAATCGAAATTTATGCCCCGCCTGTTCTAAACTAGCCGCTAAATAACCAATACCGAGGGGGGCTCGGGTCGTCATCGTCTTATTTGGGTAAACCATTAAGAAATTCATGATTTTCAGTTATTTTAGAAAGAGTGCGTGGAGTTCGGGGCAATTATACCCAGAACTGACTATTTCTCCCAATATAGCCATCACTATCTTTTATACGCGCTAATACCTATGATTTTCAAGTCATCATTAAAAGATATGGCATCGACAGCACTAATAAGCTCACCATCGATTGTAATTTCTAGTTTACACATTGCCCTATCTTTTTTGTAGAAAATTTCAATAATATGAATTTTTATACAATTCACTTGTTGGAATAATTTTTGATTGAATCTAGTCACTTGGTCTATCCCTTGTGCGCGCCCAGTCCAGTCCTCTAAGAAAACATCCTCCGCAAACAGGGTTTGCAACCTAGATAAATCTTTCTGAGAAAATGCCTCAAAGTAGGCGTCCAGTACATCCTTTATCAACTTAGCCCCCCAAGCTTTGAAAGCGTCGTATTAGAATAAGACACACAACTTCAACGTCCTAAAACGGGATCTATCTCATTATAATGTAATGAAAATCTACTGACAAAGAACTCCAAACACTACAGGCGAAAACGAAGGAAAAATCACAAGAAAACATTTAGCACAAGCATAAACCCCTGGCACAGAAAGCAAGACACGGCACCAGTCAAAACATACACACAACAAGAACTCCTACAACTCCAACAAGCATAGGCACTTAAAAGGCAACATCAACAACGCAATGTCGAAGCGGTATGGACTTGGAGTGCCAAGGCTATGGGAATAGTGCGGAAATGCTCAATAAGACTGCTAACCATTATGGGACACATTCAGATATTGGTTGAGTTAAACAAACAAGCACCACAAACAGAGTGCCAATGGAGAGGTATGTTTATAAATCAGGATATATAGATTCATTAGCGGAATAACGATAAGTACAAAAGAGAATAGGATAAATGTTATATGAGAACATCAGTAGTAGTAGGAAGCACACTTACGAAATTGAGGAGACGAAATGGAATAAGTGCTTATGAGTTCAGTAGGAATTGGATGTTAAAGACTCCGGGATATTTGGCATACACAAAGAGTAGTGGAGCAGAACCTTCGTTTGAATGTTTGAAGCACATACGCAAGAAGGCACTACAGGAACAGAAGGTTTACCTACGATACATTGAAAGAAACAGACAGAAAGAGCCACTGCTTTATATACAAAGAGTAGAGGAGACAGCCAACTTTTACGAGAGGATTTCTGAGGATGTTGAGAAGGCAATGTTGAGTTAGCAGATAGAGTGTTGCGTTAATTTCAATGCAGCTCACCGTCTGGTTTTTTGTGTAGCACTTCGATCACTGTACTCAACGATTTGATCCGCTTATCTAGCATCAGGAGGTAATCGTTGAAGAAATCTATTCTTCGCAGAACCTCAAACCGGAACTCCGCATCTGATACAGACATAACACGCTGTTGATCTTCATGTCCTGTACCAGTGGCGACCACTTAAATATAATTGGCGCGACCAAACAGGCTCAGCCCAATGACGTATTTTGAGCTCCGGCTCGGGACAAGACGCAAATCACACATTATTCGGGCGGCCTGCTCTTTGGCCTCGGGTGCGAACTTGAACTCGAGGACTGATTTCTGATAGTACGACGTGGAACTGCTCGATTGATGACGATTTCCTGTCATCTGGCGAAAATTCAAACCCTCGTCAAAGGTGATTCGAATACCGCCAGCGGCCTCGTGGTAGCGTCGCTCATATGCGACATAAATGATCGGCTGTAGGGCCATGCCTTGCGGAACAAGTGGTCGTGCCGACAAATCCGTATGGAGCGCACTTTCAATGTCGCGGTTGGTCATTTTCATCAGTGGTGTTGTTAGCTCACCCAATGATGTCGATACTTTGCTACCGAGGCGTCCTCTCTTTGATTTTATTTCGAATGTCAGGTCCTTTCTGGATTCGTCTATATCGCCGTACCATCGGATCCGAAATTTACTCCGGTCAGCGATCCCATCTAGATTGTCCTGGACACTCTTGAAATCTAAACTATCAAAATAGATCGAGTTGACCTGCCTAGGGGGAAAGGCTCGACGTACAAACGGTTTTCCCGAAAGCCAGGACTCAAGTTCCGTTACTTGGTTCGGATCAACCAAGTACTTGATCTCATATCGCATTGGTCTTGACAGCGTTACAGACATCAGCTTGTTATTGGCCAGCCCTTTCGAGCGGCAAACTTTCGTCATAGAGATCATCAACATCCAGGTCCAAACCTGACAGAGCGACACCATCAACGACAAGTGAGTTGGGGAATTGATTGAAGAACGCTTCGTAACCGAGGCCTGTTCCTGTCACCGTAAATTCTGCAGCCCCGTACATCGGCTTCTTGATAAATGCCATCCCGGCGTACACCTCAAAGTGTTCTACTCTAAAGCCGTCGATGAACAATCGGCTGCCATCTTTCGAAACAGCTCCAATTCCAACATTACGCGCGTCCACATCGGTCAGGTGTACGTTACTGCGCTCACCCACTGATACGGATTTGTCCGCTATGTTGGTAAACGTCAAGCTCTCTCCATTGATATCCGAGCCTGACGTGTCGAGGCCGTCCCCGCCAATGTAAGAGAAGGTCAATCGGCTCACACGGCCATTCGAATAATCGACATCGATAGCATCCGAGATGGAATCACGGAATTGACTATCGGAAATCTGAAAGTCAGACTGCACGATATTCAGCGCGTCCTCGGCGACAGAGTCCTCGAACTGGCTATGCTCGATTCGGACAGGTGATTCATAGAATGTCACCGCGCCGGTTAGGTTCAATGCCCCTTCGGACAACGCATCGGTTCCTGACACGTACACATGCTTCAACAGGGACGTATCTGCTGCTTCTGAGACATAGACGCCGCACCATCTACTGTCGGTTTTCGGCATGAGCTTGATTGGTGCATCTGCTGTTCCACGGGCGATGATAGGGCTGCGAGAGAGGATCATCCCATCTGGCCCGAACCGCAATGTTGTCCCGGGTGAGATCACCAGACGATGGCCTGCTGGCACAACCATTGGTTCGGTAACTTCCCAGTTACCCGGTTGTATCTGAATATCCTTGCCATTTAGTGAAACAAATGGTAAATCGCCCTCTCTATCCAAGACGTTCGGCAGATCAATGAAGGGGTTGAGCAGACGATCTTTCAGGGCGAGAGATACAACTTCACGCCGCTCATCGGATCCTACTCTGGTCCAGATCTCCAACCTTACGTTCCGACCCAATTGCAATCGGGCAGGAACTTCCAGATTCGTCCGCAATGGAAACGTGCCGTCAAATCCCGCCAGTACGGGAATATCCCCTTCAAACAGCGTCCGATCCTCACATGTTGCACTGGATTCGCAAACAAGCCCGACACGTTCTAGAGTGACGTTGTGAGCGAGGAGATTCCAAAGGACGAGCCGGCCCGTATCAAAATATTCCGCATAGACGTGCTGAGGGTAAGTGATATCACTGCGTGGTTCCAAAGTCTCATGAGCTACCGACGAAACCAGATCTGACTGCTGTGACATTAGATCTGCGGCCGCCAGCCGGAAGTAGTTAGACCCACGTTCTTCTATCTCATGGAAGTTGGATTTGATCAAGTCGAAATCAAAACCAGGGCAATCGTTGGGAAACGCGACGCAAATTTTTCCTAGCTCTTCTTGCAAAGCCGGAAGCGCACGACCGACCTGTTCTAGATTTTCGTCAAACCGCTCATGGAACGATTCAGAATGCACTAGATCTTCGAAGATGAGTTTCGGAACCGTTGCAATCCAGGATTCTCCCGTACTTGAAGATAACAGTCGATGTGGATAACTTTGATCTGCAGTCACCGGTTCAACTTTCAATGTATACGGATTCAAATAGAAGCGAAGATTGTTCGATGCGAGCGTATGCCAATTGTGCCATATCGCTGAACCGATCAAGGCTTTAGAAAAAGCGTCGATGTCAATCACGTCCTCGATTGGGATTTCCGACGCATGCAACTTTCTTGAGATCTGGACCGCATAGCTGAATAGCGCCATCTGCAAGGGATCTTCGACATAGCGGCTGTTGCCATAGAGATTGACGACCGGCACATCAAAGTAGGTGGGCGGGCGATCGGTTTTTGTGTTTATCCTTTGATAAAACCAGTCTGCCTCAGACCCAAGCCGAAAAAGCGGTGCTTCTCGGCGTCGATTGAGTTCCAAGAAATGACGAGTCATATGTTCCTCGACATCCATGACTCCCCAGTCGTCGCCATTAAAATTGACATGAGCATATTCATGGCGTGGTGCCAGGTTTCCTACTGCACGCATCCATGCTTGAAATAGTGCATCCGCTGGGATCTGGCGTGCCGCCGGTCTTTGCAGTGAAAAACGACTCATTCCGAGAATAGTCTCTCCATCCTTCAGATGTACTCGCAGACTCCAACGGTCTAAAAAGTTCCAGTGGTTCCAAGTATCGCCCTTGAGTCTTATCGAGACTCGGTAGGACCGACCGCGAAACTCTATTTCTGCTGGGTAGGTTTGCGGTTGCCACAAGAGCATCCGCTTCAGCGCCAAGTTTCGTTCTTTGGACATTTGTTCCAGGTGCTTGTACTTGAAGTTAATCTTGATGGTATCCAGATCAGCTGGAAACGATCCTGATAAGGTGTTTGAAATACTCCTGCGTGCCACGTTCAGGAAATATGAGTAGTTGGACCTCGGCGATGAACTTTCTGCAAGGTCGAGCTTCTTAATCAAAGAATTATAGGCGCTTTGCCTGATCGAACTTTTCGACCCCATCATAAAACTCGGGTCGACAAGGGCGATCGCAGCGACACCGAACAGAAAAATTGCGATCAGGAATTTCCATTCAGGCGGCGCTGTGTCAACGCGCATCTACTTACACCCTCTTCGCACAAGTCCTACTGGAGGGGCCGCGCCTGGTAGAACGAACAGGAAATAATGGGGCTCAGGCTACGGATCGATTTCACGATCTTGTTGACGCTGGAAATGTCTTTTAGTTCTATTTTTAAGAAGATCGAATTGTCGGACGAACCGGCGTTGTATTTCTGCAAATCTACATTCGACACGTGTTCAGACAGTTTCGACCAGACATCTTCGATAGTCAGGTCCGCGCCCGTCCAATCGATCAACAAGTTGTATTCCGTTTCGTAACCAACGGTGCTTCGTGATAGCCACTGAAATATAACAATCACGATGACAACAAAGACCACGGACGTGACAAATGGCTGGCCGGCTCCATAGCCCAATCCGAGTGCAATAGCGAGAAATAGATAGACCAGTTCCTCAGGCTCTTTAATTGGAGTTCGAAATCGTATGACCGACAGCGCGCCAACGAGGCCCAGAGACAGAGCCAGAGATGATTTGACAACCATGATCACTAGAAAGGTCACGCATGCGAGGACCGGAATAGCTGTGCCGATATGAAACTTTCCGGACAATGAAACTGAACGGCGCACATAGAGATGACGGAGCAAAAATGAAGCGATCAGACAAAATCCCAGATTGATCACAAGATCGACCAGATTGAGCGGAAGAATCGTCGGGGTTGTGAATTGAATATTGTCCATTAGATCGATCACTTTCATGTGGGTGTAATGCTCCAAGTATAGTAGCAGTTGGACAGTTTAAGGTGATTGTCTAAGAGAGAGTTGTCGTTCATCGTTAACCGAAGAAGAAACGATGATGACCTATTCTTAATCAACGAAATCCAGTGCCAAGAAAACCGTTCGAGATATTCGCAGAGCTACCCGGCGTAATTATTCAGCCTAAGAAAAAATCCGGATTGTTCTTGAGGGGCTTCGCGGTGAAGACAGTATTGCTGAATTGTGACCTAAGGAATGCATCAACCAGAATCTATATTATCGCTGGTCGAAGGAGCCTCTGGAGGCGGGCAAGAAACGTCTGGCCGGGGATACCGCTCGGGAAGTCACATCCGATGAAGTCAAAGATCTACGTCAGGAAGCCCTGGGGCTAAAAGAACTAGCCGCTAAATAACCAATACCGAGGGGGGCTCGGGTCGTCATCGTCTTAATTTGGGCAAACCATTAAGAAATTCATGATTTTCAGTTATTTTAGAAAGAGTGCGTGGAGTTCGGGGGTAATTATACCGAGAACTATTTGTTTCGCCCATACGGCCTACACTATCTTTTATACGCGCTAATACCTATGATTTTCAAGTCATCATTAAAAGATATGGCATCGACAGCACTAATAAGCTCACCATCGATTGTAATTTCTAGTTTACACATTGCCCTATCTTTTTTGTAGAAAATTTCAATAATATGAATTTTTATACAATTCACTTGTTGGAATAATTTTTGATTGAATCTAGTCACTTGGTCTATCCCTTGTGCGCGCCCAGTCCAGTCCTCTAAGAAAACATCCTCCGCAAACAGGGTTTGCAACCTAGATAAATCTTTCTGAGAAAATGCCTCAAAGTAGGCGTCCAGTACATCCTTTATCAACTTAGCCCCCCAAGCTTTGAAAGCGTCGTATTAGAATAAGACACACAACTTCAACGTCCTAAAACGGGATCTATCTCATTATAATGTAATGAAAATCTACTGACAAAGAACCGAGGGGGGAAGTAAGAATTGGTGAAGGCTCGAATTCGCCACAATTATTCGTTGGAGCTAGCAGCTTCGCTACGGAACAAATTAAGACAACTCAAATCCATCTCCTAATGATTTGGGAGTAAACCAAGATTAACGTTAGTCGAATGAACCAACCTATTTTTATAAATGAGAAACGCTATTTAATTATGGCGCTATTAATTTTTCTTGTTGTAAATATTTCTGCAGCGGTTGAAGTGCATTTCCAAAGAAACATTCCGTGGGAGCCAGATGACCACTATCACTTTATTGTTAAGGCAGGTAATTTAATAAATTCTCTGAGCGGACCGACTCCTGGATTGTCTGACATATACAGACAAACAACCCTAAATGGTGACGAAAACAGTTTAGTAAAAGAGGCTAAAATTAGACAAAGACATCATATTCTTCAATCTTACCACCCTCTCTACACCACAATACTCGCAGCATTCAAATATGTTGGCGTTTCGTATGAAAGAACGCAAAGTGTATTAGAAATTGTCGGTGTAACAATGGTGGGCTTTAGTATCGCTTTTTTTTGTTCCACTATTTTCGGGAAGTTTCCAGCTGCAATCGCTCTAATAATATTTTCGATTATTGGTCTAAGAGGCTGGAGTATCCACTACATTTCACCTGCAATATTATCTAGTACATGTGGTCTCATATCACTAGGTTTTATTGCCTCACAAAAACGTTGGAAGCTCGCCTATTCATTTATCGCATTGTTCGCTTCGGTGACATTTCATGCTGTCGGAATATTTTTAGCAGCAGCGATTGTGCTTGCTATTACATTACTACAATGGAGAAGACCAAATGTTCGCTTAGCGATATTCATTGTTGTAAGTATCGTTAGCATGCTATTTTTCTACAAATATCACTTTCAGTTTGTTGACGAGGCAATTCCCTTGGTTGGTACGTATGTATATGACAACTTCTTGTCAGGAATATTTAGTAATGTAAATTCTGTCATCGCTGTGGTGAAACGTGATATTGGTTATGTGTTTCCAAATTACTATAAATGGGTCGGATTGTTGCTATTTGTTTCTGTGGTACTAATTAAGAAGGTACGCACACATCTCGCGCACCATATCCTGCAGTCGTATCAATCTCAAACAAACAACAATAATCTGATATTTAAAGTTTACGCGATCAGTTTGTTATCGATTCTAGTTTTGTCTTGTTTCTCTTTGGTATCCGCTAACGTTTTTGACAGAATGAAACTTGTTTATTACATATTTTTCGGAGGATTTATCTGTTCGATTATTTGGAGTGTGCTTTATGACTTGCTATCTTCAGTTCGCAAACTCTTCTTGGCTAAAGCTAGATGCAGGCCGCTGAGCCTTAATGCTTCTAAACAAGCGTGGTCGAAGTGTTTTTGTCTTATTGGAGTATCTATTTTGTGCACCAACTTTCTTATTTACAATGCATACAATTATCAATGGATGGTTAGAGGAAAGATAGTGACAAACAATATGGTATTCGATAGAGAACAAGTATCAGAGTTACTAGATATTAGTAATGAAGATGATAAGGTGCTCTATAATTTACATTCGAATAGCAATGGACTAATCAAAGGAGTTCAATCCTATCGCTACATTAACAAGAATAGTATTGGGTTAGATGTGAATGAAGGTGCAGAGGCCGCCACTTATTTTTATTTGTCCTATGGTGCATCCAAAAGAGGTGCGGTGATATCGACCGCGGTTTCAAACTTAGAAGATGAAATTTTCCGGAATAACGATGACCTACGCTATATGGTCACATTAGCGCCACCGACTGTTCTTTTTAGCGGCGACCTATTTCTAACGGAAGGTGATTTATTGTCTTTAATGACATCTCAATTACAAGATCCAATAAAGCACCTCAGTATTTTTTTTGAGAATAAATCCCCAGGGCACACTGTCTTTGTAAAACTTCAAACTTTGACAAAAGACTATGCTATCAAGGTGCCAAGCGGGGCTACAAGATGGTTTGATTTCAATCTAGCAAGCGAGAATAATTTAAACGATAAATTATCTATTAGTATTTCAGAACTACCATTATTCGATCACGAAAATATAATTAACCATCTCAGATCGTTTTGGCGCTTTCGCTGGAGTAACAAACGAATCAGAGTAGCCGGCATACGAATAAATGACCAGACCACCTATTGGCCTTGGGATAGTAATTATAAAATAGAGATATATAAACAGAATTGGGGGGGGTCGAGAAAAACTTATGAGATACCGTTTAAAACGTCGATGTTATCCCCGACTAAGAATGTATTTGTAGATAGGATAATAAATGACAAAGGATCTATTGTGCTCACTAGTCTAAAGACTTCACTTGAATAAGCTAGCCACAACTATTTAGAAAAGTAAGTTAACAACGTAATTAGACGACCAACTTAGTGGTAGTCGGTTAGTGTCTGTTGTAGTTTATCGATAAGACATACACATGCAAAAAATTCTATTGTTTGTTCCTGTCTATAATTGCGAAAAGCAAATCACCCGGCTGTTGAACAAACTAGAGGCCAACGTGATCAATATAGTTAGCCAAGTATTGATTATCGACAATCTCAGTTTAGACGGTACGCCAAATGCGGTAGTTCAGCATATTAAGCAAAGCAAAAATCGATCAAAATATCTTCTAATCCAGAATTCTAAAAACTACAATTTAGGAGGGTCGTACAAGGTCGCCCTGACTTATGCACTAGACAATGGGTTTACTCATTTAGCTATCTGCCACGGCGATGATCAGGCAGATCCTAACGATTTATACCTAGCTTACAAACCAGAGATTGTAGAGTGTGATTGTGTTATGGGAGCTCGTTTTTTGCCTGATTCAAAAAGAAAAGGTTACTCGATAATCAAAATGCTGGGGAACCGGGGTTTTACACTATTATTTTCAATAGTAACGAGGAAAAGAATAAAAGAAATCGCGTCTGGCCTATACATGTTACGTTTGGATAAGTTTCAGAATCGGTTTTTCCTAAAGTTTCGTGACGACTTAACCTTCGATTATTTTCTAACCCTTTACATGGCAGAAAATAAGTTCAACGTTGTATATTTCCCGATTTCATGGCAGGAAGAGGATCAGATTAGTAACCTAAAAATTTTTCGCCAAACATGGACTATGATTAGTATTCTCTATGCATTTTGCTCTAATAAGAAAAAATTCTTTGATCAATCACATGGCATCGATCAGTTCAACTATAAAGTAATAGACCCTGACCACCTAGCTTAGGTGAGACTTGTTCTGAACTCTAGGAAAGGAAGCGGTGCTGCGTTTTGATTAGCAAGGGAGGTATTTATTGAGGTACAGTCGAATAGACCTCAAGAAGAGGTGGGATTCTTTTAAGCCACTTTGTTTGGTCAAGCCTATATTGAGAGCGTGGCGTCTGCATCACCAATTAGTCACCCTGAAAAATACGGACAATAAAACAGGAGTGTTAGTAACCAAAAAATTGTGGAAGAGTACATTGAGGTTGCTAGCACAAATAGATAATGAGTCACCGTACTCCCTCAAGTTCGCTTACCCCAACTCGCTGAATTTCTGGTAAGTACTCGATTGGTAGAGTGATGGTAGTGGGTTCATGGGAGTAGAACTGAGCAGGGTTGGAGTCAGAATTGCACCACAATTACGCCAAAGGAAAATCCCGTTTGTACGGGAGTTTTCGACAGCACAATGTTAAAGGTTGAAATTTTCCTGAATATCATTATCGAGAAATTGATGGAAGTAATAGAGATGACAGCAAACACTACACTTCAGAACACAGCAGACAAATACGACAAGTTAGCGAAACAACGCAAAAAGAGGACAAGTACGCAAAACGAGAGAACGATTGAGTAAACAACAACAGCAGTTTGTACAATTACAGCGTTTGTAAGGGGACTATTTCACGCAGTTTGTCACGCATAGTTGGAAAGCACTAAAAACAAAGCTTGTTTAGTGGCGCAGTTTACTGAAAATCCTCGTGTCGGTGGTTCAATTCCACCCCTGGCCACCAATCAAAGCAACTCCAATTGCTGAAAGTAGTAAAACAGATTCTCAATCGCCGGACGATGCCTATGTGCTGCAAAAGCGAGCGAGCTTACATGTCGTCGGGGTCAATACCGGGGACCTCTGTCAAACCCGCTAATTGTTTCCAGTTCACTGGATAGGCAGCGTAGAAGATCGTACATTCACCGTCCGCCTCGTAAGCAATATGGTTATCCTTCGGTACAAACATCATGTCACCCGGCCCGATCTCGTACGATTCTCCGTCACACGTCAGCCGAAAGTTACCTTCGTAGCAGAAAATGAGCTCGTCGCAAGGAATGTCGAACGGTACGGAGACTTTATTCAAAA
>Ga0315338_1002457_pt1 | contig 18333 bp, 21 predicted proteins | sample ASW8metaG_FD_204518 | JGI IMG/M metagenome (GOLD analysis project Ga0315338, IMG submission 204518) | Ammonia-oxidizing marine archaeal communities from Monterey Bay, California, United States - ASW #8 | ecosystem: Environmental > Aquatic > Marine > Coastal | place: USA: California | collected... | reverse complement strand
CAATGTTGACATATCTAAATCTAATGTTACTATATAGAGTTGATTTTAAATAATAAAATATTTAATAATTATAATTACATTTAATTAGAAAATATGGATACGAATTGTTCTTATGACAAAAGATACAAACCTTTATTGAAATTAATTTTTGAAAATTGTAATAATGACAAAAATTGCAAGTATAAAATTTATCAAAGCGAAGATAATATTGACTACATTTCTATGAAGTTATCTTGTATTTCAAAATTTATTGAAAGATTAGTCAAAATTGTCAAAAGTGGATTAGATGAAGATAAACAAATCAAGCAAATTCAACGGTTTAAGGATCACACTCACAATTCTATATTTGACGAAGATACTTCTAAAAAAATATTACAATTAATGAAATTATTTATAAATCCCGATCAAATTAGACAAAAAAAACGTCATAGACATCACATGAAACATAACCCTGTTTATAATCGTTGTATGACTAAGATAATGAGCAAACCAATTCAAGAATCACAAGATCTTAAAAACGGAAGCGAACCGCATTTTTCAGTTGAAAATAGAGATACATTGATACAACATTTATATGATTCTTTAAATAAAGATGAATTAGATTTAATGAAACAAACAATAGGTGATCTTAATAAAGCTAAATCATATGTACAAAAGGGCGGGGCGAAATCAACTAAAACAATGTCATTTAGTGATGCTTCAGAAATAAATAAAAGGTTTTTCAAAGAATTATTTTCCAGAATTTCTACTAAAATTCAAGAAGATAAGATTTACGGGACATTAGATAGTATAGTAGATTACAAGAAACGGTTGGAAACATTTGTTCGCGAATCCATTCAAGATATGGATGTACCAGATCATTTAAGATATTTCGTCGATAACGTGAGTAACTTAGTGGATGCAATATATCCATCAAACATTTTAGATTTTGTTCGATCCGACGATACCATTAGTGGAAAAATTAAAAATGAATTTGCTGAACCATTTGAATTAACTGAATTGGTTTTGTTTGCTTTGTCTGTCATGCCAATTCCAGTTATAAATTTAATTCCTGATTTTATGTTAATTGTCCATAACTTAATGAATGGAAAGAGAATAATGTTTACAATTTTATCTTCAATTGCCTTAATTATTAAAATATGCACATTGTTATTTTTCGATTTCGGTCCTATATTGAAAATGTATTATTTATCAAAGAAAATTAAAAACTTCAATATGAATGATTTGGCTCAAGTTATGGATAAAACTGTAAATGATATATTAACGTTACCAGGAGGCATTAGTAAATTTGGCACGGGTATTATTTCAAAGGCATTGCTTCCATTAGCAAGTGCTGGACAATTAAGACCTGAAAATATGTCGATACAACTGGGTAATAATAATCCCATTAGTGGTGCAAATCCTATGGGTTCTTTACAACAAATGAGCAATATAGTTGGTAATATAGCTGGTTCAAATGCGAATGTAAGTTCTTTACGAGATGCATTAGAAAATTTAAAATCAAAGAAAAAAGAAAAAGACAGTCAAACACAATCAACTAATATTAATCAACTAGAAATAGATATAGCCGAACTTAAAGGTAAAATAAATCATAGAGAATACGTTTTGAAAAAATATAATGATGGAGCCTATAAACAAACCTGGAATTCAATTGAACCAAATAGAGAAAATAGAATACGTGCTGAAGTAGGTGATTTAGGAACTAAATTAACTAAAAAAGAGAAAGAATTAGAGTCTAAAAAAACAGGTCAAAAATCTTCTAAAAACACATTAGTAGATGCTGAAATTTCTAAACTTGAAAGTCAAAAGAAAGATTTTAATAAACAATTAACAGAAAATATCTGTAAAGCAAAAGAATCAAAAACTCCTCCTTCATTTACAAAAACAGAACAAGTCAATTGCAAAGGTGTAGCTAAGAGAGTAGCACTAAAAAGTGACACATTAGCAGACAATAGATTGAAGAGTGGTTTCTATCAAAATAAAAATAAGATTTCTGAAATTGATTTCCAATTAACCGAATTGAAAAAATTGCAAAATAAACAACCAGCACCAGCACCAGCACCGAAAAACAACAAAACACCAGCACCGAAAAACAACAAAACACCAGCACCAGCACCAGCACCAGCACCAGCACCAGCACCAGCACCAGCACCAGCACCAGCACCAGCACCAGCACCAGCGAAACAAAATAATTAATTTACTCAAATAATTCTAAAATATCCATAAATTTGAATTTTTCTCTATTCTTAAAATTTGAACTTTTACTCAATGTTGTAATACTATTAATATACCCATCTAATTGTTCTTTTTCCAGTGATTTTTTCATTTTTTTATGTACATTTGTAAAAATAGTTTTCAAGCATTCGACATATTCATTTTTTGTATCTTCACTTAAATTTGTACTCAGTTCAGATAATAGAAGCACAATGAATTTATCAATAACCATATTTTCGACCATATCAATTTCGTATAGATAAGATACTAAATTAAACATTCCAACAAACTTCTTTTTTTGTTTCATTACTCTACAGAATAAATCATATTCATCTTCTTCATCACAAGCCTCTAGTTTTTTGTGATTTCTAAAGTGTTCTTTGCATTTTCTTAAAATCTGTTCCTTTACAGTCTCTCCATAAGTCTCATACAAATATTTACACATTCTCGCATATATTTTACAATAAATAGACTGTTGTGTTGCTACTGTAAATATAATACTTATGGTATCGTTAAGTATCGCATCATTACTATTTATATATTCTGTTAATTTGTCTTTCAATGCGTCGAAATTTGAATTTGTACATTTATTAAATAAGTTTCGAATTTTATCAAAAATAATATCATGTTCGTTACGTTTGCCTTCCTCCTCCTTACTAAGTGATTTTTTCCAATTGTTGAAATTAATGTTGTTTTTCGAAAATTTATGTGGATTGAATTTATTTTTAATTCGTATTGTATTAAACAGTTTAATATATGAAGTTTCTAAAATTTTTGTTTTATCAAACTGTTCATATAACTGATTCACTTCTTCAACTGTATATTTTACCATTGTGGGTATTAACTTATATGATGTAAAAAGTAAAAAGTAAAATATAAATCACGAATATCGTATTATTACAATATAGAATAATATACTATTCAGTTATTCTTTTAAATTAATTATTGTGAAATTTGATTTTTAATTTAAATGTTATTTCATTATTACCTAAATAGTTCCAAATAGTAATTATCAATTTACCTTTGTATCTTTATATTATTCTTTATATTATTCTTTATATTAGTCCATTAAAATGTCAACCGTATCATCGCAAGTTGTTAAAAAGAAACGTTCGTATCGAAGAAAGAAAAAAGCGGTAGAGAAACAAGATGTTAATTATAGAGAATTATGCATTACACGATTCATTGAAAAATGTAACCTTTCGAAAAAAAGGGCAGTTCAAGAAGAAACTGGTATCTATAACTATACTATTGATGTTGCTGATCGCCTTATTCTTCCAAAAAAATTTACAAATCGCAAGTTTAGAGATATATATTTTAATAAACAGAGAAGTTTGTACATTAATCTATTGAATCCTGATAATCCAAAACTAAAAAAACGTTTGAAAAAAGAAATTAAACCTGGATCAATGGCAACTATGGACCCACAAGACCTATATCCTGAACATTGGAAAGTGTTGTTGGATGAAAAGGCACGAAGACAAAAAATGCAATTTGAAGTGAGAAAAGAGATGGCAACTGATATGTTCCAATGTGGTCGCTGTAAAAAATGGGAAACTACGTATTATGAATTACAAACCCGGAGTGGTGATGAGTCAATGACATGTTTCATTACTTGTGTAAATTGTAATAAAAGATGGACACAATAAACGTATCAAACGTATCAAACATATAAAATTTATAAAATATATTGTTATTATTATTATATTATTATATTACGATTAATTTAAATGAGTGAAGAATTAAATAAAGACATACGCGATTTTTTTATTAAGATAGGTGAAGATATTAAGATCGCATTTGATGAATGTTGTCCTTGTATTTGTTTAAATAGAGCACGTGTTCATGCTCGTGAGTTATATGATATAGAAAATCAAGTTACGGAAGATATGAACGGTATTGATAAAAGTTCACACGTTATTGTACAAATCGACAATGATAAAAAAGATGATGAAGCTGATGAAGATTTAAAAGTCGATCATTTTGTGTTAGAAGATAATGTTATTGTAAGAAAAAATAAAGTCACATACTATTATGATTTCAAAGAGTATCGTGATGATGAATTTGAAACGAAATGTGTAGATAGTGATGATAGTGATGATCGTGATGATAGTGATGATAGTGAAGACGATTTTGTTATAATTTATTGATTTATGGATTTATTGATTTATTGATTTAAACCCATATTTCTATACAAATTATACAAATAATACAAATAATACAAATACTTACAATTACAATGTCTAAGCGAACTGATTACATATCATGGTCTCAATATTTTATGGAAATAGCTAAATTAAGTGCTAAGCGTTCAAAAGATCCGTCTACACAAGTTGGTGCGTGTATAGTAAATGCCGAAAATAAAATAGTAGGTATAGGTTATAATGGATTTCCAAATGGTATAGATGACAATGAATTAAGTTGGTCGCGAGATGGTGGCTATCTTGACACTAAATATCCATATGTATGTCACGCTGAAATGAATGCTATTATGAATTGCACTATGTTACCAAAGGGTTGTACTATATATGTTACCTTGTTTCCTTGTAATGAATGTGCAAAATTGGTTATACAATCTGGGATAAAAAAAGTTATTTACTTGTCAGACAAATACAAAGATGCTGACAATATGATTGCATCAAGAACATTATTACAGAAAAGCGGAGTTGAATTCACACAATTTATTTAAATATGTGAAAATAGTAATGTAAACATATGAGATTGATTTGTAACTCTTGATGTTAATTCACAATGTGCTTGCGTTGCTATATAACATTTGTGTGATTTTAGTTCTAAATATGTCGGTGCATTAATATCTTTAGCATATCCTTTTAAATGTAAATCGTCATTTATTATAGTAGAACCAGAATTTTCATGTGAATTATATTTTTTTTGAATATATGACAAATTTAAATGATATCTATGTCTAAATCTATAATTTTCCACAAATGTATCTCCAGGACCAGAATACATTACATTAAATTTACCTTTTCTCAACGTTCCACCCATATCTACGTTTTCTCCATTTGATTCACGGTGTATATCTATTAGATTATTTCTAATATCAGGATCTAATTCGCTTGTAATAGCTTCTTTATCACCTAAAACATTTTGAGCATATTCTAGAACCATCATTTGAAATCCTAAACATATACCTAGGGTTGGAATATTAAGAGTTCTCGTAAGTTTTGCAATTTCAATCATCTCTTTATATCCATTTTGACCAAATCCGCCTGTTAAAATAACCGCATTGTACGCGTGGATATTTTGCTTTTTTTTGTCAAAGGATGATTTATTTGTAAGGTCTAAATAATCGATTGTATATAGGAATCCACTCTGTTTAAATGCTGCGTGATCAATTGCATGTCTCACTGATATATATGCGTCGCTTTTATCTGTCGTAATTGAATCGCAGTCTGTATATAAATATTTCCCTACTACTAATATTTTAACATCAGGGACTCGTTTTGCTTCAGATAATGCTTTAAACTGATTCCATCTCTCGCGATTTTCCTCTGTCTGTAACTTTTTTGAATTAAGTATATTTATTCCAAACGATTCTTCCAATATATTTTGTGATTCTAATAAAAAAGGTACTTCATATACTGATTTACAATTAGAATTAAGTAATAATTTTGAATTATACGCGATTCTTTGTATTTTATTCATTATATCATCTGGAACGTTTGTCACATTATTTGGAAGACGAAGTGAAATTATATCTGGTATAATTCCTCGTTTATTGAGTTCTGATATTGATTGTTGTGCTGGTTTAGATTTCAATTCAGTACTTAGAGTTTGTAATAACGGAACAACATGAATATGATACACATTATTTCTTCCATATTTATCATATAATTGAGGAAATGCATTATAATATATATCTGATTCCAAATCGCCAACCGTTCCACCTAATTCGATTATTACATAATCTGCTTGTGTAGTATAATTATCTTCATTTTTAATATTTTGTAATTGTTCTATTCGCCGAATAATCTCGTTCGTTACATGAGGTATTACTTGAATTGTTTTTCCTAGATAATCACCTTTTCGTTCTTGATTAATCACATCACGATATATTTGTCCGGATGTTATAACTGAATCCTTTGTAAGTTCTTGTTCTAGAAATCGTTCATAGCAACCTAAATCCAGATCTGTTTCCGTTCCATCTGCTAAAACAAAACATTCGCCGTGTTCATATGGATTCATAGTTCCAGCATCTACATTCAGATATGGGTCAATTTTTCCCATATTTACTTTATTATTTGAGCATTTTAGCAGAAATCCAATAGAAGATGATACTACTCCTTTTCCAATTCCGGACATTACGCCACCAGTTACTATAATGAATTTAGTCATTTTTGAAAATAAATTATTAATGATTAATACGAATATACGAATACACTTGTTTAAATAATTAGTAATATTTTATTTATGCTAATAATCTATCACTCTAAAAATAAATCATATATTTTTTGTGTTCTTTGGTCTAATTCTTTTATATTTCAATTTTATAGAAAACTTTAATGACTTGTTTTTGGGATGAAACTTTGAAAGGGTTAAGTTACTTTCCTGAATTCAAAGAATTAGAAGAATATAATATAATATCAAGAAATGGAAGTAAAAATAGAAAGAATTACATTGAATTCTGTAAAAAGAATTGTGATATATTATTGAAAAAATATAAGAATGTAATATGGGAAGGTTTTGAAAAAAATGAAAGAGATAAGGTAGATGAAAATGGAATTGATTTAAATGATTCAAGTATAAGAGAACAAGAAATAATAGAGAATCATATACCTAGAATAAAGGAATTATGGAGTAAAGATGAAATAGATGGATATAATTGTTCGCCTTGTGATAGTTTTCTGTTATTTCTATGTTGTTATTTTGAAATTAATATACATTATAAATCAAAGAATTGGAATAATCAACCAATTCATGTAACATATTTATACAATCATCCAGAAAGAGGATATAATAACAATAAAGCCTTATTTTTCAGTACATCTAAAAGTCATTTTTCGTATGTTTCATATGTTAAATAACACGCTTTTCAAAAAAGCGTCAGCAAAAACATATTTGAACATTTATGTTATTAGAAATAAATCAGTAAAAGTTTCATTTGGATGAGCGACATTTATATGTTTTTTATTAGTTAAACTCGCAAGATATTTATAATATTCTAATCCTTGAACAGCAGTTCTATTACCAGTTACTAAATATGAATGAGGTCCAGATGTTTTATTCAACTCAACTTTGAACGCAGATAAAGTTGACACATTTGGCATATCTGTTTTGATATTATTTTTTTGAAAAGTATTTTGAAAACCTTCCATATTATCATATATATTTCTATTTACAACATATGGAACTATATAATATCCATTCAAATAAGTGTCATATATAATCCATTCAGTATCATCTTCATCCGGATTTTGAATTTGAATATGTTCTATTTCAAGTGCTGTATAATCGACTAACTCTTTTTTAATAGGTAATAGGTGATAACCATATCCTCTTGTATTATTGTGTCTTGGATTATTGAAAAGTTGTTTATAAAATTCATTAAATTTATATTGATATTGTCTTTGTAATATATGAATTTGTTCATGCATTAATGTTTCTTTAATATGACCCCAGTCTTTTGTTTTTAATTGAGATTCAGGAAATAGAATATAGTTTGAAATAGTACAAGGTAGATTCAATTCTAAATTACGAGTTTTCAAAAGATTCCATTTCATACTACTTGCAAAATCAGAGACAAACATCGAATATTTTGAATTATGTCTTCTATTAAATTTGGGATCTTTTATAATTTCACCTATAAGTTCTGTTAGTTTTTCTTGTTCTATATCACTGAAGTCAACTAAATGCTCTTTATATTTTGAAATAAATTGTTTATATTCATATTTATCAGATGGTTTGAAACCTGTCTTTATATGAATACTTTCAATTGAATTGATTGGTACATATTTATTTATATATTCATTATATTCATTTCCTATTTTGTTAAATGTAACACGATGGCGTTTGTCTATTATTAACTCATTATTAGGTTCAGGTATATCATTATTATTTTCAAACCCTTCATTCAAAATAAATATGTATTGTATTGAAAAAAATATGACAATACATACAAGTAATATGAAAATACAAGTTTTAAATATAGATTTCATTTCAAACTTTCAAAGTTTCAAAGTTTCAAAGTTTCAAAATAAAACAAATTGTTATTTTAATATAAGTATTTTATATTTTTGAAATAATGTTTGAAATCAATTTTGAAATTAAATTAAATTTATGTAATAATTATACTTTTAATACTCCTATTTTATATTTTTCTAATGTATTTGAAACATAAATATTTTTCATATGCCAACTTACACCTTCTGCTTCCCACACTGATTTCAAATTCTTACCTCCAGCTTTCAAAATAATCGAACCTCCAGGATGTTTTGAAATAAAATCAGTCATATCATAAACGTGTCCTTCATAATGTAACCATAAGGAGTCTCTTGTGTTATGTTTTTCTATTTCTCCAATTGAATATTCCGGAAGATTGAAATATTCAAACAATTTATGCTTTTGATTTTTGAATAACCAATAACCTAGACATATAAGTGCTATTAACAATAACACTAATAGTATAACTAATATGTATTTCATAGTAATCACTTAATAATTTCAAAATAAAATAAATTCAAAATTCAAATATAAAAGTATTTAATCTAACAATAAAGAAATTTTATAATATAAACTAATTTAAACTCATCCAAATCTCATACGCATTTCAGCATATGACAACTGTCTTTTTCCTGTTGGATTAAACATATATTTAACCGCAGCATCACTTCCTTCTGTTCTCATAATATTAATTGCCTTAGCGTTTTCAGGTGTTATACCATTAGGTGATGACTTGCTCTGACTCTGTTCTTTCGGTTTTTCAACAACTGTTTTTGTTTTTGTTTTTGTTTTTGTTTTTGTATTATCTGTTTTAGAAGACATTTTAAATATGTAATGATAAATATAATAAACAAACAAACAAACGATTATTTTTAAATTGTTTTACATTCCGAGTTCAGCAGTATATGCCTCCATCTCAGCATTGTAACGTTCACGATCTTTTTCAGCTAGATCATTGTATTTCTTTTTCTTTTTGTCGCTTAACTTACCCCAATTTTGTCCAAGTGTTTTATTCATTTCGGTAAAATTAATCTTAGCACCATTGTTCTTCTTCTTAAAATCATCGCGATATTCGCGACCGAAAAAGGTGTATGCATTTACTGCCCGCTTTGGTCTGTTAGGATCCTTCTTTGCCTTTAGTTTAAATTTGTTATCAAGAAGTTCCTCGCGAAGTTCATCTGCTCGGTCTTCCGCTCCAAGTCTCATACAAATACGATCCAAAAGATCACTATGAGATGCGTAGAAAATATCATTTACTGATACAAGATTGTTAAAATATGCGTTTGATGCCATAGTTCTATATTTATTTCTATTTATAAGAGTTAAATTTATATTTATATTTGTAATATAACTATATATAGTGTTGCCTTTAAGTTGTTTAATATTTAATAATAACAAGAATCAAATTTATTGTATATTATAACTTATAACTTATAACTTTAACTTATAACTTATACTTTCGTATGTTGCTTCTAAATTTGCCATATCTTGATCTATGTCTTCATTAACACCTTCGTCTTCTTTTTCATCTTCGGAAGAACAAGAAACATCTACATCTTCATCTATATGTTGAACTATATTTTGGTTATCATCTAATAGTTCGCGATTTTGTCGTTTTTCTTCTTCTGCCTGTTTGCGTTTTTTCTCTTCTTCTATGTAAGCTAATCGTTTTTCATACATTTCTTTTGCTTTTTTTATTTTATATTCTTCCTTATCCATCATCATAAATCCAGGTTCAATTACCATTTCCTTTTTAACAATCGTTTTTGGATTCGTATTCGTTTTATATAAATAATCTGACACAACCTTTATTTTATTATGTTCAATTACATCCATTATAAAGTATATTAATAAACTCTGCCAAACTAAATATCGAATATATTCATTTGTAATCTCATAAAAATAGGTCGATAATATAAACAATAGAGCAATAGGTAAAACAAGATTCCTTTTCCATCGACGATAATTAGACGGCGTGTAATTATTTATATAATATTTTGTATATTTGTAAAACATTTCTTTCTTTCCATGTAACCCATCATATATAAAGGTAGAACTAAATAGACATAATATTGAAATAAGGGTTTCAAATACAAAATCTAAATAATAATTACCAGTATGAAATGCTATACAGAATATAATACATAATAAGTTCCTAAGCATTATTGTTGACATCATTATTACTATATTATTAACTTTACTTTTTGCAAATTTAGATGTAATAACCGTCCGTACAATTTGATCACCATAACTATGTCTGTATTTTACAAGTGAATTTTTTATAGTCCTTAACATTTTCATTCTATTTCAAATAATTTTAAAACAATTCAAAACAATTACAAATTTAAACTTATTTACATTTAAATATAAATTATTATTCACTTTTATTCAATATAATATTTCAAATTCAAAATTCAAATTAAAATTCAAATTCAAATTTCAAAATGGATAGGATAAAACAGAAAAGACTTGCAAAAGATTACAAATTAGTAAAAACAAATCCTATTGAGAATATATGGATTGAATGGGAAAACGACGGGGAAAATTTACTAAAGGCGTTTTCAGTTGTATGTGGTAGGAAAGACACGCCATATCAACACGGGTTTTACGCATTCGATTTTGATTTCAGCGGAGATTACCCATTTGTTCAACCGAGTGTTTCATATTATAGTATTGGTGCGTGTATCCCGCAATTGAAGAATTTCAAAGCATCTGCTAATTCTAAAATACCACGAATACATCCGAATCTGTATAAAAATGGGTACGTGTGTCTTTCCATTTTAGGTACCTGGAGAGGTGAAGGATGGTCACAATGTTTTAATATTCAATCTATTAGTCTAGAACTTCAATCACTATTAGATGAAAATCCTATTACAAATGAACCGTCATTTGAAGAAGAAACTGGAATACTTAGCAAAAGATTTATTGTTATGGTAACTCACGCAAACATACGAGCATCTGTAATTGGAATGCTTCGTGCAACGCCAGATAAATATACACCAGTTCGTCATCATATGATTCAGTATTTTTTCAAACATTTTGACTCCTATATTGAAACATGTGAGAAATATAAAGATCATAAATGGAATAAATCAGTTCAAACTTTGAAATTATACAAATGGACCGAATATATTGACTTTAATAAATTAAAAAAGGAACTGTTAAATCTGAAGAAGAATTTAAAGCCAGAGTTAGATGACATATTAACTTAAATATAACGCTTGTATTTTATACACGATGTTTATACAGAAATAAAATGATTCATAATTGTGGGAAAGAGAGCTGTCTATGTAATAGAATTGGCATTTCACACGAAGATTTGGTTGATTTCGTTACTTCACATAAAGAAGAGGTTTTATCAATACTAAAAACAACTGAATTTACGGATGAAATTAGGAACAAATTTACTTCTCTCAAGGATGAATTGGAGAAGAAACGCACTGAAAATGTAAAATTGCAACAATGTTTGGAAATAAAAGAGAAAGAAATGAACGGATCCCATTCTATGTATAAGGGAGAATATCGAGAACTTCATCAGGAAATTGTTGCTGGACAACTATATGGAGATACGTATGATGTAGATGGTACAAAGAAAATGCGATGTATGGATATTAGACTTATCCATAAAATGTATAAATTCATTGTTGGATTAGAAACAAAGGAAAAGAAAAATCTTACACCACTTGATATTGAAAAGTTTCACACAGATAGACTTAACAATGAGTTTCAAGCAGGAATAATGCTTAGCACACAAGGACCTATTAAGGGATATGTCAAAGAACCAAATTCGTTCAAAATGACTGAAAATGAATTATACATTTATTCAAATGATGGTAATTACATAGGTATTGTAATTGGTTGTTTCTTGCACATTACCGAACAAAAATTCTTGAGGGAAAAGGCCGCGTGTGAGAATGCTGGAGAATTATATGAACAGATGAAAAAGAAATATGAAACTGCAGTAGAACATGCAACCGCAATGTATCACAAATGGCAAAAAATTCAAAAAGCGAATGTCGAATTTGACAAACAAATGATGATTGGGTTAATTCAAATGGGCGTCCCACCAGATATGTTCAAAGGGCATAGATACGTTGTGACTCGTTCAAATTGCAAAGGAACAAAGCATCCATATGGATTGTGAATTTTGAATTTTGAATTTTGAATTTTGAAATAAAATATTCGACAAAAAAAATTGAACTAGATATTTTATTTATTTTATTCATATTTTATAGAAAAATAAATGTATAAATCAAGAAAACCATTTAATACTTTCTATTTAGACGTCGGTGGAAACACATCTATTTTCATAAAAGAATATGGTATTCCAAAGGGCGTCCCAATTATAGTAAGTCACGGCGGTCCAGGCGGAGCATATACTTCAGATGGTATTACAAAACGATTCTATCTCAAAAAAACTCATCTAATTACTTACGACCAACGAGGGTGTGGGAAATCCAACCCATTATTAAGTGTAAAAGGTAATACAACAAATGCTATGATAGAAGATATTCGTAAAATAAAAGCACATTTTAATTTCGATAAATTTATTATAGCAGGCGGTTCCTGGGGAGCAATGCTCAGTATTATGTATACTGCAAAATACCCTGAAGATATATTGTGTTATATAACCTGTTCTGGGTGCTATTTTTTTGATAAAACAGTATGGCCAAGAGAAATGTTCAAATTACACTATGGTAAATGGGAAAAATTCTGTAAACTAATTGGAGTTCCACAAAAGGACATTGAAGATAGAAATATTTCATTTTCAAAACAAAGGAAAATATGTAAAAAATATTTTGAAAAAATAAAAGCGTCAGCAGGAACTGCGAAAAGACCAAATAAATACGCAATGCAGTGGTATAATTTTGAAGATGATGTTGTATATACTTGTAAAAAAGAGAAAGATGTCGCTCAAAAAGATGAGTCAAAAGATAAATATAAGAAAAAATATGAAATCGCTTTCTATGAGTCACTATATTATTGGAAAAATTTCTTCACAACCGGAAAGAAATTAAAAGAATCGCTCAAAAAAATGAAACACGTACCAGGATATATGATACACGGAAGAATGGATGTAATATGTGACGTAAATGAGTCAATTCAATTACATAAATTATTGCCAAAATCAAAATTACATTTGGTAAATGGAGAAGGACATAGTGGTAAAGAGCAACATATTGTATATAAAGATATTGTAACTAAATTAGCAAAAATAAACTTTTTGAAAAAGTTTTAACAAAAACTGTAAAAAGTTTATTGTTTTATTATATCATTACATTTTACAATGGATCATACTGAATTTGGTTGGTTATTTTTATATGTTTGTATATTTGGATTAAGCGATTATATAGTAAATAAATGGATTAAAACAGATTTATCATATATATTGTATTATTTTACAGCAGGAATCATAGGATTTGGATTGTTATATTATAATAATCAGACACATAATAAACATAATAAACATAATAGAATAAAATAGAATAAAATAGAATATTATTTCAAAGTTCAAAGTTCAAAGTTCAAAGTTCAAAGTTCAAAGTTCAAAGTTCAAAGTTCAAAGTTCAAAGTTCAAAGTTCAAAGTTCAAAGTTCAAAGTTCAAAGTTCAAAGTTCAAAAAACAATGTCAGCAAATTGTTTCAAAGGTTCTATATATTTCTTATAACTTGGATATACATATTTATTATAATACTCTATTTCAAAATCCTTGCTACTCTTACCACTTGGACCGATACGTGATTCTACATTACGATTGATTCTGCGTTCAAAACACATTGGTTCAGGTGTTCCCATATAAATTTTATAGTCAAACATATTTCTTAGTTTTTCAAAATAAAATGTAAATATACCTTCGACTATTATCACATCATATTTATTTCTTATAGTCTCCCATTTATCTTCTTTCAAACGATCAAATAAACTAAAATCATATATGGGCATTTTAACTGAAGTACCCTTTTTCAAATTTTTCAAACTTTTCAAAAAATCAAGCAAATAGTCAATATCTATTATATCAGGTTCGTCATAGCTCAATTCTCCTTTTTTGAGTGCTTCTTTTTGAAACTTATCATATTGAGAAATACCTTTGAAAAAGTTATCCATGTGTATTATTTTAACAGATGTATATTTTGACTCTATTTTGGTTTTGAAAATCTTTGAATAATGAGATTTCCCTGAACCTGATGGACCACATATACCTATAATCATAAATAGTAAGTAACAATAATAATATTTATTATATTATATTAGAATTAGAATTAAAATTAAAATTAAATAAAATGTTCTGGGAATTTATAGTGCCTCTTATAATTGTGTTAGTATTTTGTTATTGTCTAATGCCTAAATTTAAATATGGCGTAGACAGACAATTTATGAAAACAAACAGTTTATTAAACGAAATTACTTTAAATAATTTACGTAATGAATATGGTAATAATGATTTGGTTCATCAAAATAAACAATTAAATGAAAACAAAAACAAAAAAGCATTAAATAACCCAGCTGAATTAAGATTAGACACCTGTTCTGCTATGAAAGTAAATGCATGTCCAGTTGGTAGTTATAAACAATGTACAAATAACGTGATGAATCATCCAAAATGCGATTGTTCTGATCAAAAGAGTTTTGAAGTATGTTCAAATAATGATATGAATGATTTATTAACAATGGATGAAGTTTTGAAAAATGAAGCAAAAGACTATGGAAAATATGCGATTAGAGTAAATAAATGGAATGTTGGCGAAACTGAATATAATGATCCAGGAAATCTTCATATTCAACGAACGAATCCATATGTCGAAGAGCTATAATACAAACGCGGTTCAAATAAATATTAACAAATTTGATTTTTATTTTAGCTATATCTCAAATATAAACTTAAATGTAAATTTATATAAATATAATAAGAAACTATCCAATTTTCATATACAACATGAGCAATAAATATAGCGAAAGCTCATATTCTCTCACAAAACAATTAAGTAAGGTAGACAAACGGAAACAGGGAATCTTTTTCACCCCACCAAAATGTATTTTGAACATAATGGCGAAATTAGATTCTTATATTGATATTGAACATACAGAACCACTTGATATATTGGAACCTTCTTGTGGTTCTGGTGAATTTATAAGTAAATTAAGAGCAAAATATGTCGAATCGCGTATTCTTGGAATTGAAAATAATAAAACAATATTTGATTCAGTGAAGAAATATAACACTGAAAATACAAATACAACAATTGTAAATGCTGATTTTCTAAAGTATGATTTCAAAAATAAAGAATTTGATCTCATCATAGGAAACCCACCTTATTTTGTAATGAACAAAACTATGGTTGAGAAAAAATACAAAGACTACTATACTGGACGACCTAACATCTTTATAATATTTATATTGAAATGTCTATCTCTATTGAAATCAAATGGAGTACTGGCATTTGTATTGCCAAAAAGTTTCTTGAATTGCGTTTATTATAATAAAACACGTGTCTATATTCATCATAAATTTGAAATTTTAGATATTTTCGAGAGTAATGATAAATACATTGAAACTGCTCAACCAACAGTCGTATTCATGTTGAAAAACTCAGGAATTGTAGCAGGAAATAAGAGATTTGTATTGGAGAAGAACGGATTTACTGTATTTGGTTCGGAAGGAAATATAAAAGACTTGACAGAATTATATAAAGACTCAAAAACACTGAATCAACTTGGATTTAAAGTTTCAGTTGGAAAAGTAGTGTGGAATCAATGTAAGTCGATATTAACAAACGATAAAACCAAAACGCGCCTAATTTACAGTTCTGATATAGTTAATAAAAAATTGTCTATGAAAGAATATTCAAATCCACAAAAGAAAAATTACATAGATAAACCTGGTATAAATAAACCTATGATGATTCTAAATAGAGGTTACGGTGTAGGTAATTACGTATTCAACTATTGTATATTAGATGGAAGTATGAAATATTTAACAGAGAATCACCTAATTTGTATCGAGTATAAGAAAAAACTTGCTAAGTCGAAATTGATGGAATTATTCAATAAAATAGCAGAATCGTTTGAAAATGAAAAAACAAAGAAATTTATTAATTTATATTTTGGAAATAGCGCTATTAACACAACCGAAATGGCACATATATTGCCTGTTTATTTAATTACTAACTAATTCCATTAAACTCATTCAAAATCTTCACCAAGAAGCTCAAAATCAATTTCTACATCTGAAAATTCATCTTCTTTGTTATTCTCATCATTACTATTTACCTTGTTATTACACATATTTTTTATCCATCCCAATGTGTTTTGCTCAACTTGTTTTCTTTGTTTATGGATGAAATAATTCGTATATTCTTTACTCCCCGCTTGTCCAATCATAGGGCGGGTGTAATAATTTACACCTCTGTGAGTTGTATCTAGTTTTTTCAACTCTTCATTTAATATCTTGTCGCGTTTTCTACATTCAGCAATGTGGTCTTGTATAAGTTTATATTGTGGTTGTGAAATGATATCACATCCTCTATAAATTGTTGTTTCATTGAATTTTTTCGAACAGAATATATATATAAAATTTGGATTTATGCCACCACTATTATATAAGGGTTTGGCATTTTTATCTACTGATTTTGCTTCGATGAAGAAAACAGCATCATTTTCTTTCACAATGAAATCAGGAGATGATTGTTTCCCAAATGGTTGTTCTATATACGTACCATTTGGAATATGAGATGCTAACTTAGGATCGTCTAACCATTTCATAGCATTTTCTTTCTTTAATTTTTTAGGAGGTTTGTATTTTTTAAGGCCGTGTTCATCGAATATATTTGCGATAGCTGCTTCATGATTTGCTATATTATGAACTGCACCTGAACACGCCGCCTCATTCCTATAATATTTCATATTTTTTATTTTTTTTATGGCGGCATATATTTTTGGTGTAATTTCATGTTTCGGTTTTGGTGTAATTTCATGTTTCGATTCTGAAGCTCTTGTAGATGCTTCATTTAAATTAAAATTTTCTTCCATTATAAAATATTAGAAAAAATTGAAAAAAAAATAGTCTATGTTTTTTTATTTCATAAATAAATATGGAAAATAATATTTTGATTACAATCAAACAAATTGTTGATGAAAAACAAGTTCTTGAAAAAATAATACAGGAAAAAGATGACCAACTTCGTGAAAAAGATGTTCAACTTCGTGAAAAAGATGTTCAACTTGAGGAAAAAGATAAACAATATAAAAATTATATGATTACTCCTTCGATGTGTGAAAGATTTATGAATGATCCTTCCCATAATCAACCTGGTACAAAATATCTTAAAGTTATATATCAAAACTATAGCATGCAACGAGATCATATTTTAGGAATGTTTAATAAATATCCTAGTTTTAACAAATTTTTAGATGAATAAAAATTGATTTTTTAATTTAATTAATGAAACAAAAATTAAGTTCTTATAACTTTTTCATTATCATAATTATCTTTAAAAAAAGTTTCCATTTCTTTGTGTTTTTATTAATCTTTCAATTGAGTAAAATCAATTGTAATAAAATCGCCTTCTTTTTTTTCAATAATTCCACTATTATAAGAAATAACTGTTCCGTTAGGCTTTATCCATAAAGTTTCAATTAAAGCCCCACCACATAACCAAGTATTACAACGTCCTGAATAAAGTAGCCAATGGTCGTAATCTATTAATAATTCGGTTTTATCGCCTTCATCTTCTAAGAAAGCAAAATAAAAGGTATTACGAACATCTTCATCATATTCAAATTCAGGAAATAATTCTCCAAATTCCTTTACGTCACCCAAAAGTTTTCCTTCAATTTTTTTGACTATTTCTTTGTCAATCTTCCAACCATTTTCCCCTAAATCAACAAAAAAATCATTTATATTATTGTAAATTTTTTTACCCATTATAATACTATTAA
>Ga0315338_1002455_pt1 | contig 18348 bp, 13 predicted proteins | sample ASW8metaG_FD_204518 | JGI IMG/M metagenome (GOLD analysis project Ga0315338, IMG submission 204518) | Ammonia-oxidizing marine archaeal communities from Monterey Bay, California, United States - ASW #8 | ecosystem: Environmental > Aquatic > Marine > Coastal | place: USA: California | collected... | reverse complement strand
TAAAATCTTTTTATTGTTACCTTGTGCCCAACCTAAATGTTGTCCTGAGTCAACATTTATTAGTTGTCCAGTTAAAGAATTAGAATTTAATATAAATAATACTGCTTCTGCTATTTCATTTGGATCAGTAGCTTTTTTTAGTGGAACTTTCATATATTGATTTTTAAATTGTCTATTTGTTTGTCTTTTGCTTGGAAATGTTGGACCAGGCCCAATGGCATTAACTTTTATTTTAGGCGCAAGTGAGAGAGCCAAGGTTTGAGTAAGTGTCCAAAGAACTGATTTAGTTAGAGTATAAGTTGTAAAGAATGGAGTTAAGTTTATTACTCTTTGATCAAGGATATTAATTATATTTCCGTTATTTTTTTTTGGTAAATTTTTAATAAATTGTTGTATTAAAAAAATGGGCGCCCATACATTTGTATTTAGATGATAATCCCAATTTTTTTTTTTGATATTTTCTATACTGTCTAACTCAAAAGTAGAGGCATTGTTTATTAAACAAGTAATGCCGCCGATTTCTTTTTTTGCATATGTAAATAATTTTTTCAGCTCAGATTCTTTTGATAAATTTGCTTTTATACAACATACTTTAACATTATATGAGCTTAGTTTTTTTTTTAAGCTAAAGGCTTGTTTTTTAGATTTATTATAATGAATTACTACATCCGATCCTTCTTGAGCAATACGCTCAGAAATAACCGCGCCTATTCTTTGAGACCCACCTGTAATTAATACTGTATTTTTCAAAATTAATAAAAATAAATTGAATAAATGTATAATATATAAATAAACAAAAGAATAAAACCCTGTACCCCTGTAATCTTTTTATCTTTTATAAATAAGAATAAGAAAAATGATGAAACCGCTAAAACAAAAATATCAAACATTTGAATATTTTTTATAATTGATGTTGGTTGAATAATTTCAACCATACTAAGTAACACAAGAATATTGTACATATTAGCGCCTAGCACAGTCCCTAAAGCAATTCCCTGCCTTTTTTTTATGGAAGCCATTATAGCGGTAATTAATTCTGGTAAGGAAGTTCCAATTGCAATTAAAGATAATCCAATTACTCTTTCTGAAACTTTATAGTATTGGGCTATCTGAACAGAACCATCAATAAGAAAATGTGAACCAAATATTAGTCCTATTACACAAAAAATAATTTTAGATAAAAGAAAAAAATTTGATTGTTTTATAATAATTTTTTTATCAATATTCTTTTTTTCTAATCTCATTCTTTCACTAAAAAACCAAATGAAAAAAAGTAACATCAATAACGATATAAAAACTGAAATATTACTATTTAAATTGAAAAAAAGTATTGTTGCTGGAAAAAGTAAAATAACAATACTTGCTCGTAGTTCGAAGTTTACTAATTTATCTGAACTAATCTGTACCGGCAAAATTATTGCCGAGATACCCATTATTAAAAGTATGTTTGCAATATTACTTCCTATTAGATTACCAACTGCAATTCCTGAGTGAGGAGGGTCTGCTAATACGGATTTTAAACTAGTAGTAAGTTCAGGCATAGTGGTGCCAAAAGCAATCGTACAACTTGCTATTATAAACTTAGAAACATTTATTTTTTTAGCTAAAAGGACAATATTTTCAATTAGATAATTTGCACTTATCAAAAGAATAAATAATCCTGAGATGGTAAGTAAAATTATATTAAATGTCATTTTGCAATTTTTTTAGTAGTAATTAATTCTAAATCTCTTAGTTTTATTTTCTTTATTTTGTCTCTAATTTTTGCAGCTTCTTCAAATTCTAAGTTTGAAGCATGTTCTAACATCTCTTTTTCTAAACCAGAAATATAAGATTTTATATCTTTTTTCTTAGTTTCAAATCCTTGATTATCTACTTTAACAGTATATGAGTCTTTTTCATAAACAGATTCTAAAATATTACTTATATCTTTTTTTATACTCTGAGGAGTTATTCCATTTTTTTTGTTATAAGATATTTGTTTATTTCTTCTTCTATTAGTTTCATCTATTGCTTCAATAATACTTTTTGTTTTTTTATCTGCGTAAAGGATTACTTTTCCATCAATATTTCTAGACGCTCTCCCAATAGTTTGAATTAAAGATGTCTTTGAACGTAAAAAACCCTCTTTGTCTGCATCTAATATTGCAACTAAACCGCATTCAGGAATATCCAACCCTTCTCTTAATAAATTGATTCCTATTAATATATCAAATTTTCCCATTCTTAAATCTCTTAAAATTTCAATTCTCTCTAAAGTATCAATATCAGAATGTAAATATCTAACTTTTAAATTTGCTTCTTCAAAATACTCAGTTAAATCTTCAGCCATTTTCTTTGTTAACGTTGTAACCAAAACTCTTTGGGATTTTTCAATACATTTTTTACACTCATTCATTAAATTATCAACTTGTGAAGATGCAGATTTTATTTCACATATAGGATCAGTTAAACCAGTTGGTCTTACAACTTGCTCAATTATTAAATTATTAGATTCTTTTATTTCCCATTCTCCAGGAGTTGCAGATACAAAGACTGTTTTAGGTCTCATTTTTTCCCACTCTTCAAATTTTAATGGTCTATTATCTAAACAAGATGGTAACCTGAATCCATATTCTGACAGATTCGATTTTCTTGAATGATCACCTTTATACATTCCATGAAGTTGTGGAATTGAAACATGACTTTCATCAACAAATATTAAAGCATCATTTGGAAGATATTCGAACAAAGTTGGAGGAGGTTCTCCAGTTTTTCTTCCAGTAAGATATCTAGAATAATTTTCAATTCCTGAGCAACTACCCGTTGCTTCTATTGTTTCCACATCAAAATTAGTTCTTTGTTCTATTCTTTCTGCTTCTAAAAACTTTTTTTCTTTTTTAAAAAAATTTAGTCTTTGTTCTAGTTCAATTTTTATATTTTTGATTGCTTTCTCTAAAGTTGGTTTTGGAGTTACGTAATGACTATTTGGAAATATTTTGACAAAATTTAATTCATTATTCTTTTTTCCAGTTAAAGGATCAACAGAGGTTATAGTTTCAATTTTTTCTCCAAAAAAAGATATCCTCCAAGAACAATCATCATAATGAGAGGGAAAAATATCAATTATATCTCCTCTAACTCTAAAAGTGCCTCTATAAAAATTTATATCGTTTCTAATATATTGTAATTCTACAAGCTTAGTTATTAAGTGACTTCTTTTAATTATGTCATCTTTATTTAAAGAGAATGTCATTGTTGAATATGTTTCGGGGGAACCTATTCCATAAATACAAGAAACACTTGCAACTATTATTACATCTTTTCTTTCAAATAAAGATCTGGTTGCTGAATGACGCATTCTATCTATTTGTTCATTAATAGATGATTCTTTTTCTATATATGTATCAGTTCTTGGAACATATGCTTCTGGCTGATAATAATCATAATAAGAAACGAAATACTCTACTGCATTTTCAGGAAATATTGATTTCATTTCAGAATACAATTGTGCTGCGAGTGTTTTATTTGGCGCTAAGATTAAAGTTGGTTTTTGAAGCTTTTCTATAACATGAGCCATTGTAAAAGTCTTTCCCGAACCTGTAACACCTAATAAAGTTTGGTTTTGTTTATTTTTTTTTAAATTTTCAGTAATTTTTTTAATTGCACCAGGCTGGTCTCCTGAAGGTTTAAATGGACTTCTAATTATAAATTTATTATTTTCTTTTTTTTCTAAATTTTTCATTATTTTTTAAAAAAGTTTCTTAATTAATTAAATAATTTTATTGAAATTAATACTATCTTTTTTTTCTAAAATTTATTATAGAATACATAGGTTATTGTTATGAGTTTCTTTTCGCAAAGAGTGTCAAGGATACAACCATCTCCCACTATATCTATAACTGCAAAAGCTAAGAAATTAAAACAAGAAGGTAAAAAAATTATAGATTTTTCTGCCGGGGAGCCTGATTTTGATACACCCGATAATATAAAAGAAGCAGCAATTAAAGCTATTCAAGATGGTCAAACAAAATACACTCCTGTAAATGGAACAAAAGAATTAATTGAAGCTATAATAAAAAAATTTAAAAGAGAAAATGATTTAGTTTTTGAGTCAGATGAAATTACAGTTGGTTGTGGAGGTAAGCAAGTAATCTATAATGCTTTAGTAGCTACAATTGAAAAAGGTGATGAAATAATTATACCTGCTCCATTTTGGGTATCTTATCCCGACATGGCTCTTTTAGTTGAAGGACATCCTATAGTTTTAGATTGTACAATAGAAAACAATTTTAAAATTAATCCACAAGATTTAGAAAATAAAATTACAAATCGAACAAAATGGGTAATATTAAATTCACCTTCAAATCCAACTGGAGCTTTTTATAGTGAATTAGAGTTACAAAATTTAGCAAAAATTTTATTAAAACACCCACATGTCTGGGTGATGTGTGATGATTTATATGAACATATAATTTTTGATGATTTAAAATTTAAAAATATTCTACAGGTTGATAATAAGCTTAAATCTAGAACATTTGTTGTAAATGGAGTCTCTAAAGCTTATGCGATGACCGGATGGAGATTAGGCTATGGTGCTGGCCCACAAGAATTAATAAAAGAAATTAGTAAAATTCAATCTCAAAGCACAACCCATACTTCTTCTATATCTCAAGCAGCGGCGATAGAAGCTTTGAACAATAGCGATGAATTTATAAATAAAAATAAAAAAATTTTTCAGGAAAGAAGAGATCTTATTTTTTCTAAGCTTAAAGATTGTTCTTCTCTTCAAGTTTTTTTGCCTCAAGGATCTTTCTATGTTTATGTTTGTTGTAACGAATTAATGGGAAAAAAGAAAGATGATGGCACTGAAATAAAAAATGATATTGATTTATCAGATTATTTTTTAGATGAGGGCGTTGCTGTAGTACCTGGAGAAGCATTTGGCTGCTCAAATTTTTTTAGAATTTCCTTTGCCACTTCTAATGAAGATATAATCGAGGGATGTGACAAGATTATTTCTGTCTGTAAAAAATTAAAATAAATTATTTAGCTATATATTTTTCAGCATCTAGAGCTGCCATACATCCCATTCCAGCGGCAGTAACAGCTTGTCTATAGATTTTATCTGTAACGTCACCTGCTGCAAATACACCTGGTATATTTGTTTCTGTACTACCAGGTTTTGTTAAAATGTAACCTTCGTTATCTAATTTTATTTTATTCTTAAAAATATTTGTTGCAGGATCGTGTCCAATTGCAACAAAAACACCATCTAAATCTATCGATTTTGATTTGTTTATTTTTTTATTTTTTATAGAAATTCCTATAACTTTTTTTGGATTTTCATTTCCATGAATTTCTTCAACAACACTATCCCAAATAATTTCAATTTTTTTATTTTTAAACAATCTTTCTTGTAGAATTTTTTCTGCTCTTAATTTATTTCTTCTATGAATTAAAAATACTTTTTTAGCATGTAATGTTAAATATAGAGCTTCTTCAACAGCAGTATTGCCTCCACCAACCACAGCAACTATTTTTTTTTTAAAGAAAAAGCCATCACAAGTCGCACATGCCGATACTCCATAACCTTTAAATTTTTCTTCACTTTTAATCCCTAACCATCTTGCTGTTGCGCCCGTTGCAATTATTGTTGTTTTTCCATAATAAATAGATTTACTATCTCCAATTAATTCAAAAGGTTTTGATTTAAAGTTACATTCTGTAATGGTGTCATTAATAATTTTTGTACCAACACTTTCTGCTTGCGCCTTCATTTGATCCATAAGCCACGGTCCCTGTACAACATCTTTAAAACCAGGATAATTTTCTACATCCGTTGTAATAGTCATTTGCCCACCAGGTTGTTGACCATTTACTAAAATAGGTTTCATATTGGCTCTAGCTGCGTATATAGCAGCAGTGTAACCAGCAGCACCGGATCCAACAATGATTGTATCGCTTTTATAAGTTTTCATAATTAAATTTCAATTTTTTTTTTAATTTTTTCTACTACTCTGTCAATATCATTTAATGCTTTCTTTTTTATTTTTAAAGATATCGAGTCTTTTAAGTAATAAGCTAATTTTAAATGAATCAGATTTTTTATAAATAAACTAAATCTTTTTGATTTTGTAGGTATATCAATTATATATGCTGGTTTACCCGTACTGCATGCTTCAGTAACCATAGAAACAGAATCGCTTGTGACAATAATTGCTTTTGCAAAACTTATAGCATTTAAATAAGATACTTTTTTAGAATTTGGTAAAACAAAAATAAAATTTTTACTTATTAAATTTTTTTTTAAATATAAATAATCTTTTTTACCAGTTCTTCTAGAAATAAGTATAAAAATTCTAATTTTTTTTTTTTCTTGGATTGATTTAAGATTTTTAATTATTTTATCTAATATTGGCCTTGTTATTTTATGATGTCTACTATCTCCTCCAATAAGCACACTAATAAATTTTCCTTTTAAAATCCTGGGAGGTTTCTTTTTATTTATATTTTTAATATATTTCGAATTTATTTTTGTAAGAGCTCCTTCGGTTTCAATTACATTTAAACCTTTACATTTGTCATGCTTTGGTGAAACCACAACATCGAAGCTATTAAGATTTATAGGAGGTTTTTGAATAAAAATAGAAAAAATTTTATTTTTTGTTTTTTGTTTAATCATTTTTGAGTAGTAGGCGGTACTTTTTCCACATGAGATTATTATTTTTGGATATGGAGGTTTAAAAAATTTTTTTTTTTCTAAATTAAAAATTTTAGAAAGATTTCTTTTAAAAAAATTTATTTTTTTTATTTTTATGAGTTTATAATTTATATTTAATTTTTCTGCTAATGAAATTGATTGTTTTTCATGCCCAATTAAATTATCTGATAATATCCAACAACTTTTTTTAGACACTTTTTACTAACCTATTAATTTTTGTTTTGAAAAAATATTTTTGTAAAGATGATATTTCCAAATTTTTCTTAGATAGCTCTTTAATAGCTTCAACTACAGCTTTAGCACCGGCCATAGTAGTATAATACGGAATTTTATTGTTAATTGCAGAACGCCTTAAAGTAAAACTGTCTTTAATTGCACTCGCTCCTTTGGTTGTATTAAAAATAAGATTAATTTTTTTTTCATTTATAAAGCTCACAATATTCGGCTTCCCTTCTTTTACTTTTTTTATTGAAAGACAATCTATATTTTTTTCTTTTAAAAAATTTGCAGTTCCTTTAGTTGCTGAAATTTTAAAACCGAGGCTTTTTAAACTTTTAACATGTTCATAAACAAACTGTTTGTCTTCGTTTTTAACTGATACAAACAAATTTCCTTTTAATGGTAAATCTATATTTGCTGATAACTGAGATTTAGCAAATGCCTTTCCAAAGTTATAATCCATACCCATTGCTTCCCCAGTAGACTTCATTTCTGGTCCTAGAATAACGTCAGATCCATCAAATTTAGAAAAAGGAAACACCGATTCTTTAACAGCAATATGATTAAATTTGTTTTTTTTTAATTTAAATTCACTTATTTTTTTTCCCAACATTATTAAAGAAGCAATCTTTGCAATTGGTATTCCAGTTGCTTTTGCAACAAAAGGCACAGTTCTACTAGCACGTGGGTTGGCTTCAATTATATAAATATCGTTATTTTGAACTGCAAATTGTATATTTATTAATCCTTTAACCTTTAAAGCAATTGCGAGTCTTGTTGTTTGTTCTTCAATTTTTTTAATTATTTCTTTATTTAGAGTATATGGCGGTATTACACACGCTGAATCACCTGAATGAATTCCAGCTTCTTCTATGTGCTCCATTATTCCTGCTATATATACTTTTTTTCCATCTGAAATAGCATCAACATCAACTTCAACGGCTGATTTTAAATAAGAATCAATTAATAATGGGGTTTTTTTTGTAACCTTAAGAGCTCTTTGAATATATTTAAAAAACTCTTTTTTTTCGTTAATTATTTCCATAGCTTTACCACCTAAAACATAGGATGGCCTAATTATTAGGGGTAACCCAATTATTTTTAGGCACTTTTTTGCTTCATTAATATTGTTTGCAGTTAAGTTTATAGGTTGTTTTATTTTAATATCTTTAATTATTTTTTTAAATCTTTTTCTATCTTCCGCAATATCAATAGAGTCCAAAGAGGTTCCTAAAATTTTAATTTTTTCTTTTGCTAAATCCTTTGCTAGATTCAATGGTGTTTGACCACCAAATTGTAGTATCAGACCTAAAAGTCTTCCTTTTTTTTTTTCAACTTTTATAATTTCTGTTACATCTTCAGGTGTTAAAGGTTCAAAATATAATCTATCAGAAGTATCATAATCCGTAGAAACGGTTTCAGGATTACAGTTAATCATTATTGTTTCAATTTTTTTTTTTCTTAATGCATAAGAAGCATGAACACAACAATAATCAAATTCTATACCCTGCCCAATTCTATTTGGTCCTCCTCCAATAATGATTACTTTGTCTTTTTTAGTTGGTTTAGCTTCACAATTATCAATACCTTTGGGTATTTTTTCATAAGTTGAATACATATAAGGTGTTAAGGAAGAAAATTCTGCTGCACACGTATCTACTCTTTTATAAACTGGCTTTACATCAAATTTTTTTCTTAAATTTTTTATTTCTTTCTCATTTTTCTTGGTTAAAAAAGCTAATCTTTTATCTGAAAAACCTAAACTTTTAATATGAATAATTGCCTCCTTTTCCTTTGGCATTCCATTTTTTTTAATTAAATTTTCATAATCCACAATTTTTTTAATTTCTCTTAAAAACCATTTATCAATTTTTGTTTTTTTATAAATTGAATTAATGCTTTCTCTCTTTCTAATTGCCTTAGCAATTTCAAAGAACCTTAAAGGAGAGGGGATATTTAATTTTGTTTTTAAATTTTCGTTATTAATTAAACCATCATAACCTTTATCAAGCGATCTAAGAGCTTTTTGGAAAGACTCACAAAAGTTTCTCCCAATTGCCATTACTTCACCTACGGATTTCATTGAAGTTCCTAAAATATTTTTGGTTCCTGGGAATTTTTCAAAAGTAAACCTTGGAATTTTTGTTACTACATAATCAATAGTTGGTTCAAAAGAGCAAGGGGTAGTTTTGGTTATATCATTTTTTATTTCATCTAATGTCAGGCCAATTGCTAATTTAGCTGCAACTTTTGCAATTGGAAACCCTGTTGCTTTAGAAGCTAACGCCGATGACCTTGATACTCTTGGATTCATTTCAATTACCACCATTTCACCATTTTTGGGATTAATTGCGAATTGCACATTAGATCCTCCGGTATCTACACCTATTTCTCTTAAAATTGCAAAACTTGCATTTCTCATAATCTGATATTCTTTATCTGTTAGGGTTAACGCAGGAGCAACTGTAACACTATCACCTGTGTGTACACCCATTGGATCGACGTTTTCAATTGAACATATAACTATACAATTGTCATTTTTATCTCTTACTACTTCTAATTCATATTCTTTCCAACCTAAAACAGATTCCTCTATTAAAACTTCGTTAATTGGAGAATAGCCCAAACCTTCAGAAACAATTTTTTTAAATTCTTCTAAGTTTTTTGCTACTCCTCCACCTTGTCCCCCTAATGTAAAAGATGGCCTAATTATTAGTGGCAACGAAAGTTTTTTTAAAATTTTTTGTGCATTAATGATATTTTTTGCAATAAAACTTTTAGGAGTTCTTAAGCCCAGTTTTGACATTGTTTTTTTAAATAATTCTCTATTTTCAGCTTTTTTTATTGCATTTAGAGATGCACCTATTAATTCAATATTATATTTTTTGAGAATTCCCTTTTTTTCAATTTCTAATGCAGCATTTAATGCTGTTTGGCCGCCCATTGTAGGTAAAATTGCATTAGGTTTTTCTTTTTTTATAATTTTTTCTATAATCTCTATGGTTATTGGTTCTATATAAGTAGCATCTGCAACATCAGGATCTGTCATAATTGTTGCTGGATTTGAATTAAGTAAAATTACTTTATAACCTTCTTCTTTAAGTGCTTTACACGCTTGTGTACCTGAATAATCGAATTCGCAAGCTTGACCTATTATAATTGGGCCCGCTCCTATTATAAAAATTGATTTTAAATCTTTTCTTTTAGGCATTTTTTTTTACTAAATTATAAAATTTTTTAAATAAACTAAGATGATCATGAGGACCTGGAGATGCTTCAGGATGATATTGAACAGAAAAAACTGGATTATTTAATAATTCTAAACCTTCAATTGATCCATCGAAAAGTGATTTATAAGAAATTTTTACATTTTTAGGTAATGAATTTTTTAAAACTTCGAACCCATGATTTTGTACAGTAATTATTACTTTCCCAGTTTCAATTTCTAAAACTGGATGATTAGCACCTCTGTGACCATGATGCATTTTTTTTGTTCTTCCGCCTAAAGCAATAGCAAGGATTTGATGACCTAAACAAATTCCAAATGTTGGAATTTTTTTTTTTAGAATTTGTTTTATAGTTGGAATTGTAAATTTTCCAGTAGCTTTCGGATCGCCAGGTCCATTACTTAAAAAAATACCATCCGGCTTTAATTTAAATATATCATTTGCTTTAATAGTTGCTGGAACAACTGTAACCTTACAACCCAGAGATGCTAAATTCCTTAATATATTATCTTTTGCCCCATAATCTATTGCTACGATATGATATTTCTTTTTATTGTTATAACCATACCCTTTAAGTTTTGACCAAACTGTTTTATTCCATAAGCAGTTTTTATTTCTTGTAACTTCTCTAGTAAGATCACAATTTTTAATTCCTTCCCATTTTTTAAGTTTTTTAGCAATCTTTTTAAAATTGAATTTTCCATTTTTTTTATATTCAATTATTGCATTAACAGAACCTTTTTCTCTTAACATCTGAGTTATTTGTCTTGTATCAACACCAGAAATTCCTACTAATTTTTCTTTTTTTAACCAATTTTCAAAATTATCAGTTGCTCTAAAGTTTGATTCTGGTGAAATATCTTCTCTTATTACCAGTCCTTTTGCTACTGGTTTTTTAGATTCTATATCGTGTTTATTTACACCAACATTACCGATATGTGGGAATGTGAAAGTTATTATTTGATTTGAGTAAGATGGATCAGTTAATATCTCTTGATATCCTAGAATTGATGTATTAAAACATAGTTCCCCAATTACTTGACTTTCGTGTCCGATTCCTCTTCCAAAAAAAATAGTGTTATTTGCTAAAGCTAGTATTGCATTAGGTTTTCGATTGAATAAAAAATTTTCTTTAGGCGGCGTTTTTAACCTCCTTTAATTAGCTTTACTTAATCTATTTATTTCACAGTAATATTCAAATCTTTTTTTATTATAAAATTCACATTAATTTAATTAATTAATTAAAAAAAAAAAGAATCAATGTTTTCAGCGGATTATATTTACAAATCAAGTTGATATAGAGTGAAAAAAAGTTTTTAATAAATTTCTCGTATAAAATGTTAAAAAAACAACTAACAGAAAACTTGATAGCAGCTGTTAAAAAGAAAGACAAAGAATCAATTAATACTATAAGACTTATACTTGCTGCAATTAAGGACAAAGAGATAGCTATTAGGTCTGAGGGTAAAAAAGAAGAAATTTCTCAAGAAATAATATTTAGTATTTTAAAAAATATGATTAAACAAAGAAATGAAAGTATTGATTTATATAAAAAAGGGAACAGACAGGAGCTTGTGGATAAAGAAAAGAAAGAAATTGATATAATTCAAAGATTTCTTCCAAAACAACTAGATGAAAATGTTATTAAAGATATTTGTAAAGAAATAATAGAAAAATTAAATGCAAAAAACATGTCAGATATGGGGAAAGTTATGGCCGAAATAAAAAAACACAAGTCGTCATCTCAAATAGACATGGCTAATGCAAGTTCTTATGTTAAAATTGTGCTTAACAGTTAAAAGGTATTTGTTTTATGAAATTTGGCAGCCAATTAATTGATGAAATTAAAACTAGGATAAAAGTTTCAGACATTGTTTCAAAAAAAGTTAAACTAGCTCCGAGAGGGAATGAATTTGTAGGGCTTTCGCCGTTTTCAAATGAAAAAACACCATCTTTTACAGTTTCAGACGAAAAAGGTTTTTATCATTGTTTTAGTAGCGGCGAACACGGAAGTGTTTTTGATTTTGTAATGAAAACTGAAAATTTAACTTTCAAAGAAGCAGTAAAAAAATTGGCAAGTTATGCTGGTATTAAAATTGAAGAAAGTACTTATAAAAAACAAGATGTCTTAATTCAAAATAAAATAAAAAATTTAAAAAATATTTTAAGATTATCATCGGATTGGTATCATTATAATTTAAAAAGAGAATTAAAGACCAACAAATATCTCCAAGAAATTTTTAAAAAAAGAAATTTTAGTGAGAATGTTATAAATAATTTTTATTTAGGTTATGCACCAAAAAAAAATGACACACTCTACAATTATTTAAGATCTAAGAATTTTTCATCAAAAGATATTCTAGATTCAGGCTTAATTATAGTTTCTAGCAAAAATAATGAAAAATTTGATAGATTTAATTATCGTATAATTTTCCCAATATATGATTATTTTTCTAATGTAGTTGGTTTTGGAGGAAAGGCTTTAGCACCTAATCAAATTGGCAAATACGTGAATTCTCCTTCAACAGATTTATTTAAAAAAGGAGATCTTTTATTTGGATGGCAACAATGCAAAAACAATCCTATGCAAAAAGACGAACTTTATATTGTTGAGGGTTATACAGATGTTATTTCAATGCATAATGCTGGATTTAAAAATACTGTTGCACCACTAGGTACTGCCATAACTACTAAGCAAATAATTTGTTCTTGGCGTATTTCAAAAGAACCATTGATTTGTATGGATGGAGATGAAGCTGGAGAAAAAGCAGCAAAAAGAATACCAGAACTAATTTTTCCACATTTGAAACCTGGTTACTCATTAAGTTTTTGCAAATTACCTTCTGGAGAAGATCCAGACAGTTTGATTGTATCTAAAAATTTTAAAGAGCTTAATTCTGCATTTGAAAATAAATTATTATTAGTTGATTATGTATGGAACAATTTAATTTATGGAAAAAATTATAATACTCCTGAGAAAAGAGCAGAACTGGAACAAGACATTAATAGATTGTTAAGTTTAATAAATGATTTTACTGTAAAAAAGAACTATAAAAACTTTTTTAGGGAGAAATTCTTCCAGGAATTTAGATTTTCAGGTAAAAAAATACAGAGTAATGAAAACAAAAAATATTTGTTAAATAAAAATGTAATTAATACAAATAGAATTACTGAAAGAATTCTTATAGGCACAATTATTCTATATCCATCATTACTTAATGATATCTCTAGTAATTTTAAATCAATCAATTTTTTTAATGAGAAATTCAATACTCTTAAAGACGCTATAATTAGTTTGTATAGTAAGAAAAAAACAATTGAAAATTTGAATATTAGAGCCACATTGTTAAATTCTGAGTATAAAGGGATCGTTTTAGAAATTATAGATAAGTCTATATTACTTCATGCGCCTTTTTTGAAGAATAAAAGTAATATAAATTTAATTCTAGAAAGATGGAAAGAATACTTAGAAGAATATTTGAGAAAAAAAGATACAAATATAATGAAAAAAGAAGCAAATAAATTATTAACTAAATTAGATAAAGAAAATTATCTTAAATTTAAAAAATATAATTTGAATATAAAAAAAAAATAGTTTAAAATTTTTTTTTTAATATAATGTACACGGAATTTAATGATTAAAGAAAACAAAAAAGTAAAAACAACCCAAAAAAATAAAATTAATAAAAAAAATCTATCTGTTCATGATTTAATAAGAAAAGATAAATATATACCTCAATTTAAATCACTTATCGAAGATACGAAAAAAATAGGAAAAATATCATTTACAAAAATTAAAAGATTTTTTACTCCAGATGTACTTAATTCAGCTGATTTTCAAATAGTTTTAAATCATTTGAGAATTCAAGGTATTATTTTAAAAAAAAGAAATAGAGGGCCGAATAATGCAAATTCTAATTTATTAAAGAGACAAAAAAGACTTGCTAAAAAATTACTAAAAGGTGAAACACGAACAAGTGATCCCGTTAGAATGTATCTTAAAGAAATGGGTTCAGTGGATTTATTGACTAGACAAGGTGAGGTAGATTTATCAATTAAAATAGAGGATGGAAAAAATAAAATTTTACAATCTGTTTATGAATTTCCATTTGTTTATGAATATTTTTCAATTTTAAAAGAAAGAATTATTAATAACGAAGTATATCTTAGACATGTTATAGATTTAGAAAAATTTTATAGAAAATATATAAATAAAAAAATTCCTATATCATTCGAAGACGCCTCATTAAACGAAGAAACTAATCAAAGTATAAAAAATGAAAATGAAAATCAAGACAATGAAGAAGAAGATAAGAATCAACCTATAGAAAATGTGGAAAAAAAGAAAAAAACAATAGACATTCAAGATGAAAAAAAGAACAAATTAATTGATGAAGAAAATTTTACTATTTCATTTATGGAGTCAAAAATTGAGCAAAAAATATTTAAAATTTTAGATAATTTAAATAAAACTTTTGATAGAATTAAACTTTTAATAAAAGAAAAAAAAGAATTATTAAATAAAACTAAAACATTATCTCCTACAAAATTAAAAAATTATCAATTAATAAAAAAGAAATTAATTAATTATCTTGACAAATTATGTCTTAGTGAAGATTGCATAACTTTCTTTATATTAAAAATTAGTGAAATAAACAAAAAATTAATTACACCTGAAGGGAAACTTTTAAGATTGGCTTTAGATTCAGGGATTGATAGAAAAGAATTTCTTCAAGATTATGATAAGAATGAATTAAATGTATATTGGTCTAAAAAACAATCTAAAAAAAGTAAAGAATGGAAAAAGTTTTTTAGCAAAAATACTAAAGAATTAAAAGAAATTCATAATGATTTAATTAAAATTTCAAATGAATCCACACTTGCTATTGTTGAACTAAAACATCTTGCACATGAAATAAATGTTGGAAAAAATATATCTGAAACTGCAAAAAAACAAATGATTGAAGCAAATTTGAGATTGGTTATTTCTATAGCTAAAAAATATACAAATAGAGGATTACAATTTTTAGATTTAATACAAGAAGGAAATATTGGTTTGATGAAGGCAGTTGATAAATTTGAATATAAAAGAGGTTATAAGTTTTCTACCTACGCAACGTGGTGGATAAGACAAGCAATTACCCGTTCAATTGCTGATCAAGCAAGAACTATTAGAATACCAGTCCATATGATAGAAACAATTAACAAAATTATTAGAACTTCTAGAATTATGTTACATGAAATTGGACGAGAACCAACGCCTGAAGAATTATCAATAAAATTATCAATACCTCTAGAAAAAATAAGAAAAGTTATGAAGATAGCAAGAGAACCTGTTAGCTTCGAAACACCTGTTGGAGATGATGACGATAGTTTCCTAGGAGACTTCATTGAAGATAAAAATACTCTCGTTCCTGGAGATGCTGCTATTAATTCAAATTTAAGAGAAACTACAACAAGAGTATTATCAAGCCTGACTCCAAGAGAAGAAAGAGTTTTAAGAATGAGATTTGGTATTGGAGTTAATTCAGATCATACTTTAGAAGAAGTTGGGCAGCAATTTACAGTTACTAGAGAACGTATAAGACAAATTGAAGCAAAAGCATTAAGAAAATTAAAACATCCAAGCAGATCAAAACAACTAAAAAGTTTCCTTGATAAGAGTTAATAAGACTGTTAAATAAAAAGGTGCGCTATTTGGGGGCCTGTAGTTCAGTTGGTTAGAACACGCCGCTCATAACGGTGATGTCGCAGGTTCGAATCCTGCCGGGCCCACCAAAAAATTAAGATTTTTCTTTTAGCATAGATATAAGTTGATCAATATTACCTTCATTTTGATCAATAACAGAAACAAATTCAGATCTTTGAGTTATTGCAAGACTAATACCCTCAATTATTATATCAAGAATTACAAACCTATCTTTTTTTTTTCCTATTCTCCAGTCTACTTTTATTATTGGCGCATCTTGTCTTTCAAGAGCTGTATGTACTAAAAATATATTAGGGTTAGACTCATTTTCTGTATTTAATAATTGCAATTGCTCTCCTGAATATTCATTAAATCTTGAGGAATATGTTTTAACGACATAATTTCTAAATGTTTTTATAAATTTCTTTTTTTGATCTATAGAAGCTTGTTTCCAGTATTTTCCTAAAACAAACCTTGATATTGAAGGTACATCAAAATTTTTATCGAAAAGTTGTCCAAATTGAATCTCCTTTTCTTGTTGACTTATAGATTGGCTTGTAAGCGTATCTATAGCATTTTTAGTCATTGCCATTACATATGCACCTGGATCATCTCCAGCTACCGCATATTGTTGTTTTGGTGAAAATATAAATATAAAAGTTACAAATATTATTAAAACAAGCCTACTTGGAAACATTTATTTATTTTTTTAAATATTGTTGGTAATCTGTTACTTTATCATTTTCTATTTCGTCAGCTCTTTTTTGGATATACATTGAACGAATAGAAGAATAAAAATCTAAAGAAGATCTTTCTATTTCTTCAAGGACGCCAAGAGTTTGTTGTCTGTCATCAACAGCTGTACCAGCACCTTTTACTAAGTTTCCCCACAATGGTACACCGATAAAAATTAGTGGATCAGTGAAAATATCACCTATAAAACCAACAATATCTCTAGATGTTTGAGGTCCTTTAAATGGAAGTTGGACATAATTACTTTCTTTCCAGCCCCAGACCCCTAATGTATCTCCGAATGTCTCAGGTCTTTCATTTATTCCCATTTTTGATGCAACATCAATGAAACCGCCTAAACCAACCGTAGAATTAATAATTAGTCTTTGGACTGTGGTGAAAAAACCACCAACTTTACCTTGAAGAAGATTATTTATAGCATATTGCGGAGTAGTAAAAAAATTATCAATTGCATTACCTAAACCTCTTCTAAACGGATCCGGAACAGCATTTACATATCCTCTTGTAACAGGCCTTACTACCATTTTATCTAATCCAAGATTAAAATCCCATACATCTCTGTTAAATTCTTCTATTGGGTCTATATTACTGTAATCTTTATCTTTATATGTTTCTCCGAGATCAAATTCAGATTCTACTATAATTGCATCTTCAACCACTATATTTCCTTCATGATGCTCAGCTATAGAAGCAAGATTAAAGGAAAATAAGAACGTTATTATTAAAAGAAATCTATATATATTATGCATTTTGCAAAAAAAAAAAAAATCCCCCAACTTTTAAAGTAATAATAATATACTATTTATTTTTTATTAAAAACATATTAAATAAAAAGTTATCCACAGTTTATTATATTAAATGAAAACAAATCTAAAAATTTCTTTCGAGTTTTTTCCTCCAAAAAATTTAAAAATGTATCAAAACTTATGGAGCGCTTTAAATAAATTAAAGATTTTTTATCCAGATTTTGTTTCAATTACTTACGGAGCGGGAGGTTCAACAAGACAAAGGACTCATGATACAATTAAAAAATTTACTTATAGACCATCAATAAAACCAATTCCTCATTTAACTTGTATAGGTGATACCAGAAATTCTATAAAAAAATTAGCTATTGATTATTGGAAGCTGGGAATTAGGTCGATTGTGGTAATAAGAGGAGATCCAGAAAACATAGAATTAACTAAAAAAAGGAAATTTATTACTTTTCCCAATGGTTACAATTATGCTAGTGAGCTTATTAGAGACCTAAAAAAAATAAGAGATTTTGAGATTATTATTGCAGTTTTTCCAGAAAAACATCCAGAATCTAAAAATATTGCAGAGGATATTGACAATTTAAAGAGAAAAATTGATTTAGGTGCAACAAAAGGAATTACTCAATTTTTTTTTGATAATAATAAATTTTATGATTTTATGAACATTCTTCAAAAAAAAAATATAAAAATACCTATAATACCTGGGATACTTCCAATAATTAATTTTAATAAGTTAACTGAGTTAGCAAATAATTGTAACGCTTCTATACCTAAAAGAATAAAAAATTTATACAAAAATAAAAAAAAGAAATATGAATTTAATCTATCAACTGATATTGCAACAAGACAGTGTTTAGATTTAGTTAAAAATGGATTTAATAATTTACATTTTTATACTCTTAATAGAGCAGATTTGACTGGAAAGATATGTTCTAATTTGACTAAAAAGAAATTAATAAAAAAATCTTACGATGCTTTTTGGAGTTAAAGTGAATAAAC
>Ga0315338_1002454_pt1 | contig 18361 bp, 15 predicted proteins | sample ASW8metaG_FD_204518 | JGI IMG/M metagenome (GOLD analysis project Ga0315338, IMG submission 204518) | Ammonia-oxidizing marine archaeal communities from Monterey Bay, California, United States - ASW #8 | ecosystem: Environmental > Aquatic > Marine > Coastal | place: USA: California | collected... | reverse complement strand
CCACATTATTCCACCACATGAGTTCCTGCCCCTTGGAAAATGTCCATGTGCTTTTGCAGGCCATGGTGCAGGTTTGGCAGGCAATACAGCGGTTGATATTGAACACAGCGGCAAATTGTCTTTCAGGATATTTCCCTTCATAGGGGTAACTCATATCTCGGTTTATTTGCCAATTATATACTTTACTCATTTAATAGTCCTGCCCATTTTTTAGATGAATATTTTCATAAACTTGATAAACAATTTTCTTGACTGCTTCCTTACCCAATTGGACATAGGTCATATATAAACCACCATAAAAAGGGTCAGCGAACATTTTCATTAACTCGTCTTGAGCCGTGCCCATATCCCGAAATTCTTCCGACATCACCTGCGCCTGATGAACAATATTTCCACCGGGGATTTCCATCGCTTTCATTTCAAAAGGATCTTCTTTATCGTAATCTTTTACCATTCGTCCCACTCGTCTCCCTCGATTGTTGTCAGGTTTCCAGCAATATAATTTTCCATTATTTCATTTTCATTCGCTGGCGTAAAACCGGTTTTTACCACTTCCAATTTCCCTTTACCTTTCAAGCCGCCTTTTTCAGCAAATGTAATTTTTACCAATGTTTCTTTTGGAGCTGTATTGATGGCGTGGTTGTCCGCTTCGTAACCGAACAAAAATCCCATTTTCGCCTTTGCTTTATGAAATAAACTATCCAACTGCTGCATGGGCATTTGCCATCCATAGGTCAAAGATTGATGAGAGCCATAGCGATAACTGGCTTGGTATCCCGTATCTTTGGATTGAGCTCGACCATCGGCTCGTGATTCATGAGCCAAAACAGATTTTTCAGTGGCCATCCATGCACCATGTTTTATCATGATAACATGGTATGGATAAGATGGATTGTAACGGCAGCGCACTTTCAATCGCGCCACTTTATAAAAAGGATCCTTCACATCAAAATTGCGGTAAGGACGGTTTTGGGGATCCGAATCCACATAAACATAATCGCCATCTTCGATACCTAAATCCTTCGCCGCATCGGAATTCATAAACATGGTATGCTCACCCACGCCGGGCTGCCGTTTATCCTTTCGATATGGATCGCCAAAGGGATTGCTCCAGATAAAGTGCCAATCCGTCACCGCCCAGCTTGAATGGGTTGTATGGCGGGATTTTGGCGTCAGGCAATAAAAGGAAAAACCATCTTCCCATAAAAAGTTTTTTGTCTTTTTTACTTTCTGCCAAGGCAGTTTCAAATTCCGCGTCTGTCGTTCTTCTGCAGAAGTTGCATCGACTGAAATACCATAATCTTCTGGACGAATTAGGGGATTGTTGGAAACAATTACATTGGGCAGATAAGGAGTTGCTTCAGGACCTTCTCGATGGACAATGAAATTTTCACCATATTCAATAATTTCCGGTTCATCATTATAAGCCTGCAATCGACCCGTTGGCGTAAAGAACGGTGTACTTTCTTTGATCTGTTCGTAGAAAGGAATCCGGGGATAAGTTCGGAATAACATGAGCGCTGATCCCGGTTCGCCATATTTCCCATCCATGATATCTTTGGTGGTGTAACCCTTGGTTGTATTGCTACCGTCCAACAATCGATCAATATAGATTTCTGTCTTTCCTTCCAGAACAAATTTCCAATAATCTTCAAATCGTTTATCTTTCAGGATTTTACCTAACTGCTTGGCCACGCTGGCCCAAATGAGTACATCATCTTTTGAATCGAACACGGGCTTCAAACCGCCATTCCATATTTGCAAAAATGGATTGGAACAGGATCCGGTTAATTCATAATTCTGCTGTTCTGCCCAACTGTTGGCGGGTAAAACGATGTCTGCATATTCGCATGTAGCGGTCATTTCAATATCCTGGCTGATGATCATCTCTATACCAGGATTGGTATTTTTCACCATTTCGTAATGATATTTTGCGTTGTTCAGCAGATTTACATTGTTGTGCCAGATCGCTTTAGTGGGGGTGGGCATGTGCGTTTCACCGGTGAATGATTTTTTCCCATATTTGGGCGTATCCACCAACAAAGGAAAATCCCCTACATTCCAATAGGATGGCTCTTCTCCCCGTGCATAACCCTTGATCTTTAATTCCTTTGCCTTGGCTTTTGGATTCAAATTGGGTGCAAATGGATCTTCTGCCACCCAGCCTTTAAATCCGGGGCCAACTTCTTTTGACCCTTGGAAAAGTCCTGCTTTGTAATTCCCTGCCCAGGTATGACACCCGGCGCCCCGTTTACCAATATTACCAGTGAGAATAACCGGCAGATAACAGGCGCGGTTGTTTTCCACAGCATGAAACCAGTGATTCAGTCCTTCGCCAATATGAATAGCCGCCGGTTTGATAGTCGCTAAATCTTTGGCTAATTGCTGGATCAGGTCTTTGTTGGAATGGGTGATTTCCACCACCGATTCGAGATCATAATCTTTAAGGTGAATATGCTTATATGCCCAGAAAATGGTGCAAATTTCTATTTCAATTCCGTCGCTATCTTTTATGGTTCCATCCCAATCCAGAGCCGGATCAATTTTCTTCTTTTTCAGGAAATCACCGATATCTTCACGGGTGAGCGGCTGAACGGAATTGGATGTCCTGTCAAAAATGGTAAAATCACCAATTTTTACATACTGCTCTTTTTTCATCCCATGGATTTTGAAACTGGGACCTTTTTCAGATAGTTGGTTTTTGTAGTCTGGAATGAAATCTTCCGGTTTCAACCGCTTCAGCGTATCCTTACGAATCAGTAGAGGCAAATCAGAAAATTCTTTAAGAAAATTTTTATCGTGCCAGTTATTATCAATAATGATCTTGGATATGCCGAGTAATAGGGCTGTATCGGTATTGGGCCGAATAGTGAGCCAATAATCGGACTTGGAAGAAGAAGGGCCATATTCTGGTGAAATATTCACCAATTTTCCACCCCGCTCCATAATTTCCGCAGCAAAATGATTATCTGCCCGTTTGTTTTCCACCAGGTTTTTCCCAATTGAAACCAGCAATTTACTGTACCGCATTTCATTCATATCTACATCCGAAGCCTGCAACCCGTGGACAAAGGGGAAGCCGGGAGCTTGGTCACCATGCCATGTATAATTGGACCAATTTCTGCCGGCTTTTGCATCCTTCCGACCTACACCGCGTACATGGTGGTCCACCAATGCTAAAGTATTGCTGAATCTGTAGGCGCCATATTTTCCAATGACGCCTAACAGTCCCATACCCCCTCGTAATTTGATGGTCCGGGTGCCGGCCCCATCCCAATGGGTAAGCATTTCTTCAGGATATCCCTGCTCTAACAGGCGTTTTTTTCCAACATTACCACTGTATGTTTTAGAAATATTGATAAGTCCGTTGGCAATGTAATTTTCAATCTTATCCCAAGATATTTTCACCAAAGTGTCCGTCCCACGGGAATTGAATTTATATTTGTCACGGTTTCCCGGTGTCAGGTACGGAAACCCATCATCCGCCCATTGTTTCCAACCTTTTCTTACCATGGGATATTTTAATCGATAGCTGCCATAAATACGGCGGTGGAAAGTAAAGCCATTCGAACATCCCCGGGGATTCCAGGCATGAGTACATTGGTTGCCGTAAAGATCTTTAATTTTGTGAGAATCATAATTTTGTTCTGAACGGATCATGACGCCATTACGGTTGAAGCCCCGCAACCGGCATTCATGGGTACAGTTAGGGGAACAGATAAATGTAAAACTGTCATCGAACTTATATTGATTACGGTATATTTTTTCCCATCCGCGGTTAGGATAGTGTGTTAGTGGATTATCAATATCAGGGATTCCTTTTAGAAAAAACATGCTGGCTGGCATAGACCATAAAAGACCCGCAGCGCCCAATCCGGCTGTTCCTGACTTTAAAAAATTCCGACGGCTAACCCCATTTTGTTGTTTTCCAGAATTGATGTTTTTGTTTTGCAAATGATTTTCTTTCAAAACGATAATCCTAATACTTCAGCTCTAATTCATACCAGGTTGAAACCATCTTCTGTCCATTTCGATCATTTTCACTACCATTCCAAATGGCAAAAGCAATAGGAATGGATTCACCTTTTTTAATATTCACTTTTCGTTTAGAATCAGATTTTAATTTTCGAACAAACACAACCTGCCATTTTTGCCCATCCCAAACGCCGTTACCCGTTACTTTTTGAGCATTTTCAGGAAGTGGTGTCACGGTTTGAGGGCCTATGGCAGTTACATTTTCCACCGGCGATGTTTTACTGGCTTCAGAATTAATATTTCCAGCATCTCTCCCGGATAGATAGGCAATATCATTCATCAAAGAAGGGTAAGTATCCACATTAGAATCACTCACCCGATTGGCATAAGCTAACTCGATATCAGAATTAGTTTTTTCATTTGATCGGAATTGCCATTCTGCTTTCCAAAACCAAATATCGGTGGGATGCTCCTCAGATCCCATTCCATGAAACCCTTCAGTCCCATCTATTGAAAATTGAATGGCAGCCCCATCTTGAAAATCCTGGACTCGATATAATCCTTGATCCTGCGAATGATCTTCCCATTCCAATTTGATAGCAATATATTTTGAGTTATAAACTGCCTGGACATTTACCATCTGGTAATTGACATTATCACTTTGCCATAAGCGCGAGATAGGGATGGAATATGAAACCACATTTTTCCATAGGCTGCCTTTCCCATATAAAAATTCTTTCGGTTGAATAGATCGGTTTGTTTTAGCAGCGATTAATTTGCCATTTTCCAGTGGTTTATTGGATTCATCAAACTTTTTTACTTCCAAACTTTTTACATAATGAACCAGAGCCCAGGCCAGTTTATTTTCTTCTTCTTTTGGTTTTCCCAATACATCAGCGAGATTCCCATAAGATGGCATAGGCGTCCCATCCATTCCACCTACAAATCGCAAGTATAAATCCCGATTGCCTCCTCCGCCTAGATAAACGCCACGTGTAAAATCTTTTGGAATAATGGGATACCCTTGGGAGTCTGTTAATTTTTTAGATGACGGCCCATCACCTTTACCAGAATTCCCATGGCACATATTGCAACCCACTTCCATATAAATTGATTTCCCTATTTCAATTAAATTATTCGAAGGCGGTAATTCATCCGGTATGGTTATTTTTTGGACACCATGATTATTCATTGAACTGAAATCTTTTACAATGTTGACGAGAGATTTTATTTCCTGATCATTTAAAAAGTTGAAAGAAGGCATAGCCGTACCTGGCATTCCCCTACGAATTGTATTGGCTAAATCATTATCCAAAGGCGGGTTTCCGTTGGGTGTTGAACGGATTTTGAATTTTCCATCATTAAAATCCCTTGGTTTTGGATGGAGTAAATAAGAAAATTCACCTTTCCCGTCGCCGGTTAAGCCATGACAGGATGCACAATATTCTTTATATAATATTTCACTTTCTTCATTTTGAGATAAAAGAAAAGAGAAGGTGAATAAGATTGGAAGCGACCGTAAAAGATATCTCTGGATATTTATTTTACTTTTATTAAACAATTTCAACCACTTGATTATTTATTTTATAAACCAGTTCATCTATACATTCATAAAGCTGGGCTTTGCTTTCTAATAAGAAGAGCTTCTTCTGCATTTCATCGATCCGGAATTCTTGATTAATCATAAGTTCAATATCAAAATCAATTACTTCAGGACAACCACTGAGTGCAAAGTCACATTCACCAAGAGATGATGCAATTCCAGCGCCAAATGCACGGGGTCCGTCAGCTGTTTTAATGAGACCAAATTCAATGGTAAACCAAAAAAACCGTTCGAACTGATGAAATTTTTCATCATCATCGATATACCGACATGCTTTTTCACCAATCTTTTGACAAAAGTCAGCATATTCATTATCGACTAAAAAAGGGATATGCCCATAAAGATCATGGATCATATCCGGCTCAGGTGTATAACTCAAATCCCTTTTATCCCTGATGAAATTGCCAACAGGAAATAATCTTTTGGCCAACATGGGATAAAAACTTTTTCCATCTTCAAGACCCTTAACATACACTCCACTGAATCCACTTTTCTTTTCCAGCGTATCATTGATTTCCCAAAGCTCTGGAATTTTATTAGCCTGGATATCCAATGTTGTTAACCCACTATGGAAGATATCCACGACCTGATCTTTTCTGGTCTTTTCATGAGTAGATAAAACAGTTTGCCATGTTTCCACTTCATCATTGGTAAAAACCCTGTCTTTCAACATCGGCATTATATCACTCCCCTTTTCATCTGATCCCTTTCAATAGAATCAAATAATGCTTGAAAATTCCCCTCTCCAAAGCCATTGTCGCCTTCACGCTGGATTAATTCGATGAAGATGGGACCAAACAGGTTTTTGGTAAAAATCTGCAGGAGGTATGTATCTTCCGCCTGACTGTCTACCAATATTTGGTGTTCCTTGATCTTTTCTTTATCTTCGCGTACCCATGGTACCCGAGTAAAAATGGTATCGTAGTATTTTTCGTGAATATCAAGGGTCTTGATATGGGTGTCTTTAAGCAAGTCACAGGATCCTACTAAATCGTTGGTCAAAAAAGCCAAATGCTGGACACCTGGTCCGTTATAATCATTCAGATATTCATCGATCTGATTATTATTATTATCCCTGCCTTCGTTTATTGGAATACAGAAGGAACCGTCAGGACTGCGCAATGCATAAGATAACAGCGCTGTCTTCTGACCTCTGATATCAAAATACCGAACCTCCTCAAAACCGAATACATCCTTGTAAAAAGTTGCCCATGTATCCATTGTGCCTTGATGGACATTATTTGTTAAATGATCGATTTCTTGAAATCCTTTAGATTCAACGACTATTGGATCATCCAAATCAACAAAGTCACTATCCCAGAGTGAATTATTATCATCATAGTGATCAATAAAATAGATCAGACTATCGCCGATACCATAAATGGCCGGATAAACTAAATCTTTAACTGCTTCATCAGCTGGTCTGGCGCCACGTCTTATGGCTTTATCAAAGGCGAATTCAGCATTTTCAACCCGCCAGCCCATGGAACAAATTGCAGAACCATGTTTCTTGGCAAAATCCGAAGAAAAACCACTTTTTTCATAATTCAGCAAAAAGTGGATGTTATTTTGACGATAATAAATGATTTCTTTGCTGGCATGTTTCTTCAATTTTGAAAATCCAAATGCAAAAAATAACCCGGACATTTGATCTGCTAAGCTTCCGTTCTGTTGCCCATTTACTGGTGCTGCAAATTCGGTAAACTCAATACCGCGCATGTTTAAAGGATTGTTTTTACTCATGATTATCCTCCCAAAATAGTTTCGTTTTGATTATTTCGATCAACTGATACTCAGTTCCTTCTCATGAAGCCAGGCGGTATGTCTGGGCGGATGCTTGGTGCGATCCCATTCTTCCAGCATGGTCGGTGCTAATTCATTGAGCTCCGCCATTTTTTCTTTTGAGATTGGCGTGTTGACTGCCAATTCAAGACGGTGGCCGCTTGGATCAAAAAAGTAGATCGATTTGAAAAGGCTATGGTCAATGGGACCCACTACGTCTAGCCCCGCTGCCTCTACTTTGGCTTTGGCCTCAAGTAATGTTTCCATATCGGCGACTTCGAAGGCGATATGTTGCACCCATTCCGGTGTATTGGTATCACGACCCATCTCGGGAGAATCGGGAAGCTCGAAAAAGGCCAGTACATTCCCCATTCCCGCGTCAAGGAAAACATGCATGTAGGGATTCGGTTCCTTAGTCGATGGAACATTATTTTCAGCAAAAACCAACGTAAAGTCCATGCCCAACATATCTTGATAAAACTCTACAGTCTCCCTGGCGTCGCGGCAACGATAAGCCACGTGATGGATTTTCTTTATATTCATGTCGTAGTCCTCATGTTGTGTGGTAGAAAAAAGAGAATATTCCTTCCTAGATACTGCATCTATAAATGCATGAGCAATTTTCTTATTCATGTGTCCCCTCGATTTCTAATTAACATCCCGAAGTAATCAACCATAAAGAGGGAATAATTATTTGAATTTTTCAGCTTTATTTCTTTCACCAAAAACTAATTCTTACAGATACATTAAGGACTAAAACGGTTTTTGAGATAGTACAAATTATGAAGACCGGCGCTACTAGCAAGGAGGACGGACAAGTCCATAATTAAGTATAGTAATACACCGGTCTTCCAGTTTTTAAACATTATTTTTAAACTATATTTAATATAAGTAAGATAAGTTAATCATATAATAGTATAATAGGACACTAATATCTTATTATATTTGAGGATGGAGAGTGGGCGATTTTGGAATGGAAAGATCCTTTAGGATTAAGAGGTTGCGGATTTTTTAAAGTAATTGAGGGGAAAATAAAATTCCAACGTGGCTATTGGGACAAATTATTATTCTTAATAATTCATAATCTTCCTATACAAACTGAATAAAAATATATAATACGAACGCACAACAATGGCTAAGGCTAATTTCATAACTACCTTTAGAACAGTCATCGAACCCTTCATCATCAAATCTGTGGAACCGATTAAAATGACTACAGAATCGGAACGGGAAGTGATCATCAAAAATGCTCATTATAACTTGTTTAAAATAAATGCTCAGGACGTCCTTATAGATCTATTGACGGATAGCGGCACCGGTGCCATGAGTTCACAACAATGGGCGGCCATTATGCGTGGCGATGAATCCTATGCCGGGAGTCAGAGTTTTCAACGATTTGAATCCGTGGTTCAGGATATTTTTGGATTTAAACATGTCATTCCGACCCATCAAGGGCGAGCTGCTGAACGAATCTTATTTTCAGTCATGTGCAAAGAAGGTTCCGTGGTTCCAAACAACACCCATTTTGATACTACTCGGGCAAATGTAGAATACACAGGAGCCAAGGCATTGGACATTGTCATTGATGAGGGGCTTGATCCCAAAAGTCTCTATCCATTTAAGGGAAATATGGATATTGAAAAACTCAAGGAAACCATAGAAAAATATGGTGCGGAAAATATCCCCCTTTGCATGATTACCATTACCAACAATTCAGGTGGTGGTCAACCTGTCTCTATGGAAAATGTGAAGTATGTAAAGGCTGTGCTATCTGAATTTGATATTCCCCTCTACTTTGATGCAGCGAGATTTGCAGAAAATGCCTATTTCATCAAAGAGCGTGAGCAAGGATACGAGAATAAGTCCATCAAAGAAATTGTTCAGGAAATGATGAGTTACGGGGACGGGTGTACCATGAGTGCAAAAAAGGACGGTATGGCGAATATTGGAGGTTTTTTATGTACCAATGATGATCTAACGGCACAGCATCAAAAAGATTTGCTTATATTAACCGAAGGGTTTCCAACCTATGGTGGATTGGCGGGACGAGATTTGGAGGCAGTAGCAGTGGGATTACAGGAAGTGCTGGATGAAAGTTATCTTCACTACCGTGTTTCAGAGACACGATATCTTGGGGAACATTTGTCTGATATTGGCATCCCGATTTTATTGCCTCCCGGCGGCCATGCAGTATATATTGACGTCAAAGCACTTTTACCTCACATACCACTGCTCCAATATCCTGGACAATCCTTAACCATAGAAATGTTCCGAGTTGGCGGCATACGGTCTGTGGAGATAGGATCAGTCATGTTTGGCAAGGTAAATGCTGAAACTGGCGTTGAAACGCCCTCCGATATGGAATTAGTCCGATTGACTTTGCCAAGAAGAACCCACACCCAGAGTCATATAGATTATGTAATCGAAGTGATGCGAAAGATATATCAATCCAAAGATAAACTTGGGGGATACAAAATTACAAAACAGCCCACATTCTTAAGACATTTCACCGCTGAATTCACACCCGTTTAAAATGAGTGATTTTTCAACTTTATCCTCTTTCCCCCATTTCTTTACACTGCCTAACACACGCTGCTACGGATGTGATGGGCAGGTAAAGAAGATGGTGCTGTTGAAATAACATCAAGCCCCACATTCGTAGGGTTTTTTGTTTGTGGGATTCTGGTAGACTATCTATATCAGATACAGGCTGGTGAATACATGCAGACCAGGAAGATGGTGTACTTAAAGTAGTGATCAGTCTAGGTTTCTTCCCAGGCCGGACATAGAAATTCCCTATAGTCGCAATTCCGACAGATAAAATCACCAGGTTTTGTAGGAAATTCGTACCTGCGTATCCCCGCGGATACTGCTGTGACTTTTTCCATTTGTTTATCCAGATCTGCTGTATCGAATACATGACTTTCCAGGGGATCATCCGGATGACGCAGGAAATGAAGAATCGTGCTTCCAGGCTTGCCACTGACGCCTTCAACCGCATCTCGTTTGAGGGCTTCGGTGTATAAGGCCAGTTGCAGGCTGCCTTTGGCTTTTTCCTTATTTTTGCTGGTCTTGTAATCCACCACCGCCAAGCGATCGCCTTCCTGATCAATACGATCGATCTTCCCAGATATCATGACCTGTAGCTCAGCAATGGTAAAACTGAATTTGCGCTCCCGGGCCACTACCTGGGGAGGGTGATCTTGAATATACTGGTGATAGGCTTTAAGTAGTTCTTGGGCTTGCAATTTGAATTCTTCTTCTCGCAGAAGGTATTCGAAAGCATCGGTGCGCCAGTGTTTTTCAACCATACGCATCAGATTATCTAAGCTTTGATCTTCAGAACCATGGTATTCATCCAGCACATTGTGGATGATAATACCAAATTCCATGGTGACACGGGTCTTACGCTCCGGCACCCTGTCAATATGTTTGAGACGATATTTATAGGGACAGGTCTCGTAATCACCAATACTACTGGCGGAAAGCTTCAATAAATTTTCCGATCCAGGTTGACTGGTTACTGTTGCGGATGAATTTTCTTCTTCCAGGCTTTTCATCTCGACTATGATCTGACTGGCATTGTCATATTGGTGGGCTGCGATCTCACGGCTTAGATCCACCAAAAGACGCTGTTTTTGTTCGGTTAATTTTGGTTGCTGCAATGCTTCTTCAGTGATGGTCATAGCGCGAATCTCCATGGTTTCTGGGTTATCTAGTTCTAATTCCTTGGTAAAGATTGACTGGGATTTAGTTGGACCGTACAGATACAACTCATCCTTGGCTCTTGTACAGGCTACATGAAACACCCGTCGCTCTTCTTGTAGATGGGCTTCATTTGCTTCGTCTGTATTTACCGCGGACCATTTTTTCCAGGTTTCCGGGATACGGTCCAAAACCTTGGGTCGTTGCAGCCGCATGGGGAAGCTTCCAGCCCTGAGGAAGGGTACAATCACAATAGGGAATTCAAGGCCCTTGGCCTGGTGTACTGTCAATACCTGTACGGCTGTCTGCTGGTCATACTCCAGTGGCAGAGCCGCATCTATGGTCAAGTTCATTTGCAGTATATTCATGTAATGCAGCCAACTGCCCAGGGAAGGTTCGGTCTCGATAGTGGTGAAACGTTCTGCCAGTGACATGATCCGTGCCATATTGGCTAGATTCAACCGTTCCTGGTAGCGGTAATTGGTTCGCAATTGCTGCAGCCGCGGTGTTTGCTTCAATATCGAAAGGATGGCCCAGACCATTTCATCCGGTCCGGTATTTTTTCTAAGCGTATCCAGCAGCTTTTCCCGCGAGGATAATACCCATGAAACGGTTGTATTATCTTTGGCCTGCTTTGCCATGGCAGCCACCCGTTCCGTAATTGAGGCCCGCTGACATACGTTATAAAAATTGGAGGTCCAGTCTTGCCCAAGATGGGTTTTGAGTATCCGAAACAATCCAGCTTCAGCCTGTTCATCTTCGGCAATTACATGGCCCCAGGCTAGCACATCCTTGACAATGGGTACGTTAAAAAATTTCTCCACGTGAATATCTACTGGTATTGCCGCCTGCTGCAGTGCATTAGCCATACTTTTTACGTGGCCCCAGGTACGGCAGATGATAGCCACATCGCCAAAAAGATGATTTTTATTTTCCACAAGGTCGCGAATCAATAAAGGCACCCCTATGATCGTATCTTTTGATTCTGTAGGAAACCAGACTGGTTTTGGGCCGTTTTTTGGTAATTCCCGAGGTCGATAAAGGGTTTTTTCCTGTCGATTGGTATTGCGGGTTATGGATGCATTAGCCAGATTAAGGATTTCGCTTGATGAACGATAATTTTCCATAAGTTTTACCGCTACATAGTTGGATAAAGACTGGTAGCGGTCCTCAAAATCCTTGATGTTGTAATAATTGGCACCACGAAAACTGTAAATGCACTGATCTTCATCGCCAACAACCGTTATGCTGGGATCATCTCCGGCGATGAGATTAATGATCTTATTCAGGGCATAATTGTTATCCTGATACTCATCAATAAAGATATGCTGGTATTTATCCCGTACTGTATGCAGGATATGAGGGTGCGTATTAAGCATGGTCCAACAGCCCAGGATCATATCTCCGTAGTCCACGACATCCAGTTCGTTCTTTTTATCCTGGAAAAAATCAAAGAGTTGTACCAAGTCAGCAAGCTGCAGCAGTACATCTTCCTGGTTTGCATCGGCATGTAAGTTGGGGAAAATATCTTTGATAACAGCTGATGATAGCATAGCTGGATCATATAGTTTCTTGATATCTGCAGGGGCTAGTAATTCGTCCCTAATGCGGTCAATAAAGGGGATAAATGACCCCGTTATGGCGCCATACGGATTGGATCGAAAAATACGGGACTGGATAAATGTCAGCTGGTCGAAATGATTAATAAAGAAATAGATAATATCCTCTTCCTGCCAGAGCAGTTTTTCCGCATTGGTGTCGATAGCGTGTTCGCGTACCAATGCATTACAAAAACCGTGGAATGTACTAATTGTTATATCATCCGCCGCCGACCCGATTAAATCACGGATCTTTTGTCTGATCTCCGACGTTGCTTTCTCTGTGAAAGTCAGCAGCAGCATATGCACCGGGATGACTTGCTTACTATGGATCAAGTGGTTTACCCGATGCAGTAATGTGGTCGTCTTTCCCGTGCCGGCTCCGGCGAGGATCATCAGTGGTCCGGGCGGATTGTGAATGGCTGTTTTCTGGGCAGTGTTTGGTTTAAATGAAACGGGATCCGATTCCATAAACAAAATTAGATAGGATTCCCCATAATGTCAGGGCGCAAGTTTGGTATTTTACTATTAATTGTTTTCTATTTAACCTTTCCACGATCTATGTGTCTAATCTGGTACTAATGGATGAAAACAGACCGCGAACTTATAGAGGAATTTCAAAGGGGCAGGGATGCAGCGTTTAATGAACTCGTACGTAGATATCTGGATTTGGTTTACCGCTTTTTTCAAAAGATTACACCTGATAAGATGGAGGCCGAAGACCTGGCCCAGACAGTTTTCATTAAATTATTTAAAGCTCTTAAAAAATTTCGATTTGAATCTGAATTTAATACCTACCTGTACCGTGTTAACGTCAATACAGCCAACACTTACTTCAAAAGGAATAAATGGCGGAATATGCTCCATTTGGATCAAGCGCCCGACACTGGTTATGTTGAGACTTCACAGGAAAAACAATGGCGCAAAGAGGAAGTATGGGCAGCAGTGGGTCGGTTACCAAAAAAACAACGTCTTGTGGTCATGATGCGTATATCTCAGGCCTTACCGTTCAAGGACATTGGTAATATTCTTGATATGACCGAAGGTTCAGCAAAAGTAAATTATCACCACGGTATTAAGCGGGTAAAATTGCTTTTAGGAAACAACAAATGAATTTTGAAGAAAAACTGCGAAAAACCATTTCCAGCACTAGCGAGATGCTTGATTCAGAGCAGTTTATCAATAAATTGACCACAGCCAGATATGCACAGGCTCTAAAGCGCAGTCAGGCGATATCCGGCTATTTAGCTCTGATAGTAGTATTATTTGTGGGGATTCTCGGTTATAATGAATTAGATCAGGGTGCTATTTTAATGGAGGGCAGTTATTATTACAGCACAAGCATTGATTTTGACCAGGATGAGGACAGTGAATATTTTGATGATCTGGCCCTCTATATTATGGAACAGGAAGAGGATATTTGGATGGCTTTTTCCTTTCTTGATGAATTAGAATATGATAAAATTGTAAATCTTATGGAGGAAGAATCATGAAGATAACCAACATTGCATTAATTGGTATATTATTAAGTACCTCTTTATTTGCTCAGCGAGACCGCAGAATGGAACAGCGAGATCGGAGAATGGAACAATATAAGGGCGACGATCGCTCCGGTCGTATGGAAATGTATGCCATTTGGAAACTGACAGAAAATCTTAATCTGGATGAAAAGCAGGCTGAGGTATTTTTTCCTAAACTGAATTCTCACAAGGCTAAAATGAGGGAAATGGGAAAAGAAAGAAGAGATATTTGGGAAGATATTGTTCTGAAAGCCAGAAAGAGTGAAAAGGTTACTGATAAGGAATTGGAAACAGCCAAAAATAAGACCAAAGCGTTGGAAAAAAAGACCATGGCTGAAAAAGAGAAATTTGCGAATGGACTTGGAGATGTCTTAACTAATGAACAACAGGTATTGTTTCATATTTTTGGTCGCGAGATGGTAAGTGATGCGAAAGAGCGCATGCGGGACCATCGTGAACGGGGCAATAAAATGGGTGGAAATAAGAAAAAGCGTAAAAGATGGTAAAAATTATTAGGAATATGTGAATCTGTTGAAATGCCCGGTGAAAATCGGGCATTTTTGTTTATGGTGGTTGGTGTGTCCAATTCTTTGGAGATAACTTCTGCCCGCATTATTTACTGATAAAAATGAAGAAGATATACAATTTCAGTGCCGGACCCGCCGTATTGCCGGACAAAGCGCTCCAGGATACAGCTTCTGCGGTGGTGAATTACAATGATAGCGGCATGAGCCTGCTGGAGATGAGTCACCGCTCCCAACCAATAGTTGGTCTAATGGAGGAGACCACCGGATTGGTCAGACATTTACTAGCAGTACCAGATAATTACCAAATAATTTGGTTGCAGGGTGGTGCGTCAACCCAGTTTTCCATGATCCCCATGAATCTGCTTTCAGAAAACGAGATCGCTGATTATACTGATACAGGTTCCTGGGCGGCAAAAGCCATAAAAGAAGCGCAGGTATATGGTTCAGTTCACGTTTCATGTTCAACAAAAAGTAGCATATATAATCATATAAATAAGGATTTACAGCAATCATCTAAAGCAATATATTTACACATTACTAGTAATAATACAATCTATGGTACCCAATGGAAAACTTTTCCTGAAACATTAAATCCCGAAGGGTATCTTGTTGCTGATATGTCTTCGGATATTCTCAGCCGTCCGCTGGATTTCAATTCAATTGGACTGATTTACGCTGGTGCCCAGAAGAATATGGGGCCTGCAGGTGTTACGATGGTTATTATCAGGGATGATATCCTGGGGAAATTAGATCGTCACATCCCCACGATGCTAGATTACAGAACCCATATTGATAAAGCGTCGGCCTTTAACACACCCCCTGTTTCGGCGATTTTTGTTGTTAACAGGACACTGCGCTGGCTAAAGGATCTAGGTGGGGTCCAAGTCATTGAAGAAAAGAACAGGACGAAAGCAGAAAAACTTTACGCAGAAATCGAACGAAATTTACTCTTTAAGAGCCCTATAGCCGAAGAGGATCACTCGACTATGAATGTGCCCTTTGTTTTCGCAGAAAATGGGAATGAAAAGGAATTTCTTGATTTCTGTGCTGAGCGTGGTCTTATGACTTTGAAAGGGCACAGGTCTGTTGGTGGATTTCGGGCTTCGATCTATAATGCCATGCCGGAAGCGGGCGTGGATGTCCTGGTTACCGCTATGCAGGAATATGAATCCCAGCGTAGCTGAATCACTTTTTCTTAAATAATTTATCCAGCTTTGGTTTGATTACAATTTGACAATAGGGTTGGTTCGGGTTATTATTGTAATAATCGTTGTGGTAATCTTCGGCCGGCCAGAATTTGTCCAGAGCAGTAATTTCCGTCACAATTTGGTTTGAGAATATTTCGGAATTTCCAAATTTTTCTTTGGATCCTTCTGCTGCGGATCGTTGCTCTTCATCATGGTAGAAAATAGCCGATCGGTATTGCGTGCCGACATCATTACCCTGACGGTTACGGGTTGTGGGATCATGTGATTGCCAAAACATATTGAGGAGATCATCAAAGGAAATGGTTGCGGGGTCGAATGTTATTTGGGCCACTTCTGCATGACCGGTCATGCCTGTGCAAATCTCTTTATAGGTGGGATTATCTTTGTCACCGCCGCAATAACCAGGCACAACATCTTTAACGCCTTCCAAACGCTGAAATACTGCTTCTACACACCAAAAACACCCGGCACCAAAGGTAGCTTTTTCTGATTCTTTCATTGTTTCTTCTCCATGGACTATTGATAGCAATAATACAAAACAGAGTGATAATTCAATGGGCTTCACTGCTAGTAAGTTAAACTTTATAATTAGTCATCTCAACATAGCAATTATACTCGATCAATAAATAGTTGTTTACCAAATTTGTATCGTAATTTCGCGATCTGATATTTATCAATAAACGCAATCATGCTAACCATTAGTGTACTAAAAGAAACTGTAGTAGGTGAAAATAGGGTAGCCTTAGTGCCAGAAAGTGTTAGGCGTCTGGCCAAGCAAGGTATTACGATTCTCGTTCAGGATGGTGCCGGTGTTGAAGCAGGTTTTAGGCCAAAGGACTACGAAACTGCGGGAGCAGCAATTGTTGCAGATTATGATGAATTATTGAAAGAAGGACATATTTTCTTGAAAGTACAGGTTGTTTGCTTACAGGATGGTATGCTTGAAATTGTGGATCCCTTGAATAAAGGTTCTTTGCTAATTGGCTTTATGAGTCCCTTTAAATACATTCATAACATTCAATCGCTGGCCGAGCGGGAACTGACTACATTTTCCATGGAACTTGTGCCACGTATTTCCCGAGCTCAGCGAATGGATGCGCTTAGCGCCATGAGTTCAACAGCAGGGTATAAGGCAGTATTATTAGCTGCTAGCAGATTGAATAAGATTTTTCCCTTAATGATGACCGCTGCAGGTACCATTTTACCGGCTAATGTACTTGTCATCGGTGCCGGTGTCGCTGGATTACAGGCCATTGCCACTGCAAAGCGTCTGGGGGCGCGGGTCAAAGCGTTTGACACCCGACCAATCGTTAAAGAGCAGGTAGAGAGTTTGGGGGCTGAATTTGTTTCTCTGGAAACAAGCCAAGAGGCAGAAACGGCCGGTGGATACGCCGAAGAAATGACGGAAGATTTCTATCGGCATGAGCATGCTACAATTGGCGAACACTTACTTGATACAGATGCGGTCATAACCACAGCACAAATATTTGGAAAAAGAGCGCCGCTACTCATTACAGAAGAAATGGTACAATCCATGAACCATGGATCGGTGATTGTTGACCTTGCTGCTGAGCAAGGCGGTAATTGTGAGCTTACAGTGCCGGGTAAGAATGTTGAACGCCATGGTGTGAAAATACTTGCTCCGCTGGATTTGGCATCAACTTTATCTTACCATACCAGTGAAATGTTTAGCCGCAATGTTACTGCTCTATTAGGTGAAATGCTGAATGAAGGGGAACTGAATATCGATCTGGATGATGAAGTGATTGCCGGTACAATGCTGACTCACGAAGGGAAGATCATGAACCAGCATGTGCTTGATCTTTTGGATTTTGAAGAGGAGGAAAAATCATGAATGTGCAATTATTAGTTGAAATTTATGTGTTTGTCCTAGCTTTATTTGTGGGATTTGAAGTTATCTCTAAAATTCCTCCAACGCTCCATACGCCACTTATGTCCGGCTCAAATGCGATCTCCGGGATCACGATAATTGGAGCTTTGCTGGCTGCAGGGTCATTACCGGGGACCTTAAGTGCGACTCTTGGTTTGATCGCAATTATTCTAGCCATGATCAATGTGGTTGGCGGCTTTATGGTTACGGGCCGTATGCTTAGAATGTTTAAAAAATAAGATAATCGTGCAGGATATTTTTATACCCATTATTTATCTGTTCTCAGCTGTTCTTTTCATCCTAGGTCTGCGACAACTTTCGCATCCGCGCACAGCTCCGAAAGGAAACAATACGGCTGCCATTGGAATGCTATTAGCTGTTATCGCTACATTACTAAACAACCAGATCCTTGACTTTCAAACAATCTTTATTGGTATCGTAATTGGCAGTGCTATTGGTGCAGTATTAGCCAAACGGGTGGAAATGACATCCATGCCGCAGTTGGTTGCGCTTTTTAATGGATTTGGCGGCAGTGCATCATTGCTGGTCGCT
>Ga0315338_1002453_pt1 | contig 18367 bp, 16 predicted proteins | sample ASW8metaG_FD_204518 | JGI IMG/M metagenome (GOLD analysis project Ga0315338, IMG submission 204518) | Ammonia-oxidizing marine archaeal communities from Monterey Bay, California, United States - ASW #8 | ecosystem: Environmental > Aquatic > Marine > Coastal | place: USA: California | collected... | reverse complement strand
TAGCTGAAACCTTGTACCTGTGTTTGCCTAGAACAACAGAAGCTATATTTTTTGCCGTTTTTATAATATTTTCTTGCTGTTCTTCATATGTACCAATTTGATCCTTTTGTAAAATTGCATTTCCACCAATTGCTATCACTATCTTTTTCTTGGAACCATTTTGGTATTTCAAATCTATCATGAATTTCAACTAACTTTTGATATGCCCACATATCAATTTTATCTAGTATATCTTCAATATCTTTTCCAAGTTTTTGGCTGGGTTACGGATTCAAACAAATTTGCCAATGCCATCAAAGATGGTTTTAGCGTTAATTAAATACAAATTTTGTAATAGAATGTGGAAATGTCACTTTACGACTACAAAAGAGGAAATCTCCTAATTTGCTTTGAATGTGGGGAATCTTCAATTCAATGTAAGTGTAAAAAAGCAAAAGCAGAAAAATCTAGTTTTGTTTCAGCCTTTGAGTAATCAATATTTTCTTTAACTAATTTTTAAAATTCCATCTTTTATCAAAAACTCAATTCCATCAATGAATGCAGAATCAGGTATCTGACCATCTGCCCACCATCCGGCATTATTTTTCACCCATTCTGGAATTCCATCTGTTTGTGATTCATTTTGTTGCATATCTGAAACAACAATAATTCCATCTTTTATCAAAAACTCAATTCCATCAATGAATGCAGAATCAGGTATCTGACCATCTGCCCACCATCCGGCATTATTTTTCACCCATTCTGGAACTAATGATGCCTTTGCTTGTGAACCAACTACAAATGCAAATTCTGTTTGTTGTCCACTGCCTGAAATATTTGAAAATCTAGCAACTGTTAGACCTGTTTGTCCTTCTTCAAATGTATAGTCTGAATAGTCAGCGCCAATTTTTGCAAATCTGTCTTCAGAAAAAATTGTTTTACCATTTTGTAGTATTGTAAATGTATAATCTGAATTCCTAATTGGAGCCAAGTCTGTTGTATCTCTAAATGTGTAAATGAATCTAATACTTTCTCCAGGAATGATTTCTTTAGGATCCCATGATAAATCAACTTGATACTCTTCACTAAGTGTTAAAGTTCTTAGTGGAAATTGTATCTCTTTTCCTTTATTGAGAATTAAATCAATTGAATTAGGTAATACTACCGATGAACTATCTACTTCCATCTTTTTTAATTGATTTTTAATATGTCTTATATGATCTGGTAGTAAAACAAAATGAACTATACGATTGTCCTCTTCAGAATAATCATCTATGAATACTGATGATTTGAATAGTTCTACGCCATTACCTGTTCCAGAATAATTTGGTGAAAGAAATTCGAGTGTATTTTTTGGAAACATTATCTCCGTATGTATTACATTTGTATGTGAAATGTTTGTTTCAGAAAAATCAAATGGAAAACTAATCTTTGCAACGTTTTCTTTTGTATCATACTCGAAACCGCTAATTTTATCATAGTATGATTTTACTCTAAATTCGGTCTCTTTTTGACCGGTATTTTCTTCATAGTATTCTACAAAAGTTACACTTACTTGTACTTCAAAATCAACATCACTGATTATTCCAATTTCATCTTGTGCATCAAGTGTTATCTTGAATGTGTATATTCCACCCTTATCAAAAATTGGACCTGTTATGATTAATGGTGATTCACCAGTTTTTTCCCACAAACCAAAATCATTTCTCTCTCCAGAAATCTCAATACTATCTTTACTAGTGACGATTACATCTGGATCAACTTCTAAAATTAAATTTCCATCTTGTGTGTAAAACCATTCATCTAACAATAATTTATTATCATTGAAAACTTGAACTTTGAAACTAGCGTTTGTAATAGTCTCACGATTTGTATGATCGTATGCATCAATTTTCACTATTTTTTGATCTGATTTGTAAAAGTCTGATGGAAGTAATTCTACTGTAACTTTGACTTGTCTATCATTAGTAAAAATTAATGGTGATGCCTCAATACCTGCTCCATGACCAAATGCTGTGCCAATTGAAAATGTTACAAAAAAAACTAAAAGTAATGATAATATGATCTTCATATTGTAAAACTGATCTTACTCTTATTTTACTTAGTGGAGATTAACTCGTCAACTCTTCTCTTATCTTTTACACTTTTGACATAAAATAATGCTGTTGCAATAATTCCTGCCGCAACAATTGGAGCTACTAATTCAACATACATTATACTTTCAGATGTTTCTTCTTGAATTACTATGCTTTGACTAGGTACTGCACTGATTGAAACTTTACCTAGTTTCCCTCCACGTTGTTCTACAAACCAAATATCTCCATCATTATCAGCAATTACAAATTGTGTAAATGATCCTTCAGTTGGTATTGCAACTTGAATCATTTGTTCACTACTTTGATCATATACGACCAAACTATCTATGACGTGTTGTGCAACCCACATGTTATCATATTTGTCAATTGTCATCCCAAATGGCAATGATTCTGCATTTGCAATACTTACTTTCTTGAAATCCTCTAAAATTGGATTAAATTTTGTTATTGCCGGTCCAATATGTTCTGCAATCCAAACATTTTCCTCTTTGTCAATCATTAATGCAAATGGCTCTGCCATTGGTTCTTGAGGAACAAATTCAGTCATTTCTTTTGTGTTTGCATCAATTTTTCCAAGTTTTCCTATTAGTGATTCTGCAAACCACACATTGTTTGAACTATCAATCTCTATTGCTGTTGGTCCTGCTTCAGGTGTAATGGTATTGATTATTTTGAATTTTTTAGTTGATTGATTATATTCTAAAATTATTGATTGATCAATTATTGCCACCCAAACATCATTATCATTATCTACTGCTACAGATGTTGGAAGTGATTTTTTACTAACCAAATTAAACTGTGGTAGTTCTATCGTTTCAAATTTTTCTGTTTTAGGATCAAAACTACCAATCTTTGAATTTGGTGTATCAGTAAACCAAATTTTTCCATCTTTACCAATGTCCATAAAAATTGTTGTTAATCCATCAAAAGTATATGAAGTAAACTGTTCATCTTCTAATGAAAACTTCCATAGGCGTGGTTTTTGTGCATCTGATATCCAAATGTTTTTTCCATCATAAACTGGGAATAGTGGTGCAGTATCATCGGCTGGAAAATCATATTCAGTTATCTCAGTTCTGATATCACTTAATGATGGTTTTATCTGAATACTGAATATTGTATTTTCATTAGAGTTTTCATTTCTTTGAGCCTCTAACTCAATCTGCCAGTTTCCTGCAAAACCAAATGTTGCATCTGCAGAATATTTTATGATTGAACTTTGTGCATCTTCAGTAACTTCAGCTTCAATTGATGCTATGTTTTTTTGTGGATTTGAAACTTTAATCTTTAATCCAGAAATATCTTCAAGTGGCTTATCATCAAATGATGAAACTATGACTGAAATTGTATTTGTTCCAATTCCTGCTGGTAATACTTTAACATCAAATTTTGCATTTTCAGAAAATAAAATTGATTCATAACCAAATGTTCCTTGTATTGCATCTGCAGATTGAATTTCTCCTGCAGGCAATGAGGAATTTACTAAAAGTGCAACAACTGCTAGTAGTGCAATACCTAATCCAGCTTCAAATTTTAATGGCTTACTAATCTTCTTTGAAATATTCAATTTCTCAAAATCATGTGTATTTTTTAGGAATTTTACTTGATACAAACCACCAAATGCAATCATTACTGCAGCAATTCCAATTTTAATTAAAATTAATTTCCCATACGTAGATTCTGTAAGGGAACCAACATTATCATCCAGGAACCATAGTAAAGTTGGACCTGTTATGATTAAAATTCCAATTGCTATAATGAATAATCCTGAAAACCTTGGAATCAAACTTAGTGTGATCTTCTCCTTCATTGAATTATCAGCTTTTGCAATTGTTGGAAGTGCTACAAATGCAAAAAATATTACTCCTCCAATCCATATTGATGATAATAAATTATGAGCATAATCCAAAATCCATGGGGCTTCTAATTCTGTTGATGCACCATGACCCATCATTGTGGTAGTTGCAATCAAAATTAATGATGCTACTAATAATGGAATTTGTCCTTTAATCGAAATTTCTTTTTTCTTTTCCATCCAAAACCAAATTCCAATTATAATTATAGTAATAATCATTCGAATTAGCCATGTTGTACCAAATGTTGTTCCAATAACCTCTAATGGTGATACTTCTAATCTCCATGTTTGAACTCCTAGCATTATGAAATTTGATGCAAATGTTGCAATTATTCCATAGCCAATAATTTTTGAAAATTTTACTTTGAATTGTTTATGAATATCGCCAAAAACTTCTCTAAATCTAGTTTGTTGTGATGACCAAATTGTAATTGATACTATTACTCCTCCAAGAACAATTGTTTGCCCTACAAGTCCTGGAAATCTTGCAATTGATTCTGGAATGAATGTAGTCTCTGAACTTTCTTGTGTTTCTAATACTGATGAATCAATTTTTACATCACCCACTCCAAAAACTATAGCTGCTTGAACTAAATGACCATCAACTTTTGATAAAACTTTGCTAGTTATTGTGTAAACTCCATCTTCAAGTGGTTGTGTAGTAACTATAAGCGATGTTTCTCCATTATTGTATGTTGTATCTCTATTATCGATTTGATTTCCATTTGCATCATACACTTTAAGTTCTGAAAAACCAATTTCAACAGCTTCTGAATAATTTGTAATAATTTGCATTGTACCTGCTGGTGCATTTTGACCTTGTCCAGGTTCTGAATCTAGTAAAAATGGATGTGCACTGGCTAGTGGAAATCCTAAAAAAAATACTAGTACTGGAAGAATCCAAATTTTTTTCAATTATATCAAATTTGTATACTTATAATTTAAAGAAATACCTGTTTGAAAGTTGTACTATCTTAGTAAAGATAATAATGTAAAGAAGAAAATGATAATTGTTGAAAAAATCTTTTTTCTTATTGAGCCTTCTTCTAATCTCTGGCTTTGGTATGTCTTCTGCTTTTGCGCATACAACTATTCATATTGAACAATATGAAATTGAGGCTGGTTGGGGAGAAGAACCTCCAGTTGTTAATCTACCAAACAAAATTGTAATTGAGGTTGCCGAGTCTGGTGAAAAAGAAGGACTTAGAACTGGAGTAAATAGTGCTTTCAAAAGTATGACTGCAACTTTAATTTCTGGTGGTGCAACTAAGATACTTGACATTAATTCTGATCCCCGTCCTGGACATTATTATGCAAAAATTTTACCTACACAAACAGGTTCAATGTCTGTAAAATTAGTAGGTGAATTAAATGGATTGCAAGTTGATGTTGTTATTCCTATTGAAGATGTTGAAAGTCAATCAGTTATTGCATTTCCGCCAGTTAGTGGATCATCTTCTGCAGGTGAAATCGGTGCAGTAAAAAATGCATTATCTTCACTACAAAAGGATGTTTCTAATCTGAAATCAAATATTGGTGAAGTTAGTCTAACCGCTGGTGGTATAGACATACAAAATGCCTACAACTTTGGTGTTTTCGGTTTATGTCTTGGTGCAGCTGGTGTTATCTTAGCTGTAGTTGCCATGATTCGTAGAAAATAAAAAAAACTGATAGACAGAATTCTGGTTAGACGATGAAGTTCATGTTATGACACGTTAAGGGAACTATCTATCATTTTATTTTTACAATTTTTATTATTATACAAATTGGTACATACTACAGTTGTACTAGAAAAAAATAAAAATAAAAGGAAAAAAAGTCTTGTCTAGATTCTTGGCATAAAGCTAAGTCTTGATTTTGCTGATACTGCAATTATTGAAACAATTGCTACTGCAAGAATCACTGCTGCTATTGCACCAAATTCTGGAACTGCTTGAGCTGTATTGGTTAATCCAATTGGACCTGTCTTGTCATCACCTGGCATACCAAATCCTTGGAATGTTACAGTAACGTCAATTGGGCTGTCATCAGATGCATCTGCACTAAGTGCTGATGTAGTGTGACTACCTGTTCCATCATGTGAGTGATTATCACTCTCATCTAGAATTGTTTCACCATTCTGAGTTGCAACAATGTCATAGTTAACATGTTCACCGCTAATTGTAACATCAATTGCTACTTGTTCACCTGCTGTTGCACCATCTGCTACATCAATTGAAATATCTGCTGCAGTTAGTGTTTGCATTTCCATTTCACTGTGATCTTCTGCTTCTTCAGCATGTTCATCACCGTGATCGTCGTGACTTTCTTCTTCAACAATTACCAATCCTGTCATCCATGGGTGTACCATGCAAAAGTAAGGATATTCACCTGCATCAAGTGCTGGGGTTGTATATGCACTGTTCATCATAACTAATGAACTGTCCCATGCACCACTTGGCCCATCAGCTGGAGTTCCTGCTGTTGATGTATGTGCTGCTGCATCGTTGTTAGAGAATGTAACTTGTCCGCCAACACCAATGGTAACTGTAGCTGGGATGAAACAATCTGGTTCACATCCCGGAGTCGAAGAACCTTGAGCGTTCTCTACTGTTGCATTCATTGAGTGTTCAGCAAATGCACTAGGTGCTGCAGTCATTCCGATTGAAACAATTGCAAAAAGAACGAATAAGGAACTTACGGTCTTGTTATTCATTAGGTTAATTCTGGAATTAGACAATAAAAATGATCTCCAGAATATGATGTTTTTATCGAATAATGTACTACTTTGATTTTTATTAAAACGATTATTATGCCAATTTATGAATAATACGTTCCTGATTGCCGCACTTTTGATATCTCCCTTATTCTTTAGTGGTGTTTTTGCACATCAATCAGACTCTGTTGGTGATTATAGAATTGAGATAGATTGGAAGAATAAACCAATTGTAACTGGAGAATCAAATGCCATAATTGTTTATGTCAGTGAAATGGACAATAGCAAAGAGGCTTCAGATCAACCATTTGATCCTGCAAAAGGAATTGAAGGTCTAAGAAAAACTTTGAAAATTCAACTAGTAGTTGACACTGAATCTATTACTATGCCATTACAAACAACTGATGTTCCAGGTAAATATGAATCCCCAATTACTCCTACATTTTCTGGTTGGTCACAACTAAACTTTATTGGAAAAATTAATGAACAAAATGTTAACTTGGCATTACACCCACTAAAAGTAGAAGAGCAAGAGGTTTTACAATTCCCTTCAGTTGAATCAACTGTTGTAGAATCTGGTGATTTTGAACGTGAAATTGATGATTTACGTGGTGATATAAGAGAATTACAAGAAACAATTAATGAATTAAAAGAACAACCATCTGATGATAGTTCTACAATTAGTTATGTTGCAATTGTATTGGGTGTTATAGGAATAGCAATTGGTGCTGCATCATTTGCAAAGAAAAAATAATTTTATTTTTTAAGTTTCTTTTTGATTGCTGTAAATAATATGGCTGGTGCTACAAAGTACATTCCAATGTTTAGTAAAATAACTCCGATACCATAACCTAGCATTTCATGTTCAGTATCAACTGGTACATGAGCCAAAAGTGAAAATGATGTTAGCATTGGTGTTAGTGTTATTTTTACTGCTTCTTTGAAGATAGGATTCTCTCGTTCATAGTCTGCTACATATGGTGAGAATGAATAGTAAACTTGATTGAATCCTGTCATGAAAGATTTTCCAGAACTTGTTTGCATTACTATATTATCTCTAATTTCTCTTAACTGTTGAACTTGCGGTGACATCTCTGAACCAAATGCTGCAGTTGCGATTAGACAACCACCACCTTCATTATTGTTTTCTTGTATTGTTTGTTCTCCTCCAACATTAATTGTAAAGTATGTAGTCTCAAGTGGGATTGGCTGGAACAAAATTCCTTCCATCTCGATTTTCACTTGATGCTCTCCATTTGATGTAAATTCTACAGGAATTTTCACAGTTCCTACAGATGTGTGTGTAAGAGGAATTGGTCCGAAGATATTTTGACCATCTTTGATAACTGTAATCTTGTAATCAATATGCTCCTGGATTTTGTTGAATCCTGGCTTTATCCATCCAATATGTAATTTTGAAACATCATTTGCTTTTGCTGGAGGATCTACTGACAATCCAATGTTGAGTGTTCCATTTTCTGAAGGAATTATTTGTTCATAATCTTCAGGAAGAAGAGGCACTGCACCAAATGCAGGTGTTGTAAGTAAAGGAATTAACAATAAAAGAAAAATATATTTCACAATTGGGATCTTCTAGGATATAATAAAAATGATCTTGTAAAAGCTAGAGTAAAACTATCGAATCATTAATAGGTGATTCACGACTAAAAATGGTAATTGTACTACAAAAGTCTATTATTAATTGCAGCTATTTTTGTAACACTTCCATTTCTAAGTGAAGATGCATTTGGTCATGGTCTAGGTGGTGATGCTGCTCCTCCAATTAGTTTTGGTGACATGCAAGTTACAATATTTACACAACTTGACCCTGCTGACATGACTGCAGGTGAAGTTGATTCTGCAAACATTGCTATTCGTTTCTATGATATGTTAACTGATCAAAATTTAGAACAAGTTACTTATCGTGTTGAAGTTTGGAGAAGTGGTGATCTTTTAGCTAGAAATTATTTCTATGATGAAGATGGTGAACTAAATGTTGAAGTTAGACCAAAAGGAGATTGTTATGAAGCAAAACCTTGGAAATGTACTGAATATTATGGTGAAGTACATGGAACTGCTGGTGGATTATTTGCAAGAGGTGACGGTAGACCACTCATCGATGGTCCAATCTTTGAAAAAGGTGGCTTGTATAATGTCAAAGTTTCAATTGAAGGTGCTACTAGTCCACGAACTTTAGTTGCAGAACCATTGAACTTTGATACTTTTGTTAGTGTTGCACAAGATCAAAGTTTCTTTATTAAAACTGCAGCAGCAGAAATTCCTGTAAATGTTAAAACCTATTATGACGATGTAGATAATTTTGCATTTGATCAAAGTAACAATGCAATCTCATTTGACATGCCTTTTGATTGGACTCCTGAATACATTGAATTAGTTCAAATGGTTCATGAAGAAATTCGTGTCCCAAAATCATTTGAACCATATAATCCTGAAAAATCATTCAAAGGTTATGTAGATGGTGTTGAAGTTGATCAAAGAGTCTTAGTGATGGATCCATATTCATCTGAGACTGAAAATATTGTTCACTTTCTAGTAACTGGAACTGAACTTCAAAGAATTAACGAAGTCTTAGGTACATCTCATGAATCCTCTAAAACAATGAACTTTGAATTAATTCCTCAAGGAAAAACTGAAAAAAATTCATTTGACATGTCATTTGATAATGGATATAGAGCAATAATTTCATGGGACTCTAAATATGGATCTGGAGATAAAATTCCATTTGAATTTTCTTTCTTTGATAATAATGATGGTTTAGTGAAAGATGTAATCTATGCATTTGGTCTAGTTGATCCACAAGGTGATCAGTTTAATTTGATAACAGGTGATACTCCTGAGCTCTTTGTAGGTACAAAATCATTAGAAGGAATTGCTACACATATGATAACAATACCTGATGATGGCATGTACACATTGAATTTGGTATTAACCGGTGAAGGCTTTTCTAATTATGATGAGTTCTTTCAAGCATCCCAAATGTTTGAAGTAGGAGTATCTACTAGTAGTTCATTTATTGATACATCTTCATCAACAAAATCTGTTAATATTCCTGATTGGGTAAAAAACAATGCAAAGTGGTGGTCTGATGGTGAAATTGATGATAACACGTTTGCATCTGGAATTGAGTTTATGATAAAGCAAGGAATCATTTCAGTACCAACTACTGCAAGTGGTGCACAAAATGATAATGCAACCATTCCTGATTGGGTTAGAAACAATGCTGCATGGTGGGCAGACGGACAAATTGATGATAACACGTTTGCATCTGGAATTCAATTTTTAATCAAAGAAGGCATTATCTCAGTTTAGATCTACCTGAAAATTATTATACAAACCAAACAAACTTTGATTGATCCATGCTTCCATTAAGAGATGAAAATCCACACCCACCAGGATTTAAACCAAAACTAACAATTGCACTGATAATTATCAATGTTATAGTATTTGGAATTGAAGTTGCAATCACTGGACAGTTCATTGAGTTTTCAAATCGTGAAGCAATGAACATGTTTTTGAATTGGGGTGCAGTTCCTGGATGTGTTACAGGTCAAATTGATGGAATTAACACTGGTGCTGAAATTATTAATTGTCCTGCAATCCCTGAACTGACTTTGATTACTTCAACATTCATGCATGGAGGAATAATGCATCTTGGAGGAAACATGTTGTTTTTGTGGATCTTTGGTGACAACATTGAAGCCAAGTTTGGTAAAGTAAAGTATATTGGAATTTATTTAATGTGGGGAGTCGGTGCTGGCTTGATTCACATTTATGGTGATGCAGGAAGTGGAATTCCTGCAGTTGGTGCATCTGGTGCAATTGCTGGAATTCTTGGTGCATATTTGGTAATGTTTCCACGAGCTAAGGTCATGACGTTTGTGATGTTAGGATTTTTCTGGAGAATGATGCATATTCCTGCAAAATTTTTCTTACCATTTTGGTTAATTTTTCAAAATTTGTTACCATTTTTTGTAGGAGGATTTGGTGTCGCAGGTGGTGGTGTGGCATTTTTGGCACACATTGGCGGATTCTTTTTAGGATTAGGAGTTGGATATTTCTATAAGAAAACAAACCGTTCTGAGACTTATGGTTCTAGATATGGTTACGGAAGAAATGATTGGCGTTAATTCAATCAATTAAATTATCATAGTTATCAATTCAACTCATGCCATACGTACACGTATCACTATATCCTGGACGTTCTGAGGAACAAAAACAGGAATTTGCAAAGGCTGTCACTGAATCTGCAGTTGAGATTCTAAAAACAAAGAAAGAACATGTGATTGTAGTCTTTGATGAAAATCCAAAAGAGAATTGGTTTCTTGCAGGAGATCAACTCTAATCTATCTTTTTATTTTCATAATTTTTAGATTAATCATGTCAAAAATAGCATTAGTTCAATTCAAAGCATCAACTGATAAGAAAAAAAATCTTCCAAAAATTCTAGATTACATAAAACAAGCAGCAAAAAACAACGCTGATATGGTTACATTTCCTGAATACATGATGTTTTACACTCCATCAACACAAACGGCAAAACAAGTTGCACAAGAAGCTGAAACAATTAATGGAGAATTTGTGTCTACTGTTGCAGAATCTGCAAAAGATAATTCAATTGGTATAGTAGGTACAATGTATGAAAAGAGTAGAAAAAAAGATCGTGTTTATGATACATCATTTATCATAAACAAAAAAGGAGAGATAACTGGAAAATATAGAAAAATTCATCTTTACGATGCTTTAGGTTTTAAAGAATCTGATAAGATGTCATCAGGTTCAGTAATACCACTTCCAACAAAAACTTCTGTTGGAAAAATGGGAATGCTAATCTGTTATGATTTACGATTCCCTGAAATGTCAAGAACGCTAGCTTCATCTGGTACTGAAATTCTAGTTGTACCTTCTGCATGGGTAAACGGTCCTATGAAAGAAGAACACTGGTTAACTCTAAACAAATCGCGTGCAATTGAAAATGGATGCTATGTTATTGCACCCGATCATTTAGGTCATGTGTATGCTGGAAGAAGTTTAGCTGTTGATCCTTATGGACGTATCTTACTTGATATGAAAAAACGTCAAGGAATTGGATATGTTAACATTTCTTTAGATAAAGTTCATGAAATTAGAAAGAAACTCCCACTCTTGAAAAATAGACGAACAGACATTTACTCTGATTTTAAGATCTAGTTTTACATTTCATATTGGCACATTGTCTTTTCCACTCTTGTTTCCTTGTATACCTGAAAATTACAGTTGGCCATTGACACTCTGGACATTTAGTTTTTAAAACTTTTAGCATTGCTTTTTGTAAAAGTGGAGCTGATGCTTTACATCCATTTTGATAATTTGTACATCCGATGAATCGTTTCTTTGTTGCATTTGATTTTATTACTGATAATTGTCCTGTATGACATTCCGGACATTCACAAATGCCTTCTTTTGGGGAATTTGTTCCTAAAATTATGTATTTTTTACTCTTTGCAGAAAATGAAACAAATCCCTTTTCATCATAGTATTGATCAATTTCTATTTTAAAATTTTCTACAATTTTTTTACTTGTTTTTGTAACATCTCGTTTTTTTGATTTTATGATAGAAACTTGGATCTTTTTTCTCATAACAATTAACACTTGTTCAAGTTTATGAAATTACTTGATCAATTTTTATATGGACTAGGTCAGCAATTTTTCGTGGAACTAGAAAGTGTCTGTGTTTTAGGTGGAGGTAGTACCAAATATGGTAAACTCGATGATAGTATATCTGATATCACTCTTCAAGCATCAGTTGGTGCTATTGAAAGTGCTGGAATTGAACCTAAAGAGATTGAAGCAGGTTACATTTCTAATGTATTTGGTGTAGCAGATAAGCAGGTTCACTTGGGTCCTGTAGTTATGAGTAATTTAGGAATTTCTGAATGTCCTTCGCTTTCTATAGAGTCTGCATGTGGAAGTGGTTCTGTTTCTTTTAGGGAAGCGTTTGCAAATGTTGCAGCAGGATTTTATGATGCTGTACTAGTCACTGGTACTGAAAAAGTTACACATACAGGTACTGATTGGACAACAACTTACTTTTCTTATTGTTCTGATTTCTTTTATGAAGGTCAAGCAGGTGCATCATTTCCAGGTTTATTTGCATCAATGGCACGTGCATATCTAAATGAATTTGATGCAACTGAAGAAGATCTTGCAAGTGTTGCAGTGAAAAATCATGAAAATGGAGTATTAAATCCTAAAGCACACTTGAGAAAAAAAATTAGTATTGATGATGTGATGAACTCTGCAGTAGTTGCAAGTCCTTTAAAATTATATGATTGTTGTCCATTTTCTGATGGTGCAAGTTCTGTAATTTTATGTAATGAAAAATTTGCTAAAGAACATTCAAAAGATTATGTCAAAGTAATTGGTTCTGGTCGTGGAGGTTCTCCTGCAGCATTACAAGGACGTGAACAATTGACAACTATACCAAGTACAAAAATTGCAGCAGCTGCAGCATACAAGATGGCTGGAATTACTGCTAAAGATATTGATTTTGCTGAAGTTCATGATTGCTTTACTGTTGCAGAAGTAGTTGACAGTGAAGACTTGGGTTTCTTTGAAAAAGGTACAGGTGCAACAGCTGCAAGAAACGGTGAAACTAAACTAAACGGTTCAATTTCTATTAATCCCTCTGGTGGTTTAAAATCAAAAGGACATCCAATAGGTGCAACTGGTGTTGGTCAAGTTGTTGAAGTATTTGAGCAACTAACAGGAAAATCTGGTGAACGAACCGTCAACGATGCAAAAATTGGATTGACACAAAACTTTGGTGCAACTGGAGCAAGTTGTGCAGTTCATGTGTTTGAAAGTGTGTAAATTGTCTGCAAAACCTGAATTTATAGAAGCAGCAAAAGCTGGTAATGTTCTTGCCAGAAAGTGTACTAAATGTGGTGAGTTACATTTGGCAACTGTTTATTATTGTAAAAAATGCGGAAACAAAGGATTTGAAGATTCTATTCTAAAAGGAATTGGGAAAGTTATCACATACACAATAATGACTGTCCCTCCAGCAGGATTTGAAGACTTGGCTCCATATGCTTGGGTTGTTATGGAATTAGATGACTCATGCATCAGAGTATCTGGATTTTTAGGCAAAATACCTGCACCTGAAGATCTGCCTATTGGTGCCCCTGTGAAAATTATTGGTTTTGATGAACGTGGAATAGTCTTAGAAAAACAGTAAATCAATTTTATTGAATTTATTAAAAAAAATTTTCACAATTTTTATTTGTCGTCTAAATATTGATTTATTATGTCAGTAGAAATTGTTTGTGGAAAATGTGGAGAAAAGATCTCTACAATGAAAATGCTAAAGTCTGTTAAAGATGTTCTAAAACATTATAACAACAAGTGTCCATCATGTAATCATACTCTATCAACATCAGAATTTTCTTTAGATGTTGAAGAGAAATAATCTTTTTTGATCCATGTACTAGTAACAACAAGCCTTAATACCTAATTTTTTCTTTACAAATTCAATGGGGAAACAGGACGCAGATTTTGAAGAAGAATTAGATATGGATGTTGATGTTGGCATCGATGATGGTGACGATCTAGATCTAGAAATGGATGGTGACGATAAAGGTGACGGTCGCTTACAATCAACCTCGAAACGTGTCAGAATGATTTTCTCTGTTATGGCTAGTCCAAACAGAATTGATATTTTGAGAATCTTAAACTCCAAGGGTCCTTTGACCTATTCTGAGCTAAAATCTCTAGCAGGTTTCAAGTCAAAAAAAGAAAGTGGCAAATTTGCTTATCATTTGAGAAAACTATTAAGGCAATCTCTTGTCGCATTAAATAAATCTGAAAGACGTTATACTATCACCAATCTCGGAAAATTGGTTTTAAGTTTAGCCCGACAAATTGAAGAACGTTCTATTATAGAAAGTGGAAAGATGTATGTCAGAACATCACATGATTCCATTGAAGAATTCAATTCTGATAAAATTATTCAATCATTGGTACGTGAAGGAAGTCTTCCACTTGAATTATCACAAAAAATCACTGAAGAAGTAGAAAACAGAATATACAAATTCCAAACTACATACCTTACTGGTTCATTGATACGTGAAATGGTAAATAATGTTCTATTAGAGCATGGTCATGAAGAATATCGTAATAAACTTGCAAGACTTGGAATGCCTGTATTTGATATTCAAGAAATGTTCACAAATGTTGAAAATATCAGAAATGGTGTTGAAGATGTACTATTCACTAGTGGAAAAAACACCCTAGCAGAATATCTACTCACAAATACACTACCAAAAGATATAGCTGATTCACATCTCTCTGGCGAACTACATATTTCTAATCTGGGTTTATGGTCATTAATACCTGATACCATATTCCTAAATCTCAAAGAACTAATTGAGGATGGAATTGAACTAAAAGGTAAATGTCCTGGTGTTACACGAGTTCCTGCACCAAAAACACTTGATGATTTAAGTAAATTACTACCAATGATCTTTAATCTAATATCAAAAGAATCATCACAAGAAGTAGTAATTGACGATCTAGCTTCTGTACTTGGTAAATTCTCAAAGAACACATCTGATATTGAAAAAACACTTGTAGATATTTTTAAGATGTCATCAACATCTACTAGTTTAGATAAGTCATCAACTGTATTATCATTTAGAATACCACTTTCAACTGATAAAAAATTAATTAATACAATTTTCTCAGCGTACAATACTTTTGTTAAATCAACTCCTTCACCAAAAATTGGTTTAGTTGTTGATTATGAAAAAGGAAAAGTTGCAGATCATTCAGAAATACTTGCACAAACTGTATCACTTGGTGGTAATATAATATTCTCAAAAGGTATGTGTTCCACTAATGCAATAAGAAATTCTAATAAAACTTCTGAACCATCAATAAAATTAGGATCATTATCTATTAACCTTCCACGTCTAGCACTTGAATCAAGTAAAGATGAAACCTATTTTAGAGCTAGACTGGTATTGTTAATGAAACCTGCAATATCTGCAATGGCAACTCGAAAAAAAGATGTGTCTGATCTAATTCGACGTGGTGTAAATCCGATACTCGCAGAAAAAACTCAATTTATGCAAAAAAATGATTCATCTCTAATTCTTAACTTTGTTGGGCTAAAAGAAGCAGTACATAAAATACTTGGACATAAAGAAGACAAAGAAGGGAAAGAAATTCTAAACAAAGTTTTACAAACAGCAGTTGATATTGCACATAAAAAAGGCAAAGAAATGGGAGTTGATGTTTCTATTACAATGGTTGACAGTGATGAATTGACACGATTTGTTACACTTGACAGTGAAAAGTATGGTAAAAACTCTATTATGGATGTCTTGCAAGGTGATCTTTATTCTCAAGGATTAGAATTAAACTCTACAGAACTTGATAAATTAACTGCTAAAAGTGAAATCATATCTGATTATAACAAAATTTCAAAAATACTGGATGGCGGTTTACTTGTAAAATTACCATTTGATGCAAAAGCAAAGGATGCCGATATCCGAAATGCTATAGAAAAAACATCTTCACTAATTTCGTCATTTAAACCAATTAAGCAAATAAACTAATATTTTCTAGACACAAAAAATTTAGAATTCCTTTCAATTTTTGTTGTTGTACTAATTTTAAGACGAAATTCGTTTCGATCATTGTTTAATCTAAAGATCAAATTAGATCTTAGAATTAATACATCAAAATCACTAAAACGAAATTTTTCGTAGCATTGTGAATTTTATTTACCCATTGTTAGAATATTAATTGCCAAAGAGTTTTTTAGCTCATTCATTTAAGATGTTCTTGGGGATTATAATTGGTTGAAAATTCACAGATAGAGTCGTCTTTCGCGGAAATTCGAAAGAGAAATGGTAACACAACAAAGTTTGATCAAGATAAAATTACAAATGCGATCTATAAAGCACTACTCGCGACTAGTGAAGGCGATCGTGATCTTGCACAAACCTTGACCAATGGTGTTCTAAACAAATTATCATCTCAAGGATTTGGTACTGAAAATCCACCAAGCGTTGAAGATATTCAAGATATGGTTGAATCCACCTTAATAGAACAAGGACACAGTGAAATCGCAAAATCATATATTTTGTATAGACATGAAAGACGAAAGATCCGTGATGAGAAGATGAAGGTTCTCAATACAAAAGTCTTAGATCCAGTTTCAAAAGATTTTGATCTTAACTGTCTTCGAGTATTAGCATCTAGATATCTATTCAGAAACAACAAAAATGAGATTACTGAAACCCCAACTCAATTATTTGAAAGAGTTGCAGTTTTAATAGCAATTGGTGATCTCTTACATGATTCATCTATTTTCAATATAGCAGGAAATACTCCACAAAATATTGAAGAAGCAAAAGAATATCTGACAAAATTAGATCAATTCAACTACAAATTTAAAATTGATGAATATTATCTAAATCAATATCATTTTAGAGGTTTAGTAAATGGCTATATTGATATTGCACAAAGAGGTCAAGCAAAGATTAGCTTTAAAGATCTATTAACAAAACTTGCAGCAAAAGAATTTATTGATTATGGTGAAAGAATTACTGAGTACTTTGATTTAATGGTAAACCAAGTCTTCTTACCAAACTCACCTACCATGATGAATGCTGGTGGTCGTCTTGGACAACTATCTGCATGCTTTGTATTGGGAATGCCTGATGACATGGGAAAAATAATGAAGACAACATCTGATGCAGCATTAATTTTCAAATCTGGTGGTGGTGTTGGAATTAACTATTCAGAATTAAGAGAAGAAGGAGATATTGTTGCATCTACATCTGGTGTTGCTTCTGGCCCTGTATCATTCATGAATATTATCAACACAGTTACTGATGTCATAAAACAAGGAGGAAAAAGAAGAGGTGCAAATATGGGAATCATGGATGTATCTCATCCAGATATTGAGAAATTCATTACTAACAAAACAGAGCCTGGTGTTTTAGAGAACTTTAATGTTAGTGTTGGAATTTGGGGTGACTTTTGGAGTGCACTTGTAGATAGTGGTGATGGTGCATATACACTTCGAAGTACTAGAGATGATAGTCCGGTACGTGAAATAAATGCACATCATCTGATTGATCTTATTGCAACATCTGCATGGAAAAGTGCAGAGCCTGGTTTGATATTCTTTGATCTAATTAACAAATACAATGTATTTGCAAAAGCACGTGGTGGACCACTTCGTGCAACAAATCCATGTGGCGAACAAAGTTTGTATCCTTATGAATCATGTAATCTAGGATCAATTAATTTAGCGAATCTCACAAAACGAACAGTAGATGGTCAATACGAGTTTGACTGGCAAAAATATGAAGAAATTGTTAGAAAGACAACTAGATTCCTAGATAATGTGATTGACGTAAATCATTATCCAGTTCCAGAAATTAATGTTGCATCAAAAGAATCACGAAGAATTGGGCTTGGTGTTATGGGTGTTGCAGATTTATTATATAAATTGAGAATTCCATACAACTCAAAAGAAGGTTACGAATTTATGGGTAAACTATCTGAAGCATTATCTTATTATTCAATGGAAGAAAGTGTTGCTTTATCACAATCTCGTGGAGCATTTCCACTTTGTTCAAAAACAGAATATCCAGAAGGTAAAATTCCGATTGCAGGTTATTATGAAAAACCAAAACAAAGACATTATTATGATTGGGATTCTTTAA
>Ga0315338_1002452_pt1 | contig 18380 bp, 21 predicted proteins | sample ASW8metaG_FD_204518 | JGI IMG/M metagenome (GOLD analysis project Ga0315338, IMG submission 204518) | Ammonia-oxidizing marine archaeal communities from Monterey Bay, California, United States - ASW #8 | ecosystem: Environmental > Aquatic > Marine > Coastal | place: USA: California | collected... | reverse complement strand
CGCGCGCAGCGCCAGGCTCGCGACACACGAACAGGGCGCCACCATCGGGGACGAGCCGGCAGCCGTGCAGGGTGCGGGGACGCTGCATCCCAGCCAATATCGAGCCGTGCAGCCGCTCGAGCCGTGAAAACCGCGGTGGATAGTCGGCGCCCGCGATACACACCAACACACGCGCCAGTGCCCGCATGGATGTCTCCGTCGGCACCCGCCTGAATGGTTCCGGATCGAGGCGTGCGAACCCTGCGGGATCAAGAGCGAGCGCGCGGCCAAGGAGGTTGGCCTCCGCGTCCTCGAGCGCGACCCGCGCCCGTGCCAGATGAGCGGCCGTCCTGGCCACCCGCGCCGGGCTCAAACCTTCGTCGGCGAGCCACGCGGCGCGCGACCGCACCCGCACCCTGGAAAACCGTTGATCGGCGTTGCTGGGATCTTCGATCCACTTCCGACGCGGGGCGCGAAGACTGGCCCGCAGCCGGCCCCTCGGAACCGCTAACAGCGGCCGCAGGACGCGGATGCCGACGAATTCGCTCAGCGGCGCCATGGCGGCGAGCCCGTCGACCCCGCTGCCTCGGGCAAGGCGTAGCAAAAAGGTTTCGGCCTGATCCTCCAGATGATGCGCAAGGAGGAGATGCAGCACACCCTGGCGGTGGCACCAGTCGCGCATCAATCGGAACCGCGCCTCCCGCGCCATCGCTTGCAGGTTGACACCAGTGGCCGCACCGGCCCGACGCAGCACACGCGTGGCGATGCCCGGGTCCTGTTCTAGGCGACGCTTGACGCCATTCGCCTCGGCAGTGGAACCCGGGCGCAGGCGATGATCTACCACCAGCGCAACGATTTTCCCCCCCCGCCCGCGCGCCCAGCGGTGGGCAAGAAGACAGAGCGCCAGGCTATCCGCACCGCCCGAGGTCCCAACCGCGACAATGGGCGCTCGCTCGAACGGTCCGAGGGGCACCATGAGCGCGGCGAACTCCCGCGCCGACAGCGGCTCTTCGTCGATTGAGGCCCAGGGTACGCTCCCGCCATCGGGTGCCCGCGAGCGCCCAGTGTTCAGGGGCAGTCGAGGGTCCGCCGCGCGCGACTCGCCCCGTCCTCGATCGGCTGGGCGGCGTTCGAAAACTTGGTCGCCAGTTCATCGAGGGTCGCGCAGGCCTCCGCGCGCTGCCCCAGGTTGCCCAGGGTCATGCCGAGTTTCAGCAGGTTGTCGGGCGCCTTCAGGCTATCGGGATAACGCTGGTAACCATCGAGGAACGCCGTCGCAGCGCGCTCGTATTGTTCGCGCACGTAGTGGGTCTCGCCGAGCCAGTACTGCGCGTTTCCAGCAAGCCGATTATCGGGATGGGCGGCAATGAACGACGCGAACGCGTGCTCGGCCTGTTCGTAGTCCTCGGCGCGCAGGAGGCCGATGGCGTAGTTATAGCGCTCGGTCGGCGTGCCTTCTGGCAGCGCCCAGGCCGGCGTCGCGTCATCTTGCTCATCGGGTGCGATGGCGGCCACCTCCGCTCCGCCTTGCCCTAACGCGGTCGCTTCGCCAATAGCCAACGGCCGCGACGCCGCAGCTTCCTCAAGCGCGACGAGTCGGAAATCGACGTCGGCGACCAGCTTGTCGAGGCGACCGCCGATGCCGTCGATACGGTGCTCCAGCTCTTCGATTAGGCCGGTCACTCGACGCAACTCATCGTCGAGCGTGGCGAGGCGAAGCTCGGTCTCAGCCCGCCCCGCAACACTGTCCGGCCGGCTCGGGGCCGGTGTGACACCCTCGCGATAGATTTGCCGTTGGAGATCGATCACGTCGCTGCGCAGACGGGTCAGCTCGTCCATGACGGTGCCGAGATCGCTGTCCTGCGCGGCGGACGGAACCGACCCAGCAATGCCCAGAGCGATGGCCATCGCGACGACGATACTCAGGCACCACCCAATGCCCGGCCCCGCCCGGCACTGGATCAGCATGGCCGCATCTTGCCGCGCTGCGCTCAACTCAGTCAGCCCCGTCGTCTCACTACCAATCAGTTCTCATGCCAGCACGGGAGCATGGCGAAAATAAGGCCCGCAAGAAGCTGCGCCCGCGGCCAGGGACATCCCCAGCCGCGGGCGCCAACCTCCGCAAAGGCGTCCTAGTTAACGATCGAGACCGCTCGGCGGTTCTGCGACCAAGCCGCATCGTTTGAGCCGACGGCCTCGGGCCGCTCCTTACCGTAACTGACTGCCGTGATTCTATCTGGGTCGATGCCAAGCGCCACCAGGTACGACTTGCTGGCCTGAGCCCGCCGTTCTCCCAGCGCCAAGTTGTACTCGCGAGTACCGCGCTCGTCGCAATGGCCCTCGATGGTGAACGAAACGTTTGGATACCGCGCCAACCACTCTGCCTGCCGCTCAAGAGCGCGCTGTCCCTCAGCCTTCACGTTGTACTTGTCGAAGTCGAAAAACACGCGATCCCCGGCGAACGCGATCAGCCCTTCTTGGGTCGGACCGAGATCGGCTTCCTCTATCATCTCCTTTTTCTCGGTCATGTCGCTATCCACCGAGGACGACGACGAGGAGGCGTCGTCGGTCGAGGCGCCGGTTCCGGCCGACCCGCCCGAATCCTCAGGAGTGGTCTCGCAGGCGGCAACAAGCAGAACGGCTGCGAAGATACTGACAAGCCTCAGGTGCATGCTCGGCCCCCTTCCAAAAAAATATCCCGGAGTTCAGGATGGCGGCGGAATTACGGTGATATGACGTGTGGCAGGCGTAGTCTAACCCTTGCCTCCGCGCCGCATTCAAACGTGAGTGTGGGACAATGTCCAGCGTTTATTGGAGCAAGGGCGACCAGGCCGGATCGGACGCGTCCATAGGCGTCACGATCCGTCGCTCGTTATAGCCGGTAAGGTCGATGGACCAAAGCCGCGTCTCGCCGCCGCTGCCGTCGGCATTGCGCGGACGTTGGCGAAAAAACATGATCACGCGCCCGTTAGGCGCCCACGTCGGTCCCTCGTCCAAATAGCTCTCTGTCAACAACCGTTCGCCAGTACCATCGGGCCGCATGACGCCAATGAAAAACCGGCCGCGGAGCAGTTTGGTAAAGGCCACCAGATCGCCCCGTGGCGACCACACGGGGGTCGCATAGCGGCCCTTGCTGAAGCTGATTCGTTTGGGCCGCCCGCCGTCGGCGGCCATGACATAGAGCTGTTGTGTGCCGCCGCGGTCGGAGTTGAAGACCACCGATTCGCCATCGGGCGAATATGACGCCGAGGTGTCGATCGCCGGGTGGCGTGTCAGCCGCTCGGTCAGGCGGGTTCGCAGGTCCATAACATAAACATCGGAGTTGCCGTCGATCGCCAAGCTCATGATCACCCGGTTGCCGTCAGGCGAGAAGCGCGGCGCGAACGTCATCCCTGGGAAATCTCCCAGCACCTCCTGCTGGCCGGTGTCGATGTTGTAGATGTAGACCCGCGGCCGGCCGAGGAAATATGAGAGATAGGTGATCTCTTGGGCCGTCGGCGAGAAGCGAGGTGTCAGCACCAAGTGGCTACCGTCGGTGAGGAAAATGCTATTCTCGCCATCCTGATCCATGATGGCGAGGCGTTTGACCCGGTTCTGGGCCGGCCCGCTCTCGGCGACGTACACGACGCGGGTGTCGAAATAGCCGGACTCGCCGGTCAGGCGCGCGTAGACGGCGTCAGAGATCAGGTGAGCGACCCGCCGCCAATTGTCGGTCGTCGTCGAATAGACAAGGCCGGTCATCTGTTGCTCGGAGAAGACGTCCCACAAACGGAACTCGATCTTGAGACGGCCGTCGTCGCGACGCTCGACGCTGCCGCTGATCAGCGCCTGAGCGTCAATCAGTCGCCAGTCAGCGAAGCGCGGCTGGACCCGCATGTCCTCGGGCTTTTGGATAAAGGAGGCCGGATCGATGGCCGCAAACAACCCGGAGCGCTCGAGGTTGCTGGTGATCACCCCCCCGATGGCGCCGCCGATCCCCTCCCCGCTCGTATCGACGAACGCCGGAATGGCGATTGGCAACGGATCGACATTGCCTTGGGTGATGTCAATGCGCAGCACCGCCAAGGCCGGAACTGGCAGAAACGCCACGCACGCCAGGGCCAGCGCTGCCAGTAGGCGCGCGCCGCGCACATAATTCTCTCTCACATCCTTCATCCGCCCAACATTTCCCGTGGATTGAACGTCAATTCGATTTCGCGCCAATCCTCGTACTTGGTTGAGGGTACGCGCAAGGGCTCGCATTTGCGCACGGCGCGCACAGCACTCTCCGCCATGGTGCGATAATAAGGATCGGCCATCTCCGAGGCATCGGCAATCTCCGGAGGCCGGATGAGGGAGCCGTCAGGGCTGAGATAGATCCGTATCGTGACAATCAGCTCGTGTCCATCACGCGCCCCGCCCGGCACGCTCCAACAGCGCTGAATCTGCGCCCTGATGGCGTCGAGCTCACTCAGGGTGAGCCGGTCGGAGATGTTGCTGATGCGCGCCGTCGGTCGCTCGTCGGGCGGAGGCTCTGCCTCCGCCAGAGGCTTCGGAGGCGGCGGCTCCTCTTCTTCCTTGTCGAGCAGTGCAGCGATTCGATCGGCATCGAAGGCCAGTCGTGGCTTTTTCTTGGGCTTGATCCTCGGCTTGGGTGGCGCTTTATGCGCGGCAGGCTCTGGCGCGGGCTTGCGTTCCGGCGGCGGCGCGGGGTCGGGTTCTGGCTCGGGATCGAGCGCAGCCAGTGCGACCGGCGGCTTTGGACGCTGCTCGGGTGGTGGTGGTGGTGGCTCCGGCTCGGGCGGCGCCTCGGCCACGACCGGCTCGGGCTCGGGCTCGGGCTCAGGCTCAGGCTCCATCTTCGGCGTCTCTGGCTCGGGCTTTGGTTCGGGTCGCGGCGCCGCAGTCTCCTCGGCGATGGTCACGATCTCGACGGTAATGGGAATGTTGGCGACCGGTGCGGGCTCGAACAATAACGGCAACCCGGCATACGCGAGCGTGATGAGCGCGCCGTGGCCCGCCGCCGATATCATCGCTGCGGTTCTCACGTTTACTTAGCTCCAGCCGGCGGCGGGATTTCCATGACTAGGGCGACGCGGCTGAATCCGGCCGCGTTGACCGTCGCCATCACCGCCATGACCCGCCCATAGTCGATCGTGCGGTCACCGCGCACGAAGATGCGGGTGTCGGCCTTGCGGTTGGTGATGGCGACTAATCTCGGCGCCAGCTCATCGAGGGCGACGACGGTTTCCTGAACGAAGACTTGACCGGCCGAATCGACAGTGACCTCCAGCGGCTCATCCTGGCCTTCGAGAACCGGCGCTTCACCCTCCGGCAGATCGACCTCGACGCCGACCGTCAGGAGCGGGGCCGTCACCATGAACACCACCAGAAGCACTAACATGACATCGACGAACGGCGTCACGTTGATCTGGCTCATCGGCTTGTAGCCGCGGCCGCCATAGAGCCGGGGCCGCGAACCGCTGACCCCCATTGCCATCAGGTGGTGCCTTCCTCGAGCTGACGCGAGAGAATAGCGGAAAACTCGCCGGCAAAGCTCTCCAAACGATTGGCGTAGCGCTCGAGGTCGCCAGAGAACTTGTTGTAGGCGACCACGGCGGGGATCGCCGCGACCAGGCCAAGCGCCGTCGCGAACAACGCCTCGGCGATGCCCGGGGCGACCACCGTGATGTTTGTGTTCTTGGTCGACGCGATCGACTGGAAACTATTCATGATGCCCCAGACGGTGCCGAACAAGCCAACGAACGGTGCCGTCGAGCCGACCGTCGCAAGAAACCCAAGGTAGCGCTCGAGCGCCTGCATCTCCCGATTCATGGTCAACTGCATGATCTGGCCGATGCGGTCCTGAAGCCCCGCGTGCAGAGAGCCCTCGCCACCCAGGCCGCGCGCCGTGGTGCGACGCCACTCTCGCATAGCGGCGGTAAACAACATCGCCAACGGATTGTCCGGATGACTGCCGACGCGATCGTAGAGATCCTCGAGCGAGCCACCCGACCAGAAAGCCTCCTCAAACAGATCCGACTGCGCGGCCAGTCGGCGAAATCGAGCAAATTTCTCGACAATGATCGCCCAACACCACACAGAGGCCAGTATCAGGATGACGACAACGATCTTGACGATGATGTCGGCGCGCAGCATCAGGCTGATGATCGAAAGATCGGCATCAGCCACCGATCCGGCGAGCAGCGTGGCCTCGACCGCCTGGTCTACAACGTCATCTTCCATGGGCTAGCGGCTCGCCTCCGCGAGAGTCGAGGGACTTTGCTGGGCGGGAATGCCCTGGCGCGGCAGATCGGCTAGGGCCGAGCGGACCGCCGCAGGAAGCCGGCGCGGTCGCCCTTCGCCGTCAACGCAGGCCAGTCTGAGCTTGCCGCGAAGTAGGTCGATGCCGTCGCGCCGCACAACCTGCCATGTCTCTAAGGTGGCCCCGCCGAGCGCAAGCACGCTCGTGTGTACCTCAAGTCGGTCGTCGAGCCGACCGGGCGCCAGGTAGTCGAGTTCGCAACGGCTCAGCGTGAAGTACACGCCATCGGAGTCGGCGAGCGCACCGTGCGTAAGGCCGAGGCGACGGAGGAGATCGGTCCGGCCGCGCTCAATGAACTTGAGGTAGTTCGCATGGTAGACGACCCCGCTCGCGTCGGTATCCTCGTAGTAGACCCGTATCGGCAGCACGTGGATGCCGTCGACCAAGCGGTCCTCCGCCCGGGTAACCGGCTCAGCCATCATGCTGCCCACCAGCCATCAGGTGAAGTTGCGGATCGCTCCCGCGCGGTGCCTCTAGGCCGAGATGATCGAAGGCGGCCCGCGTCAGCGCCCGCCCTCGCGGCGTTCGTTGCACGAGGCCGCACTGGACCAGGTAGGGCTCGACGATATCCTCGAGCGCGTCGCGTGGCTCGGACAGGGCCGCAGCCATCGTTTCTATACCGACCGGGCCGCCGCCGTATGAGAGCGCGATCCGAGACAGGTAGCGGCGATCCATGGCGTCGAGGCCGAGCTTGTCGACCTCGAGACGGGCCAGTGCCGCATCTGCGGCCGCGGCGTCGATGCGATCCAGCTCCCCAACCGACGCGAAGTCGCGCACCCGGCGGAGCAACCGGCCCGCGATGCGGGGCGTCCCCCGCGACCGCTGCGCAATTTCGCGTGCCCCACCGGGGTCGAGCGGGACGTCAAGCAGACGGGCGCCCCGGCGCACGATCTCTTCGAGTTCGGCCGTCTTGTAAAAACCCAGCCGCGCCGGAATGCCGAATCGCTCACGCAGCGGGTTGGTGATCAGGCCAGACCGCGTCGTCGCGCCGACCAGCGTGAACGGCTGCAGATCGATGCGCACGGATCGCGCCGCCGGTCCCTCGCCGATGATGAGGTCGAGTTGGAAATCCTCCATCGCCGGATAGAGAATTTCCTCGACCGCAGGGCTAAGCCGGTGGATTTCGTCAATAAACAGAACATCGCGTTCCTGCAAGTTGGTGAGGAGCGCTGCTAGGTCGCCGGATTTGACGATGACGGGGCCCGCCGTCGCCCGAAAGCCAACGCCGAGTTCGCGCGCGACGATTTGCGCAAGGGTTGTCTTGCCGAGCCCCGGCGGGCCCGCGAACAGCACGTGATCGAGCGCCTCGTTGCGGGCCCGCGCTGCCGTGATGAAGACTCGCAGATTCGCGCGCACCTGTTCCTGGCCAATGAAGTCGTCGAGGCGCTGCGGTCGCAGACCGGTCTCGGCAGAATCCTCGCCGCTGAAATTGGCTTCGACAATCCTTTCGTCGCTCATCGCCAGCGATCCTTCAACGGCCCAGCTCCTGCAAGCCGTGGCGAATCAGATCTTCGACCCGCCTTCCCGACCCGAGGTTTCGGGTCACACCCGCCACGGCCGCCTGCGCCTCCAAGCGTCGGTAGCCGAGGTTGACCAGCGCCGAAACGGCGTCGTCAGCCGGGCCCTCGCTCGTATCGCCTTCGTTCGCATCGCCGAGGCTCGCCGCGCCGCCGCCAGACGCGCCCTCGACAACCGCCAGTGCCGGCACGTGATCCTTGAGCTCGCTAACGATGCGTTTGCCAAGCTTGGGGCCAACACCACTCGCCTGGGTCAACGTGCTCGCTTCCTGAAGCACCACCGCCTGTGTCAGCACCGCCGGCGACAGAACTGATAAAATCCCCAACGCAACGCGGGCGCCGACGCCCTGCACGGACTGCAAGAGCCCAAACCAATCCCGTTCCTTGCCGTCGGCGAAGCCATAGAGGTGGATGTGGTCCTCCCGAACGTGGGTTTCGATCGCCAGGTTCACAGGCTCGCCGCAGCCGGGCAACGCGCGCAGCGTCCGCGCCGAGCAATAGACCATGTAGCCGACGCCGCCGACATCGACCACGACCCAGCCATCGCCGGCCGCATCAAGGCTACCGCTGAGTTTAGCGATCACCTCGCGTGCTCCCCCGCCACCCTGGCACCACTTTGCCAGCGCTCGATCGTGGCCGTCCGGTGGGCATGGCAAATGGCGACGGCCAGCGCGTCCGCCGCGTCGCTCGAGGCCCTCTCCGAGCCCGGCAACAGCATGCCAACCATGACGCGCACCTGTTGCTTGTCGGCATGACCAACCCCGACCACGGCCTTTTTGATGGCATTGGCGGCGTACTCATACACAGGCAGACCGAACAGCGCGGCGGTAAGCAAGAGAGCCCCCCGAGCCTGACCAAGCTTAAGAGCGGACGCTGGATTGCGATTGACGAACGTCTCCTCGACCGCAGCCACATCCGGACAGTGACCCTCGATCACGGCTGCGAGACCCGTGTACAGTTCGTGCAGCCGCTCGCTCAGGGCATGTGAGGGGTCGGACCGCACCACCCCGTCGCCGACGTGTCTCAGCCGATTGTCCGTGGCGACGACGACGCCCCAGCCGGTGGCCGTGAGCCCCGGATCGATGCCTATCAGTTTCATCGCGGCGCCACCGAGCTCACGCCGTCAATTGGGTGAGCACGTCCTCGGACATGTCGTAGTTCGCCGAGACCGACTGAACGTCCTCGTTGTCGTCAAGCACCTCAAGAAGTCTGATGAGATTCGCCGCGTCGTCCTCGCCAACCTCGACACCGGCCAGCGCTCGCCATGTCAACTCGGCGCTCCGCGGCGTCCCGATTCGTTGCTCCAGCCCGTCGCGCACCTCGTGCAACGCCTCAGGGGCCGTGGTAATCTCGTGGCCGTCATCGAGGCTCGCGCAATCATCCGCGCCCGCGTCAAGGGCCGCCTCGAACAGCGCCTCGGCATTGCCCGCCTCGGCCGGGTAGCAAATCAGACCGACTCGGTTGAACTGAAAAGCGACGCTCCCGGTCTCGCCGAGCGTACCCCCGAGCTTGGCGAACGCCGAGCGCACTTCCCCTGCTGTACGATTGCGGTTGTCGGTCAGGGCTTCGACGATGATGGCGACACCGCCGGGTCCGTATCCCTCATAGCGCACTTCCGCATAGGCCTCACCGACGCCATCACCAGCACCGCGCTTGATCGCACGTTCCATCGTCTCCTTTGGCATATTGGCCGCGCGGGCGGCCACGAAGGCGGTCCGCAGCCGTGGATTGCTGTCAGGATCGGGAAGCCCGGCTCGCGCCGCCACGGTCAGCTCACGGATGAGCTTGCCGAACACCTTGGCGCGCTTTTTGTCCTGCGCACCCTTGCGGTGCATGATGTTCTTGAATTGCGAATGGCCCGCCATCGCCCTAAGACCAGTCCCCCGCCGCGCCGCGTCCCGATGTTGCGGCTAACTACCCGATTCATACCAAATATTGTGGTGCAACGCACCCATAGGACATATCAGGCCAATATGGCGGCAATATGGCGCAGCGCGCTACAGGGGCCAGGCCGGCGCCAAGCGGCCTCCGGTGCGCAGCGGTGCGATCGTTCGGGCCAATCCGGTGCGGTCGTCGGTCTCGACGAAGACGGCGCACAGCGTGGCCTCGCCGGTCGCGGGGGCCATCCGTTCGGTCGGCATTTTCCGAGTGAACCGCGCGATGGGCGCATCCTTTTGCATGCCGATGACCGAATCGTAGGCGCCGCACATGCCGGCGTCCGTCTGATATGCGGTGCCGCCGGGCAGCACCTGGGCGTCGGCGGTAGGGATATGGGTGTGCGTTCCGACTGCCAACGTGACCCGTCCGTCCACGAAGTGACCGAGCGCCATACTCTCGCTGGTCGCATCACAGTGCAGGTCGACGATGATGGCATCGACGGTTTGACCGAGTTCCACCTTGGCGAGTTCAGCGTCGACGGCAGCGAACGGATCGTCGAGCGCGTCCATGAACAGCCTGCCCATGACCTGCGCAACCATCACCGACCGACCGCTGGCTATCTCGTAATAGCCGACGCCGCGGCCAGGCGTGCCAACCGGATAATTGAGGGGGCGCAGAAGACGGTGGTCGGAATCAATGTAAGAAATGATCTCGCGCTGATCCCAGACATGGTTGCCAGTGGTGATGACATCGACCCCGGCTTCGTAGAACTGGGCGCAGATCTTGGCCGTGATGCCGAAGCCGCCGGCCGCATTCTCACCGTTGGCGACTACGAAGTCGGCGTCGACCTGGCGGCGCAAGTCGGGCAACCGCGCCAACAGTAACTCGCGGCCGACCCGACCCATCACATCGCCGAAGAAAAGGATTCTCATACGCCCGGGCCCGGAAAGCGGCGGGTGCGCACCTCGGTGATGATCCAATCGAGGCGCTCGTCCGACCCATCGCGCGGCACAGACGTCACCCCCTGGCCCTCGTAGGCCAAACCGACCGCCACCGTCCCCACGGCGCGAGCGCGCAACGCAGCGAGCGTGCGATCGTAAAAGCCGCCGCCATAGCCGAGCCGATATCCGTCCTCGTCGAACGCCAACAGGGGAACCAACAGCACCCTGGGCACGAGTTCGCTGGCGCTCTCCGGCGGCACGCTGGTTCCGAACACGTCCGACCGCAGCACATCGCCCGGTTGCCAGCGGCGGAACAGAAGCGGGCGGCGGGTCCCGTCCATGACGCACAGCCCACACAAATGACCGCCCGCATGCAATCGCCGCAACAACGGCCGTGCATCGAGCTCGTCGCGCATTGGCCAGTAGCTACCAATCGCCGCACCCGCGGCCAGCGGCGCCTCGGCCATGAAGCGCCGGGCCACGGCTGCCCCGGCGCCCACTGCGGTGAGTGTCGCCCTGCGCGCAAGCGCGACGGCCCTCAGCCGGTGTTTGGCGTCGGCCAGATCGCTGGGTTCGGTAACGCTCATTGCGGAGTTATGGGCTGGACGGGGCCGGGTTGCCGAGTGGGCGGGACCGCCATGACCGTGCGAAGAGATCGATTCCCTTGGCCTGCTGCGTGCAGGTGGGCGCCGTATGCCGAGACCACGATCCCGATAGGGACAGCTCCCAAGAGAGTGCTTTGAGCCCGGTGAACGCCTCGCCGCACGAGTCGGGCAGAGCCCGCCCGCAATCAGGTTAGGTGGTCTCCAAGCGCGCGGCAAGGCTCTCGACTTGGGTTGCCAGCTCGTCGATCTCGGTGCAGGCGCGTTCGATCCCTGCCTTGCCCTCGGCCGGTCCCGCACCGTTCTCTGCGCCCGTGCCCTCGACCTCGTCCAGTTGGTCCATCGCGTTGGACAGGTCATCGGCGACCAGTAGCCCCGCCATCAGCATCAGGCGGGTCTCGCCAACTTGGCCGATGCTTCCCGTCAGTTCGGCGACGCGGCGGTTGAAGTACGCTGCAAGATTCGCCAAGTGCTCTTCTTCGCCATCGTCACAGGCCAGTTGGTAGTCGCGCCCGTTCACCGTGACTTCGACCACCGCCATCTCAACTGTCCAATACGTTGCGGATTTGATCGATGGTGGAATCAAGGCGCCGAGACACGGTGTCGGTCGCCGCCACCAGCTGGTCGTATTCGCCCCGCAAGGCCTCGTAGCGCTGCTGCTGTTCCTTCAGCTCCGCCCGCAGCCGGCCGCGCTCGGCCCGCCATTCCGGCTCACCACCACCAACGCCTCCGGCGGACGCCGATCCCATCGCACTCTCAAGGCGGCCCACAGCGCGCTTGAGGCGCTCGCAAGTCACCTCCATACGCTTGGTCAACGCCACGTCTGTATCGGAATTATTGTTCATTTCAAACGGGTTACGAACATCATCGCAGGCAGAGCATACGCGTGGCGGCGGGGCTGGGTCAACACTCGGGAGACTGGCGGCGAACGCATTGCGGGCACCAACAAGCCGGTTGACGGGTATTGTGCGGCCGGTCATGTTTTCGAACGCGACGCGGGGCATCGAGGCCCCCGACAATCCGGACACAGCATGACGCTCATCGACCCTCAGGATGCGCCACCTTCAGTGAGCCATCGCGATCTCGCCAACGCCATCCGCGCGCTCTCGATGGATGCGGTGGAACAAGCCAAGTCTGGCCACCCCGGCATGCCGATGGGCATGGCCGATGTGGCGACCGTTCTGTTTACCAAGTCGCTTAAATTCGACCCCGACTGGCCCGACTGGCCCGATCGCGACCGGTTCGTGCTGTCGGCGGGGCACGGCTCGATGCTGCTCTACAGCCTGCTCTACCTCACCGGCTACCGCGACATGACCATCGACGAAATTCGCCGCTTTCGACAGCTCGGCAGCCGCGCTCCCGGACACCCGGAGTACGGTGCCGCGAGCGGTGTCGAAACGACGACGGGTCCGCTCGGTCAGGGATTGGCGAACGCCGTCGGCATGGCCATCGCCGAACGCCATCTGGCCGCGCGTTTCGGCGCCGAGTTGGTCGACCACCGTATATATGTCGTGGCCGGGGATGGCTGCCTGATGGAAGGCATCAGCCACGAGGCGGCCTCGTTGGCGGGGCACTTGGCGCTTAATCGCCTAATAGTCATGTTCGACGACAACGGGATCTCGATCGACGGCCCGACTTCGCTCACCACGAGCGACGACCATGTCGCGCGTTTCGCGGCACAGGATTGGAACACGCAGCGTGTCGACGGACACGATCCGCGGGCGATCGAACAGGCGATAGCCGCCGCGCGCACGAGCGCAAAGCCGTCATTCATCGCCTGTCGCACGACCATTGGCTACGGCGCGCCGAACAAGGAGGGGACCGCGGCCACCCATGGCGCACCACTTGGCAACGCTGAGGTGGCGGCGGCGCGCGAGCGGCTGGGCTGGCCTCACGCGCCGTTCACGATCCCCGCCGAGATCCTCGCGGCGTGGCGCGAAGCCGGCGCGCGCGGCCAGGCTGCATCGCGGGCGTGGCGCGAGCGCCGCCAAGGGCTGAGCGCCGCCAAGCGCTCCGCGTTCGATGAGACGATGTCGGACGAGCTGCCGCCCCAGCTTGAAGGCGCGCTCACTGCCCACAAGAAGATGCTGTCGAACGAGCGCCCGACCCGGGCCACACGGGCAAGCTCGCAGCAGGTGCTCGGGGTCATCAACTCGGTGGTGACGACCACGATCGGCGGCTCGGCCGATCTCACCGGCTCCAACAACACGCTGACCGACGATCTCGGGCTCCTGACCCGAGATAATTACGAGGGTCGCTATATTCACTACGGCGTTCGCGAGCACGCCATGGCGGCGGCGATGAACGGTCTCGCGCTGCACGGCGGCATTATCCCCTACGGCGGCACCTTTCTCGTGTTCACGGATTACCTTCGGCCGGCCCTGCGCCTGTCGGCTTTAATGGAGCAACGCGTCATCTACGTGATGACCCACGATTCCATCGGGCTCGGCGAGGATGGACCGACCCATCAACCGGTCGAGCACCTGGCGGCGCTGCGCACGATTCCCGGCCTTCATGTATACCGGCCGGCCGACGCGGTGGAGACGACCGAGTGCTGGGCGCTCGCGCTCGGGCGCCGGGACGGGCCCTCGGTGATCGCTCTGACGCGACAGGGCCTTCCGACTCTGCGTGCGAAGCACACCGCCGACAACCTGTGCGCCCGTGGCGGCTACGAACTTCTGGCGGCCGATGGCGCGGCCAAGGTCAGCCTGATCGCCACGGGCTCAGAAGTAGCGGTGGCGGCCAACGCCCGTGAACTTTTGCAAGCCCGAGGTATCGCGACCCGTGTGGTGTCACTCCCGTGCTGGGAACTGTTCGATCAACAGGAACCGGGCTACCGTGAGGCGGTGTTAGGTGGGGCGTCGGCGCGGGTCACCATCGAAGCCGCAACGACTCACGGCTGGGAGCGCTACATGGGTCCCAGAGGTAGCGTGATCGGTATGCCCGGCTTCGGGGCCTCGGCACCGGCGCGCGACCTATTCAAGCATTTCGGCATTACCGCCGACGCGGTCGTCACGGCGGCGCTGTCCCAACTTGGAGGCGAGATCACGGATGACAGTTAGGGTGGCAATCAACGGCTTTGGGCGGATCGGGCGACTCGTCCTACGTGCGGTCCATGAGGCCGACCGGCGCGACATCCAGGTGATCGCTATCAACGACCTGGGGCCGGTGGAAACCAACGCCCATCTGCTGCGCCGCGACAGCGTTCATGGCCAGTTTCCTGGCGTCGTCAAGACCCGCGGCAACACCATCGACATCGGGCGTGGGAGCATTCGCGTCTGCGCCGTGCGCGATCCGGCGAAGCTGCCGTGGCGCGAGCTGAAGATCGACGTAGCCCTCGAGTGCACGGGTCTCTTCGCCAAACGCGAGGCGGCGGCGCTCCATCTTGAGGCCGGCGCCACGCGCGTCCTGGTCTCGGCGCCAGCGGCGGGAGCTGACGCGACGATCGTCTACGGCGTCAATCACCGCACGCTGCGCAAAAACCATACGGTTGTCTCCAACGCCTCTTGCACCACCAATTGCCTTGCGCCGGTGGCGATGGTCATGAATGACGCCGTAGGCATTGCGCAAGGGTTCATGACCACTATCCACTCCTACACGGGCGATCAGCCGGTGCTCGACACGCTGCACACCGACGTGCGGCGGGCCCGGGCGGCCGCGCTGTCGATGATCCCGACATCGACTGGCGCCGCGCGCGCCGTCGGTCTGGTGTTGCCACAACTTGTCGGCAAACTTGACGGCACCGCTATTCGTGTGCCGACAGCCAATGTGTCCTTGGTCGACCTGTCGTTCGTCGCCCGGCGCAAGACCGATGCCGAGCAACTCAACGCTGCGGCCGTCCGCGCCGCCAAAAGCAACCGCCTCAAGGGGATCCTGGTCACCACCGACGAGCCCCTGGTTTCTAGCGATTTCAACCACGACCCAGCCAGCTCGACCTTCGATCTGACCCAAACGCAAGTGGTCGCGGGTCGGCTGTGCCGCGTTGTATCCTGGTACGATAACGAATGGGGCTTCGCCAATCGAATGATCGATACTGCGGTCGCTGTCGGCAGCCTGGGGTGAAAGGGGCGCACTCTCCAACTCGTCGAACTGGCGCGAGCAGCAGTCGCGCGCGGGGCAGCCGCCACGTGATCTATCACACCCTGGCTGACGCACGGGCCGCTCTTGAGGTGGGTGCGGCCCTGGGTGTCCCGGTCACACTCAGGACCGCGCCCGATGCGGTCGGCTACGCCGGCGCGGCCTACCTGAAGAAGATTTTCGATATCGCCCGAAGCGAATACGAGGATACACCGGCCGCCGCGATGCTGGATTGCGGCGACAATGGCGCCGCCGCGCTGAACGCGATACGCACCGGCTGGGCTGGCATCCTGTTCACCGGACGCCTGTCGCTACGAGAGCGGGTACGGGCCGTGGCGGCGCGGCACCGCGTCGTTTATCTCGATCGCCGCATTCCGGCCCTTGACCCACGGACCTGCGCCAACACCGAGTCGGCTTGCCACGAGTGGCTCGCCGACCGTGAGCCACCGTTCTCCGCACCGTGACTTGCCAGCTTTACTTGATCACTCCGCCGAGCCTCGACCCGGTTGACTTCGCGCCCCGGCTCGACGCCGCCCTCACGGGCGGCCCCGTGGCCTGCGTGCAGCTTCGCCTCAAAGGAGGCGGGGACGACGACGTGAGACGGGCGGCCGAGGCACTGATGCCAATCTGCGTCGCCCACGATGTAGCCTTCCTGATCAACGACCGGCCCGATCTCGCCGCCGAGATCGGCGCCGATGGCGTCCACATCGGCCAGGACGATGGCGACTACGCCCGCGCCCGGCGCACGGTGGGTACCGATCGTATCATCGGCGTCACATGCCACGATTCTCGTCATTTGGCGATGGTGGCGGCGGAAGCCGGCGCGGACTATATCGCCTTCGGAAGCTTTTTCCCGACCGCAACCAAGCAATCTAAATCGACCGCCAATATCGACATACTCAAATGGTGGGGCGACCTCATGGAGGTCCCGTGCGTCGCTATCGGTGGCATCACTGCGGAGAACTGCGCCCCGCTCGTTCGCGCCGGCGCCGACTTCCTGGCCGTGGTCCATTCGGTGTGGTCGCACCAGGACGGCCCAGCGGCCGGCGTCGCAGCTCTTCACGATGCCATGGCGGTCGCGACGATTGCTTCACCGAAATCAAACTGTTAGGTTCCGCGCCCTGCCCGGCACCGGCTTTCGCTACCACTGCAATGACATGAGAATCAGCGGTAACGCCATTCGTCCTGGCATGGTGATAGAACACCAGGGGAAACTCTGGGCCGCAGTGCGTATCCAGCACACGCAGCCGGGAAAGGGGGGCGCCTATCTCCAGGTCGAGCTGCGTAACCTGCGGGATGGGACCAAGCTCAACGAGCGCTTCCGCTCATCGGAGAACGTCGAACGGGTCAGGTTGGACCAGCAACAGTGCCAGTATCTTTACGCCGCCAATGAGTTGTTGACCTTTATGAACGACGAGACTTACGAGCAGACGGAAATCCCCGCGCGGCTGGTCGGCGAGGCCGAGCCATTTCTTCAGGAGGGGATGATAGTGGCGATCGAGAGCCATGAGGGCGAACCCCTGCGCGTCACGCTTCCCGATATAGCGGCCTTTGAGGTCACCGAAACCGAGCCGGTGATAAGAGGCCAGACCGCCGCAGCGTCGTACAAGCCGGCGGTCCTCGACAACGGCGTGCGCTTGATGGTGCCACCGTTCATATCGATCGGTGATCGTATTCTCGTCAACACCATCGACGGCAGCTACTCGAAACGCGCCGAGGGTTAGTTCCTCGTCTGGACCGGCCCGACATGGCCCCTCGATCCTCTCTAATTAACGTCATGGCCGACGCCGCGCGCCAGGCGGCGCGACCGCTGTTGCGCGATTTTGGCGAACTTCAGCAGCTACAGGTCTCGAAGCATACGCCGGCCAAATTCGCCGCCGCCGCCACGGCCCGCTGCGAGCAGACGCTGCGCCGCGACCTCGCGCGCGGCCGCCCCGGATACGGTTTCGCATTGGCGCCTGGGCATGCCCGAGGGCCAGGGTCGGCGAACCCTGCTCAGACATCCTGCTGGCTCGTCAATCCGCTCTCCGGCGCCAACAACTTTGCCCATGGCGTTCCACACTTCTGCGTGTCCATCGCAGTGTTGAGCGAGGTCGGGCTGGTCGCGGGCGTGGTGTACGACCCCTTGCGCGACGAGACGTTTTGGGCCGAGCACGGTAGCGCCGCGTATCTCAACCACCATCGGCTGAGAGTATCGGCCCGCGACAAGCTTGGAAACGCGCTACTCGGGATCGCTGGCCACCCGGCGCTCGGCGTTGCCAGCCGCCATGAGCGGTTGCACGAGATATCCCGTCACGGCGCGAGCATGCGCCAGTCTGGCAGCATTGCGCTAGACTTCGCCTACGTCGCCGCCGGCCGTTACGACGGTTGTCTAGCGTTTGACGACGATCCGGTGACATTGGCGGCCGGTGTCTCGTTGGTCCGAGAGGCCGGTGGTTTCACGACCGCTTTTGACGGCGCTGACGACGGATGGTCGAAGGGCGACATGATAGCCGCCAACCCACACCTGCACGCTAGCTTGGTTGAGGCGATGAGCACCGCCTGAACCAAGGCCCGGCCCCGCCGACTGGCCCGGCGAGCGGGCCAAACCGGTTGTCCTGCCATACCCCCTCCGTTATTGTCGGCACCAAGGTGGCAGGCCCAACCGAGCGCTCTGGTCCTAGCCGAGCACTCGGCGAGGAGTAATTTGGGTTGGTGAGGACGCGCGACCCCTCTGGCCGGCACCGCCGGCTTTCTTTTTGTGTGCGGCCGTGGTGGGCGGCACGGCACGGCGCGTTGTTATGGGCGCTGTCTGGGGGATTGATCGCCGCGATGGCGATGATCGTGCCCGCGAACTCACACGCGCAGGAAACAGTGACGATCGGCTCCGGTTTGCCCGAAGTCGAAGTCAATCTCGAAGCGCTGGACGATCTCGGGTTTAGGCGTCGACCGTCCCGCACGCTGTTGATGCCCGGCCGCCCAAAAGCGGAAGCGATCATCGAGTTGGCGCCGCTATCGTCGGAGATTGCTCGTGGCGCTCCGCGCCCAAATCCGATTGAGAAGGGCCGGACCGCCTCGGTCACCCGCACGTTGGAGCTCGAAC
>Ga0315338_1002451_pt1 | contig 18381 bp, 12 predicted proteins | sample ASW8metaG_FD_204518 | JGI IMG/M metagenome (GOLD analysis project Ga0315338, IMG submission 204518) | Ammonia-oxidizing marine archaeal communities from Monterey Bay, California, United States - ASW #8 | ecosystem: Environmental > Aquatic > Marine > Coastal | place: USA: California | collected... | reverse complement strand
TGCTTACGGCCTCGGTTTAACGGGTCAAGGCATAAAGGTTGGTGTCGTTGATACCGGAATCAATTCATCTCACACGGAGTTCGGTGGCCAAAAACTAGAGGGCGGATGGGATTATTTTACGCAACTCGTGAATTCTAACATAGATCCTGACGGACATGGGTCACACGTGGGGGGTATTATCGGCGCCCATCGTGATGGCGTCGGCATGCATGGCGTGGCCTATAACTCCACACTCGTGAATGGTCGCGGACTAAATGACTTCGGGTCCGGCAATTCCACCACTCTGTCTTCGGCAATAGATTACACTGTCGCGGCTGGCGTGCGAGTGGTGAACAATAGCTGGGGAACTCCAGGCTGTTTTGTAACCACGTGTACGGTTTCAAGTACATTCATGACTTCATTTACGAACGCCGTTGAATCTGATGTGGTTCTTGTTTTTGCAGCTGGTAATTCTGATTCATCTCAAGTTGGCCATTATGCTGGCGCTCCTTACTACCACCCAGAGCTAAAGCCGAATTGGATCGCCGTCGCGGCTAGCGATGTCACAGGGAATTCTATGGCCTGGTTCACCAATGCCTGCGGTGTAGCAGCCGATTGGTGTATTACGGCCCCTGGTGCCAGCATTTACTCTGTCGATGGAACGACAAACTCCGGTTATACAAACATGAGTGGTACCTCAATGGCAGCGCCACACGTTTCTGGCGCGGTTGCTTTGGTGGCGGAGAGTTTTCCATGGATGACGGGTGCTCAACTCACAAGTACCGTTCTTACGACGGCTTCTAATGCCAATGCTCCTGGCACTATTCGTGGGCGTGGAGACCTCGATGTTGGCAAGGCTGTACAAGGCCCAGGCATTCTTGAATTTTCTTGGGTTGCAGATTTACAGGGCTACAGTTCGATATGGTCGAACAATATTTCGGGCGCCGGATCCCTCACGAAATCTGGCACTGGAACTCTCACTCTCAACGGTTCTAATACTTATTCCGGTGGAATAATCGTTAGTAACGGCACGTTTGGCTTTGGAAGTAATTCCGCTGCAGGTACAGGAACGGTCACAACAACAGGTTCTGTGCTTGATTACGCCAATGGCGTCACAGTCTCGAATCTGGTCAACGTCAATTCTAACACCACACAGTTTCAGGTGCTGACCGGTTCCGCCACACAGGCTGGCGTGATTTCGGAAACAGGCGGCGCGCGGCCAATCGAGAAGATTGGTGCAGGCACATTGGCCCTGACGGCGTCCAATACCTATTCAGGTGGCACAACGATCTCGGCGGGGACGTTGCAGATCGGCAGCGGCGGTACCATGGGCTCGATTGCGGGCAACGTTACCAACAACTCTACCATCGCCTTCAATCGCTCCGATAGCTACACTTTTGCTGGTATTGTCTCGGGAACCGGTGGCCTTTCACAGACTGGCACTGGCACGCTGATCCTGACGGCCGCAAACACCTATTCAGGAGGCACAACGATCTCGGCGGGTACGTTGCAAATCGGCAGCGGCGGCACCATGGGCTCGATTGCGGGCAACGTTACCAACAACTCTACCATCGCCTTCAATCGCTCCACTAGCCACACCTTCACTGGTATCGTCTCAGGGACCGGCGCCCTTACACATACTGGCACGGGCACGCTGCTCCTCACGGCCGCCAATACCTATAGTGGGCCGACCACGGTCTCTTCCGGTCAACTGATCGTCAACGGTTCGATTGCCACCTCCAGCGGCCTGACCGTCGAGAACGGTGCGTCGTTTGGCGGCAACGGCCAGCTTCCGGCGGCGACCATCAGTGGTACGTTATCGCCGGGCAATTCCATTGGAACGGCGACGATAAACGGCGATCTCGAACTAACTTCCTTGGCAACATATCTTGCTGACGTCACGCCCACGGCGTCCGATCGCATAAATGTGACCGGCAATGCCGCCATCCAGGACAGCACGCTGACGCTGGTGAAGGAGGTGGGCATCTACAACTTTGGTATATCCTATACCCTTATGAATGCCACCGGCGGAGTGAGCGGAGCCTTCTCCAACCCTTCCACTCGCGCTGTCGCTGGCCTCTTCGGGCCCGCGATCCGTTCTTTCATCAGACAAGATACAAACAACGTACAACTGGTTCTCGAACCTAACACCATCACGCCCTATGTGCCGGCGGGCTCAGGCAGCAATCAATTCAACGTCGCGGGGAGCGTTGATAACGTCATTGCCAGTGGTACCGCGGCGAGCGCACCGGCTGAATTGACCGCTCTGTTTAGCGTGCCCACTGGAGCACTAGCCAACGATCTGTCGCAGCTCTCGGGCGAGATAGCGACTGCGCCGCGCTGGGCTGCTTTCGATTCGATGCGGCAATTTCTCTCTTTAGTTCTCGATACCGGTGCAGGTTCGCGCAGTAGATTGCAGATGACGCAAGAAGTGCCCATAGGCCAGACCCATGTCTGGGGCGCGGTATTCGGCAGCGGTAGTACGATGGACAACACTGCTGTAGCCGGAAGTCATGATCTGAAAGTGAACGGTCCGGAAATCGCTACCGGGTTAGACTACCGCGCGTCGGAGAATCTTACGCTGGGTGCGGCGGTTGGAGGCGGTAGTCATTTCTTCAGTCTTTCTAATGCTCTGGGTAGTGGTCGTACCGGCGCGTTTCAGTTCGCCGTTCGTGGGACACTGCGAACAGAGGACTATTATTTTTCAGCCGGTAGCGGCTACGCGCAATACAACGTGAAGACCAATCGTGACATTTACTACACCGGTGCGCGCGGATCCTATCGTGCGTCCTACAGTGCCAGCGGTTTTGGCAGTCGCGTCGAAGCCGGACGCGAGACGACCTACGGCGCATACGGCCTCACGCCCTTCGTCGCAGTCCTGGCGGAACAATTCAAAGCGCCAGCCTATACCGAAACTCGGTCGTCTGGCGGGGCGATGCCAGCTCTTGACTTTGCCTCCAATACGCTTACGCGGGTTCGTAGCGAAATCGGCCTCGATGTGGCCAAGGCGCTCGACATTGGCAACGATAATGGGATGCAATTCCATGGCCGCATCGCCTGGAAGCACGAGCTGTCCAATAGTAGTGCGATGAGGGCATCGTTCAATGACTTCCCTGGCGCGCCCTTCAACGTCCGCGGCGCAGTTCCGGGCCGGGCCGGCGCAGTCCTCCGCGGTGGAATCTCCATGAACCTGAACGATCGGATAGCCTTCCGGGCTAATATCCAGGGAGAATTCGACGACAAGTCACGCGGATATGGTGGAGATATCGGCCTGCGCATCGCTTATTAAGAGAGATCGTGCCTAAACATTCACAGCCAATACGCCGGTCTAGACATAAGTTTCAAACTGGGTCACTCAGTGCAGCCTAGGGAGTTTTCTGTTGCAGTCTTTCAAAAATTTGAAAATCGACCGCAATTTTGTGATTTTTCTTGCTGCGGTAACTCTTTTGGTCGGCATAGTTCTACTGCCAGAACCAGCAGCGCTGCAGCGTGATGGATTGTCGATCCCGCTTACAATGGGGGGCAAGGCCTGCCTTGCGGTGATGGCCTTCGCGGTGACACTTTGGGTCACAGAAGCGGTATCGTTTGCTGTTACCTCGTTGCTTGTAGTTTTACTGCTTCCAATACTACAGCTTTCCACTTATCCCGAGGTTGTTCGGGCCGGGTTCGGCAGCCCAATCATTACGTTCTTTATTGGCGTATTGATATTGTCGTCTGCTTTTACCAGATCAGGGCTAGGCACCAGGCTCGTCTACCAAATACTTAACCAGGTTGGTACCCGAACGGACTTGGTCTTGCTTGGCTTCCTTGTTTCAGGAGCCGTTGTGTCAGCGTGGATAACGGACATGGCGGCGGCGGCAATCTTGCTGCCTATTGGTGTAGGATTGCTAAGCGACGTTGGTATGCGCCCGGGTAAAAGCAATTTTGGTCGGGCAATTATGATCGCAGCCGCGTTCGGGCCTCTGATTGGCGGTATAGCGACTCCGGCAGGTAATGGTGCCAACCTTGTTGCGATAGCACAGCTTAGGCAATTGGTTCAGATAGATGTATCGTTCACCCTCTGGATGGCTTACGGCGTGCCCGCAGCTTTATTCATGCTGCCAATCTGCTGGCGTTTACTGCTCTGGCTCTTTCCGCCGGAAGTAGAAAACCTACCGATCACGCAGGACGATATCCGAAGGCGCCTTGAAACTCTTGGGTCATTACAGCCGAATGAATTGCGGACGCTGCTGGTATTTGCGGTCGTGATTTCGACTTGGATATTGACGCCGATGCTTTCGGCATGGACCGGCGGGAAAATTGCACTTCCCATCGAAGCCGTGGCTCTTGCCGGAGGGCTTTCGTTATTCATGCCTGGCATGCGTGTTTTGACCTGGAAAGAAGCAGAAGGGGATGTCAATTGGGGCGGAATTATGCTGATCGTCGCCGGCCTTTCGCTTGGACTCGTAGTCTTTGAGACTGGTGCCGCCCGCTGGCTTGCATGGGTCCTGCTTGGTGAGATCACGTTGGTACCAGCGCTGATTCAACCCTTTGTCATTGTGCTAGCCGTTGCCGGATTGCATTTATTATTTTCTAGCAATACCGTCACGGCCAGCATTATCATGCCTATTCTTGTCGCGCTGGCACTCGACTTGGGAACCGACGTATGGTCAATCGCGGTTCCGGCAGCGTTCGCATCATCCCTAGCGTTTATTCTTGTGAGTGAAGGTCCAACCACGATCATTCCCTATTCAGCAGGTTATTTTACAATCAAAGAGATGGCCAAGGCAGGCGTGCTAATGACTCTTTTTGCTGCTGTTTGCGTCGCCGCCTCGGTAGCTCTGAATGTGTGGTTAGGGTCCTAATTTTTCTGGATTAAGGGATCGGGAGAAGAAGATGTCTTTGCCAGCCTTTGACGTAATTCCAACAGACGCCGCACTGGGAGCTGAAGTGCAAGGGGTCGATCTATCACAGATTGATGCGGACATGTTTAAACGGCTTCATCAAGTTTGGCTTGAATACGAAGTATTACTTTTCCGGGATCAAAACATCTCACATAGCGATCAGATCGCATTTAGCAAATTTTTTGGTGAATTAGAGCAGGCCCCAATCCAGGAAAACGGTAGACGCTTTGTTGAGGGCCATCCGGAAATCTATGTAGTATCTAACGTCATTGAAAATAACATCGCGATCGGAAGTATGGGCGCCGTAGAAGCGGTGTGGCATACGGACATGTCGTATCTTCCAAGTCCACCAATGGCCAGCATACTTTATTCGCTCGAGACACCTGCAAGCGGAGGGGAGACGGCGTTTTGTACCATGACAGGTGCCTATGCGGCACTTCCAGATAAACTAAGGCAACGGATTAAGGGGCTGCGTGTGAAGCATGATGGTACCTACAACAGTGGCGGTTACGTGCGAGCCGGCGTTACGCCGAACGATGATCCTCGAACGGCGCCAGGAATGGTTCACCCGCTTGTGTGTATGCATCCAGAATCAGGCCGAATTACACTGTATCTTGGTCGGCGGCGTAACGCTTATATCGATGGTCTTTCACTTGCGGCGTCAGATGCACTGCTCGACGAGATCTGGGCAATCGCTACCCGCGATGAGCTGACTTGGCAATTACAATGGCGTCCAGGCGATGTTGTCTTGTGGGATAATCGATCGACGATGCATCGGCGCAATGCCTTTGAAATAAACGCTAGGCGCATCATGCATCGCACGCAGATAAAGGGAAATGCGCCACCGATGCACGCGCCAGAAAATATGTCAGAACATGGCTTATAAGCATGATGTCGAGCCTACCAAACGCATCGATTAGATTAGAGGTCTGGTGTCCTGAACTCTGGATCTCTAGAAGTCCACTTGTGTCGCGATCGGCATGGGTAGGATATCGCCACTGAAAATATCAAAATTATTCTCTGAGCAGCGTATTTCCATTAGGTCCTCACTTGGTGCCCGGCGTTCAGCAAGGATGATCCCGCCCCAAGGTTCAGTGAAGGTGTAGGGGTCTTCGACGAAATACTCGATCTCCAGAACATCGTCGCCAACCAGGCGGTAGCGCTCGGTGACATGAAGGCTTTCGGTGTGCGGGGTCAGAAAATCATCGACCCAGGTTTCGGTGCTGATGCCAATCGTGTCGACAACCAGCGTGTTACCTTCATAATGTCCCACCGACTCACCATAATAATCCGGTTCGATATTTTCCGAATGTGGCACATCCAAATAGATATGTCGTATTTCCGGTAGCTCTTCATTGATAATGACGACTTTGTTTTCAGTCTGAACAATGATCCGCGGACCCGCTTCATCGATGAGAAGCACGGGCAATCCCATCGGCATGCATTGTGAGCGTGCCTCCAGAATTATTTCGCCGGAAATGCGACGCTCTACAATGTCGCGTAATTCTTCGCGGGCCCAGGGTAGTAATAGCGGATCGGTCAAATCAGCAATGGGAGGAATTGGCTGCCGCCGCTCGCGGTTCTGGTCGCGGGTGCCGCGCTGCTCATAATCAGGATGCATGGCGAGGCCGCCGCGGCCCACACGCGGCGGCTCAATATCGCCTGCGTCCCAGACGCCGGAAAAATCGGGACGGATGGTTTGTCCAAGTGCGGGAGCGCCAAAGCTGAGAGTCACAGAGATGAAAGAAGCAAAAGCCAAAAAAAGTTTAGCGGTTTTCATGGCTGCGCCCCTGGCGGGCTCACGCCGATAATATGCGAGATATCGCGATGCGGCTTGCCGCAAGTGTAATCCTCAATCCGAACGTTCTCATGGAAATCAAAGAAATAGGTCGCGGTGAACGCCGCAGTGAAGTTTTCCGGATCGGTGGACGTGATTTCGACCTCTAGGCGACCATCGTCTAATTTTCGCATTCGCTCGACCGTGCGCAATTGATTGGAATGGGGGGCGCCGGTGGCATCGATAAAGGTCTTATCGTTATAGCCTGCGGTCTCTACGATTAATGTATCGCCTTCCCAATGGCCAACGGAGTGTCCTGAATAATAGGGAAAATAGAGAAGCGTGTTGTCGTCCGGCATGGGCGTATCCAGCGAAATACGGCGTACTACGCGGTTTAGTTCATAAATGATCGTAACGAAGCCCGGCGTCTGTAAAATCTCGAATGGGTAGGGGGCGGCCAATATGCGTGGCACGCCATCGGGGGTGCAGAATTTGCGTGCTTCGTCGCTTAAGGGATCAGCTTCTAGCGTCGCGCGATTTTCGGCGTGGCGGGCCCGGCCCTCTTCATTGAGCGGAAGGTCGGTACCATCGATAAGCTCTATCTCTGGGCTGTAACTACGGGTCCACCACACACCAGAAATGTTTTGCTCTTCTGAAGGTATAAATATAGGACCATTTATTTGGCCTTGTGTTTGCGCTTTCGTTTGTGTGGGTACGTTCAGGCCAAGCACAATGAAAACGGTACCTACAATTATAGTCGTGACGCGGCTTGCAGTGTTCCAATGCATTAGTGAACAATCACTGTGTGGTGATGCCCTGGGGAAATTCAGCGTTCATATGGCCTTCGCCGAGTGATGAGCCATCTGGCAACACAATATATCTGATCTCGCCACCCGGAGCACCGCTATGCAATGGGTGCATGCTTACGGTCACAACATCGCCCGGAGCTACGGTGGTTGGTTCCCAGCCCATTCTAACGAGTCCGGCCGGGGCGCCCATTTCGATGGCATATTCAGTGAATGCGCCGTTTTCGTTTTCAACCATGACATGGAGCCAGCTATGCGGATTGGTCCAGCGGAACTCCTTCACGGTACCGGAAATTTCAAGATCGGATGAGAAATCGAACATCGCATGCGAATGATGGGCAATGGCAGTCCCGGCCAGAAGTGCAGTGAGGCTGCCTATAAAACCAAGAACACTTAGGCTCATTAACTTTTCCCTTTGCCTTTCCGCCTCTTCATGGTGCAGGTAATGTGTTGATTCAAGAATATACGAGCTTCCGCAACGCAGCAATCTATGCTTTTGCCGTATGTGGTTTCACAATTAGATTTTAATACTTGATGGCTAAGGAAGCCTAGTTTGGTGAGGGAAAAGTGGAAGCACCGGTAGATATGCAGGCGGAAGTAGAAACCGTCGTGATCACAGCAGCGCGCCTGCCCCTAGCCACCGGCGAGTCGACGTTTTCGCTGATCAGGTTGGAAAGTGGTGAATTGGTTGAGGCCCAACGCCTGGACGAGATTTTGGGTCAGACGCCCGGTGTCGCGCTGTTCCGGCGCACATCGAGTATTGCCGCCAACCCGACCATTCAAGGAATTTCCTTGCGCAATATTGCGCCATCGGGCGCGGGTCGCGCTCTAGTAACGCTGGACGGGGTTCCCCAAAACGATCCCTTTGGCGGTTGGGTGATTTGGTCCGCTCTGCCCGTCGAAGGATTATCAGGTGTCACGATCGTGCGCGGCTCTGGTGCGGGACCTTATGGCGCGGGCGCACTCACCGGCGTCATTGGGCTTGAAGAACATGGTCAGATCGACGGCGTAGCGGCGGCGGGGACGTCGATTACCGACACAGTAAGTGGCCGCGCAGCGGCAAGTCTTGGTTTTGACGGTTTTCTTTTTACTGGTTCCGTCGAATCGGGCGATGGTTATGTACCGGTGCGCGGTGCTGGGCGTGGTGCGCTCGACGAAAAAACGACGCTTGATAGTTGGAGTCTTTCAGGGCGCTATCAAGCCGAAGTCATGGGTGCGATCGCTGCTGTCCGGGTTGGCGCCTATGATGAGGAACGAGGTGGCGGGGTAGATGGGCTTCGCTCTGGGGCCAATGGTGAAACCGCTAGCCTTACAATTGTGCGTCCACCAGAGGACGTTGGCCTTGGCTGGAAGCTGCAGGGCTGGTTTCGCCAGAGTAATCTGGAAAATGTTTTTCTTAAAGTAGAAGCTGACCGATCTTCTGCGAGGCCAGCGAATCATCAATATGCGACGCCGGCGACCGGTTGGGGGCTGAATTCTGCGTTTCGTGGACAAACGACCGGTTGGGAGTGGGAGGTCGGTGGCGATGCGCGTTTTGCCGAAGGCCAATCACGCGAGCGTACCCGTAATCTTGGTGCAGGCTTTACGCGCGAGCGGCGCGCTGGAGGTAACAATTCTGTTGCAGGCGTTTATGCGGAAGGCTCTACAGAATCTGGTCCGTGGTTGATCTCCGGTGGCGCGCGTTTGGATCGTTGGTCGACAAGTAACGGCATGCGCCGTGAAGTTAATCTTGAGACGGATGAGCCAACATTGGAATTGAGCCCAGCGGATCGCGATGGCGTGGTGCCCACTGGGCGCATTGGTGTTCGCAGGGACATCAGCGAGATGAATTGGTTTCGCGCGTCCGTCTATGCCGGGTTTCGCGCGCCGACGTTAAACGAATTACACCGGCCGTTTCGCGTCGGCAATGACATCACCGAAGCCAATGCAGAATTAGAGCCTGAGCATCTATATGGCTTGGAGTTTGGCACTGGCGGCGAGGGATGGCTGAATTGGCAGGCGACTGCTTTTTACAATCATCTGGCCGATCCTATCACCAATGTGACCATCGGCTCTGGCCCGGGCGTATTTCCGGTCGCAGGTTATGTCCCGGCTGGAGGCTCCCTACGTAAGCGCCAAAATGGTGGGGCAATCAATGCGCTTGGTGTGGAAGCGGAAATCAGCGGCGAGATTTCTGATGGCATTTTGCTTAGTGCAGGCGTCATTGCGAACTGGGCAAGTGTTGACGGTGGCTCTGTTGCGCCGCAATTGGATGGGATGGAGCCAGCGCAGACGCCGCGTTTTGCGCTTAACATGCAAGCCGATTGGCAAGTAAGCGAGCGGGTAAATTTGGCTGCAGATTTGCGTTATGAAGGCCGCCGTTTTGAAGACGATCTCAATTCTCGTACGCTCTCGCCTGCTTTTGTTGCGGGCGCTCGTGCCGGCTGGCGTCTTACTCCAGAGATGGAAATCTACGCGGCTGTAGAAAATCTTTTTGATGCCAATGTCGAGGTTAAAGAGAGTGCCAGCGGGTTAGAGAGCTTTTCTGCACCCAGAATTCTCCAATTGGGGATCACCTATCGGAGATAGGATATCCCAAGCATAAATTTAACGATATGTTGGGGTCAGTCGCTGCCTATTAGGGCGCCGACGCGCGGCAGATTTCAGAGACATCGTCAAGACTTGACACCGACCAGGCCAGTTTTAACAAATTCACGGTTTTCTCTTGGCCTAAGACCTTACTTACCAGACCAATAAACTTTTCCTCGATATCATCATTGCTCATCGGGCGCTCTAAACTGCCAATGGCGTGTGGCACATGTTTCTCCACAATTCGTCCGTCCTTGCATATAACCGTCACCCGCGCTTCGTCGTCGCGCATTGTTTCGTCAATCACGGCTTCGACTTTGTCGCGAAGGGCAATAACTTCAGGATTGCGTACGCAGCTATCGCTATATTCATTTTCACTAGCTGCACCATGGATGATGGCGACGGCTAGTGAGTGATAGACGCTGAATTTTCCTTCTAAACCGGTTTGCGGTGTTTTCTTGCCGGTGAGCTCCAGTACCAGCGGAGCAACCTTTAATTGAATTTTTTCAATCTCACCGCCTGTGAGGTTCAGCTCATTTTTGAGTTGAATGCCGCCATCGATGGAAGGGTGAATGACAATCCCACAAGCAAATGGTTTGTAAGTATTAAGTGCAATCTCAAAACTCTGACCCAAGTTTTCCGTGATCTCATCATAATTGTGCTGCGTCGACATGACATTCGAAAAACCGCGTTTAGCCTCTAACACCTGATCTGAACTAGTAAAATTTTTCTGCGCTAAAAATGCTGCAAGCAGACCGTTTTGTGCGGCCCGGCCAGGATGAAAGCTTTTGCACATTGTGCCGAACATTTCACGAAAGCCAGAAGATTGCGTGCCGGCAATGCCCAACGCCCAAACCATTTTCTGCTCGTCTAGTGCTAGGATTTTTCCTACCGCTGCAGCAGCACCAAACACGCCAGCGGTGCCGGTGATATGCCAGCCCACATCATAATGCTCAGGGTAGACCGCATTTCCGATACGGCATTCGACCTCAACGCCAAGGATAAACGCATGAAGAAATTCAGCTCCGCTGATGGGCATATGCTCAGAAAGGGCAAACAATGCCGAAGCAACTGGCCCTGCTGGATGAATAATGGTCTTTAGATGGGTGTCGTCGAAATCAAACACATGGCTGGAAATGCCGTTAAGGAGAGCGGTGAGGAAGATATCTAGTTTTTCACCGCGTCCCATCAATGTTGCCTCAGGCTTACCCGAAAACGGTCCAAGTCCTTCGAGTGCGCGATCAATGGTCTCGTGGCGGCAACCGCCAACCGCGCAACCAAGCCAGTTCACGATAGAGCGTACAGCCTCACTCTGAACGGCTTCTGGAATGTCATTTAAATTTGAACTCACGACATAGCGCGCAAGCGTGCGAGTTATTTCCATGGAATGCTCCAATTTTTTTGAGCTTATTATGCGTGCTTTTGGCCGGTTAGAAATACAAAGGCAACAGATAGTAACGGATACGCTCTAACCCGGAGCAATAAGAAGCGCGCTCAGTTTTCTGATATCAGACAGGGATTCCAGATCGCGGACCATAGCAATGATTTTGCTGGTGCGGTTGTTATCAATTCGTGAAAAATCAGCGCATTCACGGAATTTTTCAGCAACATCATCATAGCTCATTGGGTTGGAGGGGCTTCCTTTGCCGAAATCTGCGCGTCCTGAAATAATACGCCCATCGTGAAGCGCGATATCTATGATGGTTGTCATCTTATCGTAGCCAGCACGTTCAGCCTCTTCATCGACGACAAAATCTACCTTCTCAATCATCTCCTTCACGTCAGCCCGGTGCACCGTTTCGTTGGCAAACTCTGCTAGTCCGGCACGGCGCTCGAGTAGCAAGATCGCCATGCAAAATTCCATTGAGAATTTTGCCTGTAACTCGTCTACCGGTCTGTGATGAATGAGTGCGTTTGGCATGTTCGAATTGGTCCCGACGCGCACCTTTTGCACCTGTTCAGGTTTGATGTCGTTCTCAATAATTAGCCGAAGTATTTCCGTCATTCCTGGATGTGTGAGCGATCCAGAAGGATGCGGCTTTATCGAAATGCCTGGATCAGTAAAGGTCCAAGGTAGGCCTAGTCTATTTTCAATGGCGCTTTCGTCATAGCCGCCGCCCGCAGCGTGGAAAAAGCCGCGGGGTGACTCTAGAATTTTGTTGGTTGCCGTCCACCCAGAACTGGCCAATTGCGCGGCAATGATTCCACTCTCGGCTGAACGCCCAGCATGAAAGGGTTTGGTCATGGTCCCGAAATTTTCACGCAAACCTGCCGATTGACTTCCTGCTACTGAGAGCGCCCGCGTGGTTGCGTCATGATCAAGACCCATCAATCTTGATGCGGCCGCAGCAGCAGCAAACGTCCCACAAGTTGCGGTGGTGTGAAATCCAGTTTGATAGTGGCGCGGATCAATAGCTTCTGCAATTTTACACTCAACTTCAACGCCAAGTTGATAGGCGAGCAACACGTCTTGACCCGAAGCCGCCAACTGCTCACCCATCGCAAGCGCTGCCGGCAGAGACGGCGCAGTTGGATGGGTAAGAAGTCCATAGACGCGCGTTTCCGCAACTGCGAGCTGGGTATCGTCGTAATCATCCGCATGAATTGCAACGCCGTTTGCGAATGCCGCAAAACGCGGCGCAATTTTTCGTCCACCGCCAATGAGTGTTGCTGAGCCCCCCCCAAGGTTAAGGGAGTCAAGATGCGCTTGAACAAGTCTCCCGCTTTCCGCAACCGAACCGGCGAAGGCAAGTCCAAGCCCATCAAGAATAGATTTCTTTCCTAATGCGATGACGTCAACGGGAATATCTTGATAGGTCATCTCCTGAATAAAGCGCGCAACGTAATGCGTCAGAGTGTCTGGTGCCGTTGTAGTTGTCATGCTTCTTACTGCCTAAACTAATTTAGCTTCGAAGGTTGAGGCGGTTGCTACTCATGAGTGGCACTTTGTTTGCAATGAAGACAATTGTGAAGGAAACCATCAGAAGCATGATTCCAAGCACAGATATTGCTCCCAAATTACCACTTTCATTGAGATCGTAAATAATGACTGAGACAAGCTTTGTGTTCGACGTGGTAAGCAATATCGTGGCCGATAGCTCCCGAATAGTCGCGATAAAGATAAAACACCAGGTGGCGACAATGCTTGTGCGCAAGAGAGGCGTTGTGATGAGCCACAATGTCTTTAGCCGGGACGCACCGAATATGCGGCTTGCATCTTCCAGATCCGAATGAACGCTAGTCATAGCAGAAGACATTTGCTGATAACCCGATGGCAAGCCGAGCGTCACGAAGGCGATAAGCAAAATCCAGAGCGTACCGTAGAGCATAAAGGTCGGATTAGCATAGCTTAAGAACAACCCCACGCCGAGAACGATACCCGGAATGGCGATGGGCGTGGTTGCCAGTGTGCCAAGCACGGACGAACCAGCAAAGGAACGCCGTATCACAACATAGGAAATAATTACGACCAGTGTTGTCACGGCGGTCGCAGATAAAATTCCGAGTAAAAACGTATTCCACATCGCAAGGCGCGTTGCAGAAAATTCAAAGAATACAAAATTGAAATTTTGCAAGGTCAAAGATGAAAAATTCAGTGGTTCAGAAATATTGCGCGTAAATGCCGCTTTCATCAAAGCTGCGTAAGGAAAAATAACCGTTAGACAAAGGACGAAACCAACGAGTCCGAGGGCAGGCCATTTCATTTTTCCAAGAAGTGTGGTGCGGGCGACAGTGCCTTTTCCTGCAAGAACGGTGTAGCCCTTTCGTCCCAAAATCCATTTTTGGCTGCGCAGGAGAAGGATTGTAATGAGCAAAAGCGGGATAGCTGAAGCTGCAGCAAGACCCAATTGGGGCGGAAATTGAAAATAGCTCCAGATTTTTGTTGTGATCACATGAAAGCCTGCCGGTAGCGCAAGAATCGCAGGTGAACCAAAAAGAGTCAGGGCTTGCAAAAGGGCGATTAATGATCCTGCCAGCATCGCTGGCAAAACAAGTGGGAAGGTCACCCTGCGTAGCGTAGTCGACCATCCAGCACCGAGAATAGATGAGGCGTCTTCAAGGTCTGAGGGAATACGATCCAGCGCATTTGCGACCAGCGTGAAGACATAAGGAAAAGTGTAGCATGCGATCGCGAAGATTAGCCCTTGGAAGGTATAGATATTGAGCAAGGCTCCATCGCTTCCAGTTATCCAACGATAAAGATCGTTCAAAATACCGCTATTAGGGGCTGCAAGAATTTCCCACGCGATAGCACCAAGAAAAGGTGGCGTTACAAATGAAGCGAGCACCAGCACGCGTATCACACCACGTCCTGGCACGTCGGTGCGCGCAACTAGCCAAGCCATGGGTGTCGCCACCACAGTAGCAAGAGCACCGACACCAAGTGCCATAAGGATCGCAATCCCAAATGCGCGGTGGACGGTGGGGTCTGAGATCAGCGCAACAAAGTTGGCGAGCGTTGCGTTCCCGTCATTGTCAAAGAACGCGTAATAGGTAAGCCAAAACAACGGAAAGACAACGAGGATGGCAAGCAAAAGTGCCAACAACACAAAGATAGGGCGTGATATGTCGAACCTGAAACGGCGATTAAGGAAGAGCTCTGCCAATTTGGACGTCACGTACCAAAATATTCTTCATATCTTTGTTTAATCTCTTGCAGCCGTGTCCCGAGGTCTTCCGGATTTGAACGAAGTAGATTTATTTCCGAAAGTGACGGCCTGCCGCTTCTATCTACAACGCTCGGATGAAAGGACCGCACTCCGCCTGTGTCTGAGTTCAGTTGTTGTGCTTCTTGCGAAAACATAAACGCATAGAAGAGGCGCGCGGCATTCGGGTGTGGCGCATTTGCAAGAATGGCTGCGTTTCCGACAACGAGTGGCGTGCCTTCGGCAGCATAGATAATCTTCAAGGGCACACCTGCCATCTGCTGCTGCACAGCAACGTATTCATTGCCGTCGAATTGCAATGCTCTCTCGCCAAGCGCGAGCTTTTTAGGTGGGTCGGTTGAGGACTGCACTTGCATCACTTCTTGCTGTCCCAATTGTGCGAAGTAATCCCAGCCCAAAGCCTCGCTCAGGGCATAGGTTGCAGTCATGATGGTGCCTGAATAACCGGGGTGACCCTTCACCATTCTTCCCTTCCACTTAGGGTCGAGAAGTTCGGCAAAACTTGTTGGTACTTCATCGGCCGAGACCAACTGCTCATTATAGGCAATCACTGAAAGATCAGCACGGAAAGCAGCAAAATACCCGTCCGGATCTTTTGTCTCAGCCGGATAGTTTACAAATTCAGCCGGCGTCGCGTTTGCCAGCCAACCCTGATCCTTAAAATAAGCAAAATGCACTTCGTCTGAGGTGTCGGTCACATCTGCATTATAGATGCCACTCGAATATTCCTGCCCAATACGCTGAAATACGCGCTCCGAGCCGGCGCGTTCCACCCGCACATCGATGCCGGGATGTTGTTCCTCGAATGCGGCAGCCATGCGCTCTGCGACAACAAGATCAAGTGATGAATAATATGAAACGATACCTTCAGCCGTTGCAGCCTCAATCAGCTCCGGTGTTACGCCATAGGGGCCTGATTCGACCTGGGCTTGTGGCACTATGGCCTGCTCTCCGCAGGCCGTGACAAACAATAATGCGCAGCAAAAAGCCATTTTTGAAAACGGAGCTATTAGCTTGGTCTTGGGCACTGAATTCTCCACCAATTTCTAGCGCGCCAGCGCCCTACAATTCTCTGGATCGAAATATAACCAGACCTCCTGCCCCACTGGAATATCGACACCGACCGGGGCAACGGCACGGATTTTATCTCCATTTGCCATCTCTACCAGATAGTCACGGTGCGAACCCAGATAGATTTTTCGGGAGACGACGCCGGAAATGGTATTTGTCTTGCCTTCTGGTCGCTCCATTTGGACTTCGATATCATGATGGCGCACCGAAACAGCCGTTTCTCCTTGGGAGGCAAAATCACCGCTGCCGCAGCGCAAGGCAAGTCCGCCTGCGCAAATCACAGTGTCTTCGTTGGATTTTGTGCCTTTGAAAATATTGGTCCCGCCAATGAAGCGCGCCACGAATTCAGATGCAGGCCGTTTATATATGTCTTCAGGTGTTCCGGCCTGGTCAATGCCTCCTTGGTTCATCACAACCACGAGATCGGCGGTGGTCATCGCCTCTACCTGATCATGCGTCACATAGACCGTCGTATAGCGGAATTGATCATGCAGGCTACGAATTTCAATCCGCATTTCTTCACGCAAATTGGCATCAAGATTGGAGAGCGGCTCGTCGAGTAATAGCGTTTCAGGTTCCACGACCAGGGCTCGGGCCAGTGATACGCGCTGTTGTTGGCCACCGGAAAGCTCACCCGGATAACGCTGGCTCAAAGCATCGAGCTTGGTTGCTTGTAGAATGGCTCCAACGCGCTCAACAATCTCGTGTTTGGCAAGCCGCCGCAACCGCAGCCCATAGGCGACGTTCTGGAATACCGTCATATGGGGCCACAAAGCGTAGCTTTGAAAAATCATCGACATATTGCGCCGTTCGGGGGGCTCGCTTGCTCCTGGACGCGACAGGATACGATTGTCCACCCTGATCTCGCCACCGTCGGGACTTAAAAACCCGGCAATCAGGCGTAGCGTCGTCGTTTTACCACAACCTGACGGGCCTAATAGGCAAACGAAGGTCCCTCTCTCTACTGAGAGGTTTACGTCTTTGACAGCGACGGCTTCTTCGAATTTCTTCGTGAGCCCTGATAGTTCTAGAAACGCCATCCACTCTCCCTGTCGGCCCCATCTGCATATCAATATGGGTGCCGAAATACACGTTTTTCGTGCTGGGCTTTGATGTTCTAACGAATTGGCTTAGCGATCTTCAGCGATTGTTCAAAGATAAATTTAGAGGTGTGCTTAGCTTTCTGGCAAGGAAGAGCACCAGCAAGGTCTTTTGTGCGTTAGCAATGAGGTACTCCCAATAGGGTATTGGCTGCCAAGTGGACTTAGGCGTGTGCCAGCTGCCATTCATATAGCTGGAAATCACGGGGGTAGATTTTTTCGATCTTCTCTTGTTGCGACCTGGTGATCGCAAAATGGTTTTCGTTCTTGCCGGTGTTGTCGTGTGGCAGGCGAATACGCATGTTCATTTTTTCTGATAATCCGTTCTCGAATTTTTTGCTTTGTTCGAGCGTTCCGGAGTGAAAAACATTCTCTGCGTGAAACTCATTTAAATCTTGCTGTCCATCCCAACCCATATAGTTTGCCGCAACGTCGCCATAGCCCTCACGCCAATCAAGCAAAAAATCCAAGAAGCCATCAAAGCTGTATTTTCCAGCAGCCTTGCATCGCGCGCTGCTGTCGATGCGCCTAAGGTGACTACTTCTGAGATAAGAGTTACGGCAATATTCATATTCCGAACGGCAACGTGATGTGGGTTCACGCAGCAGAGTAATAATTTTGGACTTTCGGCGAATGCTCTTGCGGACAGATGGAAAGTCAATGTGACCACCATTGATCAGGTCTCCATCAGAGGCACGTGACGCAATAATATCAAACGCCTTTTGGAGGCTGCATGTGTGATAACGTTTAAGCAGATTGCGCCAACGAGTACGCGCAAAGCGCGCTTCCTGAAATCGTGATATCGCCGCATCGAGGTTGAGCGTATGCGGCATGTAGAATGTCCGTCGCGCAGCAAAGGCAACGTTCAGCATATTGGCTAAGCTCGTACTGCCGGATTTGGGCACGCGTATGCACACGCAAAGAAAATCCATACCGAGACCTGTCCGTCCGTCGTCATCTTCAAGCATAGCAAAAAGCAGCTGAAACGCACCGTTGCAATCTAAGCCAGCTCAATTGTCTCAAAATTCTTAAAAAACCTTGTTCTAACTGCCGTTTCAACCGTCAGCCAAAAAGGTACCCCCTCGAATTCTCCGTTAGTGGACGAAGAGCCAGCTTGTTATCGCGTAGTTAAGTGTTAGCACAACCCCAATCCCGAAAAGGTTAAGCCAGAACCCACCACGAACCATCTGGGCAACGGTGAGGCGTCCAGTAGAAAAAGCTATTGCGTTTGGTGGTGTCGCGACTGGAAGCATGAAGGCAAGCGAGGCTGCAAGCGTCAGCGGCACGACGATCAGCAAAGGGTCAAACCCAAGACCCACAGCAACCGCGGCAGCCAAAGGTAAGATAGCGGTGGCACTTGCGGTATTGCTGGTCAGTTCGGTTAAAAACGTCATACCAATGGCTGCAATTGCGACAACCAAAAAGACCGGCCAAGTGTCGAGTGATTGCATGATCATGCCCACCCATGCCGCAAGTCCCGAAGAGCTGATTGCCGAGGCAAGGCTCAATCCGCCGCCGAAGAGAAGGAGT